>ERZ791611.1064-NODE-1064-length-20488-cov-4.318455_pt1 | contig 20488 bp, 16 predicted proteins | sample MGYA00510275_ERZ791611 | MGnify/ENA primary metagenome ERZ791611 (study PRJEB30046, sample SAMN00791912) | human gut metagenome | study: EMG produced TPA metagenomics assembly of the A metagenome-wide association study of gut microbiota in type 2...
CGAGACGAGCCGCCGCGCCGCCTTCGGCCTCGTGGCCGGCACCGAGGCCCCGCTCCCCGGCGCTCCCGTATACTGCGACGGCGCCGAAGCCGGCTTCGTGACGCAGGCCGTCGCGGGCGAAATCTCGACCCTCGTCGCCTTCTCGTCCCTGCGCTCCGCCCTCACGGGCCGCCTCACGCTCACGCCCGAAGGCGCGCCGATCTCGATCCTGCCGCTGCCCTACAAGATCCCGTCCGCAGCCTGATCGCACTGATCCGCATTCGACCGGCGGCCGTCATCCCTCTGTGGTGACGGCCGCCTTTTCCTTCATGAGCCTCACCCTTTCTCCTGCGCAACAGACAGAACATGTTATGTCGGCTTATACGGAAGGCAAAATGGCAAATTCAACCGAGCCATCTTCCGGCTCCCTGCAGGGCGGCCGTGCCGTCCCGTGAGAGGGCTTCCTTTGGATGCGTCCGCGCAACATTCCGGCACCTGCGCCTGAGGAAAAACATGGTTTTGAGCGTTTTTCCAAATTTCCTCTGCTAGACTCAGACAGACAAGGCGGACACAGCGTTCCGCCCGCATGATTCACTTATTCCCAAGCCCATGCAGAAGACCCTCACGTTCACCATCACGCTCGACGAGATCGAGGCGGGGAAGGCGGCCGAAGTGCTCGCAGGGGCCGGACTGACACCCGAGGGCGTGATCCGCCAGCTTCTCGAGCGCACTGCACGCGAAGGTGTCGTGCCGCTGCGCAAGGGGCGTGCCCGTCCGAAGAGGACGGACGGTGGGGACGCAGGCGCGCACTTCGTGCAGGGCGACCTCTTCGCCCGTCCCGATCCCGCAGAGCCCTTCTACTCGTTCAATCCCCCTGCGGCCAAGCCCGAGACGCTTCTGCCCTCGCTCGTCACGCTGCGCGCCCTGCAGGACGCGCAGGCCAAGTTGCGCTGGCGTGAACGCGAGCGCGAAAGCGCCGACGGCTCGATGCTTCAGAGCGGCCCCGACGCGCCGCTCGAGCTTCTCGAAACCAAGCAGTTCCGGTTCGACAAGTCCCTCATCGTGGGCGACCCGAGGCGTTCCGCCATCATCGCCGCCCTTGAGGCGCTCTTCACCGAGCTCACGAACAGGCGCGTACCCGAGGGGCTGCGACCCGTCGGAAACGGCGACAGCCTCTATGCGGTCCTCGACGTAGAGAGCGCTCCGCTCGGCCTCATCCTCCAGATCGGCGGCGCCGAGATCTGCCTCGTGCGCTACGGTACGCCCGAAAGTCTTCTCGAGAATCCGCACGTGCTCGAACATTGATCCCGGATCCCGTCGTCCGCAAACAGAACGCCCAAGCAAAAGGCGCCGACTCCTCATTCGGGAGACGACGCCTTTTTGTTCCTTCAGAAGCTGCAGCCTCAGTCCTCGACCGTGACAGTCGTGCCCTCGTGACAGACGGTGAGCACTCTGGCGGCGAAGTCGGGCCAGGTCTCGCGGACCTTCGCGACGAAGGCTTCGGCGACGGCCTCGGACTTCGTGGCAGCGATCATGGTCGAGCCCGAGCCGCTGATGAAGAAGGTGGCGGCGCCCGCCTCGAGCGCCATGGCGCGCATGGCGTCGTACTCGGCGATGAGCGTGCGGCGGTAGGGCTCGTGCAGGACGTCCGCGCAGGCGGCGCCCACCAGCGCCTCGTCGCCCGTCTCAAGGCCCCTCACCATCGCGATGGCGTGGGACATCGTGTGAACGGCGGCCGAGAGGTCGATGTCGCGCCTGACGATCCTGCGGGCCTCCTCGGTGCGGACCTCGTAATTCGGGATCACGGCCACGAAGCGCCAGGCGGGATCGAGCGAGAACGGAACGGCGACGGCCCTGCCCTCGTGCATGAAGCTCGCCGTCAGGCCGCCGAGGAAGGCCGGCGCGGCGTTGTCGGGATGGCCCTCGAAGGCCGTGCAGAGTTGGAAGAGGTCGTCGGTCGTGAACGGATTGCCGAGCATCGCGTTGGCGGCGGCCATGCCGCCCGCAATGCAGGTGCTCGAAGATCCGAGACCGCGAGCGACGGGCACCTCGGAGTCGATCACGAGATGCACGGCGGGCACGGGACGGCCCGCCTTCTCGCAGACCATGCGGAAGCCCTGCATGACGAGGTTGTCGGCATTTCGGTAGGCCTCGGGACAGCCCTCGATCACGAGCTCGTCGGAGGGCTCGAACGTGAACTTCGCCTGCAGCGAGAGGGCCATGCCGAGCGAATCGTAGCCGGGACCGAGGTTCGAGGTCGAGGCGGGAACGCGGACGGTGACTTTCATGTGCGGCCTCCCCTGTCAGAATGCGCGCGCGACGGCCGCGCGGATGAAGTCGGCCATGCCCTCGGGACGCACGACGTCCTTGTGGAGCACGGGCATCGAGCGCAGCCCTGCAAGAGGCGCGGGGGCGTTTTCACTCGTGAGCCCGGAAAGCGCGTCCATGTATGCGAAGCCGTCGGGATCGCCTTCAAGCGGCCTGCCAGTGAGCGCGATGTAGACGTCGCGGCAGAACTTGAAGGGACTCGCCGTCGAGAGCACCACGCACGGCACCGACCTGTCGGCGCGCTCGCGGGCGACCTTGAGGGCCACGGCGGTGTGCGGGTCGACGAGGCGGCCGTCCTTGCGCCAGGCCTCGCGGATCATCGCGGAGGTTTCGGCGTCGTCGGCCCAGCCGCACTTGAAGAGCGAGCGGATGCGCTCGAGCATCTCGCCCTCGACCCTGAAGACGCCCTCGTTCCTGAGGTTCTCCATGAGGCGGGCGATGAGCGCCGTGTCGCCCTCGGATGCGTAGTAGAGCATGCGCTCGAGGTTGCTCGAGATCAGGATGTCCATGCTCGGCGTGATCGTCTTCACGAACGGACGGTTGCGGTCGTAGACGCCCGTCGTCAGGAAGTCCGTGAGCACGTTGTTGGCGTTGCTCGCCACGATGAAGTGGCGCACGGGCAGGCCCATGCGGTACGCATAGTAGCCCGCGAGCACGTCGCCGAAATTGCCCGTCGGGACGCAGAAGTCGACCTTGGCGCCCTGTTCGACCTCGTTGGCCTCGACGAGCTGGCGGTAGGCGTCGAAGTAGTAGACGACCTGGGGCACGAGGCGGCCGATGTTGATCGAGTTGGCCGAGGAGAGTTCCACGCCTTCGTCGGCGAGCTCCTGCCTGAGGTCCGAGGCGAAGATCTTCTTGACGGTGCTCTGCACGTCGTCGAAGTTGCCCTCGACGGCGGCGACCGCGACGTTGCGGCCCTCCTGGGTCGCCATCTGCAGGTACTGGATGTCGCTCACCTTGCCATGCGGATAGAAGACCGTGATGCCGATGCCGGGCACGTTCATGAAGCCCGAAAGGGCGGCCTTGCCCGTGTCGCCCGAGGTCGCCGTCGCGATCATGACGCGGCGGCCCGTGTCCTTGAGCGCGGCGCTCATGAGCTGCGGCAGCATGCACAGGGCGACGTCCTTGAAGGCGGACGTGGGACCGTGATGCAGCTCGAGCAGGAATTCGTCGCCCACGCGGGTCACGGGCGTCACGGCGACGCTCGCGAAGTTGTCGGCATAGGCGCGCTCAATGCCCTCGGCGAGCTCGGTCTTCGTGAAGTCGGAGAGCAGGACCGAGAAGACGCGCAGCGCCGTCTCGCGGTACGTGAGGCCCTTGAGCATGTCGGGCGTCAGGACGCAGGTGAGGAGCTCGTCGCTCACATAGAGGCCACCGTCGTCGCACAGGCCCTTGAGCAGGGCTTCGCGGGCATTCACGCCGTTTTCAAGGCTTCTCGTGCTGTGGTAGATCATGGAGGAACTTCTCCGAAATTTGGGAACAATCGGTTCATTGTGGCACAAAGCCTGCAAAAAATCCGCGTTTCACCTCAAGGCTAAAGCCTTCTAGGGCATTTCACCTAAGACATGCGCCCGAAGACGTTGGCAGAATAATCCGATATGATGCATAAGTGGTGTTTTCCGCTCAGGCTTCAATCCTGAAGCGTGAGCGAATCGCCCTTCACGAAAACGGAGCCCCAATTGAACATCGGACTGCTTGGATACGGAACCGTCGGCCGCACCGTGGCCGAACTTCTGGACGAGCGTGACTGCGGGATCAGGATCAGGCACATTCTGCGGCGACCCGGCCACGCGGACGGCTCCCTGATGACCGACTCGTTCGAGGCCGTGCTGAACGACCCCGAGGTCACGTGCATCGTCGAGGCTCTCCCGGGCCGCGACCCCGCCCTCTCCTACATCCGCGCCGCGCTTGCGGCCGGCAAGCACGTCGTCACATCCAACAAGGCCGCCGTGGCCGCCGATCTCAAGGGACTCGCCGAGCTTGCCCGCGCCAACAACGTCTCGCTTCTCTTCGAAGCGAGCTGTGGAGGCGGCATGCACTGGGTCGAGATGATCAAGAAGACCGCCCGCTTCAACGAGGTCTCCGACGTCTCGGGCATCCTCAACGGCACCTGCAACTACATGCTCGACCACATGGAGAGGAGCGGCCTCTCCTTCGAGGAGGCGCTCGCACGCGCCCAGGCCCTCGGCTACGCCGAAGCCGACCCGACGGCCGACATCACGGGCGCCGACGTCCGCAACAAGGCGATCATCTCCGCCTCGCTTGCCTACCGCACCCCCGTCGTGAGCGATATTCCGACGGCGGGCATCGTGGGCGTGACGAGCGGCATCATCGCCGCGGCCCGCGAGCGTGGCCGCAGCCTCCGCCTCATGATGCTCAGCGAAAGGCGCGGCGATCGCTACGCCGTCGGCATCGTGCCGGTGCTTCTTTCCCAGGACGAAATCGCCGCACACGTTCACGACAACCTGAATTACGGCCGCATCACCGGCGACGTGGTGGGCGCCCTCTCGATCGTCGGGCAGGGCGCGGGCGGCAGGCCCACGGCCGACGCCATGATTCAGGACCTGATTTCCCTCGGACGCGGAGAGACCGGCAGGCCGGTTCTCGACCGCCCCCTGACGTACGACCCCGCCCTGCTCTGCGGCACAGGCCACTTCCCGGACGAAGTCCTTCCGGGACGCCCCCTCGCCGAGCTCATCGAGATCGCGCGTCAAAAGCAGTCCTTCCTTGCCTTTGAACCTCAGGCCACGGAGTAATCCAACATGATCAAAATCACCAAATTCGGCGGCTCGAGCGTCGCCGACGCCGAACAATTCAAGAAAGTCAAGGCCATCATCGAGGCCGATCCGTCCCGACGATTCGTCGTCTCCTCGGCCTCCGGCAAGCGCTTCAAGGGTGACAACAAGATCACCGACCTGCTCTATCTCTGCCAGGCCCACGTGACCTATCACGTCGACTATCTGCCGCTCTTCAACATGATCGCCGACCGCTTCCGCAGCATTCGCGACGAGCTCGGCCTGAAGGTCGACATCGAGACCGATCTCGCGAAGATGCGCGACAGCCTTCCCGAAATGTCCGTCGACGAAATCGTCAGCCGCGGCGAGTACTTCACCTCCCGCCTGATGGCAGACTACCTCGGGTTCCCCTTTGTCGACGCCACCGACGTTGTCTGCATCAACTTCGACGGCACCTTCAACTTCAACGAAACCACCGAACGCCTCAAGGAAATCCTCAAGAAGCACGACCGCTTCGTGATGCCCGGCTTCTACGGCCGGCTTCCCGACGGCCACGTCCGCGTCATGAGCCGCGGCGGCTCCGACATCTCGGGCTCCATCCTCGCCCGCTGCATCCAGGCCGACCTCTATGAGAATTGGACCGACGTCTCCGGCTTCCTGATGGCCGACCCGCGCATCGTCGAAAATCCCCGCAACATCGAACAGATCACCTTCTCCGAGCTGCGCGAGCTCTCCTACATGGGCGCGAGCGTGCTTCACGAAGACGCCGTCTTCCCACTGCGCGAGAGGAACATTCCGATTCAGGTCCTCAACACCAACCGCCCGCAGGATCTGGGCACGATCGTGCGCGACAAGATCCCCGCCGACCCGACGGCTCCGCTCGTCACCGGCATTGCAGGCAAGAAGGACTTCGTCTCCATCGAAATCTCGAAGAAGAACATGTCCAACCGCGTTGGCTTCGTGCGCGAGGTGCTCTCCATCCTCGAGTCCTACAACGTCTCGGTCGAGCATCTGCCTTCCGGCATCGACAGCTTCTCCGTCGTGGTCGCCAAGGCCGACGTGAAGCAGAACGTCTACGAGATCATCGCCCGCATCCAGGAGGCGATGAAGCCCGACTCCATCCGCCTCACCGAGCCCTTCGCGCTGATCGCGACGGTGGGCCGCAACATGAACTCCCGCCCCGGCACCTCGGGCCGCCTCTTCGCCGCCCTCGGCAAGGCAGGCATCAACGTCCGCATGATCGCCCAGGGAAGCGCCGAGCTCAACATCATCGTCGGCGTCGAGAACAAGGACTTCAACCGCGCCGTCGCCGCCCTTTACGAAACCTTTGCCGCTGAAGCCGATGAAGTCAAGGCCCAGCAGGTTCAGAACGCTTGACAGGAGACAATCATCATGGCCAGCTACAAAGTCGGCATTCTCGGCGCCACGGGCGCCGTCGGCGAACAGATGCGAATCGTCCTCGCCGAACGCAAGTTCCCCATCTCCGAACTCCGCCTCTTCGGCTCCGCCCGCTCCGCAGGCAAGGTGATCAACTACGAGGGCCAGGACATCGTCGTTCAGGAAGCCAGCCTCGAGGCCTTCAAGGGCCTTGACCTCCTGCTCGGCGCCGCCGACAATCCCGTCGCCAAGCAGTTCCTGCCCGAAGCCGCGAAGATGGGCATCCACGTCGTGGACAACTCCAGCGCCTTCCGCCTTGATCCCGATGTTCCGCTCGTCATCCCCGAAGTGAACCCCGAGGACGTGAAGCTCTCCAAGGGCCTCATCGCAAACCCGAACTGCGCGACCATCATCGGCCTCACCGCCGTCAACGCGCTTCACCGCCACGCCCGCATCCGCCGCATGGTCGTCTCGACCTATCAGGCCGTCTCCGGCGCAGGCAAGGCCGGCATCGACGCCCTTGAGGCCGAAGTCAAGGCCGCCGACGGCCAGCGCGCCGAAGGCTCCTGCTTCCCCTATCCGATCGCCTACAACCTGATCCCGCAGATCGGCGACTTCAACGAAATGGGCTACTCCTCGGAAGAGATGAAGATGCAGAACGAAGGCCGCAAGATGCTCCACGACGAGACCATCCGCTTCGCCTGCACCTGCGTGCGCGTGCCCATCATCCGCTCCCACTCCGAGGCCATCACCCTTGAGTTCGAGAACGACATCACGCCCGACAAGGCCCGGGAGCTCCTCGCCGAAGCTCCCGGCGTCGTCCTCTGCGACGATCCGAACAACGGCCAGTACCCGATGCCGCTCCTTACGAGCGACCAGGACCTCGTCTACGTCGGCCGCGTGCGCCGCGACCTTTCCGCCGACGCCGCGTCCTTCAACCGCTCGCTCACGCTCTTCTGCTGCGCCGACCAGGTCCGCAAGGGCGCCGCGACGAACGCCGTCCAGATCGCCGAGCTCATCTTCGGCCTGAAGTGACCCGCGCCTGAAACCCGCTGAGTCCACGGCCCGTCTTCCACTGCGAAGGCGGGCCGCTTCATTTTCCGCTCATGAAAACGGCGCCCCTCCGAACAGTAAGGACGCCGCAGCTTGATCCTAAAAGCAAACGTTGCATGACACGCAGGCAGCTTTCCTCACTCCTCAGACAACGAGGCGCATCATGCGGTGCGGGATGCCCGCCTCGTCGAACTCGTTGCCGAAGGGCTCGAAGCCGAGGCGTTCATAGAAGGGCATGGCCTGCACCTGTGCGGCGAGATGCACGTCCTTCATGCCGCGCGCCTTCGCGCGCTCGAGGACGGCCTTCATCACGGCCTCGCCGATGCCGCGGCCGCGGAAGGGACGGAGCACCGCGACGCGGCCGATGCGGCCGTTGTCGAGCAGCCTTGCGCAGCCCGTGACCATGTGCCTTGCGTCGAACGCAATGAAGTGCTCGGCCGTCTTGTCGTCCTCGTCGAACTCCAGCTCGCGGGGCACCTTCTGCTCCGCGATGAAGACCATGGCGCGCACGCGCTCAGCCTCGTGCTGATAGGTCTTCCAGTCGCCGTGGACGATGTTGGGTGCGGTCTGCATGAGTTTTCTCCTCGAATGATCCTGAACAATCCGACATTTTATGCCTGCGAGGGGCGTTCAGAAACGACGGCGCCCCGCTGCTCGCGTCGGAGCGGCGGGGCGCCTGATGCCGTCTGGCCTGGCAGGGACCTTCAGCAGATTACTGCTTGGAGAAGTCCTTGCCCGCTTCCCTGGCCTTCGCAAGGTCGGCGGCGAGCACGAAGGTCATCTTCGAGGGATCCGCAATGCGGCGGATCGCGGCGTTGACGTCCTTGACCGTGAGCTTCTCGATGGCGACTTCCATGTCCTTCGAGAAGGACCAGTCGCGGCCGGATTCCATGAAGTTGATCCAGCTGCCCGCGAGCGTGCCGTCCTGGGCGCGGTTCACCGCACGGTACTCGATCAGGCCGCGCTTGGCTTCGGCGAGCTCCTGATCGGTGATGCCGTCCTTGACGGCGCGGGCGAGCTCGTCGCGCAGGCTAGCCTCAGCCTGCCTGACGTTCTGCGGAGCGACGATCGCACCGACGGACCAGTAGCCGCGGTTGCCGAAACGCGGGAGCGTGATGCCGCTGCCGGCGCCGTAGGAGAGGCCCTCCTTCTGGCGCAGACGGGTCACGATGCGGTTCGAGAGACCCGTGGAGCCGCCGAGGATCCAGTCGGCCGTGACGAGGGCCGCGGCATCGGCGTCGGCCACGTTGGCCGGCAGGTCGACGCGGGCCATCAGCGTGCCGTTTTCCTTTTCAGGCGTGTCGATGACGATGCGGGCCGGTGCAACGGGCTTGAACTCGTGCACGGGACGCTCGTAGACGACGGTGGAGAGCTTGCGGCCGACGACGGCGCGGCGCAGGTCGCCCGCAACCGCTTCGGGATCGAAGTCGCCGACGACGGCGATGTAGCCGCGACCCGTGCCGAAGACGTTGCGCCAGTAGTTGCGCACGTCGTCAAGCGTGAGGGCCTCGACCTCGGCGATGAGCTCGGCGCTCGTCTCCGTGCGGCGGGCGTCGCCCTTCGGATAGGTGTTGAAGTGCTCCGTGAGGGCGTCGCGGGCCTTAGTGCCCGGATCGTCCGACTTGGCGCGCAGGCCGACGAGGGTCTGGCGCTTCAGGGTCTCGAATTCCTTTTCAGGGAAGGCGGCGTCCGTGAGGATGCTGCCCGCAAGGCCCACGGCGGCCGAGAGATGCTCGCGGTCGGTCGTGAACGCAAAGGGCGAACCCTCCATGCGCAGCTGCGTGAAGGCGTCGTCGATCTCGTCGCGCGTCATCGTGGACGTGCCGCGCGAGAGCATGGCGGTCGAGAGCATCGAGACGGCGGCGTTGGCGCCCGTCTTCAAGTTGCCGTTGAGGAACCTCATCTGCACGACGACGGTCTCGCCGAGCGTCTTCTTCGGCAGCAGCGCCATCTTCACGCCGCCCGCCTCGACGAACTGCGTGCGGGCGTTGATGTTGTCCTGATCGACGTCGAAGGCTTCGGCCGTGCGGCCTTCCTGACGGAACTTGAAGCCCTTGAGGTACTCGTCGACGGAGGGCGCGGCCGTGATGTCGGCGCGCTTGAGCTCGTCCGTCGGGATGTAGCTGCCGACGACGCGGTTGTCGCGCACGAAGTAGCGGGCGGCGGCCTTGTCGACCTCGGCGGTCTTCACCTGCGCGATCGCATCGCGGTCGGCGAAAAACACGCGCCAGTCGCCGAGCGCGATGTAGTCGGAAAGGCCCACGGCGAATGCTTCGGGATCGCTGATCTGGCGCTCGAACATCGTGGCCTGCTCGGCCTTCTGGCGTTCAAGCTCCTGATCGGTCACGGGCGTCCTGGCAAAGGAGTTTTCGATCACGTCGACCATCTTCGCGCGGACCGGACCGAGGTCCTCGCCCTTCTTGACCTGAGCGCCGAAGACCACGAAGCCGGGCTGGGCGCCCGGAATCGTCCAGCCGAAGACCTGCGTGGCAAGGCCCGTCTCGACGAGCTCCTTGTAGAGGCGCCCCGTCGGGGCGTCGGAAAGGATCGACGTGGCCATGGCCGCAGGCTCCCAGTCGGGATGCAGGGCGGCGGGCAGGCGGTAGCCGATCATGAGCATCTGCGTCTCGCCGGGACGGCGGACCGTGAACTCGCGCTCGCCGTCGGCGGCGGGCTCGACCGTCCACTCCTTAGGAAGCACGCGCTCAGGCTTGGCGATCGGGCCGAAGAGCTCGGCGATCCAGCCAAGCACCTCGTCCGTGTCGAACCTGCCCGAAACCGTCAGCACGGCGTTGTCGGGCTGGTAGTAGCGGCGGTAGAAGGCCTGGAGGTTCTCGATCTCGACGTTCTCGATGTCGCTTCGGGCGCCGATCGTGCTGCGGCCGTAGCTGTGCCAGTCGAAGAGCACGGACTGCATGCGCTTGAGGAGCACGCTCGTCGGACGGTTCTCGCCCATTTCATACTCGTTGCGCACGACGGTCATCTCGGTGTCGAGGTCCTTGCGGGCGATGAACGAGTTGATCATGGCGTCGGCCTGCCAGCCGAGCGCCCACTTCATGTTGTCGTCCGAGGCCGTGAAGGAGACGTGGTAGTTCGTGCGGTCGAGCCACGTCGAGCCGTTCATGCGGAAGCCGCGCTTCGTGAACTCGGCGGTCGGATTTGGATAGTTTTTCGACCCCTTGAACATCAGGTGTTCGAGAAGGTGGGCCATGCCGGTCTCGCCGTAGTTCTCGTGACGCGAGCCCACGAGATAGGTCATGTTGACCGTGGCGGTCGGCTTGCTCATGTCGGGATAGAGCACGACGCGCAGGCCGTTCGGGAGCCTGTACTCGGTCATGCCCTCGACGGTCACGACGGAAACGGGTTTGGTTGCGTTCGTCAAATCATTCTCCTTGGCTGCCGCGCCTCCTGCGGCGCCCATCATCACGACGGCGGAAAGCAGCACTATTTTTCTTGCAAATTGCATAACGAAAGTCCGTTGTTCATATCGTGTTGCGGGAGCGCGTCACAAACCGTCCCCTGACGGCCGGGAGCCCCCGACTGCACAACGATACCTGTCCCAGGTGACGAAAACGTTTCGAAGCACCTGAACAATGTTCGAAATGTTACCAAGCCTTCGGCCCCAGGGCCTCCCCCTGAAACATCAACTGCCAATTTCGCTAAAATTTCAGGATCCCGCTCCACATGAACCTCCTTACGATGAAACTTCTCTTCGACCTCTTCCCCGTCATCCTCTTCTTCGCGGCCTTCAAGATCGCCGAGGGCCAGCCCGACGCCGCCATCGCGCTTGCCGAGCGCTTTATGGGCGAGGGCCTCACCGCCATGACCGCTCCGGTCTTCATCGCCACCGTCGTCGCCATCGCCGCCACCTTCCTGCAGGTGGGCTGGCTCATGCTACGCGGCCGCAAGGTCGAGCCGATGCTCTGGATCAGCCTCGCCGTCATCGTCGTCTTCGGCAGCCTCACGCTCTATCTTCGCAACGAGATGTTCATCAAGTGGAAGCCCACGATCCTCTACTGGATCTTCGGCGGCATCCTCGTCTACGGCAACTTCGCGGGCCGAAACTTCATCCGCATGCTTCTCTCCAAGGCCGAGATCGAAATGCCCGGCCACGCCTGGGGGACGCTCCAGAACATGTGGATCGGCTTCTTCGCGGCCATGGGCGTCGTCAACCTCCTCGTCGCCTACCTCTGTTCGACCGACACCTGGGTCAACTTCAAGCTCTTCGGCCTGATGGGCCTGACACTAGTCTTTACAATTGGCATCGGCGTGTTCATGACCAAACACGCCGTCACTAGGCAGAATTGACCTGCATGACGCCCGAACCCCTTATAATTTCGGGTGCAATGACTAACAACCTGATAGCGGCGTACGGTGCCGGGAAGCGCCGAACACCTGCGGCAGTAAAGGAAGAAAGAAATGGAAAAGAAACTTTTGGTTCTCGGCATGGCTGCCATGATGGCCGCCGGCGCGGCCAACGCTGAACTTCAGGCCTTCAAGGTCAACGGTGAAACCGTCAGCGTTGCCCAGCAGAAGGCACTCTACGACAGCGCCGTCGCTCAGGGCCAGCCCGCAGGCGCCGAACTTGAGCGCCAGGTGAAGAACGTCCTCACGCAGCAGACCGTCCTGCTTCAGGAAGCCAAGAAGGCCAAGCTTGACCGCAACTCCGACGTCAAGCAGGCCATCGAAGCCGCATCTTGCCGCTGGAACAGTCCCGCTTGCAACCAGGTCCTCATCAACGCCGTCCTGCGCGACTGGGCCAAGAAAAACCCGGTCAAGGACGAAGACGTCCGCAAGGCCTACGAGGCTGAAAAGGCCGCCTACGGCCCGACCGAATACCAGGTCCGCCACATCCTCGTCAAGACCGAAGACCAGGCCAAGAACATCATCAGCCGCCTCAACAAGGGCGCCGACTTCGACAAGCTCGCCAAGGAATTCTCCGAAGACCGCGGCAACAAGGATCGCGGCGGCCAGCTCGGCTGGGTCGTTCCCCGCTCCTTCGTTCCGACCTTCGGCAACGCCTTCGCCGGCATGAAGGAAGGCACGGTCAGCAAGGAACCCGTGCGCACGCAGTTCGGCTTCCACGTCGTGAAGCTTGACGCCAAGCGTCCGGCCCAGCTCTTCCCGACCTTCGAGGCTCAGAAGCCCGCGCTCGTCAACGCGCTCACGAACCAGCGCGTCAACCAGCACTTCGGCGAACTCGTCAAGAACGCCAAGGTCCAGTAACGGATCCTTCGTCCCCGACGAATCGACACGAACCCAAGGGGGAGGCCCGCATCGCGGACCTCCCCCTTCTGCATTGAGCGAAAACGCGCCTTTCCACCCGCGGCCCGGCTCCGTATACTGTCAGCAAAACCACTTTTTTCAAGGCTCCCTCATGCAGAACTTCGAGTATTACAATCCGACCCGACTCATTTTCGGCCGCGGCGAAATCGCCTCCCTCACCCGCCACATCCCCGAGGGCGTGCGCGTCCTCGTCACCTTCGGCGGCGGCTCCGTGAAGCGCAACGGCGTCTACGACCAAGTCAAGGCCGCGCTCGCCGGCATCGACCACGTCGAATTCTGGGGCATCGAGGCCAACCCCAAGGTCGAAACCCTCAGGAAGTGCATCGAATTCGGCCGCGAACAGAAGGCGGGCTTCATCCTCGCCGTGGGCGGCGGCTCCGTGCTCGACGGTTCCAAGCTCGTTGCCTGCGCCCTCACCGAGGGCGAAACGCGCGACGCCTGGGACATCGTCCTCTCCCGCCGTCCCGCCCGCTGCATTCCCTACGCGAGCGTCATGACGCTCCCGGCCACGGGCTCCGAAATGAACGCCAACAGCGTCATCTCCCGCCTTGAGACGAAGGAGAAGCTTGCCTTCGTCGCGCCTGAAAATCCGCGCTTCTCGATTCTCGACCCCGAGTGCTGCCGCTCGCTCGGCGCCGCCCAGGTCGCCGCGTCCCTCGCCGACATCACCGCGCACGTGCTCGAGCAGTACATGACCGAACCCGGCCAGTCCCGTCCGATGGACCGCTGGGCCGAAGGGCTCCTTCTCACGCTCGTCGACATCGCGCCCGCGTTGCGTACGCCCGAACCCGACTACGACGTGCTCGCCGACTACATGCTCACGGCTACGCTCGGCCTCAACGACATGATCTGCATGGGCGTGAATCAGGACTGGGCCACCCACGCCATCGGCCACGAAATCACCGCCCTCACGGGCATGGCCCACGGCGCCACGCTCGCCATCGTCTTCCCCGCTCTCCTTCGCGTCCTCATCGACACGAAGGAAGCCAAGCTCGTGCAGATGGGCGAACGCGTCTTCGACGTGCATTACGGCACCGACCGCGAGCGCGCCCTCGAAACCATCGTGAGGCTCGAGGCCTTCTTCGCCTCCCTCGGTCTGCCGACCCGCCTTGACGAGGCAGGCGTCGGTGAAGACGTCGAACGCGAGATCGTCCGCCGCTTCGAGGAACGCAACTGGAAGCTCGGCGAGCACAAGAACATCACGCCCGCCCAGATCGCCGCGATCCTCGCCTCGGCCCGCCCCACAAAGGCCTGAGGCTGAAAATCCTCTGCACGCGCGTCCCCGTGGACGGCTGCGCGGAGAACAGCAAGAAGAAGGGCGCCAGCAGTCTTTTGCACAGCTGGCGCCCTTTCCTTCTTTGTTGTGCCGCCGCGAGGGACGAGTGGCGAAGCTCTCATTCGGCCTTACTTGACTTTGGCGACTTCCTGGCCGGCGATGTGGCCGAAGACCAGAAGGTCGGTCAGGGCGTTGCGGCCGAGGCGATTGCCGTCGTGGATGCCGCCCGTGTCTCACATGCGGCGTAGAGGCCCGGGATCACGTTGCCGTTCTTGTCGAGGATCTGGGTCTTCTCGTTGATGCGAAGACCGCCCATCGTGTGGTGGATGGTCGTCGTGATCGGCACGGCGTAGAACGGCGCCTTCACGACCGGATTGCCGATGAGGATCTTCGGCACGGGGAGAGACTTCGTATTCTGGGACACGGAGGCCTCGTTGTAGGCCTTCATGGTCTTCTCGAAGTTCTTCCAGTCGATGCCGGCCTGGCGGGCAAGGTCTTCAAGCGTGTCGGCCTTGAAGGCATAGCCGTGGGCGATGGCGGACTCGATCTTCTTCTCCTCGATCGTGCGTTGGTCGTAGATCGAGAAGGCAACCTGACCGGTCTGCTTCAGGATGCCGTAGGAGATCTCGTCGCGGCGACCCGTTTCGTCGACGAAGCGCAAGCCGTCGCAGTTAACGTACGGCGTGTCGGACGGACGGGCGGCGATGGTGGACTCAAGCTCGCCGTTCTTCGGGTTGCCGTGCGGATGGATCTGGATCCACTCCATGCCCGTGAGGCCGGCGCCTGCGGCGACGGCTTCCTCAAGCACTTCGCCGGTGGTAGCCGGAGAGTTTGAGGTCACGGTGACGGAGATGTCGTTGTACTTCTTGACCATCTGCAGGTTGGCGCCGTAGCCGCCTGCGGCGAGGACCACGCTGCGGCCGGAGAAGACGCGCTCGACGCCCTTGCGGTCGAGGGCCTTCACGCCCGTGACGCGGCCGGAGGCGTCACGCTCGACGCTCACGACCTTCATGTTCTTGTAGATCGGGTTGCCTGCGGCCTCGACCTTGGCGGCGAGCGGACGGATGTAGGCGTCGTACGTGGAGATCGGCGTCTTGCCGTCGGCCTGACACGGCCACTGCCCGCGCGGATAAAGGCCGCCGATGCCGACATCGACCCAGCTGCGCGGCACGTGGAACCACGTCATGTCGGACTGGACGTCAAGCCACTTCATGGCGGCCGTGGCGTTGCGGGTCATCGTGAGAACGAGCTTGGCGTCGTTCTTGCAGTTGCCGCCCACGATCGTCTGAAGCGCAAAGAGCTCGGGAGAGTCGAAGATGTACTTCTTGCCGCTCTGCGAGCTGCTTGAGAACCATCTTCTGAAGCTCGGCTTCGGGTTCGTGTACTTGGCGATGATGTCGCGCACGGCCTGCGTCATCGGCAGAAGCTTTTCGGGTTCGGGGTCCATGGCGGACATGTTGCCTTCGGAGCGGGCGGTGTTGCCGCCGAGCATGACCATCTTCTCAAGGACGATCACGGTCGCGCCGTTGTCGACGGCCGTCGCGGCGGCAACCATGCCGGCGCCGCCCGCACCGACGACGAGCCGCCCATGAGGGCAGTCTGCCTGCAGGTCCCCGTCAGGCGGGACGGGCGGTCTGTTCCGCCTGAACGTCCTGCGGCTCCTCGTCGATGGTGAAGACCTCGTCTAGGGGCTTCGCGAGCATTTCGGCGGACATGAAGCCGCGGTACCAGTCAAAGAGCATCCCTTCATCTCGGGACGACGAGGCGCGCTTGGGACTAGTGAGATGGTTGGTGCCGTCGACGAGAAGCGCCGTGCAGGCGTCCCTGAGGCTCTTGGCGGACGGATCGCACAGAAGCGCCCAGTCGCTGTGACTCTTGGGCTTCTCGCTCATGATCTCGACGCAGTAACCCTTTTCGGCGAGCCTGAGCAGAATGCGGCGGGCGGCCTGCGGGTAGCTGTCGACCTCGTCGGCGAGCGTCGTGATGCCCACCGAGGTCTCGCCCTCGCGGCGATGGCGCCAGAGCGTCTTCAGGAGCGCGACGCCCGTAAGGAAGTCATTGCCGCGCTTGTAGCTGTCGGCGAAGCGCCCCGAAGTGAGAAGCGGGATCGTCGCCGTGATGGCTGCGCCGCCGAAGACGATGAGCCAGGAGACGTAGAACCAGAGCAGGAGCACGGGGAAGGCCACGAACGCGCCGTAGATCGACGTGAGCGTGCCCGCCGAGACGTAGTGCCCGAAGGCCTCGCGCACGGCGAGTCCCGCGAAGGAAGCGGAGACGCCGCCCACGGCCGCGTGCGAAAGCTGCACGTGGCAGTTGGGCACGAACTTGTAGAGGAAGGTGTAGGAGGCGACCTGGATCGCAAACTGCAGAACGGCCATGCCCCACTCGACCGACGTCGCGTCAACGCCCTCCGAGGCGGAGCGGATCGCCTGCGTCGAGACGGTGAGCGAGAAGGCGATCACCAGGGGCCCGAGCGTGATGAGCGCCCAGTAGAGCAGCGCCCTCTGTCCCCAGGGGCGCATGCGGCGCACCTGATAGATGCGGTTGACCGTCACGAAGAACTTGTCAATCAGGAGAAGCGCCGTCACGGCCAGACCCGCCAGACCGAAGATGCCGAGTCCCGAGGCGTGGTCCGTGAAGTTGCGCAGATACGTGACGATCGTCTCGGTGTACTGCTGCGGCAGCACGCCCGAGATGATCGCCTCCTCAAGCGCGTGGCGCGAGTCCGCGAAGCTCGGGAAGAGCGCAAAGGCCGACATCGCGACCGCGATGAGCGGAACGAGCGAAAGGAGCGTCGTGAGCGTCATCGAGGACGCCACCTCCTGAAGCTGAGTCTCGCGCATGCGGTCCATCGCAAAGCGGATGATCGTGCGCACGGCCTCGATGCCGTGCTGCCGCCGAGCCCGCTTCACAAGCTCCGCACTCCTCGTTCCGGCCTCTCCCTCTGCATGGCCCTCGGAGGCCGTCTTCTCTTCCGACATCGTCTGCATGCTATCTCTTCTTCTCCATGACGCCCGTCGTTGATGTCACGAGCTCTTGCGTTCATTGTACAGGCCGCCAACTCCCGCAGGCCCGCGCGGCCTCCGCGACACAAAAGAGCGGCAGTCGACGCGATCCTTCGCCCGAATGGTCGACAAATGATTTTCTCCTGCAACACATGGGCTTTGCCCGCACCATTCTCAGAAAACCCCAGGCTCTTCGCATCACAGGTCTTGAATTGCCGACAATTTGTAAACTTTGCTCGACAAGTCGCTAAAACTTGTGTATAGTTCACTCCTATCGACGGACCGACTCTAAGCGGTTCGTCGTCTTTTCGGTCAGACGCGGCTCCTGTCAGGGGCGCCTGCGTCAGCGGCAGTAAGGCGCCGCTCCGAAAAAGGGGGAACGAAAAGGCCGGTTTTCGACGAAACCGGCCTTTTTCATTTTGTACGCCGCGCCCGTGCGCGGGAGGACATGAAAAACGCCGCGGACCGCGGCGTTTTTTTTTGATTTCCGGATTCGCTTCCGGGTTCGTCTCGGGAGTCGTTCTCAGAGTGCGTCGGACGCGGGAGCCGTGAGAGCCTTGCGGGCGGCCATGAGGTAGACGTACATCGAATAGATGGTGAGCACGGCGGCGACGATGATGAGGACGCGGCCGAGGAAGGCGATGTTGAGCTCGCCGCTCAGGAGGCTCGTGCTAACGACGACGGGATCCCACCAGAGGAGCATCGGGATGGCGGTCATCTGGGCGATGGTCTTGATCTTGCCGAACCAGTTGACCTTGACGGCGCCCGAGGCGCCGACCTTGGCCATCCACTCGCGCAGGGCGGAGACCGTGATCTCGCGGCCGATGATGACGAGGGCGACGAGCATGTCGCATCGGTCGAGGCCCACGAGGGCGACGAGCGCGGCGCTCACGAGGAGCTTGTCGGCGACGGGATCGAGGAAGGCGCCCATGGGCGTGGCCCAGCCCTGATAGCGGCGGGCGAGGAAGCCGTCAAGCGCGTCGGTGATGGCGGCGATGACGAACATCAGCATGGCGGTCGCGTTCTTCGTCCCCATCGTCATCCACGTTTCGGGAAGATAGAAGATGCCGATGACGAGCGGAATCATCGCGATGCGCATCCAGGTGAGGAGCATCGGGACGTTGAGCTTGAATGGGGGCTTGAGTTTGGGCATGTGCGGGTCCTTGTCGCTTTTTACTGGCTCCCGTGGAGCTGAGCATAGATTTTAGCCGCGAGCGCGGCGGAAATGCCGTCGACTCGCGCAATATCTTCGGCCGAGGCGTTCGAAAGCTGCTTCATGCCGCCAAAATGCGTGAGAAGCTTCGCGCGGCGCTTGGGTCCGATCCCCTCGAGATCCTCGAGCCGGCTCGACTGACGGGTTTTCGCGCGCTTGGCGCGCATGCCCGTGATGGCGAAGCGGTGGGCCTCGTCGCGGATCTCGGCGATGAGCATGAGCGCGCGGCTCATGGTGCCGAGCACGAGCGGCTCGCGGCGCACGCCGTCGATCTCGGGGAAGATCAGGGTCTCGAGACCCACCTTGCGGCCCTCGCCCTTGGCGACGCCGACGATGACGGAAAGATCGAGTCCGAGCTCAGTGAAGACCTGTCTGGCCATCTCGACCTGCCCCTTGCCGCCGTCGACGAGCACGACGCTCGGCAGCACGGCCTCGCCGCGCGTCACGGGCCTGTAGCGGCGCTCGAGCACCTGGCGCATGGCCGCGTAGTCGTCACCTGGCTCGATGCCCGTGATGTTGAAGCGCCTGTAGAGGGCGGACTGCATGCGGCCCTCGGAGAAGACGACGCAGGAGGCCTGCGTGGCCTCGCCCGCCGTGTGCGAGATGTCGAAGCACTCGACGCGGAAGTTCATCGGATCGCCGTCGTCGGGCTCGAACCCGAGGATGTCGATGAGCTCCCTGAGTCTTGCGAGCTGGCTGCCTTCCTCCTGAAGGTGGCGCGCGAGCGCGATCTCGGCACCCTTCGCGCACATCTCGAGCCAGCGCCTGCGCGTCTCGCGCGGCTCCGCCACCACCGTGACGCGCCTTCCGGCCGCGGCCGACATCGCCTCGGCGACGGCCTCGACCGTCTCGTGGCGCTCCTCGTCGGACATGACGGCGCCGTCGAGGATGATGACGTTGGGCACCGGCATCCCGTCGCCGTAGTGCTGGCGCACGAAGGCCGTCATGATCTCGGCCTTCGAGGGCATGAGCGACTCGCTCCTGACGCCGAGCTTCGGGAAGCACGGACGGTCGCCGAGATGGCGCCCGCCCCTGACCATCGCGAGGTTGACGCAGGCGACGGCGCCAGAAACGGCGACCGCCACGACGTCCGCGTCGGTGTCGCCGCCCGTCGTCTCGATCGCCTGCTGGTGCTGCACGGTCGTGAGCGCCGCGATGCGGTCCCTGTAGAAGGCGGCCTTCTCGAAGGCCCAGGCCTCGGATGCCTCCCACATGCGCCTTTCATAATCCTCGACGATGTCGCGCGTGCGCCCCTCGAGAAAGGCGGCGGCGCGCTCGATGTCCTTCGCGTAGTCATCCTTCGTGACGGCGCCCACGCAGGGCGCCGAGCAGCGGCCGATCTGGCCGAGCAGGCACGCGCGGTCACGGTTCGAGAAGACGGAGTTCTCGCAGGTCCTCAGGCCGAAGACCTTCTGCATGATCTGGATCGCCTCGCGCACGGCCGTCCCGTTGGGATAGGGCCCGAAGAAGCGGGACTTGCGGTCGACGCCGCCGCGATAGTAGGAGAGCCGCGGAAACGCCTCGGGACCGAGCCTCAGATAGGGATAACTCTTGTCGTCCCTGAAGAGGATGTTGTACTTCGGGCTCAGCGTCTTGATGAGGTTGTTCTCAAGAAGAAGGGCCTCCGCCTCGCTGCGCGTGACGGTGGTCTCGAGTCTGGCGATCTGGCTCACCATGATCGCGATGCGCGGGGAGAGCCCCGCGGGATTGCGGAAGTAGGACGAGACGCGCTTCTTTAGGTCGCGCGCCTTGCCGACGTAGAGGCATGCGCCCGCTGTGTCGAAGTAGCGGTAGCATCCGGGCAGGTTCGGAAGGGTCCTGATCTCCTGATGCGGATCGAAGGCGGTCTTCGGCGCGGCGTCCTCGGCGAGGACGATCCCGCCGGCGGCATCTTTTTCTGTCATGGCTCGGCTCTGCTAAACAACCTCACCACTGAAGTGGGAGGGTTTCGATACAGTCGAGGCTTTTCGCCTCGGGGTTGCCCCCGATTTGCTGTCACTCCGACCACGAAATCCTTGCTGACGCAGCCCTTGTACGGTAAGGGACGGAATCCCCCGCCGTCGGAACCTCCCGAACTCGCGCTCGGTGATCCCTTCTCGGGCTTGAATGACTACGACACCGGCGTCAAGCCAGGCTGTTACTCCGGCTAGAACGGCCTCACGGATCCGTTCCGGGGCGTAGATTTGTTTTTCAAGATCTGCGTACAACAGATTCAGACAAGCCGCCGCATCGCGGT
>ERZ791611.1073-NODE-1073-length-20308-cov-7.336000_pt1 | contig 20308 bp, 17 predicted proteins | sample MGYA00510275_ERZ791611 | MGnify/ENA primary metagenome ERZ791611 (study PRJEB30046, sample SAMN00791912) | human gut metagenome | study: EMG produced TPA metagenomics assembly of the A metagenome-wide association study of gut microbiota in type 2...
CCGGTATTTTAGCTATCGGCTTCGCCTGGATGATCACGGTGTGGGTACAGGTGGCATCGCGGTAGTTATAGGTAGCGACCTCTCTGTTCCCTTTGTAAAGAATCAGTTTACTTACATTATAATAATAAGTACCCGGTAATACGTGGGCTTCTCCCTTGTTGAAGTCATAACGGATGGTTTTTGCGATTGCATCTTCCATCGGGTAGTGGTAATCAACCGGCGTTGCAGTATATTCAATAGCCCATCGGTCGTAGTCAATCCTGTCCAGATAAACCGGCCTGATCTGTACATAGACAGGCGTACCTTCCATCACAGAGGTGGTAGAGTTGTTTTCTACATCTTTGTATTCATATATTTCATTAGTTGTCTTGGATACCGACCATTGAAGTTTATCCAGATCTCCTTCAACAACCAACGGATCCCCTTCTTGAGGCGCCTTGAACTTACAGTTATAGAAACTACCGTAATTGGAGTTTGTCACATTGTTCCCATCATCTTTAACAGCGTCATAGATGGAATAATCTTCAGAGAAGTCGATGTTATGTAATCTGATATATTCCGGGTTGGTGGCAGGTAAGTTGATTTTTGATCCATTGAATTTTATCAGGTTTGTACTCGTGAGTTCATCTGATAAAGAACTGACGGCGATAATATTAGTTTGTCTTTTACTGAAATAATCTGTAATAGTAAACCCGCCGACTTGATTATCCTTACTTATTAATTTAATAAGCTTAGGTTCCGGCAGTGTACAACTGTCTTTTGCTGCACTAGAAAATAATGTATTGATATTTTTGAACGGATCGCTTGCAGAATTAAATATGAGATATGCCCCGGTCGAAGCATCCATAAATACTGCATCGGTAGTAGATGCTGTTGGAGGGGTAGCTAATTCTCTTGATACCAGAACATCATAGTATGAATTGACATTTGTATTAGGTTTACCTCTTAATTCTAAATATTTGTACTCATTAGGAAAAGAAATACCGGTACTGGAATATTTCCAGATACGTATTTTTTTTCCCGCAGGTAAATCCAATTTTCCTGCAAAAACAATATTTCTGCTTCCCGGATTTTTGTTTGCATGGGTACTTAAACCTGTTATAGAAATATAATAGGGATATGCACCTATGTTTTTTATTGTAATGTCTTTGAAATAGTGGCCGTCACCCGTATTTATATTTATAGGCGCATATGATCCGTGTAATTTCCCGCTTTCGAAAGTAAGATTGATGTAATATCTTTTATGGTTAGGATCTCTGGTGTCACTGGCAATACTGGTAAATCCTTCGACGATATTAATAACTGAATAGGAATTTGTTATATTACCAATGTTTTTAAAAGTAAGATCTCTTAGAAGAATATTATCAGCAGCATTGATCGTTATAAAATATTGGTTATTCGCTTGGTTACTTTTGGAGCCGTAGGGATTTCCATAAAATTGCATACTACCTCCGTCAAATACAATATTCTCGATAACGACATTATCTAATATTTTGTATTTTACATGACCTTTATTGTTTTTATATGTGTCCCAGTATCCATAATTCGGTCCTATAATTGCAGGAGCTGTTTCCCTGTCTCCAAGTCCGATAATTTTTAATCCGTTTTTATAAAAATGTGATTCTCCGCCATTTTCAAGAGGTGCATACATCCCCGAATCAAAAAACAATGTATTATTGGCTAATAAAATATTTGAAGGTATCCTCGCGGCCGATGTTATAGTACATCCTACATCCGAATGATCGTAACTGGTAGCGGTCAGAAGTTTTGTTGTACAAGCATATTCTTTGCCTTTATATGTAACAGTATGGGTTTCACCATCTTTGTAGGTCCCTGTATTTAGAGTGACAAAGTAGTTAGTACCCCCATGATTTGTTGCATCATAATCAACAACTGGATCAGTAAACGTCTGTCCGACCGTCACCGGGAATGCGGTATTATCCAGTTTTGCACCGGCAGGCAGTGCCGGGTTTTTATCCGTTATCATCGTTCCGTCGAATGTAACGCCGGCGGAGGCCTCGGTTGCATCTGTGAACTCTGTTGCTTTGATAGCTACTTTAATTGTTTTGCCATGATCAGCTTTTGCAAATGTGTAGTTTAAAGTCGCTGTCGTCGCGTTGGCTATTGCCTGGTTTCCGATATACCACTGGTAGGTATGGCCCGTAGAACCATTTGCTTTGAAGGCGACAGTCAACGTTACCTGATCCCCTTCTTTAAGGAGTTCGGTCGGCATCCCGGTGAGACTGGTAACAGTCGGTTTTCCAATGACTTTGATCGGGACCAGGTTACTGGAACCTGATGCATCTTTGCATTGTAATAACTTTCCGTTGTCCTTATAAGACAAGGATACATTAGTAAATGTAATACTTTTTCCATCCAATGTCCATCCTGTGGGAGTTCCTCCGCTTACAGAGAAATAGTCACCAAGATTGATGTTGCTTCCCTCCGGTATTGAAGGTGAGGCGGTGGGTGAAATCGTTAGTTGTGCAAAAAGTACTCCTGCTAAATTCAGTAATAGCAATAAAATAAAGTTTTTCCGTATCATGTTTTAATTATTAGTGGCAAATATTCTATGTGTCAAATGTAAATTAAACTTTTTTTACTTACAATTGTTAATGAGTTGGATTAACGCTGATTATGAATTTTTATTGTTAAACAATTGATTTATGGCGTATATGTAAATGAAAATGACCGAAATGTAAAATGAAGAATGTTTAATTAAATCTTCAAAAAGAGTATTTGTTTGTTCCAATATGTATAAATGTGCTTTTTGAGTATATCATTTATATGAATGTTTTTGATCTGATATCAGTAATCTACTTGCTGAAACCGTGTTGATAGATTTTGTCTATGATGATATAGTAATTATCTGTTTGACAGGTGTTTATATCTGCTGTATCTTTGCAGTACAAGAAAAATAAAAACGTATAACAATTAAAAAACAGAAGAATATGAAAACATTAGATTATTTGCATTTAGACGCATCAGCAACAAACAAAGTAGTAGAAGCATTACAGCAGTTATTGGCCGACTACCAGGTATTTTATACAAACCTTCGCGGATTCCACTGGAATATTAAAGGACACGGCTTCTTTGTTCTTCACAGCAAATTCGAAGAAATGTATGACGATGCAGCCGAGAAGGTAGACGAACTGGCAGAACGTATCCTGATGTTGGGAGGTGTTCCTGTAAACAAGTTCAGCGAATACTTGAAAGTAGCCAGAGTAAAAGAAGTATCAGGCGTATCCTGTGGTGACGAAGCCTTGGAAAATATCCTGAATACTTACGGTCAGTTTATCGCTGAAGAACGTAAACTGCTTTCTCTTGCCTCAGAAGCCGGAGACGAAGCTACAGTAGCGCTGATGAGCGACTATCTGAAAGAACAAGAAAAATTAGTTTGGATGTTAGTAGCTTATTCAACTTGCGACTGCAAGAAGTAATGAGAAATAAGTATAAGTATTAATAATTCATTCGTTGCGTTAGGAGAGAGGATGCCGTGAGGTATCCTCTTTTTGTTTTTGAAAAAACCAAGAATTTTATGTAGCCTCTGATACGTAAATTATAAAGCCCGTTTCCCCCTGTAAAATACCTGAAAACCGACTTGAATTCACCTATTTTAAAATAGCTTTACTTACGATTTGAAACCTGTATTGATAGTTGGTTATTGTGTTGTTTAATAATGAGATACGATGAAAAATAAGATCTGTGGAGTTTGTCTTGGATGACATCAAATGACTAAAAAAAACGATCGTTTTTTTTAGTCATTTTTCCGCATTTGAAAAGTGTTAATTTTAAACTTTTAATTTTTCATCTAGCCTTGTTAGACAAGCTATAATGCAATTTTAATTTTGCTTATCTGATTTTTTATGCATACTTTTGCGGTGACTAAAAAAAACGATCGTTTTTGCTAGTCATTTTCGTCGTTACAATTTGTGACTGACGAACTTTTTTGTGCCCGAAAAACAATAATAAATGACTAGTATTATATTGATTATCATAGGTATGATAATTTCCATCCTACTTTCTTCTTTTATCATACCTCGTATATTAGTAGTAGCTTTCCGAAAGCGTTTATTTGATGTTCCTGATGAACGGAAGGTTCATCAAGGCATTGTACCCCGTCTGGGAGGTCTTTCATTTGCTCCCTCTATTCTTTTTACATTATCGTTTACGACAGGACTTCGTTACCTGATTGGTTATGAGATTCCGGAAGAAATGCTTTGCTTTCTCATTCCGGAGTTTTACTTTCTGATCTGCGGGTTGACGCTCTTGTTTTTAACCGGTATAAAAGATGATCTTGTGGGACTACGCTATCGTTCGAAATTTGTCGTGCAGATTATTGCAGCTATCATGATTCCTTTATCCGGTTTATGGATCAATAATCTATATGGCATTCTAGGCATCCATGAGCTGACTCCCTGGTTAGGAATACCTTTGACTATTCTACTGATTGTATTTATATGTAATGCTGTTAATCTTATTGATGGCATTGACGGTCTGGCGTCCGGTCTGAGTTGTGTGTCTTTGGTTATTTTGGGAAGTTTATATATTCATAATAGATTATGGATGTATGCAATGCTTGCATTTGCATCGTTCGGTGTATTAATCCCCTTTTTCTATTATAATGTATTTGGTAAAGTTGATCGTTGTAAAAAAATCTTTATGGGGGATACCGGTAGCCTGACGCTAGGTTATATCCTGTCTTTCCTGATCATCCGTTATTCTGCTTGTGCTCCTGAGATAATCCCTTACTCAGATGGAGCGATCATCATAGCATTTTCTACATTAATTATCCCAATGTTTGATGTGATAAGGGTTATGTTCATCCGTTGGCGTAGTCATAAGGGGATATTTACGGCAGATAAAAATCATATCCATCATAAACTATTGAATATGGGATTAACCCAGCGACGAGCTATGTTATTGATATTGGCAATGGCTTGTTTGTTTAGTGGGATGAATATCTGCCTGATATCGTATATTGACAATAATATATTGATAGGCATTGATATTCTTGCGTGGTTTGGGCTTAATCTATGGTTTAATAGAATACAGATGAGATATTTGGCGAAAGAATCTGCTTAGTGTAGAATTTTAGGAGTAGCGTTGAGTTTTGAAATATTATTAGATAAGAATAATGAATATAGCAATTGTAGGTACAGGTTATGTAGGACTAGTCTCTGGAGCTTGTTTTTCAGAGATGGGAATTGATGTCACATGTGTAGACATCGATGAAAACAAAATAGCGAAGTTACTAAATGGAGAGATGCCTATCTATGAACCGGGTTTGGATGATTTGGTTGCACGTAATGTAAAAGCCGATCGCCTTCATTTTACAACAGATTTGACATCCTGTTTGGATAAAGTGGAGATTGTCTTTAGTGCAGTGGGAACGCCTCCGGACGAAGATGGAAGTGCAGACTTGAAGTATGTGTTGGAAGTTGCTCGCACAGTTGGACGTCATATAAAAAAACATGTTGTATTAGTCACGAAGAGCACTGTACCTGTTGGTACAGCCAAAAAAGTTCGTGCAGCTGTGCAGGAAGAGTTGGATAAACGCGGGGTTGATATAGAATTTGATGTTGCTTCTAATCCTGAATTCTTGAAAGAGGGAGCAGCTATAAAAGATTTCATGACACCGGATCGTGTGGTAGTAGGTGTTGAAAGCGAACGGGCAAAGAAAATGATGGAGAAATTATATCGTCCTTTCACACTAAATGGCTATCCCATCCTGATCATGGATGTTCCTTCTGCTGAAATGACTAAGTATGCAGCCAATGCCATGCTGGCAACCCGTATCAGTTTTATGAACGATATAGCTAATCTCTGCGAACGTGTTGGTGCGAATGTAGACTATGTGCGTAAAGGCATGGGTACGGATTCCCGTATCGGTAGTCGGTTCCTGTATGCCGGTTGTGGATATGGCGGTTCCTGCTTTCCTAAGGATGTGAAAGCCCTGGTACATACAGGAGTCGAAAATGGATACCACATGCGTGTTATAGAAGCTGTGGAAGAGGTAAATGAAGAACAAAAAAATATTGTATTCAATAAATTGAGTACGGCTTTTAATGGAGATCTAAAGGGTAAGACTATCGCTATATGGGGATTATCTTTTAAACCGGAAACAGACGATATGCGCGAAGCCCCGGCGTTGGTTGTGATTGATAAACTACTGAAAGCAGGTGTTGTGATTAATGTATTCGATCCTATTGCCATGGATGAAACAATGCGTAGGATAGGTGATGTAGTCACCTATTGTAAGGATATGTATGAAGCAGTGATCGATGCAGACGCTATTGCTTTGATGACGGAATGGAAACAATTCCGTATGCCCAGTTGGGCGATCATCCGTAAAGCCATGAAGAATCATGTGGTAGTGGATGGACGAAATATCTACGATGGCGAGGAATTGAAAGAATTAGGTTTTACTTATTCGAGAATCGGACAAAAATGAAACGGATATTAGTAACGGGTGGAGCCGGTTTTCTCGGCTCCCATCTATGTGAACGCTTGGTGAAAGAAGGCAATGACGTGATTTGCCTGGATAATTATTTTACCGGCAGTAAGGATAATATTCGTCACCTGTTGCAGTATGACAACTTTGAGTTGGTTCGTCACGATGTAACTTCTCCTTATTACGTCGAGGTTGATGAGATCTATAACCTGGCTTGTCCTGCATCGCCTCCCCATTATCAATATAATGCCATCAAGACAATGAAAACCTCCATTTACGGAGCTATGAATATGTTGGGATTGGCTAAACGAACCAAAGCAAAGATTCTCCAGGCATCGACCAGTGAAGTGTATGGCGATCCGGCCATTCATCCGCAGGTAGAGTCTTATTGGGGAAATGTGAACCCGATTGGAGTTCGCAGTTGTTACGATGAAGGCAAACGCGCTGCCGAAACTTTGTTTATGGATTATCATCGTCAGAACGGTGTACGGATTAAAATCATCCGTATCTTCAATACGTATGGTCCTCGAATGAATCCGAACGACGGACGTGTCGTTTCCAATTTTATTGTACAGGCGTTAAAAGGGGAAGATATCACAATCTATGGAGATGGAACTCAAACCAGAAGCTTCCAATACGTAGACGATTTGGTTGAAGTCATGATCCGAATGATGGCTACCGGTGATGACTTTATCGGCCCTGTCAATACAGGAAACCCGGGAGAGTTTACGATGCTGGAACTGGCAGAGAAAGTGATAGAGTTGACTCATTCGACATCAAAGATTGTTTATTGCCCGTTACCGGGTGACGATCCGAAACAGAGAAAACCGGATATCACGTTGGCAAAAGAGAAGTTAAACTGGGAACCTACTATCCGATTAAGAGAAGGATTGAAGAAAACAATTGGATATTTCGAGAATAAAATAAAAGAGTAATCTGCTTAAAATAACAGATTTATTCCCTTTTAAACTATATGAATGATTTATTAAAGTATCAAGCTGTGAAAGGTGTGATATGGAGTGTTTGATTTTATGACCTCTTCTATCAAACGTAATTTCGCTTTAAACTTAGTCAATACCATTTCCGGATTACTGTTCCCATTGGTTACGTTTCCTTATGCCTCACGAATATTATTGGCGGATGGAATTGGGCAGGTGCAGTTTTTCCAAGGAATAATTGGTTATATTTCTCTTTGTACAGCTTTAGGTATTCCTCTGTATGCGATACGTGAGATAGCCCGTGTACGTAATGATAAAACTTTGTGTAGTAAGACTGCTATCGAGATATTGTTGTTGCATTCCGTGTTGACTTTGGCCGGGTATGCCGTGGTATATGTGCTAGTGGCGACGGTTGCGAAGATTCAAGTGGATATCCCTTTGTTTCTGTTACTAAGTACTAACTTGTTTTTCACGGCTATTGGAGCTGTCTGGTTCTATCAAGGGATAGAAGACTTTAAATATATCACGATAAGGGCTATCGTCATTCGCGTATTTTCATTGATATGCTTGTTTGTTTTTATTAAGGATAAGTCGAATTTGTTTTATTATGCAGCTATATCTGTTACGGCGGAAGTGGGGAGTAACTTATTCAATTTTATTCGTTTACGAAAATATATTGATATCGATCAATTACGTTTGAAAGAGTTACATCCTTTGAGGCATTTACGACCAGCTTTGAGAATATTCGCTATGAATCTGGTGATCAGTATTTATGTGAACTTAGACTCTGTCATGCTCGGATTCATCAAAAACGAGGCGGCCGTGGGGTATTATGCTGCATCTACCCGTATAACTAAGTCAATTTTAGGTATTGTGCAATCATTAGGAACGGTCTTATTACCTCGTCTTGCGAACTTGATTAGTGAGAATCGTATGGATGAATTCCGACTACTAGCGAATAAGGCTATGAATTTCACATTGGCTACCAGTTTGCCTCTAACTATCGGACTAATATTCATGGCAAAGCCATTGATCCATCTTTTTTGCGGGGATGGATTTGAACCTGCTATATTGACGATGCAAATCATGGCTCCAATTATATTGTTTATCTCTCTTTCGGGGATTATGTGCTGGCAAATACTGTTTCCGCTGGATAAAGAAAAGTTAGTAGTCTATGCTACGTTAATTGGAGCAGTCGTGAATTTTATTTTGAATTTACTTCTTATACCCTCCTATTCCCAATATGGGGCGGGGATAGCGACTTGTATAGCGGAATGCTTGGTGACAATTACTGCTATTGTTTTCGCTCGAAGATATGTTTCTATAAGGTTTATATCCAAACAAAACACACATTATTATGTAGCTACCTTTTTAATGGCTGTTCTACTTTTTCTGTTGAAACTCTTGATAACCGATGAGATAGTGTATGTCTTTACAGGTTGTTTATCCTCGATTTTAATATATGGAGGATATCTTTGGATTAAAGAAGATGTCTTTGTCCATCAGATTCGAAGTGTAATTGTTAATATGCTGAATAAGAATAAACATGAGTAAATATGATTATCTAATAGTTGGAGCCGGGTTGTATGGCTCTATGTTCGCCTACAAAGCTAAAAAGGCGGGAAAAAAAGTGTTGGTGATTGATAAACGTCTTCATACAGGCGGTAATTTGTACTGTGAAAATGTAGAAGGAATAAATGTACACAAATATGGTCCGCATATATTTCATACGTCGAATAAAGATGTATGGGATTTTGTGAACTCCATTGTTCCTTTCAATCATTTCCGTTATGAACCGTTGGCTTATTACAAGGGCAAGTTGTATAACCTGCCTTTCAATATGAATACATTCTATCAATTGTGGGGTACGATTACTCCGGCAGAGGCCATGGCCAAAATTAAAGAACAGCGGATGGAAATGGCGGGAAAGATACCTGCAAATCTGGAAGAGCAAGCCATCTCTTTAGTGGGGCGGGAAATCTATGAGACATTGATCAAAGGCTATACTGAAAAACAATGGGGAAGGAAATGTACTGAACTTCCGGCTTTTATCATCCGTCGTTTACCTATTCGGTTCAGCTACAATAACAATTACTTCAACGACTGCTATCAAGGAATCCCTGTCGGAGGGTATAATAAATTGATGGAAGGTTTGTTGGATGGCGTGGATATCCGTTTGAATGTGGACTTTTTTAAGGATCGGGAATCCTTAACTCAATTAGCTGATCGTATCGTATTTACCGGAAAGATAGATGAGTTCTATGATTATCGTTTTGGTAAATTGGATTATCGCAGTCTCCGCTTTGAGGAAGAGATTTTGGATACAGATAACTATCAAGGAAATATTGCTGTGAACTATACGGATACGGAACATCCTTATACTCGTATCATTGAACATAAATATTTTGAGTTCGGAACACAATCCCAAACTGTTATCACAAAGGAATATTCATTGGAGTGGGAAGAAGGGTGTGAGCCTTATTATCCGGTTAACGATCCGAAAAATACAGAACTTTATCAACAGTATAAAGTCTTGGCAGATCAAAAGGTTGATGTAATATTTGGAGGGCGATTGGCTGAGTATAAGTATTATGATATGCATCAGATAGTGGATAAGGTACTGAATTTGGATATTAAGTAATAATGGAAAAAGAGGAAAAAAAGGAAAAAAATAAAGTTAAGATATTGGTATGTTGTCATAAGCCGGATTACGTAAAAGACAATGATATATATACTCCTGTCCAAGTAGGAAAGGCTGTGTCCACTGTAAATTTAGGATTCCTAGGCGATGATACAGGTGATAACATAAGTTCTAAAAATGATTGGTTTGCCGAGCTTACTGCTACTTATTGGGCATGGAAGAATCTGAAAAATGTAGATTATGTGGGGATATGTCACTATAGAAGATATTTCAATTTTCATACTCGAGGTTTACTGTTTTCAGAATATCAGATTGTGAAGACAGAAGAAATTAAAGACAAAGATTTGTCTATTCCTGATTTGCGGCGGATATTTACTCATTATGACGTTATTCTTCCTCAGGAGAAATATTATCCATGTACTCTATTCGAGGATTATAGTCATTGTCATAATAGTGAGGAAATGCGTATTTTGCTGAAAGTGATACGTGAGAAGTTCCCTGATTATTATGAATCATCCTGTAATGTGCTAAAGAACAATAAGTTGATGCATTACAACATCTTCCTTATGCCTTGGCATAGATTTGAAAAATATTGTGAATGGTTATTTAGTGTGTTTGATGCGTTGGATCTTGAGTTTAAGGCATTAGGATATTGTCCTATTCAGAGGCGTGTTTATGGCTTTATGGGAGAGCGGCTCATGACTATCTATGCCTTTCATCAACGTTGGAAGATAAAACATTATCCACTTTATTGGGTGACGGAGCAAGATAAGAATCTTTCCTTTATGAGAAGGTTGTTACGCTGGATAAAATGGAGGATAGTATTTAATTTTATGCATCCTTTGGCGACTGTGCGTTCCCATTCTCGAACTGTTTTTTAAGAGATTCTCAATCTTTATGATACAGATTTACGGTGTCGTGGAAATGGTTGGGTGTATGGTTTATAAACATTATGAATATGGCGTTTAGTTACTTGGAAAGGATGAGAATGCAGTTTTGTATGAAGTTATTAGATATTTATTTATCTATACGGAAAACTTTTTTGTCAATGATTTCAAAAAAAACTGTGAACAAACCAGAGATAAGGAGAATAGTCATCGTATATCGTATTAGTGATGTCGGCTATCCCAAAGAGAAGCCGGATTATATCAACAATGAGAATTGTTTACGGAACGCTGTCGAGAAATTTCCTTTGGATCAATGTTTTTGGCATGTTATAGCCGATAATGTCTCGGAGAGTACATTGAATATGATTTGTAAATATATTCCTTTGGCACAGGTAGATTGTGTATCCGTGGGGCATGGAGCTGGAACTTTTCGTATAGCTTATGAGTATTCTTTGTCTCATTTCTTTGATGATGACTGTGTGTATTTTCTGGAAAATGATTATTTGCATAAGAATGGGAGCCTAGGTGTACTTAAAGAGGGGTTGCTTTGTAAGGAAAGTGATTATGTAACACTTTACGATCATCCGGATAAGTATGGTTATGTATCCGATAATAAGTGTATTGTATCTGGTGGTGAATCTACTAGGCTCCTGCTGACAAGTTCATCTCATTGGAAGATTACTAACAGTACAACAATGACTTTCGCTGCATTTGTTGGAACATTAAGAAAGGACAAAGATCTGTTTTGGAAATGGACAAAAACAAAACATCCATTTGATTTCCAAATTTTCATGGCGTTAGCTAGGAGGAGAAGAGTACTAATATCTCCTGTTCCGGGATATTCAACTCATGGAGAAATCAAATATTTGTCCCCTCTTGCTGATTGGCGAAAGGAGGTCTAAACGTAATTTTATAAATTAGAGTTATAAATAAAGAATGAAGATTGGAATTGTCACAATAGAGAATCTTGAGAATAAGAAGGCATGGAGCGGTATCATTTATCATACTTATCAGGAGTTGTGCAATCGATATGGGAAGGATAATATCATACATGTGTCGACCTATGAGGATCGACTGGAAAAAAACTATTGGTTTATTTATAGACTTATAGCCCGACTGTGTGGTAAAAGAGCTACGAAAATGGACCGGTTTATATCAAGACGTAGAGCGATGTCGGTGAGACGTGATCTTATTACCCAAGTAGATGTACTGTTTGCTCCCGCAGCTTCAGTAGATATCTCTTTCCTTGAAGTGGATAAACCCATTATTTACATGTCTGATGCTACGTTCAAACTTCTTGATGGTTATTATACCCCAACTGGTTCTTATTTTTCTAGTAAAGTACGTGAGGCTTTTATGGTGGAGAAATCATCGTTACAACGATCATCAATGGCACTTTTTGCTAGCCATTGGGCTGTAAAAAGTGCCATTGATGATTTCCATTTACCTATAGATAAAATAGCTTTTGTTCCATTTGGAGCTAATCTTGAAGACTATGATGTTGATAGTGCTATTCGGCGGATTAATAATCAGTGTGCTATAGTTGAACAAGGAAGGTTAAATCTTCTCTTTGTCGGGGTGAGTTGGGAACGTAAAGGTGGTAGAGAGGCATTGGATTGTGTTTATGTGCTGAATAAAATGGGGTTTGACGCAACTTTACATATAGTAGGGATTAAGAATATCCCAGAGGAATGTCAAGCTTGTACTTATGTAAAGAATCATGGTTTTCTTAATAAAAATGATCAAAGCCAATATAATGAGCTAATAGAGCTTTATGTAAGGTGTGATCTTTTTCTTTTACCCACAAAAGCAGAATGTGCTGGCATAGTCTTTGCCGAAGCTTCGGCTTTTGGTTTACCTATATTTACCTATGATACTGGTGGGATAGGTGATTATGTTATAAATGGTGTGAACGGTTATCGTTTGCCTATAAGTAGCACAGGCAAGGATTTTGCATCTCAAATAGAATGGGTGATACAGAAAGGAGAACTAGGCAGGCTGGGGGAAGGAGGTCGGAAACTGTATTCAGATACCCTCAATTGGAAACATTGGGGAGAATGCTTTGATAAGGTTATTCATCAGTTAAATGTTACTGATAAAAAGATTCGCGTGAAGTAAATAAAACGTGATTGTATCAATGAATGATAAGGAAATTAATCAGGTAGATGTTTCAATTGTTATAGTAAATTATAAGGCTGTGTCTTTGATTTTGAATTGCCTGGATTCGATACAGCAGTTGACACAAGAGGTGAGTTACGAAATAATAGTTGTTGATAATAACTCTAATGATGATTTTGAGCTTCGTATACAGGAACGATATCCTAAAGTAATCTGTGTCTCTCTATCTGAAAATATTGGTTTTGGAAGAGCTAATAATGAAGGTGTGAAAATTGCTAATGGTCGTAATGTTTTATTTTTAAATCCAGATACAATTTTACTCAATGACGCTATTTCTATATTATCCCGATATATAGATTCTCATTTGTTTGTAGGTGCTTGTGGAGGAAATCTTTATGATGTAAACTTGCGACCACACCATTCATTTCGACGTTGGTTGCCTGGTATTCAGTGGGAGCTTAATGGATTGTTTCATGACTATATAGCACGAGCTTGCTGGGGGCGTAATAGAATGCATAATTTTACCAATAAAATAATGCGTGTTGGTTATATCACCGGGGCAGATCTGATGATGCCGAGAGATATATTTAATCAAATAGGAGGTTTTTCCCCTGATTTTTTTATGTATTATGAAGAAACGGAATTATGCTATCGTCTTAAATGTAAAAGTTTTGAAATCCATTCTGTTCCTCAAGCACGAATTCAACATTTGGAAGGAGGTTGCTTTGAAGATGAAATAAGTGATTGGAAGATATGGTGTGAAGAGCATGGACATGTAACTTATTATAAACTTACCTCTACTTTCTTTGTGACTTATATGGCATTATCTTTGTATTGTATCACATTGTTATCTCGTATACCCTTTTATTTTTTTTCAAACAAAAAAAGGATGTCTGTTCTTATAAAACGCATTAAATGTATAGTTTCATTGATACAAAGTAATTCTTGAAAAAGAATGTTTAAATATAGTTCATACTATGCCGATGCCGGATTTTAGTCTCTTATATTCATTTCCATATCTAGCTGTTTTATTTATGCTTTTCATACTATGGAGGTGTGATCAAGGTCGTGTTCGTATTTGTTATTTACTTCCTAGGAATATTTGTGAAAATGTTGCTTTGTTTATTTTACTAATATTTATAGGTTTAAGAGGACACATATCTTCTGATTTTGTTAGTTATTATCCATGGTTTCAAATTTTACCTAATCTATCTAAGTTGGAGTTTAATACCTTATTTGATGATGAGTTTGAATTTGGTTTTATTTTGTACTCATCTGTGATTAAAACTATTTTTACTGATTATTTTGTATGGGTATTTATTAATACACTTGTTGACATGCTGATATTAATGTGGGCATTTAAGAGATATAGTTGCTCTGTAGTCCTATCTTTTTTCTTTTTTGTAGCATTCAATGGTGTTATAATGGAGTTTAATTTGTATAGAAATACAAAGTCTTTCTCTCTGTTCTTACTTTCATTACCTTATTTGCAAAATCGTAAACTATTACCATATTTATTATTGAACATGACAGGTTGTTTGTTTCATATTAGTTCAATGATATATTTACCTCTTTATTTTGTATTGTATAGAAAGATGTCTAAGAAAATTATTTGGACAAGCTATTTTATTGTCAATACTCTTATTTTTATGAATATTCATTTTACATCTGATATTATGAACCTTGTAATGGATGTATTGGATGTGGATCGTGTCTCTAGAAAAATTGTAGGATATATGAGTAATGGAGAAGATTTGAAATTATCTTTCGGTTGGTTTGAACGTAGTTTTTCTTTTTGCTTATTTATGCTGAATTATGACAAATTGACTGCCTTGAATAAAATGAATAGAGTGTTTTGTAATAGCTTCTTTTTTTATTACATTAGCTTTCACTTATTTATGGATATTCAAGTTCTTGTAGAAAGGATACCTTCATTATTTATGTATTCTTACTGGTTTCTTTATCCTGCTACATTGCATGTTATTACTACTAAATATAAAAATATAATTGTTGTTGCAGTAATGCTTCTTTGCTTTGTTAAGACCACGCTTGCTAATCGAGAGATAATTTGCCGTTATGACAATCTAATAACCGGTATTGAAAGTTTTGAGAAACGAGCTTCAATACGTATCAATATGATATATAAACAATAATAATATGAGTCAATATTTTAATATATGTTCATTTTAGTTGATCTCTCTTATATTACTTCAGATGCAAAATTGCATGAAAGTGTTGCTATATATGCTTTGCGTGTAATAGATGGATTTTTAAAAAATAAGAAAGCAGATATTGCTTTGTTGGTATCTGAATGTTACTTTGATTATTTTAATAAACGGTATTCGTGTCTAAAAAAAGTGAAATATCCTCAAAATAAGGGTTGGTATTATTCAATTCCTTATGTGAAAGGTTTGTGTAAAATGTTTGCATGGCGCTCTTTTATCAATACATTGAATTGCGATGTTGTGTACATCCCTTTCGCATGGTCGGGTAATTCATTAAAATGTAGGGCAAAGAAAATCATAACAATTCATGACCTACGCCCGATGAGGAGTGTAAATAGAGCATTTACTCAAACTTGGTGGTTTAAATTGTTGCGTTTGGAAAGTTTATATAAAAAAGGTTCCCGTTTTTTTTACGAAAATCATGTTCGGACGGCAGAATGTATCATTGCTATTTCAGAGTATGTAAAGAATGATATTTGTTTAGAGTGGCCTAATCTACATTTAAAAAATAAAATATTTACAATTCATAATGGAGTTGTATTGCCTGAGGCACAGGATTGTCCGGATGAGATTTCTCCGAATGAAAAATATATTCTATACGTTAATACATTGAATAAGTATAAAAATATAGAAACATTAGTGAAAGCTTTTCATACTATAAGTCAAGATATAACTCAAAACTTAGTTCTTGTAGGAAAAGACACTACTTATTGGAGAGAGGAAATGCTTCCTCTTTTGAATGAATATGGTTTACAAAAGCGGGTTGTTCATATTAAGTATTGTACAAACGAAATGCTAAAATGGCTTTATGTTCATGCTGATTTGTTTGTTACTACTTCTACTCATGAGGGATTTGGGTATACTCCCATTGAAGCAGCGATATGTGAGTGTCCTGTTATTTCTACACGCAGCGAAAGTCTCCCAGAGGTAACTTGTAATCTGTTAAATTATTATGATCCTCCTGAATCTTGGAAGAAATTGGCAACAGTGATGTCTTCCCTATTAAAGCAAAAAAGAGATACAAGGAAATTACGTTCTGTTTCTGAATGTTTCAAAAACAGATATGATAATTCAAATCAATCCATTAAAATTTATAATCTTATTATTTCTGTCGTTTCATGAAAAGGTTCTTAATTGTTTGCGTAAATTATAATTCCTACAAAGAGCTATATGACTTTTTGAATTCAGTAGATTCTTCAGCAGAGTTAGCTTGGCAATATTGTAGGGTTGAGGTGTTTGTGGCAGATAATTCAACCAATAAGCAGAAGGTGAATACAACTTTATATTCGCATATTGATATACAGGTAAAATTTCTTGACAATGTGGGTTATTTGGGTGGTGCTCAAGCCATTATTAACAATATAGAATGTATAACAGATTATGATTATGTGATTATTTCGAATGTGGATTTATTGATTCATCTTGATTTTATTTTACGATTGACAAGTCTTGATGTAGATATGGATGTGGCTTGGATTGCTCCTCGGATTTATTCGTTGAATGAGAAAAGAGATAGAAACCCGAAGAAAATAAGAAGATATACAAAAACAAAATTGAAAGTTTTATTGTATATGTATCGATATCCCGTTTTGCAGAAGTTATATGTTCATTTTTTTTATCGAATAAAAACTATCATTGTACCTGTTTTTGATCAGGAAATCTATGCAGGACATGGATCTATTATGGTGTTTACTCGTTCATTCTTTCAATATTATCCCCAAATAAATTATCCGATATTTTTGTATGGTGAAGAACTTTATTTTGCAGAACTGATTCGTAAAGTAAATATGAAGGTTAAATATATTTCTTCTATTTGCGTAAAAGATATTGATCATATATCGACTTCTCAGATGAAGTCGGATTTTTATTATTCTTGTAATTGCAAAGCTATATCTTATATTCTACAAACATTTTACGATAATGAATAAACTAGAATCTACCATCTATAGCCTTGTCCGTAAGAACCCCGCTTTAAAGCAGCTTGTGCGGAATATGTATCAAGGTGTATTTGACTTACTGCCCAAAAAGAAGGACTATTTCGTCTCTGCCTATCAATACAGGGAAGGTTTCTTCTTTGGGTTCCACGATGTCACACCATTCTCTTATGATGAGACAAAGCTGTTGGCGAATCAAAATAGGATTGATTTGCGTATGCCTTTATCTACAGACGGACTGGATGTCGGATATTTTGATTTAGAGCAAGGTTCTATAAAAGATTTTCATCGGGTAGATACTTCTTTCGCCTGGAATTATCATAAAGGGTGCAGGTTGCAATGGTTGGATAAAAATCGAATAATTTATAATACGGCAATAGAGAATCGGCTTGTGTCTAAGATTCATGATTTGTCAACTGGAGAATTTCAAGTGATAGACTGCCCGATTGATGCAGTTTATCAAGATGGGCAAAGATCTTTAGCCTCCTCTTTTAGTTATGAACGTTTGGAGCGTTGTATGCCTGGATATGGTTATCCTTATCGGGATGGAGGGAAATTGGATGAGCTGGTACCCGAAGATAGCGGTTTGTTCTTGGCGGATTTAAAAGAGAATACTTCAGAACTGCTTATCTCTTTGTCTGAATTGGTACAGATGGAAGATGAATCTTATAGGCGGGGATATATGCATTTTGTCACTCATTCAGAGTTCTCGAAAGACGGTCAGTATCTTTCTTTCTTATATCGGAAAATACCAACCGATGGGGATTATATGAGGCGGCATACCAAGATTATGGTTTATGATTTACATGATCGGCGACTTATAACCTTACCTACTCAAGAGTCGGGTTCTCATTATGTATGGAATAACAGGAATCAACTGGTTGCGTCTTGCATTATAAATGGTAACAGTTGTCATGTGTTGTATGATATGGCGGATGTCGATCATTATCAGATAATAGCAGGGAATGTACTGAATTCGGATGGTCATCAGTCCTTTATCTCCGATACATCTTTTGTGACGGATACTTATCCGGATAAATATCGGATGGCAAAAATCTATAAGGCTGATATAAATACGCAAAGTACGGATTTGTTGCTAAGTATCTATTCTCCCCAAGAATTCCAAACGAAAGATTTTAAATGCCATATAGCTTGCGATTTGCATCCTAGGGTATCTCCTTCTGGGAAATATGTAAGTTTTGATTCCCCTCGAACAGGAAAAAGGGCTTTGTATATTATGAATTTATACTGATAAAAGAACATATGACAGAAGATTACGGACTCGTTTCCATCATCACCCCCTCCTACAACTCTTCCCGATTTATCTCACAAACCATCGAATCCATATTATCCCAGACGTACTCAAATTGGGAGTTATTGATTACGGATGATTGTTCTACAGATAATACACGGAAAATAGTAGAAAGTTATCAGCAAAAAGATCCAAGGATCCGATTTTTTCAATTAAAGGAAAATTCCGGTCCCGGTATCGCTCGCAATCATTCCATAGAAATGGCTAAAGGGCGGTTTATTGCTTTCTGTGACAGTGATGACCGGTGGTATCCGGAAAAATTGGAGAAACAACTTGCTTTTATGGCAAAGAAAAGATGTATGCTTTCCTATACCTCCTATATGACTTGTGATGAAAATAATACAATTACAGGTATTGTTGTATGTGATCGTCAGATTGATTATCAGTCGTTGAAGAGGGATGATGGGATTGGTTGTCTGACTGCTATTTATGATTCTTCTGTTTTGGGGAAAATATACTTGCCGAATATGAGAAAGAGGCAGGATTGGGGACTTTGGTTGAAGATTATGAAAGAATGTAAAATAGCTTATGGGATGAAGGAACCTCTGGCTATTTATCGAATACATTCAAATTCTATTTCACATAATAAGTTTAATCTGGTTAATTATAATATCGCTATTTATCAACATGTTTTAGGTTATTCATGGTGTAGAGCATATTGGGCATTCTTTTTTGGGTTTCTTCCCAGTTATTTTTGGAAGAAGTTACGTTTGTATCTTGTCAATTTGTAAATTTTTCTATTGGAGCATATTCCTGGAGATAAGTTTTGGTGGTAGGAAAAGGGAATAAGAATCCGGATTCAAAGCCACCTTGGGAGAAGTGCTGGATTGGAGAATGTAACTGAAGGTCTGCCATTATATAATTTTATTCGGAGGTAAAGACGATATTTATTTTTTATTCGTATATTTGTCTAAGTATATGCGATAATTATCATCAGCTTATGAAAACGAAGAAAGAATACGTACAATTGATTCGGGAGTATTTGGATAGTACTGCCCGGAAATATGGAGTAACCAGGATGGCTCTTTTTGGTTCTGTTGCGCGTGATGAACAAATGGATGATAGTGATATTGATATTGCATATGAAGGACAGCCTAATATTTTCATTCGCATTCGGATGAAGGCAGAATTGGAAAAATTGCTAGGTTGTAAGGTCGATATTATTCGATTGCATGCAAATATGACAAATACATTATTCGGTACCGAAGTGGAAAAAGATATAATTTATGTTTGATAAGTTACGCATCAAATCTCTTTTACAAAGAATAGAAGATGCAATTTCTTTAATTCTGGATAATACCTTGTCGATTAGTTCGCCAAATGATTTTTTGACAAGTTCCGAAGGTATGTTTTCATTAAGCGGAGCCTGTATGCAACTTATATTTATAGGAGAAAGCGTCAAGGTTATTGATAACAAAACTAATCACTCTTATTTGAATAAATATCCAAATGTACCTTGGAGTGAAATTATGGGGTTGCGTGATATTATAGCGCATGAATATCATCATATTGATTCAGAGGAAATATTTAAAGTCATAAAGGATGATCTCCCTTCTCTTTTAGCGATAGTTCGTCAAATGAAAGAGGATTTAAATTAACTCTATACACCAAAAGTCTGTTACCCCCTCCATATCAGAGAAGATAACAGACTTCAAACGATCAAACATCCGTCTCTTCATCTTCCCATTCCTCTTCCGGAAAATACTGGTCGATGATAACGAAAAACAGATGATATTTACATAAAATATGACGTATCCAGCGTTCGCTCACTAATAGCATCTCACTGATCCGGGAGATGT
>ERZ791611.1074-NODE-1074-length-20288-cov-2.666930_pt1 | contig 20288 bp, 16 predicted proteins | sample MGYA00510275_ERZ791611 | MGnify/ENA primary metagenome ERZ791611 (study PRJEB30046, sample SAMN00791912) | human gut metagenome | study: EMG produced TPA metagenomics assembly of the A metagenome-wide association study of gut microbiota in type 2...
CAGAAGTAGGAAAAACTTACAAGGGTAAAGTAAGTAGAATAATGAATTTTGGAGCATTTATTGAAATACTTCCAGGAAAAGAAGGACTTCTTCATGTTTCTGAAATTTCAAATGAAAGAGTAGCAAATGTGGAAGATGTATTAAAAGTTGGAGATAAATTTGATGTAAAAGTTATCTCTACTGAAAATGGAAAAATTAGTTTAAGTAAAAAGAAAATTTAGTTCTTTATGCCAAGAGAACACAGATACTTTTCTGTGTTCTCTTTAGTATAAAGGTATTTTAGATGAGGTGAAGAATGAAATTTGCTTTAATTAGCTTGGGATGCAGCAAGAATCTTGTAGACAGCGAGAATTTTATTGGGATATTGGTAAATAAAAGAGGTTTTGAAGTAACTAGTGAATTAGGGGAAGCAGATATTATAATAGTTAATACCTGTGGATTTATCGGAGATGCAAAAAAAGAGTCAATTGAAACTATTTTAGAAGTCAGCGATTTAAAAATAAATGGAAATTTGAAAAAAATAATAGTAACTGGTTGCCTAGCACAAAGATATGCAGGAGAAATATTAAAAGAACTTCCTGAAGTTGATGCTGTAATTGGAACTGGAGAAATTGATAAAATAGAAAAAGTAATAGAGGAAGTACTTGCAGATAAAAGAGTGGTAGAAAGTACAAAGATGGATTTTCTAGCAGATTCTGAAACTGATAGAGTTCTGACTACTGCCTCTCATACAGCTTATTTGAAAATAGCTGAAGGTTGTGACAGAAAATGTACTTATTGTATAATTCCACAATTAAGAGGAAACTTGAGAAGCAGAACTATAGAAGATATACTTAAAGAAGCAAATAAACTTGTAGCCTCTGGAGTAAGAGAGCTCAATCTTTTAGCTCAAGAAACTACTGAGTATGGAATAGATTTATACAAAGAAAAATCTTTGGCAAGATTGATGAAGGAATTAGTAAAAATAGATGGATTAAAATGGCTTAGAACTTATTATATGTTTCCAGATTCTCTTACTGACGAGCTTATAGATGTTATGAAGACAGAGGAAAAAATATGTAAATATTTTGATATACCTGTTCAACATATATCTGATAACATACTTCAGCAAATGGGAAGGGCTAAATCTGGAAATCATATTAAGGGAATACTTAATAGAATAAGAAAAGAGATACCAGATGCTGTGATAAGAACAGCTGTTATAGTAGGTTTTCCAGGAGAAACAGAGGAAAATTTTGAAGAACTTAAAGCTTTTATTGAAGAATATAAGTTTGATTATGTTGGAGTTTTTAAGTATTCAAGAGAGGAAGATACAAAAGCTTATGATATGGAAAATCAAGTTCCAGAGGAAATAAAAGAAAAAAGATGGATAGAGATAACAAATCTTCAAACTAAAATTGCTGAAAATAAAAACAGGAATATGCTAGGAAAAATTGTAGAAGTAATGATAGATGGTGTTTCTACTGAAAGTGAATATTTATTGGAAGGAAGGACAAAAGGGCAGGCTCTTGAGATAGATGGTAAAGTTCTTACAAATGATGGAACAGCAAAACCTGGAGAAATAGTCAAAGTTAAGTTGGAACAGAATTTTGATTATGATTTTATAGGGCCAATAGTTGAAAATGAGCAGTAAATAATAAATTCTATGGAGGATGTCAAATTATGAACTTACCTAATAAGTTAACTTTTATAAGATTAGTATTGGCTGTACCTTTCATATATTTTCTTCAGGAATCAAATGCTGAAGGTTTTGTATATAGAATGATAGCTTTTGCATTATTTGTAGTGGCTTCATTGACAGATTTTTTTGATGGATATTTAGCTAGAAAATATAATCTAGTGACTGACTTTGGAAAACTTATGGATCCATTAGCAGATAAGATACTGGTTATTTCAGCTTTAGTACTTTTTGTTGAATTAAGATATATTCCAGCTTGGATGTCCATAATAGTAATAGCAAGGGAATTTCTTATAAGTGGAATAAGAATGCTTGCTGCTGCTAAAGGTGAGGTTATTCCAGCAGGAAAACTTGGAAAATATAAGACAACAAGCCAGATGATAGTTATTCTAATAATGATTGTAGTAGGGAATCAATGGTATAATTACTATCTTATGCTTATACCTATAATTTTGACTTTATGGTCTGGTTGGGAATACACATCAAAAGCTAAGCACTATTTTATGAATTCAAAATAGAATAGAATAAAATATTTAATAGTAAGAAAAAGGAGTGTTTATTTATGTATATGTTCATTAGAATTTTTGATTTATTAATAACAGTTATAAATACTCTTATATTGATAAGAGTGATACTTTCATGGCTTGCTCCAGGTTCAGCAAATGGGTTTACAGAACTGGTTTATAATCTGACTGAACCTATTCTGAAACCTTTTAGAGTGTTGCTGCCAATGGGAAATTTCAGACTGGATATATGCGGAACCGCCGGTGGCCAGCATGGGGTCCAGCACGATGACGTGGCGGCTGGCGATGTCCTTGGGCAGTTTGCAGTAGTAGTCCACCGGTTTGTGGGATTCAGGATCCCGGTAGATGCCGATGTGGCCCACCTTGGCAGCGGGGATCATCTCCAGCACGCCGTCCACCATGCCAAGGCCCGCCCGCAGGATGGGCACAAAGGCCAGTTTGCGGCCAGAGATCACGTTGGACTTGGTCATGGTCATGGGGGTCTCAATCTCCACCTCTTTCAAAGGCAGGTCGCGGGTGGCCTCATAGCACATCAGCATGGAGACTTCGGCGATCATCTCCCGGAACTCCTTGGAGCCGGTGCGCTTGTCCCGCAGCAGGGTCAGCTTGTGCTGGATCAGGGGGTGATCCATAATCAACGGTTTGTTTGCCATAGCAAAAACTCCTCTCAAAATCAATGGAATAGGGGATGCCGCTTATTGGGCCGCTTCGATGGCGGTAATTTTGTCGATCCGGCGCTGATGGCGTCCGCCTTCAAATTCCGTATGGAGGAACACCTCCACCAGTTCGGTGGCCAGGCCGGGGCCCACCACCCGTCCGCCCATGCACAGCACATTGGCGTCGTTGTGAAGGCGGGTGTATTTGGCGCTGAAGTAATCGGAGCAGCAGGCAGCCCGGATGCCCTTGACCTTGTTGGCGGCCATGGAGATGCCGATGCCGGTGCCGCAGATGAGGATGCCCCGGTCGCACCGGCCGGAGACGATGGCCTGGCAGGCCGCGTTTGCAATATCGGGATAATCGCAGGATTCCCCGGTCAGGGTGCCAAAATCCTCATAGGCGATCTGTTTGGAGTCCAGGTACTTTTTGATTTCTTCCTTGAGGGCGTAGCCGCCGTGGTCGCTGCCGATGGCCAGCATATACATCAACCTTTCTGATTTTGTTTGCGCAGGAGCTCCCGCTCCGCCTGGGGCAGGCGCAGATAAGCTGGGGCCAACTCCGCCGCCGGGACAGCTGCTTCCAGGTCCTCTAGGGCCGCTTGGGCCACGCTGGACGCTTTTTGGAACAGAAGGGAGGGCGGAGCCAGGACGATATTCGGGCAGGAGCCGATACATTCATTATAGCACAGCTTGGCCCCGTCGCCAACTAAAAATACCCGTTTGGAAAGGCGGGAAAGACGGTTTTCCAACTGGGTGAGGGGAATGGCGGAGTCCTCTTCCACCTGGACGGGGCGGCCGCCCACCATCTCAAAGAGGGCGGTGTACACCTGCTGGCAGCGGGCATCCATGACAGGGCAGACATAGCCGTCAAACCCCAGAAGGTTGTAGGCCATCCCCTTGAGGGTGGAAACCGGGATGCAGGGCTTCCCAAGGGCGTGGGCCATGCCCTTGACTGCGGCGATGCCGATGCGAAGGCCGGTGAAGGAGCCAGGCCCGGTGGAGACGGCAAACAAATCCACCTGGGAAAGGGAGGTCTGGGTGGCCTTCAGCAGGTCCTCCACCATGGGCATGGCCGTCTGGCTGTGGGTGAGTTTGGCGTTGATGAAGAATTCCCCCAGCAGCCGCTCGTCCTCCCAAAGGGCGGCGGAGGCGGCCAGGGAGGAGGTGTCAAGCGAGAGCAGCTTCAAGGCGCTCATCCCCCTTTATGGTGATTTTTCGGGTGGTGTCGTCCACCCGTTCCAAGGATACTTGGATGCAGCCTTCGGGCAGGGCCCCGGCGATGTTTTCGCTCCACTCGATGGCCAGGATGCCGCCGTAATCCAGGTAATCAAAGAACCCGGTGGAGTACAAGTCGGAGAAGCTCTCCACCCGGAACATGTCGAAGTGATAGAGGGTGGCATTCTCCCCCCGGTATTCGTTGACTAGGGAGAAAGTGGGGCTGGAGACGTCGGCGGCGATGCCAAGGCCCCTGCAAAGGCCCCGGGTAAAGGCAGTTTTGCCCATCCCCATGCCGCCTTCATAGGCGATGATATCCCCAGGGGAAAGAAGCGCCGCCAGCTTCCCGGCCAGTTCTTCGGTCTCCTGGGGGCTGTGGGTGATAAAGGTTTTCATAGCGGAAGCGCTCCTTTCAGGCCGCCAGGGCTCTGCCCAGCGGCAGTTGCAATTGGTTCGGTTAAAACAGTCCGCGGATGCTGCCCTGTTCGTCTACATCAATTTTACAGGCGGCAGGCTGTTTTGGCAAGCCCGGCATGGTCATAATATCACCGGTGAGCAGCACCACAAACCCGGCCCCGGCAGAGAGGCGGGCCTCCTTCACCGGAATGGTGAAGCCGGTGGGCCGGCCCAGCAGGGAGGGGTCGTCGGACAGGGAGTACTGGGTCTTGGCTACGCAGATGGGCAGATCCCCTTTTCCAAGGGTGGTGATATCCTTGATGGCTTTTTCCGCAGCGGGGGTGTAGTTGACCCCGTCGGCGCCGTAGATCTCCCGGGCGATGATGGCCATCTTTTCCTTGATGGGCAGCTTCTCATCGTAGAGGAAGCGGAAGGAACTTTCCTCCTCGCAGGCGGCAACTACCTTGTTGGCCAGGTCGATGGCCCCTTCGCCGCCTTTGGCGAAATGTTCGCAGAGGGAGAAGGGGACCCCTTTCTGGGTCAGGAAATCGGTGAGGAAGGAGATCTCCGCCTCGGTGTCGGTGTAAAAGCGGTTGATGGCCACCACCACCGGCACGCCGAATTTATGCAGGTTGTCGATGTGGGCTTCCAGGTTGGAGACGCCTTTTTTCAGGGCGTCCACATTCTCCTGGGAGACCTCCTTTTTGGGCACGCCGCCGTTGTACTTCAGCGCCCGCATGGTGGCCACCAGCACGATGGCAGAGGGGGCCAGTCCGGCGTACCGGCATTTGATGTCCAGGAATTTCTCCGCGCCCAGGTCGGAGCCGAAGCCGGCCTCGGTGATGCAGTAATCCCCCAGCTTGAGGGCCAGCTTGGTGGCCCGCACCGAGTTGCACCCGTGGGCGATGTTGGCGAAGGGGCCGCCGTGCATCAGGGCGGGGGTGTTCTCCAGGGTTTGGACCAGGTTGGGCTTCAAGGCGTCTTTGAGCAGAGCTGCCATGGCACCGTGGGCCTCCAGATCGCGGCAGTAGACCGGCTCGCCGGAGAGGGTGTAGGCGATGAGGATGTCACCCAGCCGTTTTTTTAGGTCGGCAAGGTCGGCAGCCAGGCAGAGGATGGCCATGACCTCGCTGGCCACGGTGATCTGGAACCCATCCTCCCGGGGCATGCCGTTGGGCTTGCCGCCCAGGCCCACCACCACCTGGCGCAGTGCCCGGTCATTCATGTCCATGCAGCGTTTAAAGAGGATGCGCCGGGGGTCGATGGAAAGGGTGTTGCCCTGCTGCAGGTGGTTGTCGATCATGGCGCAGAGCAGGTTGTTGGCTGCGGTGATGGCGTGCATATCCCCGGTGAAATGGAGGTTGATGTCCTCCATGGGAACCACCTGGGAGTAGCCGCCTCCGGCTGCGCCCCCCTTGACCCCGAACACCGGGCCCAGGGAGGGCTCCCGCAGGGCGATGACGGCGTTTTTGCCAATGCGGTGCATGGCCTGTCCCAGGCCGACGGTGGTGGTGGTTTTGCCTTCCCCGGCGGGGGTGGGGTTGATGGCGGTGACCAGCACCAGTTTGCCGTCTTTGCGGCCCTCCAAGCGGGAGAAAATCCCCTCGGAGAGTTTTGCTTTGTAGCGGCCGTAGGGCTCCAGCTCCTCGGGGAGCACGCCCAGGCGTTCTGCGATGTCGGCGATTGGCAGCATGGTGCACTGCTGCGCGATTTCGATGTCAGTGAGCATATGGTTTCTCCTTTGTTCTCTCCCTGGATAGGGAGGCGTTCTTATGTTTGAGTATAGCAGGAAACCCCAAAAAGTGCTATGGGGGAATTCCCATTTTTCACCGGGCGGGAAGATTTTCGGAAAAACTTGCAGGGAATGGGTTTACCCACTATAATAAAAATAGCGAAACCGCCGGATCGGGCTGCCGTTTTCCTTGGAGTGGGGAAGCGGCCCGCGACACCCCAATTTGTGAAAACCGAAGGCGCTGCCTTTGGGGGAGGACCCAATACGATGAAACGAGTTTTTTCCGCAGTCTATGGGTATCTGCGGGATACCGATAAACTGTACTATGCCCTCTGCCTCTCCTGCACTGCACTCTCCGTTGTGCTCCTGCTGGGGATGTATGAAGCGGGCTTTTTTACCCGGATGCGCCTGGTCTACACCCAGCTGTTGGCGGCGGGCATCGGCCTTCTGGGGGCGGTGATCCTCTCCAAAATGGATTACCACACCATCGCCAAACTGTGGAAGCTCCATGTCCCTTTGGCCTATACCTTGGTGCTGATGACCTTCCTCTTCGGCACTGGGCGGGATGGGGTGGATGACCAGGCCTGGCTGCCTATCCCCTTTATCGGAGGGACTATCCAGCCCTCAGAGTTTTTGAAGATCAGCTTTATTGTGGCCTTTGCCCTCCATTTGTCAGAGGTGCAGAACGAAATCAACAACCCCAAGGTGCTGGCCACTTTGGTGGCCCATGGGGCGGCTCCCATTCTGCTGGTGATGCTCCAGGGGGACCACGGCACGGCCTTGGTCTTTCTGGTGATCTTCGCCGCCATGCTGTTTGTGGCGGGCATCCACTGGAAGTATATCTTTATGGCGGCGGGCAGTGCCGTCGCCCTTCTGCCCATTGTCTGGTTCTTTATTATGGATGAAGACAAGCGAATGCGGGTGCGGGTGATGCTCAACCCGGCTCTTGACCCCCAGAACACCGGGTGGCAGCAGCTCACCGGGCGGATCGCCATCGGCTCTGGCCGGATGTGGGGGGTGGGCATCTTTGCCGATAAGCACCAGTATGTGCCGGAGATTTACAACGACTTCATCTTCTCCTTTATAGGGGAGGCGCTGGGGTTTGTCGGTACGCTGGTGGTAATTTTCCTGCTGTGCGGCATCTGTGGCAAGGCACTGCTCACCGGCGGTCTGGCCGGGGATTACCTGGGCCGGTATATCTGCGTGGGCGTCTTTGCCATGATGGCCTTCCAAGTGGTTGTCAACATCGGCATGAACATCGGCCTGATGCCGGTGGTGGGCATCACCCTGCCTTTTTTCTCCTCCGGCGGCAGTTCCCTGCTGTCCAACTACCTGGCTATGGGGCTGGTGCTCAGCGTGTATATGGGCAGCAAGCCCAATTTGTTCAGCAAGCGGTGATATGCAGTCCAGCGGGGGCTTTAAGCCTCCGCTGTTTTTCCATGGCAGAGAAAAGCCCACCATTTTTCCCGTTTGCACCGGGCGGATTTGTTATTTTTCACGAGACTGTTCATATAATTGACTGAAACGGGAAAATTCCCTTGAAAAAAATGCCGAAACTTGCAATAATAGTGGATGTAGAGGTATCCACCTACAACCAAAACCGCATGGGAAGGCATTGCCATGCGGCAATTTTATCCCAATCACCAAAAGGGGCGTGTTAGTTTGCAGGATGTTTGCGCCATCATTCTGGCGGCCGGAGACGGCAAGCGGATGAAATCCAAATCCTCCAAGGTGCTGTGCGAGGTACTGTTTAAACCCATGCTAAAATGGGTGTTGGACAGCTGTTTTGCCTCGGGGATTGAAACGGTGTGCACCGTGGTGTCAGACCATGCAAAGGACGTGCTGGCCATTGTGCCGGAAAACTGTGCCATCGCGGTGCAGAAGGAGCGCAGGGGTACAGGCCACGCTGTGATGATGGCCCGTGAGTTTCTGGAATCCAATGTGGATGGGGACGTCCTCCTCCTGTATGGGGACACCCCGTTTGTGGACGAGGAGACCATCCGTGCAGCCTATGAGGTCCACCGGGCTGGGGGGAATGCCGTCACCGTTGTGACAGCGGACCTGGAGCAGCCCCGCGGCTATGGCCGGATCCTGCGGCAGGATGGGAAATTCTCCGCCATTGTGGAGGAGAAAGACGCCACCGAGGAGCAGCGGGCTATCCGGGAGATCAATTCTGGGATCTACTGGTTCCGAACCGCCTTCCTGTTGGAGGCGCTGAACCGGATCACCTGCGACAACGCCGCCGGTGAATACTATATCACCGATACAGTTGCCATTGCCAAGGGGATGGGCCAGCCAGTGGGGGTGTACCGGTCCCCCCGGGCGGATGTGGTGCTGGGCGCCAACGACCGCAAGGGCCTTCACCAGCTCAACGAGACTGCCCGGATGCGGGTGCTGGAAAAGCTGATGGATCTTGGGGTTGACATCCCCTTCACCGATGGGGTGGTGATCTCACCGGACGCGGTGATCGGCGCCGATACCCGCATCCTGCCGGGGACGGTTATCAAAGGCAAGACCCGCATCGGCGAGGGCTGCGAGATCGGCCCCAACACCGAGTTGAACAACTGCCGCATCGGTGAAGGGGTGCGGGTCCACTCCTCCCTTTTGGAGGACAGCACGGTGGGAGATGGGGCGCGCATCGGACCATTTGCCCATCTGCGGCCCGGCACCACCCTACAGGCCGGCGTTAAAGTGGGAAATTTTGTGGAAGTGAAAAACTCGGTGGTGGGGGAGAAAACCTCCATCGCCCACCTGACTTACATCGGAGACAGCGATGTGGGCGCAGGGGTCAACTTTGGCTGCGGGGTAGTTACCGCCAACTACGACGGTGCGAAAAAACACCGCACTGTGGTGGGGGATGGCGCTTTTATCTGCTGCAACACCAATTTGATTGCCCCTGTCACTTTGGGGGAGGGCTGCATCACTGGCGCCGGTACCACCGTCACCGATGACGTACCCCCCTATGCCTTGGCCATTGGCCGCCAGAGGCAGGAGAATAAGGAAAATTGGGCCAAGGAAAAAGGAAAATACCGGAAAAAACAGTAGGCTGCCAACCTGGAGTCCCAAGGTGGTCAATATAAAAAAGGAGTTTAGTAAAATGAATCTGCATGGCAAGGACATTAAGATTTTTACAGCGAATTCCAACCCTGATGTAGCGGCTGAAATAGCAAAACAGCTGAACCTCCCCTTGGGAGCTGCCGAGGTCAAAACCTTCTCCGACGGGGAAATCTCCGTCTCCATCAACGAATCGGTCCGCGGCTCTGACGTATTTGTGGTGCAGTCCACCTGCTCCCCCGTCAACGACCATTTGATGGAACTCTTGATTATGATTGACGCCTTTAAGCGGGCTTCTGCCGGCCGGATCACCGCGGTGATGCCCTATTTTGGCTATGCCCGGCAGGACCGCAAGGCCAAGGCCCGCGACCCGATCTCCGCCAAGCTGTGCGCCGATCTGATCACCGCCGCCGGTGCCGACCGGGTGCTGACCATGGACCTTCACGCCGCCCAGATCCAGGGCTTTTTTGACATCCCAGTGGACCATCTGCTGGGTGTTCCCCTGCTGGTCCCCTACTTCAAAGAGTATTTCAAAGACCTTCCCAAGGATGAGTTGGTGGTGGTTTCCCCCGACCTGGGTTCGGTGACCCGCGCCCGGAAGTTCGCCGAAAAATTTGACGCGCCCATCGCCATCATCGACAAGCGCCGTCCCAAAGCCAACGTCTCTGAGGTGATGAACATCATCGGCGAGGTCGCCGGCAAGACCTGCGTCATCGTGGATGACTTGATTGACACCGCCGGCACCCTGTGCAACGCCGCTGCCGCCCTGGTGGAAAAAGGCAGGGCCAAAAAGGTCATCGCCTGCGCCACCCACGGCGTCCTCTCCGGTCCAGCCATCGAGCGCCTGGAAAAGAGTGTCATCGACGAACTGGTCATCCTGGACACCATCCCTCTCAACGACCGGACCCGCCATCCCATGATCAAGACCATTTCGGTGGCGCCTGTGTTTGCAGAGGCGATCGAGCGGATTTATGAGGACAAACCGGTTTCCCCGCTGTTTGTGTAATCACATCCATTCCCTTGTACATACTATTAAAACAATCGCGTATAAGCGGGGCAGGTCTCTGTCCCGCTCATATGCTGTTTGGGGCAAAGGAGGTCACCATTCCTTTTCCGCCAGGAAAGGCCGTGGGAACCATCCCTTGCAAGTGCAGCAACGAAAGGAGGGAAACCCTGTTGTTTCCCAAAATCAAAGACTATTTCGGGGGATATACCCCCTCCGGCCCGGTGGAGTACATCGTCGCCGGCCTGGGCAACCCGGGCAAGGAGTATGAGAACACCCGCCACAACGCCGGCTACCTGGCGGTGGATTACATCAGCGCCAAACGGGGATTTCGGGTGGACAAACTCAAATTCAAATCCCTGTGCGGCGACACTATGATCGCCGGCAAGCGGGTCCTCTTCTTAAAGCCCACTACCTTTATGAATCTTTCCGGCGAAGCGGTGCGGGACGCCATGCAGTTCTACAAAATTCCCATCGAACGGGTGATTATACTATACGATGACATCTCGTTGGAGCCAGGGCACCTGCGCATTCGCCGCAAGGGGAGCGACGGGGGCCACAACGGGATTAAAAACATCATCTATCTCACGGGAAAGGACACCTTCCCCCGGATCAAGATGGGGGTGGGCGCCAAGCCCCATCCCCAGTACGACCTGGCGGACTGGGTGCTGAGTAAGTTTTCCGCCGAGGAGCGAAAAGCCCTGGAATCCACCTTCGGCCATGCCAACGACGCCGTGGAGCTGATTGTGGACGGAAAGATTGACCAGGCGATGAACCAGTTTAATTCTTGACCAATTGTTTGCAACAGGAAAGGGGGCAAGGGGATGAAGAATTTTTCTCGCATGCTGCTCAACCTCAAGGACTTTGCGGAGATCTGCGACAGCTTCGGAAGCGGCAGGACCCCGATGCTGGCAAGCGGCCTTTCCGGCATCCACAAAGCCCATTTTATCTATGCCATCACCCAAATTATCGAGCGCCAGGGATTGGTGATCACCCCGGACGAACCCTCCGCCCTGCGTATCTGTGAGGATATCAACGCCTTTTTCGGCCCGGATCACCAGCAGATGGCCTTTTATTACCCCGCCCGGGAGCTGACTTACCGGGATGTGGAGGGGGTAAGCCGGGAATATGAACACGCCCGGCTCAAGGTGCTGGGCCTTTTAAGCGGTGGGGACTGCCCCATTGTGGTGGCCTCCGCCGAGGCGGCCCTCCTGCACACCATGCCGCCTCAGGAGTTAAAAGCCCGGACGGTGGCCATCCACCCAGGGGAGAGTTTTTCCATGGAGGAGCTGGTGGCTCTCCTTCTCAAGGCCGGCTATGAGGGGCGGGAGCAGGTGGAAGGGGTGTGCCAATTCTCCCACCGGGGCGGCATCCTGGACTTTTACCCTCCCCAGAGCGCCGACCCCTACCGAGTGGAGTTTTGGGGGGATGAGGTGGACACCATCTGCCAGTTCAAGACCGATACCCAGCGCCGCAGCGAGGTGGTGGAGGAAGCGGTGATCACCCCCGCCCGAGAGGTGCTCTATGATTCCCCAGAGGGGTTCCGAAAAACCCTCTGCGCCATCCGGGACCGGCAGAAGGGCAAGGCCGGGGTGGCGGCCAAGGAGCACCTCCAGAAGGATATTGACCGGCTGGAAGGCGGCCTCACCCTCAATAGCATTGACAAGTACCTGCCGGTGGTCTATGAAAAACCGGCAACCCTCTTCGATTATTTCTCCGATGCAGCGCTGTTTGTCAGCGACCCCATCGGGGCCAAGGACGCCTTGAAAAACCTCCATTGGCAGCTCCAGGAGGATATCAAGATCATGCTGGAAGAGGGGATACTTTTCCCCGGCTGTACTGGTTACATCGGGGACTATGTGGATCTTCTCACCCAAATGGAGCGGTGGGACACCCTTATTCTGGATACTTTCACCCGCAACCTGGGGGAGATCCCCCTCAAGGGCCTGTACAACATCGAGGCAGTGCAGCTTTCGGTGTGGAGCGGGGAGTTTGACCTGCTCAAGGAGGATTTGACCGATTACTTGGGCCAGGAGTACTGCGCCATTGTCATGGCGGGCACCAAGCGGGCCGCCGCAGCCCTTACCGACGACCTGCAAAAGGCGGGCATCTCCGCCGATTATGTGGAGAATTTAAGCGAACTGCGCCGGGGCAAGGTGCTGGTCACCGACGGGGCCCTCTCCGCCGGGTTTGAATACCCCCGGCTCAAGCTGGCGGTGATCACCCATGGCAGGGCGGCTGCCTCCGCCCCCCGCAAACACAAGGCGGCTAAAAAAGGAGATGCCATCAAGAGCCTGGCCGACCTGACTCCCGGCGATTACGTGGTCCATGTGGCCCACGGCATCGGGGTGTTTGAAGGCATCATCAAGCGGGACATCCACGGGGTGGTGAAGGACTACATCAAGATCCGCTACGCCGGCACCGATACCCTCTTTGTGCCGGTCACCCAGCTGGATCTGGTGAGTAAATACATCGGCGCCCGGGAGGACAGCGGGGTTAAGCTGAACAAGCTCAATTCGGTGGAGTGGAGCAAGACCCGCCAGCGGGTGAAAAAGGCGGTGGCCGATATGGCCCAGGAGCTGATCCGCCTCTACTCCCAGAGGATGCAGCTGAAAGGGTACGCCTTTGGGCCGGACACCGACTGGCAGCGGGACTTTGAGGACCGCTTCCCCTATGAGGAGACCGACGACCAGCTGCGCTGCATTGACGAGATCAAGGCGGATATGGAGCGCCCGGTGCCCATGGACCGGCTTCTGTGCGGCGATGTGGGTTTCGGCAAGACCGAGGTGGCCATCCGGGCGGCATTTAAGGCGGTGATGGACGGCAAACAGGTGGCGGTGCTGGTGCCCACCACCATTTTGGCCTGGCAGCATTATCAGACCTTCCGCAACCGGATGAACGGTTTCCCCATCAAGGTGGAGGTCCTCTCCCGGTACCGCACCGCCAAGCAGCAGGAGGAGATCCTCCGGGAGCTGCGGCGGGGAGAGGTGGACATCATCATCGGCACTCACCGGGTGATCCAAAAGGATGTAACGTTTAAAGATTTGGGCTTGTGCATCATCGACGAGGAACAGCGGTTCGGGGTGGCCCACAAGGAGAAATTCAAGGAGATGCGGGGAGAAGTGGATGTGCTGACCTTGTCCGCCACCCCCATCCCCCGGACGTTAAACATGGCCATGAGCGGCATCCGGGATATGTCGGTTATCGAGGAGGCCCCCCAGGACCGCCACCCGGTCCAGACCTATGTATTGGAACACGACTGGGGCGTTTTGGGCGAGGCCATGCGCCGGGAGCTGCGCCGGGGCGGCCAGGTGTTCTATCTCCACAATCATGTGGAGTCCATCGACAGCTGCGCCTTTAAGATCCAGCAGATGCTCCCCGACGCCCGGGTGGTCTCCGCCCACGGCAAAATGGGGGAGGAACAGCTCTCCCGGGTGTGGAAGCAGCTCAACGACCACGAGATTGATATTCTGGTCTGCACCACTATTATTGAGACGGGGGTGGACGTCTCCAACTGCAACACCCTCATCATTGAAAACGCCGACCGGATGGGCCTCTCCCAGCTGTATCAGCTGCGGGGGCGGGTGGGCCGCTCCAACCGGCGGGCTTTTGCCTACCTGACCTTTACCCGGGGCAAAGCCCTCTCGGATGTGGCCACCAAGCGTCTGGCCGCTATCCGGGAATTCACCAGCTTTGGCTCCGGCTTCCGCATCGCTATGCGGGATCTGGAGATCCGGGGTGCAGGCAACGTTCTGGGCGCCCAGCAGCATGGGCACATGGAGGCGGTGGGCTATGACATGTACCTGCGGCTCCTCTCCGAAGCGGTGGGGGAGCAGCGGGGGGAAGCCCCGCCCAAAACCAGCGCCGAGTGCATGGTGGATATCCGCATTGGCGCCCACATCCCCGAGGAGTATATCTCCAACCTCTCCCAGAGGATCGACATTTACAAGAAGATTGCCGCTATCCAGAACAAAGAGGACTCCATGGATGTGCTGGATGAGCTGATCGACCGGTTTGGCGACCCGCCCCAGGCGGTCAAGGGTTTGGTGGATGTGGCTTTGGTCCGCAACACTGCCGCGGGCCTGGGCATCAAGGAGATCAGCGAGCGGGGGGATGCGGTATGGCTCATCCCCGAGCAGCTGGACATGGAGCGGGTCTCGACCCTAGCGGCCAAACTCCCCGGCCGGGTGATGGTCAACGCGGGTGCGAAGCCATATATTACCGTCAAAATCCCCAAGGGCAAAAAGGCCCTGGACACCATCCGGGAAGCCCTTTCTGCCATGCAGCCGGAGGGTGCGGGAGTAGAGAAATAAGGTTGGTTTCTTTTGTCCCCTTTTCTTTTTCCAAAGAAAAGGAGGGGGTGTTTACAGAATTCCTATAGATTTCCCTTTTGGGGGATGGTATAATAAGCGGTAAGTGGCGCCTAGGTGTCAAACTGTTATACAAGAGGGGCGCCATAGATGTACATTACAATGGGGGAAGGATGGATTCCCCTCATTTGGGAGGAAACAAAAGGATGAATTGGATGAAACGACTGACTGCGATCGCCTTGTGTGGGGTCTTGGTGGCTTCCTTTGCAGGGTGCAGCGGCGCCGATACCACTTGGATTGCCAAATACGGCGACACCAAACTGCCCGCAGGGGTGTATATCGCCACGATGATGGATGTGTACTCGGAGGCCAAATACCGGGTGCCGGATCAGAAAGGGGATTTGCTCAGCCAGCAGATCGATGAGGTAAATGCCGACGAATGGATCCGCAATGAAACCATGAACCGGGTGAAAGAACACATTGCCATCGACCAGCTGTTTGATGAGATGGGCCTCTCCTTTACCGAAGAACAGCAGAAGCAGATTGACGATTCCTTCACCTACCAGTGGGGGATGCTCCAAAAGATTTATGAGCTCAATGGGGTGGGTGAGACCTCCCTCAAACTGAATTTGGAGAACAACGCCAAGGTCAATGTCCTGTTCCAGGCCATCTATGGCAAGGACGGCACCAAGGCGGTTTCGGATGAGGAACTGCTGGATAAGATCGAACAGGATTACGCCAAGACCCAGTACATCCTCCTCTCCAAGGTGGACAACACCGGCACCGCCCTGCCGGAGGACAAGCTCGCCACAGTGAAAGAACTGGCAGAGAGCTATCTGGCCCGGGCCCAGGCTGGGGAAAAGATCCTCGACCTGATCCTGGAGGAGGAAAAACGGACTGCGGAAAACCCGGACGATGTCCATTCCCATGAGGATGAGACCATCCACGACGCATTGGTCAGCAAAGAGAACAGCAACTTCCCCAAAGAATTTGTGGAGGCCATTTTCCAAAAGGAATTGAATGAGCCCTTCCTGGTGGAAACCGAGGAATACCTCTTTGTGGCCACCCGCCTCAGTGTCCGGGATGAAAAAATGCTGGAAAGCCTGCGGAATACCGCCCTGCTCAGCTTGAAGAGCGAGGAATTCCAGAAGGATCTGGAGGATCGGGCAAATAGCTTGGAGAACGTCACCATCAACGAAGGGGCTGTCAATCGCTACACCCCTAAGAAGATCCGCCTCGGTTAATTTGCAATAGAAAAAGGGAACCCGGAAGGGTTCCCTTTTTTGCCGTCTGGGTGACAATTTACGAGAGAAAGAAAACGTTTTTCGACAATATCTGCCCATAGTCTGGACTGAATCAAACGGGAGGAAGGGGGGTTACGGAGTGGGGCAGCGGCAGCTGTCGGAGAGCTGGACATACACCGGTGAAAATTTATTGAAAAGATAATCCACGGCGTCTTGCTTATCAGAGAAGGTGTAGCTGTCGTCGTCCCGCAGTGGGATGGTAAACACTACAGTAGTCCCCTCCATCTCCTTGGATTGGAGCGCCACCGTCCCGCCGTGAATCGAGGCGATAATCTTCACCAGGGTGAGGCCCAGGCCCAATCCAGAGAAGGGCCGCCCGCCGGGATCGTGGGAGAAATAAGGGGTGAAAAGGTCCCTCTGGATATCATCGGGGATTCCACAGCCCCGGTCAGCTACGGTGATTGCCATATTGTCCCCTCGAATCCGCACCGAGATGTGGATTTTGTTCCCCTCCCTGGTGTAGAGAAGGCTGTTTGACACCAACTGCAGCAGCGCGTTGGCCAGCAGGTCGGCATCGCAAAGGGCGATGGCTGGATCGTTGGGAATCTCATAGGTAATGGGAATTCCAGTTTGGTTTCCCACAATGGAGAGGGCAGTGCAGAGGTTTTCCAGCGTCCGGCAGACTGTGACCCGGGAAAGCTGAGGGGTCATCTCCCCATAGAGATAGCGGAGATAGTCTGTGAAGTTGGAGGAAGCCCGCAGCATTTTATAGCAGCTCTGGCTTGTGGACTGGATGAGGATTTGGTTTTCCTCTGGGATCTCGGTGTCTGCCAAATTGTTACTGAGAACCGACAGGGCCGAAAAGGCAGAGGTGAGGGGTGCCCGGAAAAAGTGGGCAAAGGCGGAGATCACCTTTTTCCCCCCCTCCAAGGGGAAGGCGTATTCGGTGCGTTTGGGGAGGGCAAACTGCAGGAGGTACAGCCCCCCTTCCAAGGGGGTAAAGATCAAGCGGGTGCTGCCAGCCATCGTGGGCGCCTGCAATTCCTGACAGGGCGCCTCCTCCGCCTGTTGGCGCAGGGCTATCAAAAGGTTGGCCGGGAGCAGGGTTTCCAGGCCGTCAGCCATGGCGAGGGTGGGATAGGTGGAAAGGGCAAAGGCGTTAGCCCAGCACAATTGCAACTGTTGGTCACATACCATGACAGGGAAACTGGACATCTGATATAATTGTTCAACCGCTGATAAAGCAAAGAAACCAGCTTTTTGTTCCATCGAGAGACACTTCCAATACCATGTATTTGTTCCACGGCCCAGCGGCCTGGAAGTTTTCATCTTTATTATATCTGAAAATTGTAGAAATTGGTACCGGGTGGGGAAATAAATTTGACCGTATAAATATTAAAAATAATTTCATAAAGATTTATTTTGATCAAAAATTATCCATATAATACTGGGAAATGTTGGAGTTTTATAAATTCCTATTGAATAAAAAGATGTATAACAAAATTAAAGACAAAACTGGTAAATTAACCCAATTATGTGAACTTTTTCGCATTTTCAGATGTTTTTAGAGTTTTGTCGACAAAACAAAAGATAAAAGGGGATTCCATGAAAATTCCAGCTGCTTCCCGCGATACTCCTTGTATCTGACGGGGTTTTGGTATATAGTATAGGTAAAGCAGATTGTCCATTTTGGGCTCTGCAAGTTGTTCTTTCCATCATTGGCAACGTTTTCCGCTGGAAATAACAGGGGTTGGAAAAAAGAAATCCATACCCTTGGCGTGGGCCAGTCAAAAAGAAAAAGGAGTGTTCCCAATGGCAATTAAAATTGGCATCAACGGCTTCGGCAGAATTGGCAGACTCGTGTTCCGGGCAGCAGTTGCGCAGCCCGACCGGTTCGAAATCGTCGGCATTAACGATCCTTTTGTCACCCCGGATTATATGGAGTATATGGCAAAATACGACACCGTCCACGGCAGATTCCAGGGCGAACTGGGCCACACCGAGGATAAGCTGCTGGTCAACGGCAAAGAGATCGCCGTCTATGGCTGCATGAACCCCGAAGAAATTCCGTGGAAGGACTGCGGCGCAGAATATATTGTGGAGTCCACTGGTGTGTTTACCTCTACCGAGAAAGCCATGGCCCACCTCAAAGGCGGCGCCAAGAAGGTTGTCATCTCCGCCCCCGCCAAGGACAAAGAGACCCCTACCTTTGTCATGGGTGTCAACCAGGATAAGTACACCAAGGATATGGTGGTCGTATCCAATGCATCCTGCACCACCAACTGCCTGGCTCCTTTGGCTAAGGTGATCCATGACAACTTCGGCATCGTAGAGGGCTTGATGACCACCGTCCATGCCACCACCGCCACCCAGAAAACGGTGGACGGCCCTTCCAAAAAGGATTGGAGAGGCGGTCGGGCGGCTGCGGCCAACATTATCCCCTCCTCCACCGGTGCGGCGAAAGCCTGTGCCCTGGTCATCCCCGAGCTGAAAGGCAAGTTGACTGGTATGTCCTTCCGCATCCCCACTGTGGATGTTTCGGTGGTAGACCTGACGGTGCGGCTGGAGAAATCCACCTCCTATGAGGAAATCTGCGCCAAGGTGAAAGAGGCTTCGGAGGGTTCGATGAAGGGTATCCTGGGCTACACTGAGGATGCCGTCGTCTCCAGCGACTTCCTCACCGACCCCAGAACCTCCATCTTCGATGCCAAAGCGGGCATCATGCTCAATGAGAATTTTGTGAAACTGGTCTCCTGGTACGACAACGAGTGGGGCTATTCCAACAAGATTCTGGATTTGATCCACCACATGAGCAAAGTAGACGCTCAGTAATCAACCGACTGCAAAAGAAAACCCCCGTCTCTCTCAAAGGAAAGACGGGGGTTTGTTCTGTTTTTTAATATACTGTGAGGATAAATTTAAAGAATATTTCCAATTGGTATTTATAGGAATAAATTTTTCCAGCACAAAAACATCTTAGTCCAGGAAGGCGTTCACAATGACCGTCTCAGCCCCTTCTTCGGTGAGGCCCAGGGTTTGCAGCTTCAGCAGCTGCTCGTTGTTGATCCGGCCGATGGCCGCCTCGTGGACGATCTGGGCCAGGGCGTGGTTGGCGGTGATCTCGGGGATGGAGCTGACCCGGGCATCGTCCATGATGATGGAATCGCACTGGACATGGGCCCGGCTTTTGGTGTTGCCCACCGCGATGGGGTGGAACACCTGCACCGAGGTATCCTTGGCCACCGACCGGGAGATGATCTGCAAAGCCGCGTCCTCCCCGTCCAGGTTGACGGTCATATCCGAGTGGGCGGTTTGGCTGCCATGGGTCAGCAGTTTTTCGGTCATGACCAGTTTGGCGTCCTTGCCCAGATGGGCGTCGGTTTTGCGCATAGTGGAGGTCACTCCGCCGATCTGCACCATCTCCATCTCGCAATAGGAGCCTTCCTCCATCTGGACGATGGTGGTGGGGTTGAGGATGCGGTCGCCGGTGCCCTCCCCTTCGCCGTAGTGCTTCTCTACGTATTTGAGCCGGGCCCCAGGGCAGAGGTGGAACCGGTGGATGCCGTCGTGCTGGCTGGCATCGCAGCCGTCGTTGTGGATGCCGCAGCCGGCGATGATGGTGACGTCGGCATTTTCCCCGATTTCAAAGTCGTTGTAGACCATGTCGTTGACTCCGCTTTCGGTGACCACCACCGGGATGTAAGCGACCTCCCCTTTGGCGCCGGGTTTGACTTTGATGTCAATACCGGGAATGCCGATTTTAGAGGTGATGGAGATGTTGTCGGTGGAGTGCTGCTGCACCCCTTTGCCATTGGCCCGCAGGTTGTAGGCCCCATAGTTGAGCTCCGGCAGGTCGGCGATGGTTTTCAGCAGGTTTTGCATCATAGTTAGCATTGGCCGTTCCCCCCCTGTCTTTGGATGCAGGCGCAGTTTTGGACTTCCCCCTGCAGAAGCGGAAGAATTTCCTCCTGGGTGCCTTGTGCAGAGATTCTTCCCCCGGCGATGACGATGATCTCATCGGCCAGGCGGATGATCCGCTCCTGGTGGGAGATGATGATGCTGCTTTGCTGAGGGTTGGTGCGGAAGCTTTCAAAGCTGTCTACCAGCATGGAGAAGCTCCACAGGTCGATGCCGGCTTCCGGCTCGTCGTAGATGGCCAGGCGCACATCCCGGGCCATGAGGGTGGCAATTTCAATCCGTTTGAGCTCGCCGCCGGAAAGGGACGCATCTACCTCCCGCTTCAGATACTCCTGGGAGCAGAGCCCCACCCGGGAGAGAAGATTGCAGCATGCAGGCTCCGAAAGAGGACTGCCGTGGGCCATCTCCAACAGCCGCCGGACGGTGACCCCTTTAAAGCGGGGGGGCTGCTGAAAGGCGTAACCGATGCCCAGACGGGCCCTCTCGGTGATGGAAAGGCCGGTGATATCCTGGCCGTCCAGGAATATTTGGCCGGAGGTGGGCCGCTCAATACCCAAG
>ERZ791611.1075-NODE-1075-length-20281-cov-14.044299_pt1 | contig 20281 bp, 17 predicted proteins | sample MGYA00510275_ERZ791611 | MGnify/ENA primary metagenome ERZ791611 (study PRJEB30046, sample SAMN00791912) | human gut metagenome | study: EMG produced TPA metagenomics assembly of the A metagenome-wide association study of gut microbiota in type 2...
ATATTGTGGCATATTAATGAGACTGCGTAAATCCACCGTTTTATCTACCGCTTACCTTCTATTTGCTCTACAGACCATTTACATAGGTATAACTCTGCCCAGTCTAATAGATAACCAATACTTTCCCCTTCTTCAATGGGTAACGGATAAGTCATAGACGTAGCGCTTATGAAAAACTCACGGTTACCATAGTCCAAAGCCTTAATGAAATCATGACGGGATTGTCTCGGATTTAATAGGTCAAGGGCTAACCGTTCGTTAATCCCTTGTTTGAACTTAGCTACGTCGCTAACGTAGATAATCATTTCTAAGTCTTTCGTGTTTTTCATGTTGCATTCTCCTTTTCGTATGTACAAAAGGTATGTACCTAACAAGTAAAAAAAATAACATTTGGTTTGAGTTTTTCTTTCCCTTACCTTTGTTTATATTATACCATGGTACATACCTTAAGTCAACACTTTTTATACTTATTTTTTGTATTTACTGCTGTTATTTTTTCATGTATACTAGTAGTATGAAAGGATGTGATTTTATGTATAAAGCTAAGTCAGACAATGAGTATTATTACAAATCTTTGCCTTCAGATGGTCGCTTAAATATCAAGTTACCTGTTGAGTTACACAATGAAGTTAAAGCAAAAGCGGAATCAGAAGGCATTACTTTATCTGTTGCAATTAAGAATCTTCTGATTAAATATATTCTGAATGAAATTTAAAAACATCGTATTGGATCCACTACCTACTTATTTGAATATTGTTTTTAGACAAAAAGACCATCAAAGACTACTGCTATCTTATGTGTAATCCTTGATGGTCTCTTTTTATTTCTTGTGACTTTTCAAATGTTTATATAATATTATTCCTAGTGCAACTATTGCAATCCCTTCTATTACTACCGTTGCTATTAATAAACGTTGCGTGTTTATTATTATCTCCTGCCCTTTTCGTATTTCTTTTATTGTCTCCCAATGCTCACTAATTACTCTATTTACATCCTGTGTATAGCTTGGCAGTGTTCTATCTATTACATTTTCTACATATATTAATCTTGAATCTGTATCATTATATCTATGAAAATCTGATGGTAGATAATTATTCCAGTTTGCATTGACTGAGTTAGCCATAAATATCACTATAAGTAATACTAAAAATATGCTTGACCACTTCCATCTATTTCCCATCTTAACACCCCTTTTTACTTTTTCTTTATTATATCTTAATGCTAATTTAAACACAAACATATTTATATGCATTGTTAGACACAAATGCTATTCTTCCCCCGTTGATTATCGTTAAGCCATCTACCGCAAAGAAAAGAGAGACTTTTACCGTTGCCTAAATGTCGGCGCAGTGGTTGTGCTTAAGGAAGTCCGAAAGGACACCTGCTAATGAGTACTTCAGCACGCTAAAGGATTAGTAGGTGTCCTTGAGGACTTTACCTAGAGGGTTTCAAGGGGGAGCGGTGGCGTCCCCCTTAACATCGACTGAGCGACACTCTTAGGAGTGCTCGGAGCGAAGGAGATGGGAAGCACTGGCGCATAACTAAAGATAAACACTAGTGATTGCCTTATGTATCTACCTTTATGTTGTTCAATTAAACTGTATACTATATGATGTGTCTGAGTAGTGTCTGTGGTACTACATATGGTATGCAAGAGGTGACGTTAATAGACATATGCAACACTGAGGGTCACTAAGCGTCCCACCACCCTTCAAGCCGAACATAACGAGTCCCACAAGGATAAATCAATAGGAATCGCTAGGGAATCGAAAGTGATAAACGGAAGGAAGTACAGGATGAACGATTCTATGTATATGGTAATAAGACCCCCCTACGGGGGAAATGATAATTTTTTGTTTGTATATATGGGCTTATAAATTTTTTCCATATTTTTCCCTTGGAGTCCTATTGGAGTCCTTAGAGTCCTTGAGCATACAAAAAGTAGCCATACGGTATTCTTTAGACCACTGAAAAACCGCATGGCTACTTTTTTATCTATGGAGCGGGCAAAGGGAATCGAACCCTCCTCTCAAGCTTGGGAAGCTTGCATTCTACCGATGAACTATGCCCGCATGAGGTACTTTCTAATTTTACCAAGTTTAACACTTCTTGTAAACACTTTTATCGATTTCTCTCATGCGGATATAGTAATCGCACACGCACTATTAACGGAATAAATCCAACAACCACTGCATACGGTAGAAATGTTCAAAGTAACCCATAATTACTGTCATCTCGGTCCATTGGAGGTAAAAACTTTTAAAACATATTCACCGGTATACTTAAAGGTCACTCGATGCAACTTACCACCATACATAAACTGCACCCTCTTCCGATACTGTCCCTCTTCAAAGCGGTTAGCATGCGATATTTTAAACCGTTCATCCAAAACATCGACCTTATGGATTCGGTCAACACGATAAATCGTCGGGAACGGATCCTCTGGCACATCTTATACAAAATTCCGCTTTAATAGGACGTTTTTCTTGATTATTCATTCTTCGTTCATGTTACCCCCATAGCCCTAGGCACTATGTCACATGCTTTTCTCCACCCCACACAAGCTCCTTTGTGGCTCCCTTTGCCGACGTGCTGTGCTCCGGCGTTCCCCCTCAGGACGTTACGGCACAAAGCCATCGAAAAAGCACCAACGTCCGATTTCTCTAAAACAATAGAGCATCTTCAGCGTAACGGCTCAACGGCTTATGATGAACGGCGAAAAGAGTTTTGGTGTGCATCCCGTTTAGGAAAAATATAGCAGAAAACGTGAAAAACCTCCGACAGAGATGTGAAGGGCGCATTTCGAAGAGAAGCGCTCGAACACTCTGTCGGAGGTTTCTTAGTTTTTAATAAGATTTTACCAAGGGATGCACCCAAAACGACCAAGCCGTACTTCAGGAGCCGTCAAGCCATTACAGCTAGATTCTCTATGTCACATGCTTTTTCTCCCCTCAAGCTTCTTTGTGGCTCCCTTTGCCGACGTGCTGTGCTCCGGCATTTCCCCAAGCCCGTTATCCGCAGCGGCTTGAGACGAATTTAAGCTCTCGCCTTTAAGGGAGCCTCCACCGTAGTTTTGGTTGTTCAGCCCGCTCAGGAAGATGTGAATCTAAATGCAAAAAACCTCCGACAGAGATGTGAAGTGCGCATTTCGGAGAGAAGCGCTCGAACACTCTGTCGGAGGTTTATTAGCTTTTAATACACAATCCTAAGGGCTGAACACCAAAACGGTGAGGCACATTAAAGGATAGAGCGATAAATTTGCTCAATAGCCGCTGCTGTAACATCTTTGGGGTTGCCCGGCGTACAAACGTCTGCAAAGGCCGAGTCAGAAAGGAACTTAATGTCTTCTTCTTTTACCCCCGCTTCCAACAGGCTCTTCGGAATTTTAACGTCGTCAGCCAGTTGCTGGATAGCATCGATAGCGGCTGCGCGGTATTCTTCCTGGCTCATGGCATCAACACCTTTAACGCCCATAGCGCGTGCGATTTCACGGTATTTTTCGCCCGTAGCTTCCGCATTGTATTTCAATACAGCAGTAAGCATCATAGCACAAGCCTTACCGTGCGGAATGTCATATACAGCGCTCAAAGGATGGGCCATGGAGTGAACGATACCAAGACCTACGTTGGAGAAGCCCATACCGGCAATGTACTGGCCTAAAGCCATTTCTTCACGAGCCTTCGGATCACCGGCTACGGCATCACGGAGGGACCGGCCGATAATTTCGATAGCTTTTAAGTGAAGCATATCGGTCATTTCCCAAGCGCCACGGGTTAAGTAGCCTTCAACAGCATGTACTAATGCGTCCATACCGGTGGAAGCGCAGAGGCCGGCCGGCATGCCAAGAGACATATCCGGGTCAACGATAGCTACGATAGGAATATCGTGCGGGTCGGCACATACGAATTTACGATGTTTTTCTTCATCGGTGATTACATAGTTGATGGTAACTTCTGCTGCCGTACCGGACGTCGTCGTCACCGCAATAATCGGCAAGCATTTGTTCTTCGTATCAGCTACACCTTCAAGGCTGCGAACGTCTTCAAATTCAGGGTTCGTCATAATAATAGCGATAGCTTTTGACGTATCAATCGTGCTACCACCGCCGATAGCTACGATGCAATCAGCCTGTGCTTTTTTACAAGCAGCTACGCCGTCCTGTACGTTTTTAATGGTCGGGTTAGCTTTTAATTCGTCAAAGATTTCATAAGCTACACCGGCTTTATCCAATAAGTCCGTAACCTTCGTAGCTACGCCGAATTTGATTAAATCCTTGTCCGTCGTTACGAGCACTTTTTTCAGATTGTTAGCCTTCAATTCATCTACAATCTTTTCAATAGCACCAAAACCGAAATAAGACGTTTCATTCAAGATCATACGAGTAACCATAATATTGCCTCCAATAACCTACTGAATACACTATACCAATACATACATTGTTCCAAGAAAGTCGTACACACTACCGACCTAATAACTTGATTTTATTATAATACTATTTACGCATAATAGCAATGCATTTTAAATATATGTATGTAAAGATAGTACCCTTCCGGAGGTCTACCAGAAGTCCTAAAAATACAGGCATGAAGCGACAAAAAGCGCCGCTACCCAAACGAGTAACGGCGCTTGCACACGTTCCTATAGTCTTATGAAAATCTAATCACTTACAAAACGAATATCAAACAACGAATTAACCGCGCGAAACAGGCAGGTTCAGCGTAAAGGTCGTGCCTTTGCCGAGCTCGCTCTTCACGGATATGGTGCCGCCATGAATGTCCATGATGTGTTTTACCAAGGACAAGCCCAGGCCGTAGCCTTCGTGCTTGCTATTCCGGCTTTCTTCGGTCTGATAGAAGCGTTCGAAAATACGGCTCACCTTATCTTCCGGAATGCCCATGCCCTGGTCGCTTACCGTAACGGCAATCATACCGTTGCGCGGCCCCAAGTTAACGGCAATAGCGGTGCTATCGCCACGGCCGAATTTAATGGCATTGTCCAATAGGTTGATGAACACTTCACTTAACAGCGACGGACAAGCGTCGATAACCGCATCATCGCCGGTAACTGTGAAATCAACATGCTTCCCTTCGCGCTTCTTCGCTAAAAGCTGCCACGAATCGTCAATAATCTGCCGCAAGGACACCTTTTCAAAGTTCCACGGCGAATCCTCGCTTTCGATGCGGGATAATTTCAAAATATTGTCCACAAGCTCACGCATGCGCAATGCGGACTGATGAATGCGACCACCGAGCTCGACGGCGTCGTCTTTGGTGCCAAACATGCCCCCAGCCAAAAGTTCCGAATAACCGCTAATGGACGTAAGCGGTGTCTTCAATTCATGGGACACGTTGGACGTAAATTCGTGACGACGTTGCTGCGCCAAGTAGTCCTGCGTAATATCTTTGATAACTACCAACAGGCGGCGGGCCGGCGTAGCGGCTTCGCTAACGTGGAACACGACGCGCAATACCTGTTCGCCGCGGTGCACCATATACTGGCTCCCCATGTGACGGCGAACGGCTTGCATAACGGCACGACGCCATTCCGGCGTATCCGATAAGAGCACCAGCTGACGCTGCCGTAAATCCTGAGTTCCTAAGAAATCCTTCATCGGCTCATTGAAGGCGATAACCGTACCATCGGCACGAGCCAACAGTAAGCCGTCTTCCATTTCATCCATCATATATCGCAGCGTATTGCGTTCTGATTGCAACCGCTGGATCATATCCTCCAGTTCATCACGCTGAACGGTGAGCTTCTGAAGGAGTGGAGTTATTTCAGAATAGGCATCTTCGATGACAGGGCGAATATCGCCACGAGTCGTCCAGGTTTGAACAACTTCTTCCAAAGGCTGAATGGCCTCACTGGTCCAACGACGGGCCATGATATAGCAACCACCGGTGAGCACCAAGAAGAGGACTCCAATGCCCGGCACCGCATCACCTAAGATTTTGTACACCGTAGCGCCTACGCGGGATACGCGGAGCACCGAACCGTCCTTAAGACGCACTGCCTCGTAGTAGTTAATGCTATGGATAGTCGCAGAGTCACGAATATCGCTGCCTTCACCGTTCTTCATGGCCGCCATAACCTCAGGGCGGCGACTGTGATTTTCCATGGTGGACGCATCGGTGGTGGAGTCATAAATAACTACACCCGTAGGCCCAATCCAGGTAATGCGCAGCTTGTTGTCCGTCGTAGCTGCTACCTGTTTAAGATATTCAACGCTTAAAGGCTCAACGGAGGCGATGGTACGGACTTCTACAAACAAGGCTTGCCGGAAGTCCTGCTTCCAGCTGGTATAAAACAAATAGGTCATGATAACGGTAGTCACACACAAACTGATCATGCCTAAGCCAAACAACGCACGAAAAACTTTATGTTTCACGCGTCTCCCTCCCATCGATAGCCGATGCCTCGAACGGTTTGTAAACGCTTACCTTCTTCGCCCAGTCGCTGACGGAGCGTCATAACGTGCATGTCCACCGTACGGGATTCACCTTCAAAGGAAAAACCCCACACAGCGCCCATGATTTTTTCACGGGATAACGCGAGACCGGTATTCGTCATGAAATACTGAAGGAGCTCATACTCCTTGAGGGTTAATTTCACAGGCTCACCATTGCAGGTGACGGTGTGACGATCTTCGTCGAGAACGATGTTGCCAGCTCGTAACGTGCTAGTCTCTTCCGTCGTGCCATTGCCGGCGCGGCGCAACACCGCTTTAATGCGCGCCACCAGCTCTACCACGCTAAAGGGCTTCGGAATGTAATCGTCAGCACCACTGTCGAGGCCGCTCACCACGTCGATTTCCGACGTTTTCGCCGTCAACATGATGACCGGTATGAGCTTATAGCGTTCGTCGCTGCGAAGGCGTTTTAAAATGTCGAGGCCGCTTTCGCCTTCTAGCATAATATCCAACAAAACGAGCTGAGGCCGGCCCCGCTCGATGGCATCCCAAAATTGGGGCGCCGATTCAAAGGTGCCGACCTCAAAGCCCTGCCCGGCCAGCACATAGGCGACCAGGCCCCGTATACTCTCTTCATCTTCTACACAATAGATTAACGGTTTTGTATCACTCATCAGTTTCTCCTTACCCGATCCGGGAATGCATCAACCGAAACGACCATTAATGTAATCGGCTGTTTTCGGTTCCTGCGGATCTGAAAAAATGGTTGTTGTCTGATTAAATTCTACCAAATCCCCCATCAAGAAGAAAGCAGTTTTATCAGAAATACGAGCCGCTTGTTGCATATTGTGCGTCACAATGACAATGGTATACTGTTCTCTTAACTCCATCGCCAGTTCTTCAATCTTTGCTGTGGAAATCGGATCCAACGCCGAGGTCGGTTCGTCCATCAAGATTACTTCCGGCTTTGTCGCTAAGGTACGGGCAATACAAAGACGCTGCTGCTGACCACCGGACAAGCTTAAGGCGCTCTTCTTCAAGCGGTCCTTAACTTCATGCCACAGGGATGCTTGCGTCAAACTTTCTTCTACAATGCGGTCCAGCTCTGCCGGCTTCGTAATGCCTTGTAAACGAGGGCCAAACGCTACATTGTCGTAAATGCTCTGCGGAAACGGGTTAGGCTGCTGGAATACCATGCCTACACGATGACGGAGCACAATCGGTTCGATATCCTTGTAAATATCGACACCTTCCAGGCACACACGGCCTTCAACGCGGATGTTGCCTTCCAAATCATTCATGCGATTCAGGATACGAAGGAACGTAGATTTGCCGCAACCGGACGGGCCGATTAACGCCGTAATCTCGTTCTTCTGAATTTCCATATTAATCTTTTTTAACGCGTGGAATGAACCATAGTAGAAATCTAAGTTTTCAACGGTAAACGCTGTATCAGTCGCTTCCGCTGTGGCAGCGCGCTGCGCCGCTACTGTCATCGTCGGAACATTATTCATAACAGTTTGTATACTTTCCATTAGTCTCCCGCTCCCATATTTTTACGAGTTAAGTATCGGCTCAACGCCCGAGCACCGATACTGAAAGAGAATACCAATAACAATAAAATCAAAGCACTGAGGTTAGCCATAGCGCCCGCGTTCGGGTCTAAGGCTTCACTACGAGAGGCCCAAATCTGAAGAGCCAAGGTTTCACCGGGTCGGAACGGATTGAACGCGTTTGTCGGTGACGTTATGTCCGTGCTAGCCCAGTTAATATCGGTGCTCATACCAGCCGTGAACATCAAGGCTGCTGCTTCACCGAATACACGACCGGCGGCTAATACGATACCGGTGATGATCGCCGGGTATGCTGCCGGAAGTAATACGTGACGAATCGTCTGCCATTTTGTTGCCCCTAAGCCGTAGCTACCTTTGCTGTAGCCTACCGGCAAAGCGCGGAACGCATCTTCTGTAATCGTTGCCACCAACGGCAAGGTCAGTACCGATACGGATAACGCACCAGCCATGAGGTTCCACTGGGAACCGGTCATGATGATGAATACCAAGTAACCGAACAAGCCAACTACGATGGACGGTAAGGACGACAGCGTTTCGATGGAAACGCGCAATACCTTTTGGATGACGCCGGAAGAGGTGTATTCTGCTAGGTAGATCCCGGCGCCAATTCCTAAAGGTACGCTGAAGAGTAGAGACAAGAAAACGAGATATACGGTGTTAAATAACTGATTGCCAATGCCTTCCGGAGAGAAGGAAAGCATTTCCGGGTGAAAATCCGAAATAGCGGATACGGCGATGTAGCCAACGAAACCAACCAAGATTAACAGGATGAAGCCTGCTAACAGATGAAGCGCTGCCGTCGCCACCGTATCGCGGGTTAACGCCCGCCGACGCGGCATCGGAATGGACTCAACGGCCTTCAACCGCCGCACCTCCTTTCGCGGATATATAACGAATCAAGAGAATGAACACGAGAGAGATTACGAATAAGAGTAATGCCATGGACCAAAGTGCCATGTTGAATTCGCTACCTTCCATGGTACCGCCCATGTCGGCGGCGATTGCACCGGTTAAGTTAACCGTCGGATCTAAGAGTGAATGCGGCAACGCTTTCATCTTACCGATTACCATGGCTACGGCTAAGGCTTCACCAAAGGCGCGAGCCAAGCCTAATACGATGCCGGCCATGATGCCGCTTTTCGCTACAGGTAACACGATTTTCGTGATAACCTCGAAGCGCGTAGCGCCTAAGCCGTACGCCCCTTGGCGATACGTTTTCGGCACTGCGTTTAACGCATTCATCGTAACCGATGTAATGGTTGGGAAAATCATGAGCGCCAATACGATGGACGCTGCTAATACGGAGAACCCGCTAGCGGATTCGGTGTGTTTCTGAATGAACGGCACCAGCACGGTGAGCCCCATCCAACCGTAGATAACGGACGGAATGCCTACGAATATCTCAACGACCGGTTGCCAAAACTGCTTGCCGTAACGAGGGGTGATTTCAGCCATATAAACTGCTAAGCCAATACTAACAGGCGTAGCGATGAGCAGTGCCAGCGCACAGGTCAGTAGCGACCCGACGATGAAGATGCCGGCCCCCACATGCCCGCCACCGGCGAGGGTATCAGCCGGATTCCACTGCGTGGAAAACAAGAATTCAGAGAGGCTGTGGCCGTATTGGGTGAAGGTGCCTGTCCCCCGATAAAGGAGGAAGGCACCGATGGCTCCTGTCACTACGAGCAAGAAGATGCCCGCAGCGTTGATCAGGTAGCGCCAATACCGGTCACTGCGCAAAGTGCGTTCAATGTTCATAGATTATTTACCCGCTTTCATCTTAGAAGCTACGCCATAACCCTGTTTTTCCAAAACTTTGCCGTATTCGTCAGACATAATGAAGTCGAGGAATGCTTTCTGAACAGCGTTAGGTTCGCCTTTCGTATACATGTGTTCGAAGCCCCATACCGGATAGGTACCGTTGTAAGTGTTTTCCAAGGTCGGTGCTACGCCGTTGATGCCGATAGCTGCTACGCCTTTAGCATTCAACAAGTACGGTAATGCTACATAACCAATAGCGCCCGGAGTGTTTGCAATGCTCTGAATCAAAGCGCCGGAGTCATCAGTTTCCAAGGATTTGTTGCTAGCTTCTTCGTTGCCATCCAAAGCCAACTGGGTGAATAAAGCACGAGTACCGGAAGTAGCCGGACGAGTTACCAAGACAACTTTTTCATCAGGACCGCCAACCTCTTTCCAGTTAGTGATCTTGCCGGTAAATAAACCAATCAACTGCTGTTTCGTCAAGGATTTAACGGTTTTACCGATATCAGCGTTAGCAACCGGAGCCATGGTAACAACAGCTACCTTGTGGTCAACCAACTGAGCTGCTTTGTCCTTCGGCAACTTCGTTTCAGCTGCTACGTCGGAGTTACCGATGTTAACCGTGCCATCCGAAACCTGTTTCAAACCGGTACCGGAACCGCCGCCGTTAAGTACGATGGACACATCCGGATTTTTCTTCTTAAATTCCGCAGCCGCATCTTTAACGAGCGGTAACAAAGCGGACGAGCCGGATGCAGTAATGGTGCCCTTAACAGCACTGCCAGCGTTTGCAGCGTTACCGCTGTCGCTCTTCCCGCAACCGAATAAACCAACTGCCATAACGCCGACCATAGCGGCCACTGCTAACTGTTTCCATTTGAGCTTCATGAGATTTTAGCCTCCTATACACAACTTGCTTCCTACAAAACTTCACTTGTTGTTTTCTGTAAATTCAGTATACGAAACTCTTGTAAAGACTCTATGGACCATTCTGTAAATTATTTGTAAAGAATGTATACACAACACAAAGAGCCGCTTGTAGCCTAGGTTTTAGCCACAAACAGCTCTTCTTTTCCCTGTGAAATGAACCCCTCCGGCGCCCTTTTGTAAGAAATTACGGAGCACCGGTTTGATTGGTATATTATAGTTTTACATAGACACACTATCCTGTGGATGTTTGATATGATAATGTACAATATCCGTAAACACTTTAAGTGGTGTTGACACGGTGCGGTCAGCATAGATAGCGGTTTCAATAGTATTCACCGGTCCCAGTTCCGGGAAGGGTATGATATGTATGGGGTCAAATTTGTTGGTCGTCGAATTTAACTTCTTGATGATTTCCGTTAGAAACAAAGGACACATGGACACGCCATAGCCAGCGGAGCAAAGGCGGAGAATACTGGAGAAATCATTACTAGATGCAATAATATGAGGTTCCATATTATATTTCGCAAAAGTCTTCCGATACTCCGACCAAAGTGATCCTGTAGGTTTATTGGCAATGACCGGCAAGGAGCAGAACACATCACGCGGTATACCGTGCCGTTTATAATGCTCAATTTCTTCGGGCAACAAATAACGCTGCAATAGTTCATCAGTACCCATAATTCCCTCTTGCTCCTGCACCACCAACGTCTTCTGCAAGCCTTCACGGTCGCTGAGGTTAAAACCAATCATGAGGTCAATATCGCCATTTAGCACCATGTCTTCTAGAATTTTCGTGTCTTCATAAATAATATCGACACGAATATCCGGATAGTGCCTCTGAAATTCCACCATCATTTCCACAACAGAGTCGTGCACGCGATAGCTACCCATGCCAAAACGGAGCGTGCCGGCGTTAACCGCATTGAGCTGACGCAGGTCGTCTTTTACGTTATTTTCTATGGCATCAATACGTTCTAGGGCATTCAACAAAATACGACCGGCCGGTGTCAGCGCTAGCTTCGGCTTGCGGTAAAACAAGGTCACTTCGTGTTCCTTCTCCAGCCGCCGAATGTTATCACTCACCGCTTGTTGCGAAGAAAACAGTAATTCTGCGGCTTTTCCCATATGTAGGGTATGGGCCGTCACTATAAAGCATCGTTCCGCTGTGGTCATATTTATTCACTCCTATCGCATGTTAATTCTCATTTGGCATTTGATTTTACTTGTATTATATCATACCGATATAACAAGTAAAATCTTGTTGTAAAATTATATAGATATTGTTTGATATTCTGTATTTACCTAACTATAATAACACTAACAAAAGAAAATTCTATAGAGTATTATTTTTAGTTAAAGATTTTTCAGTTGTATACACCATTGTAAATGGACATTATTCCTCGGATAACAAAACTCTAATTGACAATAGAGTTCCATTAAATGCATAGTGTATACAATCCTATACACTTCAAGGAGGGGTTCCTATGTATATTGATTTGAACAGTGACCTAGGAGAAAGCTTCGGCGCGTATACGCTAGGCCTGGACAGCGACGTATTAAGCCATGTAAGTAGTGCCAATGTAGCCTGTGGCTGGCACGCCGGCGATCCGCTCATCATGGCCAAAACGGTAGCGCTGTGCAAGAAGAAAGGCGTCGCCGTTGGGGCTCACCCTGGCTACCCCGACTTGCTTGGCTTTGGCCGCCGCGCCTTAGCCATTACGCCGGCCGACGCGGAAGCCTATGTGCTCTACCAAGTGGGCGCGCTGCAAGCCTTCTGCCACGCCAACGGCGTAAAGCTCCAACATGTAAAGCTGCACGGTGCTTTTTATAACACCGCTTGCGTGACGCCAAAATTAGCCGATGCGGTGTTAAACGCCATCGCTGCTTTACCGGACACACCGGCCGTCATGGCCCTAAGCGGTAGCTATATCGCTAAGGAAGGTCAAAAACGAGGCATTCCGGTTATTCAAGAAGTGTTCGCCGACCGCGGCTACACCGATGAAGGTACGTTGGTACCGCGCAGTGAGCCGGGCGCCTTCGTAAAAGACCCGGAGGAAGCCTTACAGCGTATCCTCCAAATGGTCAACGAAGGCACGGTAACGACCAACACCGGCAAGGTTATCCCTATCGTAGCCGATTCCGTTTGTGTTCACGGCGATAATCCATCCGCCGTTGCCTTTACCGACGCCCTCCGCAAGGGCCTGACGAAAGCGGGCCTTACGGTAGCGAACTTCCAAAGCCGTTAAATCTGAGCATTGTGTTTCAGAGGCAGTTTATTTCAGAGGCAATCGCCTTTACTCCTGTCGTTAAGCCTTTGTGATTAACGTAGCTAAGAGATAGCCGGTTAGTCGTGTGGCCGGCTATTCCCTATAGCGTAACCAATCCTAAGGGTTTATATAGATTTACATTTCAAGTGAGAGAGAACAGAAAAGGGGGAAGATTATTATGAATCAACCGAGCACTAACAAGAAATCTCTGTCTGTGTTAATCGGCGCGGCGTTCTTGATGGCTACTTCGTCCATCGGCCCGGGCTTCATGACGCAGACCGCCGCGTTTACTGCGAAGTACCAAGCTGACTTTGCTTTCGTAATCGCTGCATCCGTTATCTTATCCTACATTGCTCAGCTCAATGTATGGAGCATCATCACCGTTTCTAAGCTGCGCGGTCAAGATATTGCGAACCGCGTATTACCTGGCCTCGGTTATTTCGTCGCCTTCCTCGTAGCCCTCGGTGGCTTGGCGTTCAACATCGGTAACATCGGTGGTGCCGCCCTCGGCATGAACGTAATGTTCGGCATCAACATCGACGCCGCGGCTATCGTGTCCGCCGTTATCGGCATTATCGTCTTCATGTCCCGTTCCGCCGCTGCCGGCCTGGACCGTCTGACTAAGTACTTAGGCATCCTCATGTTAGTCCTCATCGGCTATGTAACGGTTATTTCCGTACCGCCGGTAGGCACTGCCGTAGCCCGCACCGTAATGCCCACCCATTACCAGTGGCTCGCTACCATCACCCTCGTAGGTGGTACCGTTGGTGGTTACATCACCTTTGCCGGTGGCCATCGTTTGGTTGACGCCGGTATCGTTGGTAAGGAAAACCTCGGTCAGGTTCGCCGCTCCGCAACGCTGGGTATCGGTATCGACTTGACGGTGCGTGTCCTCTTCTTCCTCGCCGTATTAGGCGTTGTATCCCAGGGCGCATTACTTGATGCTTCCAACCCGGCTGCTGATGCCTTCCGTATTCCGGCCGGTGAAATTGGCTATCGTCTCTTCGGCCTCGTGTTCTTCTGTGCCGCTCTTACCTCGGTAGTAGGCGCTGCGTACACGTCCGTATCGTTCTTAAAAACCTTATTCAAACCTGTAGGCGACCATGAAAACCTGTGGATTATGGGCTTCATCGCTGCGTCCACCGCGATTTTGATCCTCCTCGGCAAACCGGCTGCGTTGCTTATCATCGCCGGTTCCTTGAATGGCTTGATCTTGCCGGTAACCTTGGCCGTTATGCTTATCGCCGCTAAGAAAACGAACATCGTTGGCGATTACAAGCACAATGCCTTCCTCTACTGGGCTGGCTGGGCTGTAGTTGTCATCACCGCCTACATCGGCATTACGTCCTTATCCGGCTTCGCTAAACTCATCGGCTAAGCCACGAACTGGGTTTACGACTAAGTTCATCGTTACAACCTAACAGACCGTGAATACCGCGCCGCATCTTGACGGTCCGTTATTTCACGGTCTGTCTGTTTTTTATCCTATAAAATAACTAGAAGAGTGAAGGTGTTACTATGATGGATTCCATTACCTACGCGCCGGTTGGCGACAGCGCCGTTACCGCCGTGTTTGGCAATACCATTGCCATCGATATTAATCATCGCATCCGCCGCACGGTGCAGCTGTTGACCGACGCCGCGCCGGACGGCATTGAAGAATTAGTGCCTACATATTGTTCGCTATTGGTGGCTTACAACCCGTTGGTCTTGTCGTACGATAAGGTCTGTGAAATCATCGCCACTGCCGCCGCTACGCCGGACGATAATACATCGGAGCGCACGGTGCGGGTCATCGAGATTCCCACGCTGTACGGCGGCGATTACGGCCCCGATTTGGAGTTTGTGAGCCGGCATGCCGGCCTCAGTGCCGACGAAGTAGTGAAGCGTCACAGCCGTCCCGATTACCCGGTGTATATGCTGGGGTTCATTCCGGGCTTTGCGTATTTAGGTGGCATGGATGAATCCATTGCGGCGCCGCGCTTATCGTCGCCCCGTACGCACGTGCCGAAGGGCTCTGTAGGCATTGCCAACACCCAAACCGGCGTATACCCTACCGTGTCCCCCGGTGGCTGGCAGCTCATTGGCCGCACGCCTATTGAGTTATATGACGAACGCAAAGCCCAGCCGGCTCTCTTGCAGGCCGGTGACTACGTGCATTACGCGCCCATTACGGAAGAAGAATACTTGGCTATTCAAGCCGATGTAGATAATTATGTTGTGAAGACGTATGTGAAAAAGGAGAGTGAACTTTGTGAGTAAATTACTTTTCGAAGACCCTGGCTTTTTCACCACCATTCAGGACGCAGGCCGCGCCGGTTACCAACAATACGGCATGCCGGTAGCCGGTGTTATGGATAGCGAAAGCTACCTCTTAGGACAGCGCCTGGTAGGCAATGTGCCTGCCGACGCGTGTCGCGTCGTGTCGCAGGTTGCCACTAACGGCAAGTCCACTGCTGCAGCCGGTGCTAACGTCAGCGGCGTCGCATCAGCTGCAAAAAAGGCTAAGCCTATCGGCCTTGGTGCCCTGGAATGCACCTTTACGCCGCCGACGTTCACCGTCGCTGATGGTCCTTGTGTCGTTGCCTTTACCGGCGCTAATATGGCACCGACCGTCAACGGATCGGCCGTTCCGCTAAATACGCCGATTCGCCTTCAAGTAGGCGATACGGTATCCGGTTCGCCCACCGATGTAGCTACGTCAGGCCTTCGCATGTATATCGCTGTTCGCGGTGGCTTCGACGTTGCCCTCGTCAATAACAGTGCGTCTACGCACACAAAGGCCGGCATTGGTGGTCTTGAAGGCCGTCGCTTACAGACCGGCGATGAATTAGTGTTAGGCGATAAACGTCGCCCTAGTGGCTTAGATTTTGGCGGCTTACCGGCATTACAGGTAACGCCGGACTACGTAGCCCCTTATGAGAAGCCCTTAACGCTGCGTGTCGTGTTAGGTCCGCAAGCGGACCGGTTTACTGAAGAAGCGGCTGCTATCTTAGAGCGCCAAGCCTACACCATCACACCGTCATCGGATCGCATGGGCTATCGCCTAGATGGCGAACCATTACCGCATACGGACGGTGCGGATATTATTTCAGACGGCGCCGTATTCGGATCGATTCAGGTGCCTAATAACGGCCAGCCCATTATCCTCATGGCAGACCGTCAGACTACCGGCGGTTACACCAAGATTGCCACAGTGATCACGCCGGACTTGCCGGTCATCGCCCAAGCAGGGCCGGGGAAGGCGGTTCATTTCAAAGTGATTAGCGTTGAGGAATCTCATGAAATCTACAAAGACTATTTAAAGACACTGGCGGCGACTGTCGTGGCGACGCCGGTAGCGGGAAAATTGAAGGACGTGGCCATTGGAGGGGTTCATTTCACCGTGGCTGTCCAAGAAATTAAGCAGTAACCCTAACGAAATCGCCGTCAGCGATGGAGGCTCATCGCTGGCGAAACGAGTTTGAAATACAACTTCATAATGCATCTCTTCAAAAAACAGTTGAGAATTTCCACGAATGGTATACAATAACAAGTAGTATTATACGCCCCGATGCAGGGCCTCAGCCGTCGGGACTGTTTACACAGAGGTGACTTATGAGACCGACACATATTGAAATAGATACAGCGATTATTCGCGAAAACTTACGTAAAATCAAAGACAGCTTGCCGGAATGGAGCACGAGCACGGCCATCGTGAAGGCCAATGCATACGGCCACGGTAGCGTTATGGTAGGTCGCATTGCTGCCGAAGAAGGCTATGAATCCTTAGCCGTTGCCTTCCCTGAGGAGGCATTACCGCTCCGTGCGGCCGGCATTACCTTGCCGATTTATTTGTTGGGCATTACGTTGCCCCAGTCCTATGATTTGATTATCGAAGGTCATTCTCGTCCGGCCGTTTGCGAATCTACGGATTTGGAAGCGCTGGAAGAATGCGCCGCTCGTCACGATGCTATCGTGGACTGCTGTATTGCCGTCGACACAGGCATGCACCGTATCGGCATTCGCCCGGAAGATGCAGTGGCGTTTATGAATAAAGTCGAATCGTACCCGCATTTGCGCGTCGATGGCTTCTTCTCGCATATGGCATGCGCCGATTCGGCAGACAAAGCCAGTGCGTTAAAACAGACCGAAGCGTTCCGCTCCATGGTAACGGCGGTGCGTCAGGTTCGTGATGATCCGTTCCGCTTCTCCATGGCAAATAGCGCCGGCTTGTTGGCTATTAAAGATAGTCTCTTCACCGACGCTCGTCCGGGCATTATCCAGTACGGAATCACGCCGTCACTAGAAGTGCCGAACCGCTTAGGCTTGCGCCCGGCGCTGAGCTTATACAGCAAGGTTGTACACGTACAGCACTTGCCTGCCGGCGAACGGGTTGGCTACGGCGGCACGTACTTAACGGAACGTCCGACGACCATTGCCACGATTCCGGTTGGCTACGCCGACGGCATTCCGCGCAGCTTGTCCAATCGCGGCTCTGTGTTGATTCACGGCGTTCGCTGTCCTTTTGCCGGTCGCGTTTGTATGGACCAGCTTATGGTGGCTGTACCGGACGGCGTAAAGGTTGCCCCTGGTGACGAAGTTGTCATCATCGGTCAGCAAGGCCACGAAAGCATTACAGTCCTTGAAATGGCTACCTTAACCGGTACTATTCCTTATGAAATTTTCTGCGGCTTTACCGAACGTGTACCGCGTGTGTATATCTAAGCTTGTTCATGACCCATGCGGTGACCTTTCGATCATCGTCATGGGTTTCTTTTGTGTATTCAGGAGGTGTTGTTATGGGCTTGCAGGTATTTTTAGGAACCTTTTTATCACCGGATACGCCAACGACGTTGACCACGTGTACGGCGCTAGTGGTCCGCAACGGCGTCATCTTACGTCGCTGCACCACCGCTGACGAAGCGACCGCCTTGGTGGCCGAGCTCGGTCACGGGCCAGATATTACCTATATCGACGGCGGTAACGGGCTCTTCATCCCTGGCTTTGCGGACATTCATTGGCATGCACCGCAATTTGCCAACCTCGGCGTAGGCCTCGATTTACCCTTATTGCCGTGGCTCGAGAAATATACCTTTCCCGAAGAAGCGCGCTTTAAGGACCTCGATTACGCGAACGCCGTCTTCGATAAGCTCCTCGCTTCTCTCCTAGCCAGCGGCACTACGTCGTCAGTTATCTTCGGCTCCTTGCACCGTGAAGCGACGGAACAGCTCATGGCGCGCCTTGCCCAAACAGGCCTTCGCGCCTTTGTTGGTAAGGTCAACATGGACCGCAACGCGCCGGACTACTACATTAACAACACCGCCGATGACCTAGCCGACACCAAGGCGTGGCTTACGAGCACCGTCGACGCTTACGAACTGGTAAAGCCCATTATCACACCGCGCTTTGTACCGACCTGTACGCCGGAGCTCATGACGGGCTTAGGCCGCTTAGCCGATGAATACGATGTACCGGTACAGTCCCACTTATCAGAAAACCAAGATGAGATCAAATGGGTATCTCAGCTTCATCCGGAAGCGGAGGATTACCTCGATGTGTATCGCCGTTTTGGCCTGTTGCGCCCTGGCAAGACCATTATGGCCCACTGCGTATGGTCTGATGACAAAGAGCGCGCTATGCTCGCCGAAGAAGGCGTCATCGCCGCTCATGCGCCGACGTCCAATAACAACTTAGGCTCCGGCCTCGCCAGCGTACGTCGCCTTCTTGATGACGGCGTGAAGGTAGGCCTTTGCACAGACATTGCCGGCGGTCACACCCTCTTTATGGGCGAAGTCATCGCCGCTGCGGCGTCTGTTGCCAAGCTGCGTGAAACACTATACGGCGATGCACCGGTAACACTGCGCGAATTATGGTACTTAGCCACCCATGGCGCGGGATTCTTCGGGCCGGTTGGTGATTTCAAGGAAAATAGCTTGGCAGATCTACTCCTCATCGACGACAGCGACCTCCAAGCGTTAGATCCGCATCAGCGCACGCCGGAGGAACGTTTGCAGCGCTTCCTCTACAACGGCGGCCCTCAACATATTAAGGCCACCTACGTAAAAGGCCAGCTCATCCAGCGCAGCTTATAAACAGGGCTATCTTCGCGGACTTTGGCATACTAAAATCGCACTTTTGGCCGTCCTTATGCAATTTATATATAGACAATTGTCCATGTATACATGAATCAACTTTATTATCACTATGCGTTTATGGTATGATTGTATTAGGAAAAGTCATTTTGAAAAAGAGGGGGTTTTTGTATGTACGATGTCATCAATACGTTACAACCGGTCATCCTCGCGGGCAACAACAGCTCCCGCATGGGATATAACAAAGTATTTGCTAAATTTGGCGATGAAACGTTAATTGAAACCATTTACACTTTGCTTAATTTTTCCTTTGAACGGGATCCGATTATCGTAACGGACAACAAAACGTTGTTTGATCGCTTCGAACCGTTGAAGGACGCCCACGTTGTTGAGGATAAGTATCCAGGGCACAATACCTTAGGCGCTGTGGCTACGGCTTTTGAAAGCTGCGATGCGGACAACCTATTCGTTATTGGTGTGGACATGCCTTTCCTCTCTTTGGTGGTTCTTGAACGCATGGTAGCTAATCAGGGCATTGCGCAGGTAGTAGTGCCCATGCTGGACGGCGAAGATATTTGCCTCCACGCTGTTTACAATCGTCAGCTCTTGCCGCTTATGAAGGAAAAGATTGCTGCCGGTGAAATCAAGCTCCACTCCTTGTTCGGTGAAGTACCACTGTTACAGTTGCCGCTAAAAGAAAACACCTTGGAAGCGGATATTTTCATCGATATTAATACGCCGGAAGATTTAGCGTACGCCCAGGAACGCTTCAAAGAAGTGGCCGGTGCGGATACGGAAAAGATTTTGGTGCACAAACCATAATCGGTGTGCCACCAATTATACTTACTTATGCTAGCTCCTAACGAAAAGGACTTTGAACGCTCGTCCCTATTGCGTTCAAAGTCCTTTTCCTATCGTCTATGTAGTTGCCTGTAATAAGCGTGGGCTAACTAGCTCACTTAAATTTTCCAATTAACACTGCGTCCGGCACGGCTTGCTCTAATTCTACGCGTTCACTGGAGTTCACGGCTACTAATAAGGTCGTGGCCGGTCCTGCCGGTTTATGCCACAGCGCTTCTTCATCCGCCGTGCCTACAAGTTCAACTTCAAGACCGGCTAACTTTGCCATGCTGTGCGCTTCCCGATAAATGCCGTGAGAGCCTACGGGCAGCATGTCGGTGGTCACCGAAAGGCCCCGAATGGTGCGTAACTGGCTATACGTGACGGCTTTATCTGCTTCTTCTAGCACCTCGGCACCGACTAAGG
>ERZ791611.1087-NODE-1087-length-20041-cov-2.768488_pt1 | contig 20041 bp, 14 predicted proteins | sample MGYA00510275_ERZ791611 | MGnify/ENA primary metagenome ERZ791611 (study PRJEB30046, sample SAMN00791912) | human gut metagenome | study: EMG produced TPA metagenomics assembly of the A metagenome-wide association study of gut microbiota in type 2...
GAAGCGGTTCTCGAATACACGCGTGCGGCATCCCATGGTCGCAACTTCGTGCATGCCGGGGCTTGGACAGGATAAATTTGAGAACTTAAAAGCCGGATATTCTTATATGATTGGACATCCGGGTAAGAAATTATTGTTTATGGGACAGGATTTTGGACAGTATCAGGAATGGAGCGAAGAACGAGAATTAGATTGGTACTTGCTGGGAGAACAAAACCATCAGCAGCTTCAGAATTATGTAAAGGAATTACTTAAAATGTATAAAAAGTACCCTGCTCTATATGCAAATGACAGCAATTATCAGGGACTGGAATGGATTAATGCTGATGATGCTAGCAGAAGTATTTACAGTTTTGTACGTTGGTCACCTACAGGCAGAAACAATTTGTTATTTGTAATTAACTATACACCGGTAGCAAGAGATGATTATAGGGTAGGTGTACCGAAGAGAAAACAGTATAAGCTGATTTTAAACAGCAAGGAACCGGAATTCGGCGGTGATGTACATAAAGAAGTGGTAGATTATAAAGCAGTGAAAAAAGAATGTGACGGAAGACCATTTTCCTTTGCATATCCATTACCGGCCTATGGAGTTGCAGTATTCAGATTTTAAACCATAAAGTTCTTTGGCAGATTTGTCCGGTGGGGTTATCTCTTAATGAGACAGCTTCACCGCATATCAATATTTTTGGCAATATTGCTAATTGCAAATGCAAAGAAATTATGATATTCTCATATTCACAAAAACAATTCTAAGAACTCTTTTTGACAGCTCTGTCAAGAATATTCCATGTGATTATTTAAAAAAATGCCTTTATGCCCCAATATTTTTTGGACTGGCCGATGCTTTATTGATAAAAGGAAGGTGATACTATGCGAAAAACAGGTGAGCTGATTGACGGCAGATACAAAATCCTGAGAAAATTAGGCGAAGGCGGCATGAGCGTTGTTTATCTGGCAGTAAATGAGAAGGTAAATAAACACTGGGCAATTAAAGAAGTAAAAAAGGAGGGCGTGGAAAATTTTGAAACGGTTCATCAGAGACTCTTAACAGAGGCAGATATATTAAAAAGGCTGCATCACCCCAATCTTCCTGATATTGTAGATATTATTGAAAACGAGGAAACCTTTCTGCTGGTAATGGACTACATAGAAGGGCGGCAGCTGGAAAGTATTGTGCAGGAATACGGACCGCAGAAAGAGGAAACCGTTGTAAATTGGGGAAAACAGCTGTGTGATGTGCTGTCTTATCTCCATTCTCAAAATCCGCCTATTATTTACCGTGATATGAAGCCTGCCAATGTGATGGTGCAAAAGGACGGAAAAGTGGTACTTATTGATTTTGGTACTGCCAGAGAATTTAAAGAAAGTCAGGCGGAGGATACCCTGTGCCTGGGAACTTGCGGTTACGCAGCGCCTGAGCAGTATAAAGGGCAGGGACAGTCCGATATTCGGACAGATATTTACTGTCTGGGCGTTACGCTTTATTATCTTCTTACAGGGCATAACCCTATTTGTAAGCCCTATGAAATCTATCCTATTCGATATTGGAATACAAATCTGTCATCCGGTCTTGAAATGATTATCTTAAAGTGTACAAGGAAAAATCCTTCCAAACGCTATCAGTCCTGTGAGGAATTACAACAGGAGCTTTCTCATTATTATAAATTGGATATAGAATATCAAAAGTCTCAAAAGATAAAAAAGCTAATGCTGTTTTGCTTTTTGGGATTAACCATTGTTTCCGGATTTTTAAGCCTTGTTTTTTATCGAGAAGAAAAGGAGCTGGTAAAAAATGCGTATGAGGATTGCCTGTATGAAGCACAGCGTCAAAGGGGAAAAGAACAGTATCAGGCGTGTTATCAGGCAGCAATTACCTTAAATCCCAAGGACAGCAGAGCATATAAAGCGCTTTTGGAGACTTTTCTCTGGAAAGACAATGAGGAACAGGAGGAGTTACAGGGATATTCTGTATGTTTTTTTTCAGAAAAAGAGGAAAAATTTATCCGTGAAATGCTGGGAATTACCAAAGAAGGAAATAAGAGAAATGAAGAATATTTAAAATCACGTAAAAGAGAGTATGAGAGCTTTGCATACATCTTGGGACTTGCTTATTTTTACTCTTATAACGGTACGGGAAATAAGGCGGCAGCAGAGAAATGGCTGAAAATTGCAGGAGAAGGGAAACCATCCCAAGGCTTACAGGAGGCTGAAATTATAAGAGCACAAAAGCTCTGGAAAATCGCATCATACTATGACTGGCTGGGCATGTATCATCAAGGAGGAGATGTGCGTATTTCTTATAAAGATTACTGGGGGGATTTAACAGAGATTGTAAAACATGAGAAGAAAAACAGGTATAAATCAAAAGATTTGCTGTTTGCCTATAAAGAGATATTGTCGCAAATGATTACTTCTGCTTTTCAGTTTGCAAGGGCAGGAGTGACGAAAGCAGAAATGGAAAAGCAGCTTAGAGAAATAGAAGAGGGGTTAGATGCAATGAAAATAGAAAAGGGAAGCGCAAATGCGGTTTATGAGGAAGAAATGAAAAGAAATCTGTGTGAAAATTTATCCGCAGCACATCACAGTATAGAGGCTGCCTTTGAAGAGGGGAGTGGGGAAAATGAATGAGATACAAAATCAGATTTATTTTTATCAGTGTCTTAAAAATGTCTTTTTCGGGATTAGTATTTTTTGCCTTTTTGTTACATTATGGATAGCTTATGGCAGAAAAAGAAGCGAAAAATTAAAGGGAATATTGGTTATAACTGTGTTTTTGTTTGTAGGAAGCTTTGTTTTCGTGCAGAAAGCAGAAGCATCTGTTCAGGAAGAGAAAACAGTTACGCTTAAAATGAAGGAAGGAGTCTGTCTGAAATATACAAAGATATATGACCGAGATGATTTTTCGGTGTTCCAAAATCCTGAAACAGGAGATATTTTGGAAAATTTAGAGGATATAGAAATAGAAAGCGCAGAGAAATCAGAAGATGTTTTTGTAAAAAATCTGGAAGGGGTGCTGGAGGAAAAAATAAAAGATGTAACAGAGGGAAAAAAGACTTCTGTCCTTGTTACCAAGGTTGAACTGGGAGGAAAAGACGCCTCTAAATATAAAGTGGATTTAGAAAAGCAACAGGTTTGTTTAGAATGTGCGCTCACTATAAAGAAGCGTAAGATAAATTTAAGGGTAGAGCGAGGATGGCGGGAATATGGGCATTACAATGAAATAAATTTTGCGTCAGATACGCCGGTACAGGAAAACACAGAGGGTTATAAAAATTCTGAAACAGAAGGACTGCTAAAGGGAGATGCTGTCGTTTATCCTACACCTGTGGAAAAGCCCATAGAGAAAGATAAATTGCCGGATTATTCATTGGGAGAATGGAAGGAGAGAATAACCGTAAAACAGGACGGCAAGTCAGGGGAAAATTATTATTTTAATTATGATGAGGTTACTTGCGGCAGTTTACAAATAGAGTCGGAGGCAATAGAGGATCATTCGGAATATATCGAGTTTGAGACAGACAGGCAACAGGTGTATTTGGATGAGAATACCGGAAAGCTCTGGGCAGACGGGAAAATGCAGGATTTTCATGTGTTGCTGAAACAGAACAATAAGGCAAGCTTTTATACAGATATATGCACAGAGTCAGGAGAAATTATCAGTAAGAATGGAAAGGGACTGGATTTTTCAAAGGAGGATTTCCAAGAGGGAGAGGAAAGAAAGCTTTCACTTTTCCTTGTTCATCAGAAGAATAAGGTAAAGTCAAAGCCCTTTGAGATTTCGGTTTTTCTCGATACAGATGTTCCTGAGGTGACAGAAAATACGGTAAGTGACAGGATAAATGACTGCGAAGCATTGCCGGAAATCATAAGGTTTAGCAGATTTTACGGAAAAGCAGATGCAGGAAAAGAATGTTTTCATATAGAAGATAAAAATGGCTGTGGTGTGAAGAAAAGTCAGTATCATATTATGAAAAAAGAAGGGGAATTTACAGGAAAAGAGGTTGAGGAGTATCTTAATGAGGAGTTGAAAAAAGAGAAATGGGATTTGCTGCCTCAAAACGGAGAAATTCCAATTCCTGAGGAAGAAAAGAATTATTTTGTTTTTATAAGAACAGAGGACTATCTGGGGCATGAGAAAATTTATGTTTCTGACGGAATTATGACAGATTGGGAAGAACCGCAATTACAAATTGCATTTGCAGGGACACAGGAAGCAGCGAAGACAGGTATTTACGGGGAAGATGTGGATTTAGAATTTGTTGTCCAAGATGAGAAAGCTGCCATAGCCCAAATAGAAATTTTGATAAAAGGTGACGGAGAGGAGCTTGTCAGGGAAACTCTTTTTCAAGAAAGCTCTTTAGAAGAAAGAGAAAAATACAAAGAAATACTACTGCCATATACGGTAGTAGTAAAAGAAAACAGCAGTATGGAGGTTCAGGTTGTCGTTAATGTTACTGATTATGCGGGCAACAAAACAGAAAAAGAGTTAAGCTTGCAGACGGATACCGTCTTGCCTGAAGTAAAAGTACAGTGTTTTAGTCAAGGGGATGCTTTTTCAGGATATTATTCTAAAAATCCGATGACTGTTCAAATTTTGTACAGGGAGCAGAATTTTTCAAAAGAAAAAGAGTATTTATGGTTTGAAACAGAGATAAACGGAGAAAAAAAGAACTCTTCTTTGGCAGAGCTGGAAGATAAGCTTATGAAAGAGATAAAATGGATAGAAAAAGGGGAAGAGCACATACTGGAAATGACATTGAAAGAGGGGGAATATAAGATTTGTCCTGTTGTTAAAGATTTATCTCAGCGAACAACACAGGATTGTATTGTAAAGGGAAAAGAAATCTCATTTTGCATTGATACGCAATGTCCAATGCCTGTTATGGAGCTTGTCAATGGAAAGGAAGAGAAGGATTACTTTTTTCGTGAGGATATTAAGCTCGATATTCAAGGAACAGATGCGAACAAGAGATACGGAAACTCCGGTTTGCAGGAGGTTTATTACATTATTTCCAAGGGAAAACAGAATGAGAAAATTTCTTTGCTTCAGGAAACAGAAGAAGGGATAGAAGCTGTCTCGAAGGAAACCACTGTGCCTGTTGCAGCGTATGGGGATGGAGAGCTTGAAATACAAGCCTTTGCAGAAGACAGAGCAGGTAACATAGGAAAAAGTGAGAGGATAAAATTAAGCATAGATATAACAAATCCTAAGATTTCCGTGCAGTGGAGTGTAGGGAAAGCAAATGAAAAGAGCTATTATAATACGCAGCGTACGGCACAGATAGAGATAACAGAGGAAAATTTTGAGCCTTCTTCTGTGAAATGGGAAATGCAAGGAAAAGCGCAAGTGGGAAAGTGGAAGTTAAAGGGAAATACACATTCCTGTCAGGTTGTTTTTTCGGAAGACGGTAGTTATGGACTGCATTTTTCCTGTGAGGATAAGGCAGGAAATAAAGAAAAATATGAGGAGAAGGAGAATTTTGTTATAGACAGGACAGCTCCTGTAATTGAGGTTTTTTATGAAGACGAAAGTGCTTCTAACATCAGGTATTTTAATCATCCTCGTACAGCTGAAATTGTTATTCGTGAGCAAAATTTTGATGAAAATCAGGTTAAAATAGGTACAGAGCTTGAGAATATATCAGGAAAAAAGCCACGGATTACACAGTTTTCTTCTCATAAAGGCGTTCATAAAGCAAAGGTTTTTTATGAAGAGAGCGGTGAATATTGTTTAAAGGTTTCCTGTGGAGATAAAGCGGGAAATCAAGCAAAGGAGTTTCAAGGAGAAGGTTTTTGTGTAGATTTAGAGCTTCCGGAAATTAAAATTTCCAATATAAAGGATAAATCAGCCAATAAGGATAAGGTAGCGCCGATAATAGAAATTTGTGATTTGAATTATCAAACAGGCGGTTTTACCATAAATATTACAGGAAGCAATGAGAAAAAATTAAAGCTGAAAAAGAGTGTAAAGAATATAAAAAGGGGACAAAAAATACAGATTGCCGATTTACCCAGAACAGAAGAAACAGATGATATCTATACACTTTCCGTAGCAGCAGTAGATAAAGCAGGAAATTGGGCAAAAAAAGAGCTGATATTTTCTGTAAATCGGTATGGTTCTGTGTACGAGGCAGATTTAGATACACGAAAATGGCTGAATGTGAAGGAAGGAAGCCATACATATTTGAGGGAAGGAAAAGAAATCGGGATTTATGAATACAATGTAGATACGATTAAAGAAAGAACGCTTACTGTAAATTGTGACGGAGAATTGAAAGACTTAAAAGAAGGACAGGATTATACAGCAGAAGTTTTAGAGCAGGAAGGAAAGTGGAAGAAAAATTATTATAAAATAAAAGCGGAAAACTTTAAAAAAGAAGGAAATTATACGGTTATTTTAAATTCCAAGGATAATGCCGACAACAGCATGAATAATATAAGTTTGAAAAGAAAGGCAGAACCATTGCCGCTTTCTTTTACTGTGGACAGAACCTCGCCAACTATTCTGGTATCAGGAGTAGAAGATAAAGGAAAATATCAGAGTGCGGTAAAGGAGCTTGTCGTTGAAGTTACAGATAATCTGGCATTAGAAGGTTTAGATATTCAAATCGGAGACAGGAAAATACACTATGGAAAAGAAGAACTAAAAGAAAAAAACGGAATTGTGAAAGAGCAGATTTCCAAAAACGGAAATTGGCAGAAAATAAAAGTATCTGCCACAGATGCGGCACAAAACATACAACAGGAGGAGCTTCGTGTGCTGGTTATCCTCACTTCTTTCCAAAAAGCAAAGCCGGAAAATAACAGAGTAAACATAATCATAGTTATTCTTTTTTTAATGGGGCTGTTCATCTGGAAAAAGAAGAGAGGATGCTTTATACTAAAGTAAAATACAGCCAGAAGGAGAGGAAAATCAATGAAGGTTTTTGATATGCACTGCGATACAATCAGCGCTATATATGAAAAGAGGAAGAGTAAGGATGCAGTAGAGCTTAGGAAGAACAATCTCCATTTAGATATCGAAAAGATGAGAAAAGGAGATTATGGACTTCAGACTTTTGCGCTTTTCGTAGACAAGGAGGCACAAAAAGACAGCTTTTGTACTGCACAGGAGATGGCAGTGCTGTTTCAGGAGGAAATTAAGAAAAACAGTCAGGATATTGCACAGGTTTTTACATATAAGGATATAGAAGAAAACGAGAAGAACGGAAAGATTTCCGCACTGTTATCTTTGGAGGAAGGAGCTATTTACCAGAGAGAACCGCAGATGCTGCGTAAATTTTATGAGCAAGGGGTGCGTATGGCAACTTTTACATGGAATTATGAGAATGATTTAGGATATCCCAATCGTTTTTATAATCCTCTGGAACAAAAAATGTGGAGTGCAGGAGAAACAGCAGGTTTAAAAGAAAAAGGACTTGAAATGTTGGAGGAAATGGAAGCGCTTGGTATTATTCCCGATGTTTCACATCTTTCAGACGGCGGCTTTTATGACGTGGCAAAATACGCAAAGCGTCCCTTCTTGGCATCTCATTCTAATGCAAGGGGAATTGCCCCTAATGCAGCTCGGAATTTAACGGATGATATGATACGGATTTTAGCTGAAAAAGGCGGTGTCATGGGATTGAATTTCTGTGTTTCTTTTGTAAGAGAGAACTGGAAGCCAAAGGAAGACGGTGCGCTTTTGTCGGAACTCATCAGACAGATAAAATATATTATTTGCGTAGGCGGAGAAGAATGTATCGGGCTTGGCAGTGATTTTGACGGGATTGAAGAAGCGCCTTCTGAGATGAAAAATGCAGCAGGTCTTCCGCTTTTGGCAGAAGCAATGGAAAGGGAAGGTATGCTATACAGTCAGGTTGAAAAAGTATTTTTTAAAAATGTAAAGAGATTTCTGAAGGAAAATCTGTAAAAAGAAGACTGTTGCTTTAAGATACAGATGGCGTGTAAGCTTAAAGCAGCAGCCACATTTTAAGAAGATTTTTATTCTTCTTCAGGGTTTGGCAAATGCACAATTTTCATTTCATGATGTACTGCAGGAAGAAAACGTTCTGTTAAGTCCTTTGTCAAAAGCTTTAAGCTGGAAGTATTGACACAGGGATGACAGCCGATAAATTCATCTTCCAGAACCTCTTCATCTACCAATAATTGTACACGGTTTTCTAAATCATTCATTAACCCCAATACACTGACAGAACCGGGAGAAATGTTCAGAAATTTTTCCATAAATTCCGGTCCTGCAAAGGATAATCTTGCAGAGCCGATTTGTTTGGAAAGGTCTTTTGTTTTAAATTTTTTGTTTCCGGGCATTAAAAGCAGGTAAAAGTCTGTTTGCTGGCGATTACATAGAAATAGATTTTTACACATAGTGACCTGCATAAGCTCATCCACCCGTTCGCAGGCTTCCATAGTAGAGGCTGCTTCGTGGTCTGCCTGTTCATAAGGGATTTTCAACTGCTCCAGCAAATTGTAAACCTTTATTTCCTTTTCTTCACGCCTGTCTAAAAGAGCAGGGTGTCCTTTCCGTAGCTGCATAATTTTTCCTTCTTTCTTAGCATTTAAAATCAAATAAATCACGAACAGGTACTTCCAATGCTTCTGCGATGTCAAAAAGACTGTCCAGAGAAATGGAAGTTTTTACCCTTGGTGCTTCAATATTACTAATATGTGTTCTGCTAAGTCCTACACTTTCTGCAAGCTGAGTTTGCGTTAATCCTTTTAATTTCCGATAATAAGATATAGTCAGTCCTAATTCACGAAATTGTCTTGTTCTTTTTTCGTCCATAAAGGCAAATCTCCTTTTTTGCTAAATATAGCATTGCCATAAATGGATAAAAACAAACCTAAAATATGCAGAAGTAAAGTGTAAAGTTGCAAATTATAGATACATATTGTAAAAAGACGTATTATAAATCATTTTTGCAGTATACAGTTAGATATTTGTCTGCAATACCACACATTTGCTCCAAGCTGAACACATGTACATGGCTTCCGGAAATCACTTCAAAACCACTTACAAAGTCTGATTTGGAAAACAGATAATACCATTCTTCCATATCCGGGAAAAGAGAAGAATGTTTTTGCAGCTTGTAAAGTGCATCAATATCGAGCCATTCATCTGTCCAGAAACAGGTTCCTAGTAAGACTTTGTTATTGTCATAAGCGGCAATAGGAATTGCTTCTGTACGTTTTTTTGTAGGATGCTGTCCCCACCATTTGCCTACATTTTTCATAGGGAAAGGAGATGTTCTCATTTCATCCGTTAAAACCAGAAATTCTCTGCATATTGTTTCAAAGGTATTTTTAGTATAGTTATCTAAGGCAGGCAAAACAAAAGTATTGAAAACGGTCTCTCCCTGTCCAAATTCAATTTCTGACTGATAAGGAAAGACATAGGTGTACCAAAAACGAAAAATACCATCCGAGATGGAATAAACCGCACGGCGGCTTGTCTGGTCTTCGGTTACCGGTACTTTTCGTTCTGCCAGATTATGGGAAGATAGAGAGAGCAGAAGACTGCTGGCAGCGCTGGGTGTAAGCCCTGTATCGTCACAAATTTCCTGCAGCTTTTTCTCCTCCTGTCCCAGGGAAAGGAGAATAGAGCGCATAACGGAAGACGCAGAGTAAAATTCTTTTGTTCTGGAAGGTACAAGGCGATAAAAACTGCCGTTTTCCTGAAAGAAAAGTCGGTAAAGATTGTCTTTTACCGATATTTCAGGGTTAAAAAAACGTAAATAAGCAGGTACACCGCCGGTAACGCTATATAATAGCATTTGTTCTTCTAAGGACATTTCAGGATAAAGCATCCGCATTTCAAAAAAGCGAAACGGTCTTAAAAGGAAAGCATGCTGTTCCTTTGTACATTCTTTTTCATAGGCAGAAGCGGGCTTGCATAACACCAGAAATAAATTTGCAGCGTTGCTTGTGCGGTTGAAAAAAGAAGTAATCAATGTGGAAATCCTTCTGTTTCCGGCAGCAAGATGTGGAAAGTCATCAAAAATGATTAACAACGGTTCTTGCTCAGCGTGTTTGGCAAGTAATTTAAGAACATCAGTCAGTTTTTTTGCCTGTTGAAAATCTTTGTGGAATTGCCGCGTGCATAATGCTTTTAGCATACGGATATTTTCTTCAAAAGATAGAGGGGCAGCTTTAAAATATAAAGTCTTTCTGCTTTTAGAAAGCTCCTGAATGAGTCTGGTTTTTCCCATACCGAAATGGGAGTATAAAGATATATGGCAGGAAGCTTCTGTATCAAATAAATGGTTGAAATTGGAAAGAATATTCCCTTTGTCTAAAAACATAATATCTCCTTGGATTTTGTAAAATAATAGTTAACTTTATTTTAGGTGGAGTTTTCAGGAAAGTCAAAGTATTTTCAAAGGTTTTTTATAGAAAGTTTAGATTTAATTCCGGATTATTTAGGGGAAAAAGAGAAAAAATATGGTATAATGAGCCTTGCAGAGCCCTGCGTGTACACAAAGAGCTATATAAGGCGAAAAGCTCACGGAGACGGTAGTCGACGTGGTACAATATAGAAAAACCGGCTAGAGAGGCAGTGATTATGAAACTTAAAACCAGAATTATTATTTCTTTCTTTATTATTGTTTTAGAACCCTTGCTTTTTACGGGTTTGGCTTTCTGGGCATTTTCGGAGTATCAGTTTGGTGTCATAGAAGAACAATATGGAATAGAAGACCCCACATATAAAAGTCTTTCCAACACAGCGGAGATTGTAAATCATCTTAGTAATGAACAGGCAGAGATGATGCAAAAAGTAGCAGAGGAAGAGCCATATAAATTTGAAGACATTGTGTATTTGGATGAAATGAATAAGGAGCTTCAGGAGATGCACTCGTATCTGTTGGTGAAAGAAGGAGACAGAGTGACTTATTACGGCTGCGAAAACTATCCGGCAGAGGTAGTAAAACGTTTGGAGCGTTATGAAAACTTTAATTCCGGAAGCAGCGACAGTGTTTACATGGGAGGCAGAGTTCAGGCACTTGTAAAACAGATTAGTTTTCAGACGGATACAGTCAAGGACGGAAGCGCATTTATTATTTCTAATATTTTTGAAACGCTTCCTCAGTTGAAGGAGCTTTTCAAAAACATGCTAGTAACGGTAATTGTAATTCTGTCTGCTACTGCATTAGGTCTGACATGGTGGATTTACAGAGGGGTGATTGCTCCTCTTGACAGACTTCGGACAGCTACCAGAAGGATTAAGGAGGGTGACTTGAATTTCTCTGTATCTACGGAAGGCGTCAGTGAAATTGCGGATTTATGTCAGGATTTCGAGGATATGCGCCGCCGTCTGAAGGAAAATGCAGAAGAAAAGGTTGTTTTTGATAGGGAAAGTAAGGAGCTTATCAGCAACATTTCCCATGATTTAAAAACTCCGATTACAGCGGTAAAAGGCTATGTTGAGGGAATTATGGACGGAGTTGCCAATACGCCGGAGAAAATGGAGCGTTATATTAAGACCATCTATAATAAAGCCAATGAAATGGACAGATTAATTAATGAACTGACTTTCTATTCAAAAATGGATACGAATAAAATTCCGTATACGTTTAATAAAATTTATGTAACAGAATTTTTTGATGACTGTGCGGAAGATTTGAATGTAGAGCTTAGCGCCAAGAATGTAGAGTTTTCTTACTCCAACTATGTAGAACCGGAAGTTATGGTAATTGCAGATGCGGAGCAGATTAAGCGTGTTGTAAATAATATTGTGAGCAATTCTTTGAAGTATACCGGCGATGGAAAACAGAAGCGAATTAATTTGCGGGTAAAGGATGTGGGAGACTTTATTCAGGTGGAAATCGAGGATAACGGAAAGGGAATAGCGGCAAAAGACTTGCCTAATATATTTGACAGATTTTACAGAACAGATGCTTCCCGAAATTCCTCTAAGGGAGGAAGCGGCATTGGTCTTTCTATTGTTAAAAAGATTATGGAGGACCATGGAGGTAAGGTCTGGGCAACAAGTAAAGAAAATATTGGAACAGTGATGTACTTTGTTCTAAGAAAATATCAGGAGGTACCGGTAAATGAGTAAGATTTTAATTGTGGAAGATGACATGGATATTGCCCATGCAATTAAAAAGCATTTAGAAGCGTGGAATTTACAGGCGCGGTGCGTGGAGAATTTTGCAGATGTAATGACAGAGTTTTCTGCATATAATTATCATCTTGTGCTGATGGACATTACGCTTCCTTTCTTTAACGGCTATTACTGGTGTCAGGAAATCAGAAAAATATCTCAAATTCCTGTTTTATTTATTTCCTCTGCATCAGACAATATGAATATAGTAATGGCAATTCAAATGGGCGGAGATGATTTTGTGGCAAAGCCCTTTGATTTATCGGTGTTGACTGCAAAGATACAGGCATTGCTTAGAAGAAGCTATGATTATACGGGACAGGTTTCTGTTTTGGAGCATAAAGGTGCGCTTTTAAATACAGCGGAGGCGGTTCTTTTTTATCAGGACGAAAAAATTGAATTGACAAAGAACGAATACCGGATTTTGCAGACCTTGATGGAGAATAAAGGAAAAATCGTAAGCAGGGAACGTCTTATGGAAAAGCTTTGGGAAAATGACAGTTTTGTAGATGAAAATACATTAAGTGTCAATGTAAACCGTCTGCGGAAAAAGCTGGCTCAGGCAGGCTTGTCCGATTTTATCACTACAAAGGTGGGAATGGGATATACCATTGCTATTTAGGCAAGTAAGGAGAACGTAATGAAAGTATTTTCAATCTATATCAAGAAACAAGGGGGAAAAATTCTCTTTTATCTGTTATTTTCCGCTGTCTTTTTCTGCCTTTTTTTCCTGTATCAAATTCCCCTTCATGCGGCGGTTTATGCAGTTTTCGTGGGTAGTGCTTTTGGAATAGCTGTTTTGATTTTTCAATTTATAAAATTCCGTCAGAAATATGTCCAACTGGAAAGAGCAGTAAGCCAGAAAGAATTTTTGCCGGAAAACCTGCCAAAGGCAGAGGGCGGACTGGAGGCAGAATACGAAAAGCTTGTGGAGCGGTTGTATGAAAACATCCAAAACATGGAAAATATATATAATGAAAAAGAGTTGGATATGCTGGAATATTATACTTTATGGGTACATCAGATTAAGACGCCCATTGCTTCCATGTATTTAAAGCTGCAAGGAGAAGACAGCGAATTTTCCAGAGAAATCGGGACAGATTTAATGCGTATTGAGCAGTATGTGGAAATGGTGCTCTGCTATCTGCGCCTTGACAGCAGCGAAAAAGACTATGTTTTTCGGGAATATTCCTTAGACAGTATTATAAAACAGGCAGTACGCAGATTTGCACCGCAATTTATCCGTAAAAAGATAAAGCTGGAATATGAAACCACCAATGCAGTGATTTTGACAGATGAAAAGTGGCTGCTTTTTGTGCTGGAGCAGCTGCTGTCCAATTCTTTAAAATATACAAAGCCGGGAGGCTGTATTTCCTTAAATATCAGAATGAAGTGTTGTTAGTGGTGGTCAACTTTGACAAGGCACTTTTGGTAGTGAAGGATACGGGAATTGGAATTGCCAAAGAAGATTTGCCCAGAATTTTTGAAAAGGGCTATACGGGATATAATGGAAGAGAGGATAAAAAGGCGAGCGGCATAGGCTTATATTTGTGTAAAAGGATTTGTGAAAAGCTGGGATACGGAATTTGGGCTGAGTCTGAAATTCATAAGGGCACAGAGATGATTTTGGATTTAAAGAGAAAAAAACTGGAAATAGAATAACAATCTTTCAAAAATGTAAGATGAAACAGGGGAAATGTAAGCGGAAGTTATGGCGAAGCATTTCCCTTTTTTGATACAATACGTTTGAACAAAGCAAGGAGGAAAACGAGATGGCAATTTTAGAAGTAAAGAATTTAAAGAAAATATATACAACACGATTTGGAGGAAATCAGGTAGAAGCCCTTCGAAATGTGAATTTCAGCGCTGAGGAAGGAGAATACACGGCGATTATGGGTGAGTCCGGTTCCGGTAAAACGACTCTTTTAAATATTCTTGCAGCTCTTGATAAGCCGACAAAAGGAACGGTATGGCTGGACGGAAAAGATATGTCCAAAATAAGGGAAACAGAGCTTTCTACTTTCCGCAGAGAAAATCTGGGCTTTGTATTTCAGGAATTTAATCTTTTAGATACTTTTTCTATTAAAGATAATATTTTCTTACCACTGGTATTAAGCGGAAAAGGACATAAAGAGATGGAATACAGATTAGCTCCCATTGCAGAAAAGCTGGGAATTACAGCAATTTTAGAAAAGTATCCTTATGAGGTTTCAGGAGGTCAGAAGCAGAGAGCGGCAGTTGCTCGTGCGCTGATTACCAATCCGAAGTTGATTTTGGCAGATGAGCCTACGGGAGCTTTAGACTCCAAATCCACAGATGAACTTTTAGAGCTGTTTTCCGCAGTAAATGAGGAGGGACAGACTATTTTAATGGTAACCCATTCCGTAAAAGCAGCAAGTCATGCAAAACGTGTGCTTTTTATCAAGGACGGTGAGGTGTTCCATCAGATTTACAGAGGAAATAATACAAGACAGCAGATGTATGAAAAGATTTCCAACGCCCTTACTGTTCTGGCAGGAGGAGGTGCAGCAGAGTGAAAATCGGATTTTATCCTAAGCTTGCGTGGACAGGAATAAAGAAGAATAAAAAGATTTATGTGCCTTATATGTTTGCCTGTATTGGTATGATTATGATGTTTTATATGATTTGTTTTTTAAGCACCAGCGAAATTGTAAGAGGAATGTTAGGCGGAGAAACCATGCAGATGACCTTGTCCTTCGGATGTCTGGTTATCAGCGTGTTTGCGTTGATTTTCCTGTTTTACACCAACTCCTTTTTGATGAAAAGAAGATATAAGGAATTCGGTCTTTACCATATTTTAGGTATGGGTAAGAAAAATGTGGCTTACGTTATGGTATGGGAATGTATTCAGATTACAACAATTACGCTTATTTGCGGTATTGGCGGAGGCATTTTCTTCTCTAAATTAGGAGAGCTTGCCATGATTAAGATGCTGGGCGGAAAAGCGGATTTTCATTTTACGATTTCCGTTTCATCTGCGAAAGATACAATAACCGTTTTTCTTCCGATTTTTCTTTTGATTTTATTAAAATGTCTGTTTCAGATTTTCAGAATGAAACCGGTGGAGCTGCTGAAGAGCGCACAGGTAGGGGAAAAACCGCCAAAGTCAAACTGGGTTTTGACGGTGCTTGGTATTGTTATTTTAGCAGGAGCCTACATAATTGCCCTGTCTATTGAAGAGCCGATGCAGGTAATCGGTATGTTTTTTGTAGCTGTCATCATGGTAATCGGAGCTACTTATCTGCTGTTTGAAGCAGGCTCTGTGGTGTTGTGTAAAATTTTGAAAAATAACAAACGCTATTATTATAAATCCAACCACTTTATTTCTGTATCGACGATGATGTTTCGTATGAAAAGGAACGGAGAGGGACTTGCCTCTATCTGTATTTTATCTACCATGGTGCTGGTTATGGTATCTGCTGTTTCCTGTTTGTATATGGGAGCAGAGGATTTCTTAAATTCCCGCTATCCGCAGGAGCTGGTGATAGATGTGCAAACAGAAGACGAAGAAAAAGTAGATGAATTTTATAACATTGTTTCAGAAGTTTTAGAAGAAACACAGACAGAAAAAGAGGATGAGCTGTTCTATACTTATCTGGGAGCAGCAGGCTATTTAGACGGAAGCGAATTGGCTATGAGTCCGGAGCGCATGGAGAGCTATGGAACAGATGTGTATAAGCACATCAGACAGTTGTTTTTTATTCCCGTAGAGGATTATAATCGCCTCATGGGGAAACAGGAGACTTTAAAAGAAAACGAAATCCTTCTTTATAATACAAAGCTAGAGTATGAAGAGGATATACTTGCCCTGGAAAACGGCAGAGAGTGGAAGATAAAGAAAAACGTGCCTAAATTTGTGGACAACGGACTGGATGTGATGCATTACTAATCGTTTCGTCTGTACTATACCAAGGATTACCTAAGCGATTCATTTTTGTAAAAGACAAGGAAACGCTTTCCGAAATCAGACAGGAATGTGAGCAGTTAAGCGGTATGGAAAACGCTATGGATAATTACCGTGGCATTAATTTAAAGGCAGATGCAGAGAAACAAATTGAGGTAGCGCAGGAGCTTCAGAAACGTGGGGCAGAATTTGAACAGCAAAATGAAAATCTGCATGTTATGGTAGAAAGCAGAGAAACGGAAAGAGCCGGATTTTATGCACTGTACGGCGGAATGTTTATACTGGGAATTCTTCTCGGAATTGTGTTTATTGTGGGAATGGTACTCATTATGTATTATAAGCAGGTAACAGAAGGGTATGAAGACCAGCAGAGATTTGAAATTCTTCAAAAAGTAGGTATGAGCCACAGAGATATTCGAAAGAGCATTAATTCACAGGTACTTACGGTATTTTTTATGCCTTTGATTGCAGCAGGTATTCATACAGCATTTGCTTTCCCTATGATGAGTAAAATTATTGTCTTATTTGGTATTAACAATCAGAAACTACTCCTCATAGTGACGGCAGCCTGCTACATCATTTTTACACTTTTCTATGTGGCGATGTATCTGGTAACCTCCAGAGCTTACTATGGTATTGTAAGCAATAGAAAGGAGGATTAACCCCTGGATGGGGTTCTGATTTGCACTGACTTGATAAAAAGTGTTTACAACTCCTTATAACAGAGCAAAAAAAGAAAAGAAAAAAGCGAAAAAATATATCCCCCGGGGTGGCTTGCCTCGGGGGATTTTTCTGTATATAATGAGGAAGCTAAAACACGAAGAAAGAATTAGGAGGATAAAATCCATGAAGAAAAGAATGAAGGCTTTAACGGCCTTATTATGTGTTTCTGCTATGGTTACAGGCTGTGGGGCTTCCGGAAACTCAGGAACAGATGCAGCAAAAACAGATACACAGAAGGAAGGAACAAAAGAAGCCGGCAAAGACGGAGAAAATCAGGAAAAATCAGAGGTGACGATTGGATTTTCCAGCGAAGGAGACTCTTTTGACCCTTGCACAGGATTTGGATATACAGGTTCTCCCATTTATTCTACTTTGGTAAAAATCAATGGTGATGAGCAGATTGAAAATGATTTGGCAACAGAATATACTACCAGTGAAGATGCCCTTACCTGGACTTTTAAAATCAGAGATGACGTAAAATTTACAAACGGTGAGCCATTAAAAGCGTCTGATATTGCCTTTACATTTAATACAACAAAGGAAAAAGCAACCTACATGGACTTGACAATGCTGGAAAGCTGTAAGGCATTGGATGATACAACCGTGGAATTTAAGCTGTCCAAGCCATGTGTAACCTTTATTTATACCGTTGCACAGATGGGAATTGTACCGGAAAAGGCATATAGCGATAAATTCGGCTTGGAGGCAGACCAGATTATCGGCTCCGGTCCTTATAAAATGGTTCAGTGGGATAAGGGACAGCAGTTTATTTTAGAAGCAAATGAAGATTATTATGGTAAACAGCCGGAAATTAAGAGAGTGGTCTTTTTAATTCAGGATGAAGATGCCAGATTTGTAGCTGCAAAAGCGGGAGAAGTAGATATTGCCTTAACTTCTGCAACACTTGCCACAACAGAGCTTGATGGTATGCACGTGGAAAAGGTAGAGTCCGTAGATAATCGTGGTATTACAATGCCGACAGTACCGGATGAAGGAAAGACAACAGAAGACGGATACAAAATCGGAAATGACATTACCGCAGATGTGAATGTAAGAAAGGCTATGTGCTACGGAATTGACAGAGATAAGATTATTGACGAGGCATTAAACGGATTTGCAAAGCCTGCTTATTCTGAATGTGACGGTATGCCATGGTGGAATGAAGAAGATGTTATTGAAATAGATGTAGATTACGCAGTAGAGCTTTTAGAGCAGTCCGGCTGGATAGATACAGACGGAGACGGAATTCGTGATAAGGACGGACAAAAGCTGGCATTTAATCTGATGTACTTTGCGGGAGACTCCATGCGTCAGGCTGTTGCCATGTCTGTGGCAAATCAGGCAAAGGAAAACATGGGCTTTGAAATCAATGTAGAGGGCGTCAGTGAGGACGAAACCATTAAGAGAATGTTCTCTGAGCCGATGATTATGGGATGGGGTTCAGACAGCCCGATGACTTCTTATATGTTGTTCCACAGCAGTAATGCAGGAAAAACAGACTGGTACAATCCGGAATTTTATATCAATCCTACAACGGATGAATATCTGGATAAGGCAATGAATTCCCTCACCATTGAGGACTCTTATGAGTGGTGGCAGAAAGCACAGTGGGACGGCACAACGGGTACTTCCATGAAGGGAGAAGCGCCTTGGGCATTCTATGTGAATATGACGCATCTGTACTATGTAAAAGATGGTTTAAATATCGGAAACCAGAGAATTCACGCGCATGGTGCAGCATGGCCGTTAATCGCAAATCTTGCAGAATGGACATGGGAATAGAAGTAGTATAAAAACAAAATTTGAGTTGCTGCATTAGGGAAATAATGCGGCAACTCTAATTGTGGTTATAGAGAGTATAGGAGAAAACAAATGAAGAGTAAGTATTATCTGAAGCTTACGGGAAAGTATCTTCTGCGTATGGTTACCCTGCTGATAGCAGTGAGTATCATAAGCTTTATACTGGTAAGTCTTTCACCGGTAGATCCGGTGCAGCAGTATGTAGGTTCTGTTCCCAATGTAAGCGTAGAACAAAGAGCAAAAATAGCAGAATACTGGGGGCTCAATGACCCTCCTGTGGAACGCTTTTTAGCATGGGGAAAATCCCTGCTTCACGGAGATTTTGGCGTATCCTTGATTTATCGAAGACCTGTTCTGGATGTAATCAAAGAGAAGTTTGCAACCTCCTTGGCATTGATGATGACGGCATGGGTATTTTCCGGCATTATCGGTTTTGCCATTGGATGTGCCATGGGAATTTTTAACGGAAAATGGATAGATAAAATTTTAAAGAAGGTCTGTCTGATTATGTGTTCCATTCCCACCTTCTGGATTGGAATTGTGTTTCTGATGCTGTTTTCCGTACAGCTTGGCTGGTTTCCCATGGGTATGAGTGTACCAAAAGGTGTTCCGGCAGATCAGGTTACGATTTTGCAGAGAATTCACCATCTGATATTGCCGGCATTGACTTTAAGTTTTCTCTCTTTTGCCAATGTGGCGCTACATACAAGAGAAAAGCTGGTAGATGTTTTGGAAAGTGATTATGTATTATTTGCAAAAGCAAGAGGAGAGTCAAAATGGAGTATTTTAAAAAGACACGGCCTTAGAAATATTATGCTTCCTGCTATTACTATGCAGTTTGGCTCTTTTAGTGAGCTTTTCGGCGGTTCTGTTCTGGCGGAAACAGTGTTCTCTTATCCGGGACTTGGTGCGGCGGCATCTGCGGCAGGTATGGGCTCGGATATTCCCCTATTGCTGGGAATTACGTTGTTTAGCACCTTATTTGTTTTTGTAGGAAATATGCTGGCGAATATTATATATGGAATTGTAGACCCGCAAATCAGGGAGGGATATAGAAATGAATAGCAAAATTTTAAACAGACGAAAAAAGACCATTCTTTTTGCCATTCTGATTTTTGCGGTATTGCTTGGTGTTTATTTGTCAGGTGCATTTTTAAGCGATGAGCTGATACAGGCAGATTTTTCACAGAAAGGCTTAGCGCCGTCTCTGAAGCATCCTTTCGGAACCGATATGTTGGGAAGGGATATGCTGGTGAGAACCATAAAAGGCTTATCCGTAAGTATTGTCGTGGGCGTAGTTGCATCCAGCGTCAGCGCTGTGATTGCTTTAATTGTAGGAGTAATCGCAGCCACAGGAAAATCGTGGCTGGACCATTTGATGAACTGGCTGATTGATTTAGTTATGGGAATTCCTCATACAGTGCTTTTGATTTTAATTTCTTTTGCCTGTGGAAGAGGATTAAAGGGCGTTTTAATCGGTGTGGCGG
>ERZ791611.1088-NODE-1088-length-20040-cov-18.187240_pt1 | contig 20040 bp, 24 predicted proteins | sample MGYA00510275_ERZ791611 | MGnify/ENA primary metagenome ERZ791611 (study PRJEB30046, sample SAMN00791912) | human gut metagenome | study: EMG produced TPA metagenomics assembly of the A metagenome-wide association study of gut microbiota in type 2...
TTTCTTTCTGTTTTTTCTTCATTTTTACTGTCCACGAAACCGGGAAGGGCACACTGTGCCGCCGCTGATTCGTTTCATTTCCACGAACAGGCCGCAATAAAACCTGTTGTCAAAACCGCCGTCCGTGCGCTTTGTTTCAATCCATTTCGCTTTTGGGAAAAATATGTCCGGCACTCCGGCTTTTACGCCCTCCGCTTTGAACCGCGCCGCCTCCGTTTTGCCGCGCTTTCCGCCGTTCGGGATGTGGAACATCAAATCCAATTCCGGGTATTTCCCGCTTTGGAACTGTGTCCATCGGAAAAGTGCCGCCTGTTCTTCCCCCTCTAATTGGCACGGGATTCTATACATATCCGCCCGCCTCCGAATCTCTCAATACTTCCAGCGCCGCGCCGTCCCTCACTTCATAGGTGCGGTCACGAAGCGCTTTTTCGATCACCCACACCTGCACGTCCGCTCCAACCACAAAAAGCGCGTCCTGCCCCGCGACGCGCACTACGTCGCCCGCCTTGATTCGTCGCCCGTTACAGTCCGTCATATCCGTGTCAAACGGCATCGACCGGGCGCGGTCGTCCCAGTATTCCGACGCGCCGATTTTTCGCGGGTCATTTCCGTAGCGTTCGCGCCATTCCGGCAGGCTCTCGTTTACCGCGTCGAACTCCAAGCCCCAGCCCTTGCACGCATCCAAGGCTTGCTGCAGCATTTCTCCCTCTCTACACGTCCACAGGATAAGGGCCGCGCCGTCCGCCCGCTCTTTCAGCGCCGCCTCGATTACGCGCCAGTTCGGTGCGCCGATTCCCGGCCACGCGCCCGGTTTGCACAGGCACCCGTCGAAGTCTATTGCAATTGCACGGCGCAGCGGTGTGCACTCTTTCGCTTCGCTCATTTCCTCGCACTTCCTTTCCCGTCCGCGAGGAATCCCGCAGTAGTAAACGCCGCCCCAAGCAGCGCGCCGAAAATCATTGCCGAAATTATGTGCATTTCCGTTTCCTCCTCGGTTTTGTTCTTTGTGTTCGCCCGCTGCCTGTCTTTATCAGCGCGCGGGCGGGCAAATTGTGTTTGCGCCCGCGTGCGTCCACGACCTCACCCCATTCCTGCGGCCCTCGCGGCGTTTCTACGGTATACAGGCGCGTCACGCGGCAAAAGCGCCCCGTAATGGGCGGCACGGGCATTCCCTCCAGTTTTGTGTATTGTACCGTTACTTCGTCGCCCGGCTCCGCCTTTTTCAGCAGCCGGGCGGATATGTAAAACTGCTTATTGCAGCAGTTCGCGCGGGCGTTTCCCTCCAAATACCAGTACCCCGGGAACTTCTTTTCCATTGCCGTGCGGATCGCGTCGCGGTCTTTTGCCATTCGCCCCACGGCGGCGGCGCTGAATTTGGTGTAACTCTTTTTTTCAGTGGCTTTCCTTAATCCGACCGAAGAAATCCACTTTTTTCGACCGCGCGGGGCCTTGGTGGTATAGAAGCCTACACCGTTCAAGGCGTTTTCGTCGTAGTCCAGTTTCCGCAGTTCGTTGCGGTCGCCCAGTCCCCACAGCTCCTCTACTTCTTCCATCGGCATGGCACCGTCAAAAAAAACATGGTGGTGGCACCTGATTCCTTTTTCCTCGTCCTCCTGCCACTCTATTACCCCCACGTACCTTGTGGGCGGCAGTCCCATCCGCTTGCGGCGGCGCTGGATTCGCCGGATATAATTCCGCATGTTGTTCAATGCCTCGTCATAGTCCAGCGGTTCGCAACCTCTGCGGTATGTGAATGTGCACCAGAGATCGCGCGGGCCGAAATTCTCGTTGATGGTGCGCACGCATTCTTTCTGGCTGTTGCGGTCGTTCAGGTCTTTTTGTGCCGCCGTGTTTTTCTTGCGCGGAATGGTCGCCGGAAGTTTTGTAAACTCCGGGTATATCTCCACTTCCAATTGATTTCCCGCTCTGATTTCTTTTGTGGCGTGCACGCATTTTTTTCTGTCCCTCAATAACCGGGCCACTTCATCAGCCGCCAGCATTTCGCACGAATGTTCAAAAGCCGATTCATAGTCATACGGGACGAAACCTGTTTTCTTTTTTCTCTGCCCTGTTCCTTGTGTTTTCATCATTTCCCCCGTGGTTCACTTCTTAGGATTCGATTACAAGGCCGCATGCGGCCTTGCTTGGCCGCTGCTTTTTCTTGACGTTTACGGGGAAAAGCGGTATACTATATATGTACTGTACAGCCTCATTTTTCCCCGCAGTTACCCCCGGGCGCGTTGCTACCGCGCCCGGGGCTTTTCTTTTCCTCCTTGGCCGCCCGGGAAACGTATCAACTTGCGGGCTGCGGCCTTTTCCCGCGCTATTGCTATATACTCGTTTTCAAATGCGTATCGCTGCTTGTCCGATACCGCCGCATGCTGCGGCACCCCCACACGGCGCTTGTATTCCTCAAACGCGCGTGCCACAGGCCCGTCCGTCAGCGAAAGCAGATACCCGTACCGGGCCAGTGTTCCAAACGGTGCGGCATGGTCTGGCGTATGGTCGAAAATTCCGTTTTCCCACGCCTTGCGCTGGCGGGCTGCGTGGCGCTCCTGCCAGCTTTCCCGGCGCGCCCGGCGCGAATAGTACGCCGCACGCTCCAAGGCGTAGGTGTCACGATCCCACATCATCCCCGAAACCGCTTACAGTTTTTTGCAGGCGCGCGGAAGTTTGTGATTGCCGCATCAAGCGCGGCCATGTAATCCAGCGTTTCAAGCGCCAGCGCTTGAAGCTCCTTCACCTTTTCCATGGCGGCATCTACTTTACTTGTGTCGACTTCGACGGTTACAAAAGCCTTTATTGGATCTTTCTTCGGCGGCGGACAGGTCAGACGGGCCGAATGGTCGCGCAAGCGCTCTATTACCACCCTGCGCAATTCATCCCCGGTATGTGTAGTTGCTTCCATTCTTTTCTCGCAGATTCGCGCCAGTTCCGTGTCGTCCAGTTCCTCAAATCTGAACCCGTCCGGGCGTTCACCCTTTCCGTCCCACTTCATCACGCTGCCGGTTCCTCCTTTTTCTTTACCGTCACGGTTATAACGGTGTTCGTTTTTTTCGCCAAAATCTTCGCCAGCGCTTCATATACGCGACGAGCATTCAGTGTTGTGCTCATAACGGCTCCTTTCTGCCCGCCTGTTAGGCGGGCTTTTTCTCTGTGCCGCGCTCCTCCATGCAGCGCGCCATATACCCCAAAACGTACATTTTCATATCGTTGGGCAGCTTTTCAAAATCCTGCGCCGTCTGCTCCACGATTTCGCGCTTTTCGGGCATGTCCTCGCCTCCTTCCCGTTTTGCGTTCCCGTTTCGGCCCTCCGTGGGCCATCATCGGCGGAGCGGATCAGCTCCGGACGGAGAACGCCATTGGACGAAAATGCGGCACACCCATCCTTTTTTCATCAACACCTCCTTTCTGCTTGTCCCGCTTTGTTTGAACGAATTGCGTCTTAAATCGTTGAGTTTCTTAACTTTACATTTATATTATAGTTGAGAATTAGTACATTGTCAACACTTTTTCAACTCTTTTAGTTCCAATACTCAACTTTAGTTAAAACAAATACCCCGGCGCTGCATTTCCGCAAACGCCGGGGCGTGTTTGATTCTGCTTATACGAATCTATTCACCATGCGATATGGCCCGAACAGCCTTTCTTTGGTATACTTGGGAAAAGGGGGATTTTTATGACTTTAAATATGGGCCGCGCGAAAATATCCGCGCATGAGCTGCGGCGCTGTCTTAAAACCGTACTTTCGCACGTAAACGCGAATGATGTGTGGCGCGGTGAAACTCTGGATTCCTATTGCCAAGACATGCGCAATGTCAGGATATTAAAGATGCTGGAGAATATGGGACATGTCTCAATTACAGGTTCAACCGGGCATATTTCGAATATACGATTGTTGACAGACGGGCGCTTGCATCTTTTGGAACACTCCAAGGCCGTGAAACTGTGGTGGCTCGGTTTTGTTACTGGTATTGTTTCGAGCGTTCTTGCTTCTGTGATCGTCGCCGCAATTTTATACTCTATCGGACTATCTTAACATAAGGAACACCAGCAGACCCACCAGCGGGGTTACAATAAAGCCAATTATAAAGCCTTTTGCGAATTCCCATTCCGTATCGTTCATATTTTTCAGACCTTTCTGTAATTCGCCGCGTGCCCTCGGGTTTCGCGGCGTTTTTTATCTTTCAAAGGACACGCATATGCCGTGTAATCTTTACCGTTTGCCCAGTCCACCCCTATTGTCACATTTCTCAACATCCAAGTTAGCCGATTTGCGAATCTTGAAATCTCATTAGCAGCACATCGTATCGCCGCACCCATTTCGTTACAAGCATGCGTACACGTAAATGCCATTTTCAGAGAAACATATGCCTGTGAATATGAGCCGTAAGCCTTTACCATTTTCTTTGCAGCCGCATTAGATTTCCGCTTTGACATACCGTAAGACATTGCCAGTTTTATAAAGCGTTTCCTTGTCATGGTGAATCCTCCATATCCTACACATTCCCTTTTAAATTCACTCTTTTTTATCCCGCTACGTAATCAGCCCATTCAGCCATTGTTTGAAAACTCTTTCCCGTGCACCATTCCGGCGCATTCGCCTGTGCAAGCGCCGTGGCAAACGGCGGCGGCACAGCATTGCCGCAGCGTGCAACCTGTGCGCTTTTGGGATATGCCTTTCCGTAGCAATCAAACTCTATTTCATAGTCCGGGGGAAAGCCCTGTGCATTGTACAGTTCACGCGGCGAAAGCATGCGTAAACCAATGTCTACAATCTGATACTCTGTGCCGCTGATCGTTACCAGTCCGAAACGGTCGCGGCTGGTAATTGTGTCCAGCGGCTCCATAAGGCTGTGCGCCGTTCCCTTGCCATAATATTTAATAAGCAGTGCACGCACTTCTGCGAAGTGGCCTGCGCCTGCCGTGACGGTATGTAGCGGCTCTGTCACCGGCTGCCCGGTACAGTTGTTGTTTAGCTGCACGATGTTGGCTGTGCAAAGGCTGTTATGGTCTATCGCCGTTATGGTGTCCACCGGGGCGTCTGCCGCGCTGCCTGCTCCTGTATATCCGCCCGCATAGTATTTGGACAAAAACGCCGTTACCGCCGCATGTTTCTGCCCGGACACTACCGTGCCCAGCGGTTTTTCCAGATCGAGGGCGCGCGGGGCCTGTCCCTTACGCTCTCCGTATCCCGTCTGTACCAATGTTGCCGCCGCCAAGCCGTAGCGGTTGGATGCGTCTACCGTTTGCAGCGGTTCCACGACATTCTGCCCCCGGTGTTCTTTTTCGCTCTGCTCGCTGTGATACTGTATCAGCGTAGGGCAGGCAACAAAGTGCCTATTTCCCGTGGTTACTGTATGTACTGGTTCTTCCGGCGAACTTCCTACGTTATTTTGGTTATTGCACATGATATAAGGAGTTACCACGCCAAACCCATGTTTTGCCGTAAGTGTGGGCAGTGGTTCTGTGATCTCCTGCCCCCGAAAACGGTCTCCTGCATGATTCACCTGAACAATAAACGGCTCCGGGTTTTCAACGACGAATTTCTGAATACCACGCGCAATCCGGCGAAGCGTGTTTTCTGCCAGCGGCTTTTTTCTCTCAAATATAGACGGGCACGGCTGTGTCCAGTCGATGATTTCCGATGCCGTGCGCCATGGCCGCAGCTTTCCGCTTTGCACGGCGGCACTGCGCGGGTCGCCGTGTGTCGGCCGCGGCCATACAATTGGCTTCCCATCCCGGCGTGCAAGCAGGAAAAAGCGGCGGCGCGTGGTCGGCGCTCCGTAATCGCATGCTGTCAGCTCCCGCCATTCTACCGTATATCCCAGCTCCCGCAGTTCCTTCACGAACTGCCGAAAGGTTTCGCCTGCACGGCGCTTGTCCGGCACGAGCCGCTGTTCCTGATACGCTACGCGCTCCCCCGGTGCCGCCACAGTGCCGTCTTTTTTCAGCACCCGTCCTGTCTTTTTGTCGCGCGCGGCTACCAAAGGCCCCCAGGTCATAAACTCCACAACATTTTCCATGCTGATAATACGCGGGTGCACTGTGCCGGCCCATTTCAGTACAACCCATGCAAGGCCCCGTATTTTTTTGCTTACAGGTTTTGCGCCCTTGGCGCGGCTAAAATGTTTGCAATCCGGCGAAAAGTGCGCCCATCCCACCGGACGGCCTGCACACGCCGTGCGCGGGTCTACTTCCCATATGTTTTCGTTATAGTGCCTTGTATATGGATGATTTTTCTTGTGAAGCGCAATAGCGGCTGCGTCGTGATTGATTCCAATATCTACCGGGCGTCCTATGGCAAGTTCAAACCCCGTGCTCCATCCCCCGCCGCCGCAAAATCCGTCCACTGTGATTTCATCTGTAAAACAGGTTTGTGCGGTCATTGCCATTGTCGTCCCCTCCGTCCATCTTAGCTCCGCAGTTGGGGCAGTATTCGTACCTGCTTATTCTTACTCCACTTCCAACCCAACCTTTACAGTTTGTGCAGTCCCACGTCCACTGTTCTTGATTGAAAATCCACCGCCCATGCACCACCGGAGCAGCGTCGATGGCGGGGGCGTTCTCTGCCATCCCATAGGCCAGATCGATTGCCTTGTCATACCCATCGGCCCAGCTTTCGGGTGGCGCTCCGCAGCCTCCGGCATCGTGCAACCGCTGCATGAGTGCCTTTCTGCTGATTAAATCATCTTTTTCGCTTGGCTCTAGCCGTGAAACTACCGACGAGGCGGGTTCTTGCAACTGCTTTTTCATCGTTTTGCCTCCCCGCGCCACTTTTTAAGTATTTTCGCCTTGCGCTTCATGCACCATGCGGTGGCTGGGAACTTAAATGTTCTTTGCGTTATGCAATTCGCAAGGAACACGCACTCGTCACAATGGCCTCCTACAATGGCTTCTGAAATCGCCAGTCCCTCCGCCCGCTTCTCTGGCGGATACGGTCTGTCAAAGAGTGTCGTATGCGTCCATTTGTCCATTTGCTCGAATCCTTTCTGCCCTCGTGACCTCCGGGGCGGGATGGTTTACTTTTCAATAGATACAAATTTTTTCATAGACGGAAGTTTAAAAGAACTGTAACCGGCCTCTTTAACAGCTTCTACCATATTCCGCATGGTGTAATCTTCCGGAACCTCAACAACCGCATTTTGGATAAGAGCGCCACATTCAAGGGTTCCGTCAAAACAAATTTTCATGGTTTTCATTTTTTCTCTCTTTCTCCCCGTCTGGCCGATGGGACAGCCTTGTTTTTATTTCCTTGTTTTTACTGTTTTGGTATCCAATTTCATTGTGAGAGTTATAATCTTCTGCCGGATCGTATAATTGTTTTTTGCACTTTCCCGCAAGGTGCGTGCAGTGGCTGGCGGTGCAATTGATAAAGCGTATTCCACCAGTGCCTCCTCCGCTGCGCGCAGTGCTTCGCCCGCGCGGGCGTATTCTTTATTCAGTTCAGGAATGCCCGGCAATAAATCGAATTTTTTGCATGCCATATCGAAAAGGGCTTCATCTTCGATTTTATAAAGGCTGTCGGCTTCGGTTCCCTCGCTGTCCATAAGCCCACGGCCCTTTAAAAAGGATTTCTCCCGCGCCTCCATCTTCATTTCTACGCGCCGCTTTGCCTGTTTTGCTTTTTCGTAGTCTCTCTGCTGTTTGTTCATCTTTTGGCCTCCCATTTTCCTTGTGCATTGTTAAGTCACTCAACCTTTAAACATATTATAATTGAGTTTTAGAACTTTGTCAACCCTTTTCCATTCAAAACTGTTGCATTTCTCAACGTCGTATGCTATCATTGGTTCAAGAAAGGATGGTGAAACAATGAATCAACGCATAAAAGAAGTTCGTCGTTCTCTCGGGTTGTCTCAAGAGGAATTCGGGCGACGCTTGGGAATTACAAAATCCGCAGTCAGCAGAATAGAAAGCAGTTCGAATGGAGCCTCGGGGCAAACAGTTAAGTCGATTTGTCGTGAATTTAGCATCGACTACGCTTGGCTCACCACCGGGCAAGGCGAAATGTTCGCCGAAAACGACGATCAAATCACAAAGCTGATTGACACCGTGCTGGCCGGAGAAAACGAATTCGCGCGGGCAATTTTTCGCGGGTTCGCTCAATTCAGCGCCGAGGATTGGCAGCAGCTTCACGGCCTGATAAAAAAATTCCTCGGCGGGATGAACCCCGATGAGGTAAACACGTTGCTGGGAAACGATAAAAAATAAAACGGCAGCCTCCCCAAGGGGCAAGCCGCCGTTTTCGCTCAACTGGAGCCATGTAAAATTATTGTTTGCGCATACCTGTATATTCGTTTTAGCTGGGCGAGGTTTGCAAGTTTCAAAAGCTCGTTAAGCACTTTACGATAATACTGCGCATCCAAGGCGCTCACCTCCTTGGATGCATTTTACCAGATATTTCCCGCTTTTTGGTGGTTTTGCGCCATATTTCCCGATTTCGGGAAATATACTGTGCATGTCCACCGCGCTGCGCTATTATGTGTTATAATTCTGGTTGCATTACTTGTTCGGTGCGTCAAACAAATCTGTTATTTTAGTGCCTGTTGCGCGTGCTATCGCCTCCAACTGATCCAGTCGCGGCGACACTGTGCCGTTCTCGATGTTATTCAATGTCGTTTTCCCTATCCCGGTAAGCGCTTCTAATTCTGTCAGTGTGAGGCCCGCGCGCCTGCGGGCCTGCCAAGTAAGTACTTGCAAATAAATTCACCGTGTTATTATTCCGTATTAACAATGTCTGTTAATGTTAATTGCGCCATAAAGGCGTGAAATAAAGGAGGAACTATCATGGCAACCGAATTAGACAAATTTATTACTTGGACTTTTTCAGCAGAATGTCCCGTCCCGCAAGATGTTTCCGACATGCTCGTACCCGGTGAACAAACTATTTGTGCGTACAAAACCATTCGGGACGTAGCGATTTTCACTAACAAGCGCATAATTGTAAGAGACGCGCAGGGCCTGACCGGCAAAAAGCTGGAAATTTACACCCTTCCGTATTCGTCAATCAATATGTACTCAACAGAAAATGCCGGAAAGTTTCTTGATTTTAATTCCGAGGTAGAATTGTGGACGCGCGCAGGACATATCAAAATCAATCTTGCAGCCGACTGCGACATAAGGAAGTTAGATAAAATTTTAGCCATGGCGATTTTGGCCTAAAGCAACAAAATCATCTCTAACATGTCGAAGGGAATCGCTCTATGAAAAAGCAATATCTTGATGCAGAAAAAGCCTCCGCGATTTTGCAGGAGCCTGACGACAACAAGCGCGACAATATGATTGACGCGCTCACTGAGGAAGAAGCGAAAGTGCTTTGCAAATTCCTGTTTGAGGGGCTGCCCCGTAGAAAGCAGCCAAGTACTCCACGGCGGCAGCCGAAAACCGTTTCATAATAAAAACAAAAAGCCGCGCCCCCTGTTGGCGCAGGGAACGCGGCCGAAGCAATACAGGCAACACGGCAAAGCCGTGGCACAATATCACCCCACAAAGTATATTGTACCACGAAAACGCCGCGCTGCATAGTCTCTTGCACCTATTTTGGACAGCGAGGTGTTTTCTTTATGTCTTTTTCCACCTTTTCCACAGTGATTTTTACAGGCGTTCCCCGCCCTGAAATGATACGCGCCAGTTCTGCATATATCTTTACTGCATCCATTGCCGCGCCCCCTTTCTGTTGCATTCATACGCGGGCGGCGGCAGCGGTATGCGGAAGGAGGCGCGCAGCATGAATGTAATTCGCGGCGTGGGCTATATCCGCGTTTCTACCGCCGAGCAGGCCACGCGCGGGCTGTCACTCGATGCGCAGGAGGCCGAAATCCGCGCATATGCCAAAGCGCACGGCATAGAACTGTTTAACATTTATGTGGATGCCGGAATCACCGCGCGCAAGCGGCTGGATCGGCGCGAAGCATTCGGCCAGATGATGAAAGATGTGGATGCCGGGCTGATTGATGAAATCATTGTCATGCGGCTGGATCGCTGGTTCCGCAACATATACGACTATCACAAAATGATGAACGAGCATCTAATCCCCCACGGTGTAAACTGGAGCGCCGTAAAGGAAGATTACGACACCAAAACAACAAACGGGCGCTTGATGATAAATCTGCGTCTCGCAATTGCGGAGCAGGAGTGCGACACGGACGGCGACCGCATCCGTGATATCCACGACAACCAGATCGCCAATGGTATATGGATCGGAGGCTGTGCGCCGCCCGGTTACCGCATCGAAAACAAGCGTCTGTCAATTGATCCCGACATGCAGCCCGCCGTTTCCTATTTCTTCGAGCGTCTGCTGTCCTGCGGAAGTGTTCGCCGCGCTATGCTCGATATGAACGAGCGTCACAACTTGCACTTTGAATACGGGCAAGCAATCCGAATGGCCCGCAGTACTACATATTGCGGCGTGCGGCGCGAAAACTACAATTATTGTCCCACGTATATATCGCAGGACGAGCATGCGCAAATCATGGCGGCTCTTGAGCATAACGTGCGCGTGCGCAGCGCCGATAACGCACGCCTTCATATCTTTTCCGGGCTTCTTGTTTGTGCATGCTGTGGCCGTCGTCTGGCGGCCAATACCGTTCGCAAAAAGTCCGTCACGTGGACAGCATACCGATGCCACCGCGCTTTCGGGGATCATGTTTGTGACAACCGCCATCTTGTTGACGAAAGAAAGGTCGAGGCTTGGCTGCTGGATTATCTCGAAAACGGATTGTCCGACTACATCGTTTCCGCAAGTGTGGCCGATGCACAGCCCGTTGTGGTTGACAATACAGCCGCGATCCGCGAACGGCAGGAACGTGTAAAAGAACTGTTCATCAACGGCTTTATAGACTTGCAGGAGTACAAAAGGAGAGCCGCCGAACTGGAGGCTAAAATCCAAGTACCGGAAAAGCAGCCGCCGCGCAGTATGGAAAAGTTGAAAAGCCTTTTGGAACGCGGTGTGCGCGCCATCTACAACGATCTTTCGCGCGGCGAGCGTCAAGAGTTCTGGCGCTCAATTATACGGGAAATCCCCGTGAACAACGGCGCTGTATCAGGCGATCCGATTTTTTTATAATTTTCCGTTGTACTTTCTATGTGCGTGACACCAACGCCACAAAGAACACGGCCGCCGCGCTGCCGGACGTCATCCGCTGGTTCAAAAACGCAGGCTACCGCTTTGACACCGTGGATCATTTGGAAAAAAAGATATAATCCGCCTTTGTGCATGCCTGCTGTGGACAAAATACGGCCCGAATATGAAAAAAATGCAAATTTTAATGCAAAAAGCCTGAAAATCCGTTGTGAGAATTGTAAAAAGGCACAAGATATTGTATACTGAATATGTTTCGTATCTTGCAGCGGAAAGGGCGTGCGCGCGTGTTCGGTTATGTTTTGCCCCTGACAGCAGAGCTGAAGGTGCGCGAGTGGCACGCCTACCGCGCCTATTACTGCGGCCTGTGCAAGGAGCTGAAGCGTGAATATGGCTTTCTTTCCCGTTTTCTGCTGAATTACGACCTTGTCCTGCCGGCTCTGCTGGCGGACGGTGTGGCGGGTACGCAGGCGCATATGTGCCCGGAGCGCTGCATGGCCAACCCGGTGGAAAAACGGTCGATGTGCCAAAGCACCGCGGGCCTTGCCCTGGCTGCGGACGCGCTGGTGCTGACGGTGTATTACAAGCTGGCGGACGACCTTGCGGACGAACGTTTTTTCAAGCGTCTGCCCGCTCTGGTCCTGTGGCCCTTTTTGAGCCGCATGCGCAAAAAGGCGGCCGTCCGCAGGCCCGCGCTGGACGAGACGCTGCGCGAACAGACGGCCGCCCAGCAGGCACTGGAGCGCCGCGCCAGCAAAAGCGCCGATGAAGCGGCGGACCCCACGGCCCGCATGACGGCCGCGCTGTTCCGCCTGGCCGCGCCGGGCAGCCGTGCGCTGGAGCGCATGGGCCTGTTTGTGGGGAAAATCATCTATTACCTGGACGCGGCCGAGGATTACGAAAAGGACACCCGGAACGGTGCGTACAATGTGTTTGCGCTGCAGGGCCTTTCCAAGGCGGAGGCAGTGGCCGAGGCACAGCGCCTGTGCCGCATGTGCGCGGGCGAGGCGGCTCTGGCCTACAACCTGCTGGAGCCGGGGCCCTGCAAGGCGATCCTGGACAACATCGTCTTTCTCGGCCTGCCGCAGAGCATCGCACTGGCCGGGCAAAAGCGCACGCAGCCCAGGCACGGCGCATAAAGCTGTGCGCGGAACGTGATGCATCTCCGCTCCGTGCGGCGGAAACATACAGCCTGACATCCGACAACAGAAAGGAATTCAAATGGACGCATACAAAGTTCTGGGCCTTACCGAGGGCGCGACAGAAGAAGAGATCAAAACCGCATACCGGGCTCTGGCGCAGAAGTACAACCCGGACAATTATGAGGCCGGCCCCCTGCGCGAGGAGGCCGAGGCCAAAATGACCGAGCTGAACGAGGCTTTCGACGCGCTGATGGGCGCCATCCGCACCGGCACGCCCGTAAACAGCAGGCGCACTGCAAACGCAGGCGAGCCGGAGCCGGACACAGGCGCGGCGGCCAACGGACGCTACCGAGCCATCCGCCAGATGATCAACAGCGGCGCGGTGGAGCAGGCCCTTGCGGAATTGAACGCGATCCAGGGCGGCGCCAACGACGCGGAATGGAACTTCCTTGTGGGCAGCGCATATTATTATAAGGGATGGGTAGCCGACGCGCTGCGCTATTTCCACACGGCGTGCCGCCTTGCTCCGGGCAACCGGGAATATGAGGCCGCGCTGCGCAATTTGCAGAACAGCGCCGGCGGCGCGATGCCCGGCAACCCTTATGGGAACAACGGTATGGCGGGCGCTCAGGCCGTGGGCTGCTCCTGTTGCGACATGTGCACGGCCATGATGTGCATGGACATGTGCTGCGGCTGCGGCCGGGGAGGCTGCTGACGCCATGCAGAAACGCAGCAGTGAAAGCCGTAAGATCGCGCTTTCCGGCGTGTTCGGCTCGCTGGCCGCCGTCCTGATGCTGATGGGCGGCATCCTGCCGCTGGCCACCTACGTCGCGCCCGCGCTTGCGGGCATTCTCATCGTGCCCGTGGCCATTGAATTCGGCATAAAAACAGGCTATGTTCTGTACGCCGCCATCGGCCTGCTCTCGCTCTTTGTCGTTCCCGATAAGGAAATGAGCCTGATCTTCGTCTTTTTTCTTGGCTTTTATCCCCTGCTTAAGGCCAGCATCGAGCGCATGCGCTCCCGTGCGGCCCAGTGGGCCGTCAAGCTGGCCGTGTTCAACGCATGCATCGTCGGCATGTACGGCATCATTTTATTTTTGTTTCCCATCGGCGCCGTTGTCGAGGAATTCGAGAGCATGGGCATCCCGTTCACGGGGCTGCTGCTCTTGATGGGCAACGTCACCTTTGTGATATACGACGTCGCCGTGGCCCGCATCATCGGCCTGTACTGCGCCCGCTTTCGGGCAAGGCTGATGAAAATGCACTGAGCCGCGGGGCGCCGGCTTTACAACACCGGGAGGTTTGATATTCCATGCAGCTATGAAGCGCCGGGCCCTTTTGCAACAGCGGAGCGGGAAGCGCTGCTTCCCCATGGGCTTGCCCACCGCCACGAAGGGTGACGAGGATGGGAGATAACCCGTTTTCGGCAATGTGCCGAAGCGGGCGGCATCGAAAGATTCGGCGGATGCTCCCACGGCCGGGGTTCCGGGCGGCCGACACCATGCGGGCAAAACACGGCGGCAACGCCGAAACAGAGACGCATGGCACACCGGGATTTTACACATAAAATTTTGCGTCCCCGCGCGGCGGGCGGCGTTTTTTTGCGGGCGGTGCAGTACGCCGCCCGGACAGACGTTATCCGACCGCGGCAGCCTCCGGGCGCCGCCGCGGTACGCCTGTCTCTTCGGCTGTGCCGCAGCTTAAGCGGCGCGGCACAAAATACATAAATGCAAAGACGCAAAAACGCGGGCGCGCCGGCCGGGTACGCCCCGGACGTGTTGTGTCTTTCGGCAGGCCATGCGGCGCTTTTCTGCGCGGCGGCATGGCCTTGGTATTGTTTTGTGTTTTTGCGTCTTTCGCATTGTACCATTTTTCAAATGACAATGTTGGGAGATAGAATTTATGTGTGGAATTGTTGGATATATCGGCTCGCGCCAGAGCACGGACGTACTGCTGGACGGACTTTCCAAGCTGGAATACCGGGGCTATGATTCAGCCGGAGTCGCATTGTGCGTAAACGATGAGATCCGGGTCGTCAAAGCACAGGGCAGGCTGGCCGTTCTGGCAGAAAAACTGAACGGCATGCCGCCCATGGCCTCGCACTGCGGCATCGGGCACACACGCTGGGCTACGCACGGCGCCCCCAGCGACGTAAACAGCCATCCCCATTGCGCCGCGCGCGTCAGCCTGGTGCACAACGGCATCATTGAAAACTACGCCCAGCTCAAGGAGCACCTTATGAAACGAGGCTATGAATTCTGCAGCGAAACAGACACCGAGGTGCTGGTAAAGCTGCTGGACCACAACTATCACGGCGAACCGCTGGACGCCATCCTGCGGACGCTGGAGCAGGTGCGCGGCAGCTACGGGCTCGCCATCCTGTTCAAAGATTTTCCCGGGCAGATCTTCTCCGTGCGCAAGGAAAGCCCTCTGATCGTCGGTTACGGCGCCGGAGAAAACTTTCTCGCCAGCGACATTCCCGCTCTGCTGCGCTATACCCGCGATTATGCGGTGCTGGAAGAGGGCGAGATCGCTGTGCTGAGCGCGGATAAGATCGACGTATACGACGCTTTCGGCCATCCGGTGCAAAAGCAGCACCTCACGGCCGACTGGGACATCGGCGCCGCCGAAAAAGGCGGTTATCCTCACTTTATGCTCAAGGAGATCCACGAGCAGCCGGAGGCCCTGCGCGCCACCGTCAATCCGCGCGTACAGGACGGCCTGCCCGCGCTGGGCGTGCCCGGACTGACGGATGAATACCTTGCAGGAGTGGAGAATATCCACATCGTTGCCTGCGGCACAGCCATGCACGCCGGCATGGTCGGCAAGACCGCCATTGAGCGCATCGCCCGCGTGCCCGTTTATGTAGACATCGCCAGTGAATTCCGCTACCGGGACCCCATCCTTGGCAAAAACGATCTGGTGGTCATCATCAGCCAGAGCGGCGAGACTCTGGATACGCTGGCCGCACTGAAGCTTGCCAGGGAGCGCGGCGCAAAAACGCTTGCTGTGGTGAACGTGGTTGGTTCTTCCATCGCCCGCGCGGCCGACTGGGTTCTGTACACCTACGCCGGGCCGGAGATTGCCGTCGCCAGCACCAAGGCGTACAGCGTGCAGATGGCCGTGCTGTATCTGTTCGCGCTGCGTCTGGCGCTGGTCCGCGGCGCACAGGACGAATGCATCGTGCGCCACCTGACGGTCGAGCTGCAGCGCGTTCCGGAGCTGCTGCGCCCCATTCTGAAGGACTGTGACAACATTAAATACCTCGCCAGCCAGTTCATGAACAGCGATCATCTGTTCTTCATGGGACGCGGGTTCGACTATGCGCTCTCGCTGGAGGGCAGCCTCAAGCTGAAGGAGATCAGCTATGTGCACAGCGAGGCCTACGCGGCCGGCGAGCTGAAGCACGGCACCATCTCTCTGATCGTGGAGGGCACGCCCGTAGTGGCGCTTGCCACACAGGACAGCGTATATGAAAAAACCATCAGCAACGTCAAGGAGGTAAAGACACGCGGCGGCCGGGTGATCCTGCTTTGCAAACAGGACGCAAAGGTCCCCGCCGACGCAGCGGATCATGTGGTGCGCCTGCCCGAATTTGAGGGCGTGTTCATGCCGCTGCTGCTGATTGTACCGCTGCAGCTGTTTGCCTATTACATGAGCGTGCTGCGCGGCTGCGACGTGGATAAACCCCGCAATCTGGCCAAGAGCGTGACGGTGGAATGACCCTTCCGCGCCCGGGACCGTCTTTTCCGGCGGTTCCGGGCGTTTGCTTTTCCCCTGGCCGCATGCTTTTTTGCCGCCTCCCCCGAACGGCGGATTACACCGCGCCCTGCACGCCCATCCTCAAAAGAAACGGGAGAACGCTCCCGGAGGAGGGCCGGTATGCTGCATCCCCCGTTCGCGCGCACGGCCGCGCTTCCGCCCGCCGTTCGGGAAGCGGGCGCAGACACAGGCTCACGACATTCTTTACAAACTGTTTATAGAAAAACTGTGCAAAGATGCTATACTTTAGTTGTCGGAAAATATTTACAGACAGACCGCCCGGCAGGCCGCTCCGCGCGCGCCCGGGCTGAGGGAGAACCATTCATGGAACTGCGCAGCAACATCAAAATGCTGAATTACGCCCGCAAATATCTGCTGAACGATACGGACAACATCCTGCCGTTCCCCGTGCGGCCGCAAAAGCCGCCCCGCACGGGCAGGCTGCCCACACTCCTGCCGCGCAGTGCGCCGCGGGACGAGGGTGTGCCTGCTGCCGCGCTGGATACGCTGTACCGCAGCCTGTCCGGCGCCGAGTGCGGCACCCATGCCTGCATCGTACTGCGCCACGGCCGTGTGGTGAGCGAGGGATGGTACGCGCCCTATTCAAGCCGGTATTGGCATGTGACGCACAGCATGTGCAAAAGCGTGACGGGCACCGCCATAGGCATGCTGGCAGATGAAGGCCGCCTTTCACTGGACGAGCATGTATGCGAGATCTTTCCTGAAAAGTGCGGCCTGCTCACCAGCCGCCGCATGCGCGCCGTCACAGTGCGGCACCTCGTCACCATGACAAGCGGCGTCGCTTTCAAGGAGGCCGGCGCGGTTCTGGAAGGCGACTGGGTCAAAGGCTTTCTGGACGCAGATGTTCTGTTCGAGCCCGGCTCCGCATTCGATTACAACAGCATGAACAGCTACATGCTTTCCGCCATCGTCAAGCGCAAAACAGGGCTGGGTCTTTCGGCCTATCTGCGCCCGCGCCTGTTCGAGCCGCTGGGCTTCGGCGATGTAGCGTGGGAGACCTGCCCCCAGGGCATCGAAAAAGGCGGCTGGGGCATGTACGTTTATCTGGAGGACATCGCCAAGCTGGGCCAGCTCTATCTGCAAAAGGGCAAATGGACGGGTGCCGACGGAAAGGAACAGCGCCTTTTGAGCGCCGCTTGGGTGGAAGCTGCCGTCAAACCCGACACCGTGCATGAGAACGGCGAAGAATACGGCTATCAGCTCTGGCCGCACAGCGCCGACCACACTTATATGTTCAACGGCATGTTCGGCCAGTATGTCGTCGTTGCGCCGGACCTGGACCTGGTGCTGGCCGTGAACGCAGGCGCGGGCAATTTATTTACCCGCAGCCGCAGCTACACCGCTGTGAGAGAATTTCTGAAGGCCGTGGCCCGTGCTCCCGCGCCCCTGCCGGCCGACCCCTCCGCAGACGCGCGCCTTGCCTTTACGGCGGCGCATCTGCGCTTCGGCGAGGCTGTGCCGGAACCGCCTGTTCCCGTCAGGCATCCCTGGTACGCGCGTGTCCGTAACGCACTGTTCCCCCCTGCCGCGCCGTCTGCTCCCTCTCCTATCCCGGACAGCGTGCGCCCCGCTCTCGCCCAAACATACCGGCTGGAGGAAAACCGGGCCGGCCTGCTGCCCGCCATTCTGGGCTGCATGGAGGACTGGTATACCAAAGGCTCGGAAAAAGCAGCTTTCCGTGTGGGGGACAACACGCTTTCGCTGCTCTGGACCGAAGGCGGCGTGGAGTACTGCATTCCCGTGGGCTTTGAAAACGCGCTGGAATACGAGCTGGACTTGGGTGGCAACCGCTTCGCCGTGGGCGTGACGGGGCGCTTTACCGCCAACGAGGACGACGAACCCGTTTTGAAAGTGACGCTTTGTTTTCTGGAAAGCTCCAGCTCCCGTCTGCTGAAATTCGTGTTCCGGCCGGACGGCGGGCTGACGGTGAAATTTGACGAAGCGCCGGGCCTGCTTGTGGCAATGCGCTCACTGCAGGGCACAATGAAATCCCAGTCTCAGGGGCTGGATTTGTTCAAGGATATCGACTATCTGCATTATCTCATCCACCGCGTCTGCTCCCCCGTCGTGCACAGCGTGCCGCCGGAGGAATTGCCTGCTCCCGGGCAGGCGTGACACAGTCTTTCCCCGCCCGGTCTGCGGCAAAAGCGGCTTTCGCTTTTCAAACAGACCGGGCCAGATTTTTTCCCCGGCAGGCATTTGCTGTGCCAACCGGGCTGGCCAGGCCCGCAGCCCGCACGCACTTCGCCCTTTGAGCGAAAACGCCGCGCTCAAAGGCACATCCTCGCGCGGGGCGGCTCGCTCCCATCCGGTCGCATTTCGCCCTTTGGGCGAAAGCGCCGCGCTCAAAGGCACATCCTCGCGCGGGGCGGCTTGCTCCCATCCGGTCGCATTTCGCCCTTTGGGCGAAAGCGCCGCGCTCAATGCGGTTTTGTTGAGACCGCTTCGCGGCGTCATGGTATAATGATGACAAGACGATTCAAAAAAGGAAAGCGGGGCGTATTCTGTGGACATCCGTGCGCAAGCTGTGCGGAGCTTTCGGCTCCGGGCACATCATCTGGACAAAATGCTCCCATCCGGGCAAATTGAAACCGCCGCCGGGGCCTGCGGAGTACAGAACTCGCCGCCCGGTGCGTGGGAAACAGCTCTGTTTAACCGCGTGGAAGGCTGCACTCTGCCGGAGCTGCACGACGCGCTGTACCGCCGGAAAACCCTGCTGCAGGCCTGGAGCTACCGGGGCGTGCCCGTTGTGTTTCCCACTGCGGAAAGCGGAATTTTTCTCTCCCCGCTCGCCGCGCTTGAGGGGGAAGCGCCGTGGATCTATACCCGCGGCATCGCTCTGGCGCTGGAGCACCTGCAAATGAGCTTTGACAGCCTGCTGCCGCTTGTGAAGCAGGCAGCGGGGTATCTGGATGCCCACACCGTTCAAGGCAAGGAAACGCTGGACCGTGTGCTGGCGGATGCCGTACGGGAACGCCTGCCGTCGGAAAAACGGACACTGTGGGACTCCCCCTCTATGTACGGCGCGCCGGACCGGCAGACTGTGGGCGGCGCGGCCGTATCGTTCCTGCTGCGGCCCTGTTCCTTTTCCGGCCTTGTGGTATTTGGCTGCCGCCGGGGCGGCAGCCCGACCTTTGCGTCGTTCCGAAGCTGGCTGGGCCGCGCGCCCGAAACTCCGCCAGACGCGGACAGGCTGTTGGTACGAAAATTCCTGCACTGCCACGGCCCCTCCACGCCGGCCCTCCTGGCAGAGTGGCTCGGCTGCTCGCCCGCACAGGCGCGGCGGCTTTGGAACAGCGTGGCGCAGGAGCTGGAGCCGGTATCTGTGGAGGGCAAAGCGCGCTGGTTCCTTTCTGCCGACCGCGATGCGCTGGCCCATCCCTGCGGCCCGCAGGAGCGGCTGCTCCTGCTCGGGCCGCACGACCCTTACCTCGACACCCGGGACCGGGACGTGCTGCTGCCCGACAAAGCGCTTCAGAAGCTGGTGTGGCGCACCGTCGGCAACCCCGGCGCTGTCGTGCTGGATGGCCGCATCTCCGGCGTGTGGACGGCCCGGACCGTCCGGGACAGGCTGGAGCTTTCCGTCACAGCCTGGCAGGCGTTTTCGGCACGGCAGCAAAGCATGCTGGAAATACGCGCGCAGGAATACGCCGCGTTCCGCGGGCTTTCTCTTTTGAAATACACACTGGAGGATGGATGACGCCTTGCGTCCTCAGGCGCATCGCTTTGGCTGTTCGCCGCCGCTCAGGCGCAATGTCCGACAAAAAACAGCCACAGGCTATTCTTTCGGCCACGCGGGCCGTCCTTACCCGCGGCCATTGAGATACGTTTTTATTGCGGAGCAATAAAAAAGCTCCCGCGGGGGGCCGCAGATGCGGCCTCCATGCGGGAGCTTTTTTGTATGAACCGGCCGGATGCGGCGTTTTTATATCTGCGGCATCGTGCATACGGTTCCCGTTTTGCGTGCCTTTTCCGCCTGAAACACAGCCAGATGGCCATTGAGGGAATCGTTGATGTTCGTGCAGGAGATGGACG
>ERZ791611.1112-NODE-1112-length-19626-cov-2.288744_pt1 | contig 19626 bp, 8 predicted proteins | sample MGYA00510275_ERZ791611 | MGnify/ENA primary metagenome ERZ791611 (study PRJEB30046, sample SAMN00791912) | human gut metagenome | study: EMG produced TPA metagenomics assembly of the A metagenome-wide association study of gut microbiota in type 2...
TTTTCTTTTCTGCAGAAAGGGTATTCGCAAGCGGTAGTTATGAACCTATCGTATGCCTTGACTGAATATTTTGCAGGTGCACAGATAGTTAATATCTTGCAAACCTCACAGGAAAACAGTCTGATGCTTGTCAGTCGTTCGCCACTCAAGGGTACTTCATCTTTGCAACATAAGAAAATAGGGGTATGGAATCATCTTAGTCAAGAACTACTGGATCAAATAGCCAACAAATATCAACTCCAGGTGGAATGGATACGTTTCAATGGAGGAGTCAACATTTTCCTATCGAAAGCTGTAGATATTTGTCTCGTAGGAAGTTACAATGAGTTTCTACAACTAATTGAAGCCGGTGTAAAGACTGATTCTATTCATATCATGCATTTCGCAGATTATGGATATAACTTGCCAGAGGACGGACTTTATGTTAGCAGAGAATTCTATCAGAAATATCCTCAAGCTGTACAGAAATTGGCCCGTGCCAGTATACGTGGCTGGGAATGGGCAAACGAACACCGCGAACAAACATTGGACATTATAATGGAACAAGTGCATCAACACAACATAGGAACCAACAGATATCACCAGCGTAAAATGTTGGATGAGATCTTACGGCTACAAACAAACAGGAAGAGCGGGCAACGTCCCTATCGGCTAAGCCGAGAAGTATTTGATCTGGCAGCTAGTATTTTGTTGCCAGATCAAATCAAAAACACCAGCGACATTCGTTATGAAAATTTCGTAAAATAATCACATTCATTCATGAAACACACTTTTTCCCGTTCCTTTGCAACCCGGCTAAGTATCTACGTACTTTCCTTTACGTTGATTATCTTTGCTACTATTATGGCGCTATTTTATTATTATAGCCACCAGAAAGTAACGGACTTTGCCATTGAACGTACTCATGGACTATTAAGTAACATTGCAACTGAAATCAGCGGTCAGCTACTGTCTGTTAAGACGACTGTAAACCAATCTGTCTGGGTCTTGGAAAGAAACATTAATCACCCGGACTCTTTACACAATATTATTGAATCTGTTGTAAGAAACAATCAGTTCATCGTTGGAAGTGGCATAGCTTTCGTTCCCAACTATTACAAAGAAAAAGGGAAATATTTCATGCCCTATGCTTCTTTTAAGGATGAAATAAATGGAGAAATAACCTATCAGGTATTAGGTAGCCAGAATTATGACTATCCATGTATGGACTGGTATCTCATCCCCCAACTACTTAAGCAACCTTACTGGAGTGAACCTTATTATGATGACGGAGGGGGAAATTTCATCATGAGTACTTATGCCAAACCGCTGTTTGACAGTGATGGAAAATTAGTCGCAGTCTTTACAGCCAATATATCACTGACACAATTCACTGATACAATTAGCTTGCTGAAGCCATATCCTTCCAGCTACACCTATTTAATCAGTCGCAACGGAAGTTTCCTGACTCACATGGATAGAAATAAGATCATGAACGAAACGATATTCTCTGAAGCCTTTGCCAAAGAGAATCTTGCACAGGAACAGATCGGACATGAAATGCTGGCAGGACACACCGGAACCATGCGTTTCGATAACAAAGGAGTAGATTCGTATGCATTTTACACAACTATTCCCCAGATTGGATGGTCAGTATGCACCGTTTGTCCAAGCCAGATTATTCTTCAGGAACTAGACAGTACATCCCGAACAATCATCTACACTTTTATAGTGGGGATGATAGCCCTATTCCTGATTGTGTACAGCATCATCCGACGCCTTGTCCGCCCACTGGAGAAATTCTCCGAGTCAGCCCGCGAAATTGCGACCGGACGATTTGATGTTACCATACCAGAAGTGCATTCCAACGATGAAATCAGAGATCTATACGATTCGCTTATCTTCATGCAGCACTCTTTATCTACTTACGTAGTTGAACTAAAAGACACGACTGCCAGCAAAGAACGGATTGAAAGCGAGCTTTCTATAGCTAGGGAAATACAAATGGGAATGCTTCCCAAGATATTCCCTCCCTACCCCGAACGTAGTGATGTAGATTTGCATGCCATACTTCACCCTGCGAAAGAAGTAGGCGGAGATCTTTATGACTTCTATATGGATGGCAACCGCCTCTACTTCCTAATCGGGGATGTATCAGGAAAAGGCGTACCCGCTTCTCTGTTTATGGCAATCACCCGCAGTCTGTTCCGTACTTTATCTCAGCAGGTGCTTTCACCGGCCAAGATTGTGACGGACATGAACAATTCGATTTCTGATAATAACGAATCCAACATGTTTGTCACGCTTATTGTCGGAATCCTCGATTTGGAAACGGGGAAACTGAAACTGTGTAATGCCGGACATAATCCTCCCATACTGATTCGTCCGGACGGACAGGTTTCTTTCCTTGAATTCAAGACCCAGATATTTGTTGGTGTCATTGAAGAATTTGCCTATACCGAAGATGAAACGACATTGGAAAAAGGAAGTAAACTGTTCCTTTACACCGATGGAGTGACAGAAGCTGAAAATACAGAGAAAGAGCTATATGGAGACGAAAAGTTATTGAAGACATTGTCTGATAATAACACGTCTGATGTACGCACCACTGTTAATGGTATAGTGGACTCTATAGCAGAGCATGTCAAGGAAGCCGAAGCCAGCGATGACTTGACTATTTTACTTATTCAATATGAACCCGGGACAACAAACAATTAAGCACATATCATTATGGAAAGAGAAATAAAGATCTCAAACGATTTAAATGAAATTTCAGTTTTAGCCAGTTTCATCGAAGAACTGGGAGAGGAACTTTCTTTGTCATTTGAAACGACAATGAATATCAATCTGGCATTGGAAGAGGCCGTAGCCAATATTATTATGTACGCCTATCCAACTCAAGAGCAACACACCATCCTATTAAGAGTAACTTACAGCGAAAAACAACTTGTTTTCCTATTAACGGACAAGGGAGCCTCTTTTGATCCGACACAAGTAGATGAAGTAGATGTTACACTTTCTTTGGAGGAACGTCCAATCGGAGGTCTGGGAATATTCCTCATACGAAGCATTATGAACGAAATATCTTACCAACGTATCGACAATGAGAATCACCTCATTATGAAAAAAGACATTTGACGCGGGGCGGAAAGATTGTATAGTTTTCCAGCCAATTCATGGGGTATATCAAAGATTTCACTATCTTTGATGCCATTATTAATCTTATGAACTAATAATGAGCAGCCTTAACAAAATAGCAATCTGTCTACTTTTTCTATGCGCAGGGGTTAATTATGCTTTTTCTGATATTCCGGAGCAAATCAACTTCTCCTATATCTCTATTAATGAAGGATTGTCACAAAGTACTGTATTCTCTATCGATCAGGACCAACGAGGCAATATGTGGTTCGCAACTTATGACGGAGTTAACAAGTACGATGGGTATTCATTTACAGTTTATCAGCACAATGAAGATGATCCGAACAGCATCGCTAATGACATTTCGCGAATCGTAAAGACTGACAGTCAGGGACGGGTTTGGATCGGCACGCGGGATGGTTTGTCATATTATGATGAGGAGAAGGATAAGTTCAGAAATTTCTTCTACGAAAAGAAGGGGAAGAAGCTGCAAATCAACGGTATTGCGGAGATCTCACCGGAACAACTGCTCATAAGTACACAGGAAGGTCTGACTATGTTCGATATTAAAGAATCACGATTCGTTGATGATTCTTTTAGTACGGCTATGCATAAGATAGTGGCTTCTGCTCTTTACAGGCAAGGCGATATTATCTATATCGGCACCCCGGTTGACGGGCTTTACAGCTACTCCATTCCTCAAAAGAAACTGGAAAGAATTACTCCGATAACGGGCACTAAACAGATTCAAGCCATTTTGCAACAATCTCCTACCCGCATCTGGATAGCTACCGAAGGAGCCGGTCTACTTCTATTTAACCCGAAAACACAAGAAGTCAAAGCTTATCATCATTCTTCTTCCAATCCTAAAAGTATCAGTTCCAATTATATCCGTTCTCTGGCATTGGATTCGCAAAATCGCCTATGGATAGGAACATTCAATGATCTAAACATTTATCATGAAGGAAGCGATTCTTTCGTTTCCTACAGTAGCAGTCCGGTAGAAAACGGCAGTTTGTCACAACGTTCGGTTCGCAGTATCTTTATGGATTCGCAGGGCGGAATGTGGCTTGGAACCTATTTCGGAGGACTAAACTATTATCATCCGATCCGCAACAGATTCAAGAATATCCAACGTATTCCATATAAGAATTCTCTAAGTGACAATGTAGTCAGTTGCATTACCGAAGATAAGAATAAGAACTTATGGATAGGAACAAATGATGGTGGATTGAATCTATATAATCCAAAGACACAACAGTTTACACACTATATCCTGCAGGAAGACGAACGGGAAATCGGTATTGGTTCCAACAATATCAAAGCCGTATATGTAGACGAACAAAAATCACTTGTATATATAGGAACACATGCCGGTGGTCTGACTGTTCTCCACCGCAACAGTGGACAAATGGAAAGTTTCAATCAGCTGAATAGCCAGTTGGTCAATGAAAATGTGTATGCCATTCTTCCTGACAAAGAAGGTAGTATCTTATTAGGAACTTTAAGTGCACTGGTTAGTTTTAATCCGGAGAAACGGAGCTTCACCACCATAGATAAAGAAAAAGACGGTACGCCATTTACTTCACAACGAATCACAATCCTGTTCAGAGATTCTCGTAAACGTCTTTGGATCGGTGGTGAAGAAGGTATATCAGTCTTTCAGCAGGAAGGGATCGAAATAGAAAAAGCTCCTATCCTTCCGGAATCATCTGTAACAAAGATGTTTACCAATTGCATTTATGAAGCTGCCAATGGCATCATTTGGGTAGGTACGCGTGAAGGTTTCTACTGTTTTAAAGAGAAGAAAATCAAACGATATACAACAGCTAACGGTTTACCCAATAATGTGGTCTACGGTATCCTGGAAGATACTTTCGGGCGTCTCTGGGTAAGCACCAACCGTGGTATCTCCTGTTTCAATCCGGAGACAGAGAAGTTCCGCAATTTTACGGAATCCGACGGGTTGCAAAGTAATCAGTTTAATACTTCTTCATTCTGCCGCACCTCTAACGGACAAATGTACTTCGGAGGTATCAACGGTATCACAACTTTCCGCCCGGAACTCCTACTGGACAACCCTTACACTCCTCCGGTAGTTATCACTAAACTTCAACTGTTTAACAAAACAGTCCGTCCGGATGATGAAACCGGTATCTTGACTAAGAATATCAATGAAACAGAAAGTATCACGCTAAAATCATGGCAAACGGCTTTTACACTTGAATTTGTGGTATCCAACTATATTTCAGGTCAACACAATACTTTCGCTTATAAATTGGAAGGATATGATAAAGAGTGGTATTATCTGACAGACAAACGTGCTGTCTCCTATTCCAACTTGCCGCAAGGCACTTATCATTTTCTGGTAAAAGCTGCTAATAGTGACGGGAAATGGAACACTGTACCTACGATGTTAGAAATCATTGTTCTCCCTATATGGTACAAGACCTGGTGGGCAATCGTGCTTTTCCTCGCTATTTTTATCGGCTTTATCACTTTCGTCTTCCGCTTCTTCTGGATGCGTAAAAGCATGGAGGCAGAGTTGGAGATTGAACGCAGGGATAAGGAACATCAAGAAGAAATCAACCAGATGAAGATGCGTTTCTTCATCAATATTTCCCATGAGCTTCGCACGCCGTTGACTCTTATCTTAGCTCCTCTACAAGAAATAATCAATAAGATCAGTGACCGCTGGACTCGTAATCAACTGGAATATATCCAACGCAACGCTAATCGCCTACTACATCTTGTCAATCAATTGATGGATTATCGCCGCGCCGAATTGGGAGTTTTCGAGTTAAAAGTAAAGAAAGAGAATGCACATCAACTCATACAAGATAATTTCTTGTTCTATGATAAACTGGCGCACCACAAAAAGATTACTTATACTCTCCATTCCGAATTGGAAGATAAAGAGGAACTTTTTGATCCTAATTATCTGGAACTGATTGTTAATAACCTGCTTTCAAATGCTTTCAAATATACGGAAAGTGGTCAAAGTATCACTGTGACATTAAAAGAGGAAAATAATTGGCTGGTACTGCAAGTTAGTGATACCGGTATTGGCATTCCTATCAACAAACAGGGAAAAATATTCGAACGTTTTTATCAGATAGAGAGTGAGCATGTAGGAAGTGGTATCGGTCTTTCACTGGTACAACGTCTGGTAGAATTGCACCATGGTCGTATCGAACTGGATAGTGAAGAGGGTAAAGGCAGTACTTTCTCTGTCTATCTGCCACAAGACATAAATACCTATAAATCCTCCGAGTTGGCTTCTAATGACACTCTGAATGAGGAAGGTCAGGTATATTCCACCAACTCGAAAGAAATGTATTTCATTGATACGGAAAAGGTCGAAAACGAAACGATCGAAGCCGGTGACAAGAAGCGTGGCACTATTCTTATTGTAGAAGACAATAATGAAATCCGCCATTATCTTAGCAGCGGACTTGCAGAACTCTTCAATACGCTGGAAGCCGGGAATGGTGAAGAAGCCTTGGAAAAACTGAAAGACAATGAAGTTGACATCATTGTAACTGATGTCATGATGCCTGTGATGGATGGTATCAAACTGTGTAAGAATGTGAAGCAAAATATCCGTACCTGTCATATTCCCGTGATTATCCTGTCTGCTAAAAGCGAAGTCAAAGACCAGATGGAAGGTCTGCAAATGGGTGCGGATGATTACATCCCGAAACCATTCTCACTTGCTATCCTGACTACGAAGATACAGAATATGATGCGTACCCGTAGACGTATGCTTGAACGGTATTCCAAATCCCTGGAAGTGGAACCGGAAAAGATTACGTTTAACGCCATGGATGAAGCTTTACTGAAACGTGCCGTAGCTATTGTAGAAAAAAACATGGATAATATTGAATTCTCTACTGACGAATTTGCCAGAGAAATGAATATGAGTCGTTCTAACCTGCATCTTAAATTGAAAGCTATCACAGGCGAATCGACTATCGATTTTATACGAAAGATCCGTTTCAATGAAGCAGCAAAGTTACTCAAGGATGGCCGCTATACAATAGCAGAAGTCAGTACAATGGTAGGATTCAATACACCGTCTTATTTTGCTACGAGTTTCAAGAAGTATTTCGGATGTTTACCCACGGAGTATATTAAGAAAATAAAAGGATAAATCAGTGAATTCCGAATATGAATCTGCTGGCTTGAGATTTATGTTCATTTCGGTTCGGAAAAGAACATAAAATGCTATTACTGATAATAATACATTACTATGCAGCTTTCAATTTATTCTCTTATTAGCATTATTTATCTTATTACCAAGCGAGCTTTCGTTTGACAGTTGTTGAACGAAAGCTTGACTTTAGTTAAACTATCGTTCGACTTAAGTCAAACGAAAACTCATTAGGCAATGAAATAAATATCAATAGGGAAGCTATTACTTAAAAGTAGCCAATAAGATCATTATTGTATCTAAAAGGAGTAATATTCTACATAACGAATACTGAAAGCTAATTCCCGAAAATCTTCAACCTTTAAAGAAGAAATACATTCTTTACCCCATACAAACAAAAACATTAGACAAAAATGAAAGACTATTCAACAATACCAATAGTCGTAAAATTGTCATACTCTATATATTTGCAGAGAGAGCATTATTAATTAATAGATGAAAAAGCATACTATGAATTATTTAAACAAACTGTATTCTTACCTACTTTTATCATTAATCAGCATTCTTTTTGTGAATGCTCACCCGGCAACTATAAAACAAGATATTGACTGGCCCCAATTTATGAGTCAACAAGATATGATATGGGAAAAGTTACCCGAATATTGGTATGATTCCGCCTTTTTAGGTAACGGAAAGCTTGGGCTAATGATTTATAAAGAACCTGGAAAGAACTACTTGCGCTTAGAAACAGGCAACTGCGATGTACATGATCACCGCACTAAAAGAGATGTATTCGGAATCCCTAGACTACTTACCGGACATTTTGCCCTACATCCTAAGGGCAAAATAATCAATGGAACGATGCATCTTGACCTTTGGAATGCTGAAGTTTCAACAGATATTACGACAACTAAAGGAGTCATCCACTTGCGAAGTTTTGTCCATGCGGATGAAATGATGATAATAGTAAAAGCAACAACAGAAGGAGACGAACATGACTTCCAATGGGAATGGATAGCAGCTGAAGCTAATAGTCCTCGTTATTTGATTTTCAAAAGACAAGGAAAAGCCAATAAAATACCAAAAGATTACGAACTTAATCCGACAGCAAAAATCAGTAATGAGAAAGAAGTCAATCTATCTGTCCAGAAATTATTGGCAGGAGGAGAAACGAGCATTGGATGGCAAGAAACACATAACCCCGAAACAGAACGCACCTTATGGATAAACCTAACACATACATATCCTCAAAACAATTCGAGTGAAATATGCAAAGCTGAAATCCGAAAAGCTATACGTAAAGGTTATCACCCCATGCAAAAAACACATCGTAAATGGTGGAATACTTTCTATCCTAGTAGTTTCATAACACTGCCGGAAGCACAAAAAGAAAACTTCTACTGGATACAGATGTATAAATTAGCCTCTGCAACACGTGGTGATCGTGCTCTAATAGATAACACAGGCCCGTGGCTAACCGAAACCCCATGGCCGAATGTCTGGTGGAATCTCAATGTTCAACTTACCTATTGGGCACTGAATACTTCCGACCATCTAGATCTGGCAGCTTCTTTAGAAAATGCCCTCTACAATCATATAGATCAGTTACGCCTCAACATTCCCAAAGCTTACCGCCATAACTCATTAGGAATAGGGGTTGCTTCCAATTTGGAATGTATGACTACAGAAGTAGGAATTCCAGGAAAAGGCAAAGCTCAAGTAGGACTACTTCCATGGGCCTGTCACAACCTATGGCTTATCTACCGACATAAAATGGATGATGATATTTTACGAAATAAATTATTTCCTTTATTAAAAGAATCAATCAACTACTATTTGCATTTCCTGAAAGAAGGAGACGATGGAAAACTTCATCTCCCAGCAACTTACTCCCCCGAATATGACACCGTGGAAGATTGCAATTTCGACCTCGCTCTGCTACGTTGGGGATGCCAAACACTACTAGAATCAGCCCATCGTCTGAATATCCAAGATTCATTGATTGAGACATGGAAAAATGTGCTTCTTAAACTGACTCCTTACCCCACAGACGAGAATGGATTACTTATCGGAAAAGATATGCCGTATGCTTTCTCACACAGACATTATTCACATTTACTTGCTATTTATCCTCTATACTTAATTAATAAAGAACAACCGAATGATATTGAAATGATTGAGAAATCATTGTCTTTTTGGCAAAGCAAGCCCACAGCTCTCCTAGGTTACTCATGCACAGGAGCATCTTCCATTTCCTCTGCTATCGGAAAGGGAGACGATGCACTAGCCTATCTAAATAAATTATTTGGTAAATTTCTTAGTTCGACGACTATGTATAAAGAAAGTGGGCCAGTTATTGAGACACCTTTATCTGCCGCCCAAAGCATTCACGATATGTTATTACAGAGTTGGGGGGGAAAGATTCGCATTTTCCCAGCTATCCCCGCTACATGGAAAGACATTGCTTATTCAGGTCTGCGCACGGAAGGGGCATTTAAAGTATCTGCCAGTAGAAAGCAAGGAAAGACACAATTTATCCATATTAAAAGTCTGGCAGGAGAGCCTTGCATTGTAACGACTGATATAGTTAACCCTATTTTTGAAGGAAAAAGAAACTTCACTATACAATCATTCCCAAACAACACCTTCCAAATTGATTTAAAGAAAGGAGAAGAGGTCTTCATTTCCCCCCAAGGAGAAAAGCCAGATTTTATCATTTCTCCGATTCCTCATACTTCTAAAAATCATTATGGATTAAAAATCATTCACCAGAGGAGGTAAAAATGTACAAAACCAACCTTGTAAACACTGGTAGATTAGATTACATTATGATACATAAAAAGCCTGCTATCAGATCCGTAACAGGCTTTTTAGACAGAAGTAATATATGATTCAACAAATTTAATATCAAAAAAATCATTTTTGAACAAAGTGTGAACAAGCCAGACTGTAGTCTATAATTTAATAAGCTAATTTTGCAAACAGTAAAATATAACTTTTAATAATTAAAACCTAATAAAGTATGAAGAACATCTTCTTTATTTGTATGTTCGCAACCGTTGCTTTTACCGGATGCGTAGATGATGATGATGACTTATTAACAGGTGAAGTTAGTCCAGGAGTAGAAATACTTCCTGAAAACAAACCTAATGAAGTTGTAGACTCAAAGTTATTTGAGATCATTAACCTCGATTACCCAGGATTAGAGAAAGTGAAAAAATTCTATGAAAATGGAGAATACTATTATGCAGCTAACGAATTACTAGAGTATTATAGAACAAGAGTAGACGTAAACAACCCTAATGTCAACTTGATTAACCCAACAATTTCCGAGAAAGATCAACGCATTGCCGATCAAGCACTTGAACATCGTTTCTATGTAAAAGGATTCGCCGAAAGTGTAGATGAAGTAACTAAACTAGAAACATATTATTCTTTCTATGATGCATCTGCAAAGAAAATAGATTGGAATGCCAACGAAGATAAACAGAAAAAAGAGCAAGAATTCAGATACCAACTTCATCGCCATCAATGGATGCTTCCCCAAGCAAAAGCATACCGTATTAGTAAAGATGAAAAATATATCCAATCATGGATTGAAGCATATGGCAGTTGGATCGAAACATTCCCATATACTCCCGGAACCATATTCCCACCAGCTGGCGGTTCCGAAAATGATGTAGACTATCAATGGAAAGGCCTACAAGTAGCAGAAAGAGTTCTTTCCCAAGTAGACATTATGCCCTATTTTATTCATTCCACAAATTTCACTCCGGAATGGCTTTCTACTTTCTTGGTTGCATTTGAAAAAGAGGTAGAGTGTATTCGATTGAATTATTATCAAAGTGGCAATATCTTAATTTCTCAATATCAAGCCGTAGCCACTGCTGGCATGCTAATGCCGGAATTTAAGAATGCATCAACATGGGCTACAGAAGGAACACAAGGATTAAACGAATCATTAGACACACAATTTAATGATGATGGAGTGGAATATGAGTTAGATTTTAGCTATCATACTGCTGCCATTAGTGACTTCCGAGAAATATATCTTATAGCTCAAGCTAACAACAAAACTAATTTATTGTCTCCCAGCTACATCAGCAAACTAAAGAAAGCAACAGAATTTGTTATGGATATGATTTACCCTAATTATACTATAGACAATTTCAATGATACCCGTTCAGCTTCATATTCTAAAAGCACTTTGTTGAATAGGCTAAAGGAATATTCTGCTATGTATCCTGACAATAATGAGCTATTATGGGTAGCAACAGAAGGAAAGAACGGAAGTAAACCTTCATACACAACTAAAGCTTATAGCACCTCTGGTTATTATATGTTACGCAGCGGTTGGGATAAAGATGCAACCATGATGATTCTAAAGAACAACTACAATCCTACCAATCAATGGCACTGCCAACCTGACAATGGAACCTTCGGTTTATACCGCAAAGATCGTAACTTCTTCCCTGATGCAGGTGTATTTACCTACAATACTGGAGCTGCTCGTACTAAATACGCTTCAACTGTTAATCATAATACAATGACTATTATGAGTAAAACCATTGGAGTTGCTAAGCCAACCGGCCAAGGTGGCGTAATGGAAGGAAAAATGATCAAATTAGAAACTAAAAATAATGTAGACATTTTAGTTACGGAAAACCAACAATCAGATGACATCACCCACCGTAGAACTGTATTCTTTGTTAATCAGAAATTCTTTGTGATTGTAGACGAAGGTTATGGCGCATCTACGCTTGGTACTAAGACAAATATAAATTTCCATCTGCTTAGTGATAAAGATACTCCTTCTGTATTTGACAAAAATCTGCAAACATCTGTAAACAATAATAAGTATTATCAGGCATACACTAATTTTGCTAGTAATAATATTTTTGCTGGCACATTTACAGAAACGAGTCAAGATCTAACAGCCAAAGCATTATCTACAACAGATGTGACCAATGTAGTATCTACAAACACAGACAAAGAAGATGGTCCTATACGTCTAGGCTACCAAATCACTCTTCGTCAGCCTAAAATTACGCCTATTGAAATCAGCGCAACCCGCTATATAACAATTCTCTGCCCATTTGAAAACGATACAGAACGGGAGGAGCTGAAAGTTGATGCCAAATTTACTGATAATGAAGATGGAACGGCTGGAACGTTCCATTCAGAAGGGGTATCTATTCAAGTCACAGTCAAAGGTACAGTGTACGATCTTTCTTCAAAATAAATCTAATAATCATATAATATGAAATCTAAATTACTAAAAGACATTTCTCATTTTTTAGGTGTCTTGATGGCAGTTGTATTAGTCATGACCTATACATCTTGTTCAGATGAGGATACCACTGACACTACTGGTTTCGCACTTTATTATTTAGGCATGACCGATATAGGTCCATCTATGAGCGGGATCATTTCAGAGCCTTCTTACAAAGGGAGCGTTCCTTCCGATTTTACAATCACAAGCATCACATTAAACGGTGAACCTTATATGGGTAGTGATTTTATTATCAATAAAGAAACCGGTGCTATTGAAATCAATAGTGCAAAAGACACACCGGTAGGCTTATATAAAATTTCCATTTCATGTATGGCTGGTGGTTCGTATCATGAGTACAAGGATATTGTAGAAGTAAACATGATGAAACCTGTACCGGATGGCATCACTGTAGAACCTAATGAAATTCAAATAGAATACAGCATTGTTTCAGATGCAGAAAGCACGGAAGAATTACCTACAGCACAAGTTAAGACTGATGGTAATCATGTATCTATTACCAAATATGAAATAGCAAAAAGTGACATTTCTTCATTCTTCAATATCTCCCAAACAGGAGAAATTACAATTGTAAGAGGAAGCGATATTGCACCTGGAATACATACTCTTTCATTAAAACTCACTACCGGCGCATCGTCTGAAGATGAAGGAATCTTTGAGAATGCATTGACTATCAATGTCACATCTAAACCTTTAGGATTAACTTATGAACCTAACGAAGGATTGATAGAAGCTGAAACAGCGGAAGGACCCGAAACCACTTTCAAAAGTGAAGCTCCAATGCTAAAAGGCTCTTTGGAAAATATAGCCTATTCTATTAAAAGCATCGAACCATCAACGGATAAAATTAAAATTGATCCGACAACAGGTGTACTCTCTGTCGACAAACATCACGGCTTTGAAATAGGTCAGGAATATGTAATATCTGTAAAAGTAGCAAATAAATATGCTACAGATGGAGTATCATTTAACAATGTATATACTCTTAAAGTAGTAAACAGAATTGTACCTGTAGCAAACTTTAGCTATCCTGTGAATGTAGAAATATATGAATCATCACCATTAAAAGTAACTCCTGATGAAGGACTTGAAGGAGATGGGATTACGTTCACATTAAAGGATGATCTAAATAAACAGTTGTCTATTGACAAAAATGGAGTAGTATCTGCAAAGAAAGGCCACACCATACCAAACGGAGACTATACCATTACAGTGACTGCATCTAATACTAAAAATTCAAAAGAAGCGTCATTCAACTTAAAGGTTAAGAATAATCCGAATAAATTTAGCTTCATACGCTACGGAAATAACATTGGGGTAGATGCAATAAGCAATGCCAATCAATTTAGAATCACAGTAGATAAAGCAGCCGATGCTGCTACGATTCTAAGTAAATTCACAATAGAAGCTCCTACTACAGATATCACAGGAAAAAATGTACGATGGAGTATCAGAAACGGAAAGAACTGTGATAAGTTGGAAATAGATGAAAATGGTAAGATTTCATTTGCAAATGCTATATGGCCAGGATTAGATGCAACAGATCCAGTAGCCACAAATGGTTCAGGATTCTTCTTTGTTACAGCCACTGTTGGTGAAGACAAAGATTCTGAATTCTCACTGGAAGTACCTGTCTTTATACATTATGACTTGGTTATAGCTGGTGTTCATGTATTATATAATCCATTTGTATTCCAAGTTAATCCAAAAACAATTGGTAATAGTACTTATTCTGAAAAACCAATTATTAAAGGTATAGATGCGGAAGCTTTATCATTGTTCACTTTAGACTACAGACGTTCATTTAACTATACGGCAATTAGCGGTACATTTACCAATGGCGATCCTAAAACTTCTAACTTCCTGAACACTCTCTGGACTAAATTCGGAGAAGACTCTGGTAGAGGGGTTAACACAGGTTCCAGGAATGCTATTTCCTATTATGCCAATATAGAGAAAAATAAAAACACTTTAAGTTATGCTATAGGATATGTTGATCCTACTAACGGGCTTGCCCTCAAATTGAATCCTAATAAATGGGTTTTAGACGGAGAGTATCCTAATGGTATATTCACAGGTCAGATGACTTTCGATAAAACTGGAGCAGATCCTCAAAAAGGTAGTCAGGTGTTCCCGCTAATCATCTGGTTCGATCCTAACTTCTAAATACTAATACGTTAAAAATAGAAATTATGTATAACATAAACAATCTAATTAAATCAATAAGCATAAGAGGGTATTTCACCCTCTTAGCACTGATAGTCACAATCAGCGTATATGCTCAAGAATTAACTTTAAAAGGTGTTATTGTAGACGAAACAGACACACCTCTTATTGGAGCAACTATACAAGCTAAAGGCACCTCGACAGGAGCTATCACAGATTTTGATGGAAAATTTACTCTAAAAGCAAAAAAAGGAGCTACAATTTCTATCTCTTACATTGGTTATAAAACACAAGAACTAAAATTCAATGGTCAAAGATCCATTAATATAAAAATGGTTCCAGATAACCAGGCACTAGATGAGGTAGTAGTAGTTGGATATGGCGCGATGAAACGTAGCGATTTGACAGGTTCTGTTGCTTCTGTTGCTGCCAAAGATATTGAAGGATTTCAAACAAGTTCTGTAGCAGGTGCATTAGGTGGACAAATAGCCGGAGTGCAAATCACATCTACAGATGGTACTCCTGGTGCAGGGTTCAACATCAACATTCGTGGTGTAGGAAGTCTGACAGGTGATTCAAGCCCGCTCTACATTGTAGACGGTTTTCAGGTAGACGACATTGATTATTTATCAAATTCAGATATTGAATCTATTGAAGTACTTAAAGACGCTTCATCTTCTGCCATTTATGGTGCACGTGCAGCAAATGGTGTTGTGATGATTACAACAAAATCAGGAAAAAGCGGGAAACCACAAATTAGCTATAATGGTTCTGCAAGTTATCGTAAAATCTCTAAAACATTGGATGTATTATCTCCCTACGAATTTGTGAAATTACAGGGTGAAGTTAATAATGATCTCTTGAGCAGTTACATTTCTGACAAAGAATTTGATGATGCCGGAAAACCAATTAGATACCATTCATTAGAAGATTATGTAGGCGTAAAAGGAGTAGATTGGCAAGAAGAGACTTTCAACCCGACTTGGTCTCAAGATCATAATTTCTCTCTTAGAGGTGGTAGCAATGATACACAATATAATGCGGCTTTTTCTCGCTATGTAGAAAACGGTATCTTCAACAACAGCGGTTTTGACAAAACAACAGCTAAGTTTCGTATAGATCAAAAGATTAATAAAAATATATCGTTCAATGCAACTATTAACTATGCTTTAACTAATCGTAAAGGTGTAGGAACAACAGCTGATTCCGGACGCTTCAATATGTTAGCTCAGATACTTAGCGCACGTCCCACAGGTGGAAATAAGCTAACCGACGAAGAATTATTGCATTCGGCCATTGACCCGGAAATGCTAGAAACAGGCGAAAGCCTAGCACAGGTTAATCCTGTTATGCAAACTCAATCTGTAACTAACAATAAACGTGGCGAAATGTGGTCTGGAAATGCATCTGTAAGCTGGCAGATCATACAAGGACTTACTTTTAAGAGTGCCGGGACATATAATACAACCAATAGCCGCACTGACATTTTTTATAAAAATGGCTCTAAGGAAGCATATCGTAATGGTGAACAACCTTATGGACGTACAACCATGCAACGCGATGTACGCTGGACCAACTTTAATACTTTAACCTGGAAACAAAAGGTAAAGAAACATAATTATGATGTCATGCTAGGACACGAAGTATCCTACAAAAGTACAGAATATTTGTTAGGTGAAGCAATGGGATTCCCTTTCGATCAAATGGAAAATGACAACATGGGGCTAGGTGCAACTCCAAGTAAGGTTGAAAGTACTTACTATGATAAAACGTTATTATCATTTTATGCACGTGCTAACTATAATTACGACAATCGTTATCTATTTACAGCAACAGTACGTGCCGATGGTTCTACGGTATTCTCATCAAATAAGAAATGGGGATTCTTCCCTTCTTTCTCTGCAGCGTGGCGTGTATCAGAAGAAGCATTCATGAAAGATATTAAATGGATTTCAAATTTCAAAATTCGTTTAGGTTGGGGTACAGTAGGAAATGACAATATACCTAACTATCTATCTCTGGACCTATATGAAGCAAATAAATATGGCATAGGCAATAGTAGTGTTACTGTTTTAAATCCTAAACAACTTAGAAATAAGAATTTGAAATGGGAAGGATCAAACACTACTAACTTAGGTATTGACTTAGGTTTCTTTGACAACCGCCTAAATTTAACCGCTGAATTCTTTATCAAGAATACAAAAGACTTGCTATTGTCACAATCACTGGCACATATTACAGGATTTGACTCACAAATGCAAAACGTAGGAAAAATTCAAAATAAGGGTATTGAATTAAGTTTAAACAGCACCAATATTCAAACTCGGAATTTTACTTGGCAAACCAACTTTAATATATCATTCATCAGGAATACATTGAAGTCACTGGCGTCAGGAGTAAACTACATGCAAGCACGTTCTGGCTTTGATAGCAATTTCACTTCATATGATTATATGGCTATTGTCGGACAATCGCTTGGTCTGATTTACGGATATGAATTTGATGGTATTTATCAATATTCAGATTTTTATTCAGTTCCGGGTTCCAGCACTTTAATATTAAAGGAAGGCGTAACAAGCAATCCAAGTCTTGGAAACAGATTGTCTCCGGGAGCAGTTAAATATAAAGATCAAGATGGTGATGGAGTAATAACAACTAAAGACCGTACTGTTATCGGTAATGCTTTGCCTAAATGGTATGGTGGTATCACTAACACATTCAACTATAAAGGTATTGATTTTAGCTTTATGTTGCAATTCAATTACGGCAATGACATTTATAATGCAACCCGTTTGTATGCAACTCAAACCAATACACAACGTAGAAACCAATTAGCAGAAGTAGCAGACCGTTGGAGTCCGACAAACGCTTCAAACAAGGTACCTCGCTACAATGGATACGTAGTAAACGATGTGTATTCACGATTTGTAGAAGATGGTTCTTTCCTACGTTTAAAGAATATAACACTAGGATATACACTGCCTCATAAATGGACTCGTAGTTTCCATGTATCCAAACTTCGCGTATATGCTACCGGACAAAATCTCTTCTGCCTTAACAACTATAGCGGATATGATCCGGAAGTAAGTACAGCCAGCAAAAGTCCTATGACTCCCGGACTGGATTGGGGTGCTTATCCTAAGAGTAGAGTATTTACATTTGGTATTGATTTACAGTTCTAATATGAGAAAATAATATGAAGAAATTAATATATTACATAGCAATGTCCATTCTGTGCATTTTACCTTATTCATGCTCATTAGATGAAGAGGCAAGAAGCGAAATGGAAAAGAAGAATTACATGACTAATGCTAAAGAAGCACAAGATGTTCTATTAGGAGTATATCGTACAACTGTTGAAGATGCTGCATACGGGTATCATCTATCTTTCTTGTTCAACATGGGAACAGATATATCTCAAGGAGAAGGTTCCGATATAACGAATTATCGTATCATTGTCAATAACGCTTTTCCTACTACCCAAGTAGAAATTCAACAAACATGGCAAGTTCTTTATAAAGGTATCTACAGAGCAAACGACTTCCTGGAACGTATTAGTGGAAAAATAGAGACTTATAATACTACTGATAAAAAAATCGCAACTCTTTATATAGCCGAAGCCAGAGCGTTAAGAGCCATGTTCTATTTCGAGTTAGTTCGTCGTTATGGAAATATTCCTTTGATTACCAGTACAGAGATGTCTTATCAAGCTCCTACTACTTTTACACAGGCTACTCCTGATAAAGTATATGAATTTATTGAAGACGATCTTCTTTATGCTAGTGAAGTCCTACCATATGCAATCGACGATCAGCTTCGTGAGAACACATCATATCGTTTTAGTAAAGGGGCAGCACTTGGGCTCTTGGCAAAAGTGTATGCTACATGGGCAGGATATCCTGTACAAAATACAGCAAAATGGGAAGATGCTGCCAAAACAGCACGTATCCTCATCGAATCCGGCAAACATTCATTACTGCGCAATTATGAAAAGTTATGGGAAAATACTTGTAGCAGTGTATGGGATCCAACAGAAAGCTTAATCGAGATTTCATTCTATTCTCCTACCGTATCTGGTTCTGGAGATCCTGTAGGGCGTATCGGCAAATGGAATGGAGTAAAAACAACAGCTATCGCCGGTGTACGAGGTAGTTGTGCAGGAAATATGAAAGTAGTCCATACATTCGTGCTCGATTGGAGAGACGGCAAAAATGCAAATGACAAACGTCGCGATCTATCAGTAGCAAACTATAAGTATGATGACGATTACGTATTATGGGCTAAAGGTAAAAGTGACACGGAAGAATCTGCAAAATTAAAAGACCAAGATCCCACTCAAGCTCAAAAAGAAAAACAAAACTATACACCAGCCAAATGGGATCTTATAAAATACCAAAAGACAGGTGGGGTTATCAATAACGATAAATCTAACGCAAACTGGTATTTCTTACGTTATGCAGATGTATTACTCATCTATGCCGAAGCGCTGAATGAATGGAAACATGGTCCTACCACAGAAGCTTATGCTGCAATTAACGAAGTTCGTCGTCGTGGATATGGATATCCTAGCAATACAGGAAGCTGCGACCTTTCAAACTTAAATGAAGAAACTTTCCGTGAAGCAGTCAGAAAAGAACGTGCGTATGAATTAGCATTTGAAGGTCATCGTCGTATGGATTTAGTTCGCTGGGGCATCTATTATGAAACTATACAAAAAACGAATGCTGCTTTAGCAAACTGGTGGGATTCTGCAGATAATTACAGATATTTGTTATATAAATATACAGAGAAAAACAAACATGAATTACTGCCTATTCCACAACGTGAAAAGGACTTGTGTATTCAGTTCAAACAAAACCCTGGTTGGTAACAAAATCTCTATAACTTCTCTCCAATA
>ERZ791611.1114-NODE-1114-length-19605-cov-12.752327_pt1 | contig 19605 bp, 21 predicted proteins | sample MGYA00510275_ERZ791611 | MGnify/ENA primary metagenome ERZ791611 (study PRJEB30046, sample SAMN00791912) | human gut metagenome | study: EMG produced TPA metagenomics assembly of the A metagenome-wide association study of gut microbiota in type 2...
TGGAAGAACGCTTGAGCAAACAGCGTTATTTGATGGGCGACACCATTACGGACCCGGATATCCGCTTGTACGTAACCTTGTGCCGCTTTGACCTCGTATTCTACCAAAAATACTTCGTCAACAAAAAACGCCTCGTAGACTACTCGAATCTTTGGAACTACGCGAAAGACCTGTACTCCAACCCGGCTTTCGGCGGCACTACCAGCTTCGAATCCATGCGCCAGCGCTTCTACTATGTAGACCACACGCCAATCGAAGACTTGCCGCGCTTGGTACCGAAGGGACCGGACGACAGCATTTGGTTGGAACCGAACGACCGCGCTGCTAAATTCGCAAAGTAAGAGCGCATCTGAAATAAACGGCGTAGCGCCACCGCCGCGCCGTCAAATGTGCCCATAACGTAGCAGGGGGGGATACGAATGTTAGATACAAATACGGAAACCGTCCTACGGTTGATTCGAAATACCACCTTGGAAGGGCGGCCCGAAACCGTGGCGGTCATCAAAAACGCGTTGCTGGATTATTTGGCCGCGTCACTGGCGGCCACGCCTTATGAAAAAGTGCGACAAATCGCCGCCGTAAGCGCTGATGGCGCCGCAACGGCTACCGGCAAGGGTTCGCCCTTATTAGGACGCGCCGAACGCACATCCGACGAATTAGCCGCTTTCTACAACGGCTTCCAGTCCCATTATTTGGACTACGACGACGCGCAGGCCAACATTGCCGGTCATTTTAGTACGGTGCTGTTTTCCGTGTTATTCGCCGTAGCGAAGCCGGAAGACACATTGATAGACTTCATCACGGCTTATGCGGCCGGCGCCGAGCTGGAAGGCCTGCTAGGGGCACGCCTCAATCCGCAACACAAGCTGCAAGGCTGGCACTCGACGGGGACCATCGGTCCTTTGGGCGGTGCGGCGGCCATCATTCGCCTTCGTAACTTGCCGCAGGACCAAGCGGTTCGCCTGTTGTCTATGGCGGCTACCCAATCGGCCGGCATGGGTTTCGAGTCCGGCTCTGATGTGAAGCCCCTCCATGCAGGCCTGGCGGCACGAAACGCCGTTTTTGCGTATCGCTTGGTGCAGGAAACCCAGCTCAGTGCGTCGGAAAACATATTCAATGACGCTACCGGCTGGCTTAATACTATCGGTAATGTGCCTCTCGATGTGGAAGCTCTCGAAGCGGACTGGCAGAATCCCGGTCAGCTCCTAAAGCCAGGTTTATGGCTAAAGCTGCATCCGTACTGCTCCGCTGCTATCTGTGGCGCTTCGGCGTGCGAGACCATTCGCGGTGAAATGAAAACCCGCAACCTCCAGCCGAAGGACATTGCTACAGTGACCTTTGATTTCCCGCCAGGGGCCGATAAAGCCTTGCGGTACAGCAAGCCCGTAACGGGGCAAGAAGGGCGCTTCTCCATGGAATACGTGGCCTGGCAAGAACTGTGGCTCGGCGGTGTCGATGACAAGCTGTTCCTGGAACCGAAAATGCCGGACTTATTCCAGCATCTGCAGGACGTAGGCTGTTTCAACCGCGTGCACACACTGCCCAAGGTGGCGAAGGACAAACGAATTACCAAGGTGGCTGTTCATTTCACAGATGGGACGGACATTAGCGTCACTGAAGACGCACCGAAGGGGTCGCCGGACAATCCGCTGACTACCGACGAAATTATAACAAAGTTAGTAAGCGCTACGAACCACGAACGAGCAAACGCTATTACCGATGCGTTAGGTCATTGGCCGAACGGTACGGTAGGCGACGTGCTTAATGCCCTTACGAAGTAGGCCATAGGGGGTCGCCACGTAAGGCACTGTAAACCCGCAAGAGGCAGAACGTCTTGAGCGGACGTAGCGAAGAGTATGGACATATATAGGAATTTTAACGAGAAAAGGAAGAGAGCAATGGAACTTAAAAAGTATTGGAAACGCATTGTATTGGCGGCGGCCATGGTAGCAGCAGTAGGTCTCGTAGCCGGCTGCGGCGATCAGGGGAGTTCCGATAAGAAATCCGGCGACAACAGCCAGGTACAGAACATCGTAGTCGCAACGCGCGGCACATCGAAACCGTTCTCCTACACCGACGACAAAGGTGATTTGACCGGTTACGACGTAGAAATTTTGAAAGAAGTAGAAAAACGCGACCCGTCGCTGCACTTCACCTTCAAGGCTATGTCCGTTGACGCTGCCTTCGTAGCGATGGACGCCGGCCAGGTGGACATGATTGCAAACCAGATGCGCAACAACCCGGCCCGTGCTGCTAAGTACATTTACACCAAAGAAATCAACAACTACACGGTTCGTAAGCTCGTCGTGAAGAAGGGTCGCACCGATATTCACAGCTTAGATGACTTGCAGGGCAAGACCGTCGCTGCTACGACAAACTCCGAATTTGCTGATTTGCTGAAGGAATACAACAAGACAGCGAAGACGCCGATTAACATTATCTTCACCGATAAAGGTACCGCTGAAACGTTGAACCTCGTAGCAACCGGTCGTGCTGATGCGGCTGGCGAATACGTGTACATGGTTACCACCGCTCAGAAGGACCGCAACTTGCCGGTTGAATCCGTTGGTGGCGTGTTGACCGACGTACCGACCTATTACATCCTCCGCAAAACGCCGGAAATGCAGAAGGTTGCTGACAAAATTGACGCTCAGATCAAAGCTATGCGCGCTGATGGCACGTTGAAGAAACTGTCCGAACAGTACTTGGGCGCTGACTACACGGTTAAGCCGAACGAAAAATAAGGAGTGACAGCATATGGGGCAATTATTTGATGTATCGTATATGATACGGTCTTTCCCGGTATTGTTGGCATCCTTGCCGATTACGCTGATTATTACCGCTGTAGCCACCGTATGCGGATTTATAATAGGAATTTTCGTCGCACTCGTACGGGTGCGACGAATTCCCATTTTACGGCAACTGGCGGTGGTGTACGTTTCGTTCATGCGCGGGACACCGTTCCTCGTGCAGCTGTTTCTGGTGTACTTCGGCTTGCCGGAGCTTTTGATGCACCTCGGCGTGAACGTGCGCAACATACCGGGCTTGACCTATGTATTTCTCGTATTTTCATTGTATGTAGGCGCTTATAGTGGTGAAATAATCCGCAGCGCCATCGGCGCTGTATCGCCTGGGGAACGGGAGGCGGCGCTCAGTCTCGGCATGACGACTTGGCAGGTTTATAGCCGTGTCGTGTTACCGCAGGCCTTTCGTTTAGCGGTACCGCCGTTGGTGAACACCATTATCGGCACGGTGAAAGGCACGTCCTTAATCTTCAACGTTGGTGTTATCGACATTATGCGCCGCGCTGATTTGATGGGCGGCAATTCCCAGCGTAACCTGGAATTGTACGTAGACGTAGCCATCATCTACGGTATCTTGATTGTGTTAATTTCACTGTTAGGCCGCTTGTGGGAACGTCACTATCGCATTGATAATGACCGTCTCGACAATCGCGCCGCCACAGACGTATAGAAGGAGGGCCCACTATGGATAACGTATCGATTATCGATCCTAAATATATGGTCGGCACCTTTATGTACGTCGTCGGCTATATTAAAGTTACACTGTTTATCACTATTACATCCGTTGTGTTTGGCTCCATTTTAGGTCTCTTAAGCGCCTTGGCCGAATACAATAAAATTCCCGTGGCGCGCCGTATCGCCCAGATTTTCGTGGCTGTGTGCCGAAGCCTGCCGAATATGATTCTGTTGTACCTCGTGTACTACGGCTTGCCCATCGCGTTCTTAGGCCTTGAAATGCACACCGGCATTCACGTGCCCTTTGAAAAAGTGCCCGCTATCGCGGTAGCTATCGTAGGCTTAACGCTTCATACCGGTGCGTATTTAAGCGAAATCTTCCGTGCTGCCATTGAATCGGTGCCGCAGGGCCAGCGAGAAGCTGCCTTGTCCATTGGCATGACCCAATTCCAAGCCTTCCGCCGCATCTTCTTGCCCCAGGCCGCCGTATTTGCTTTGCCGCTGTTTACCAACCAGTTCTTGTCGACCATGAAGAGTACCAGTATTGTGTTCGTCATTACCGTTGTAGAACTGTTAGGCGCCGCCAAGCTTTATGTAGAAGATAACTCGGCATACTTTGAAGCCTACCTGGTGGTAGCCTTGATCTACTGGATTATGGGCATTGTTATTGAATTTATCTTTGCGCGCCTTACGGACTACCTGGGCCGCTACAAACAAGGTCATTCGGAAAGCTAAGAGACACGAAGGAGAGAGAGCCTAATGATTAAAATAACAGGTGTTAAAAAGGCCTTCGGGTCTAGAGAAATATTAAAAGGAATTGATTTGACAGTGCCTACCGGGACTGTTACAGTAATCCTAGGACCGTCCGGCAGTGGTAAAACCACCTTCCTTCGGACGTTGAACTTCCTGGAAAAAGCCGATGCCGGCGTTATGGAATTAGAAGGTACCACCGTCAATTTGCACACCGCGTCCAAGCAGGAGCAGCTGCAGATTCGCCGCCGCACGTCCATGGTGTTTCAGATGTACAATCTGTTCAGCCATATGACGGCGATCGAAAACGTCATGGAAGGTCTTCGCACCGTGCGCGGCATGGCCAAGAAAGACGCTGAAAAAATCGCTCGCGAATGCTTAGAAGAAGTAGGCATGCTGGACTTTGCCAAGCAATATCCGTCCCAGCTGTCCGGCGGTCAGCAACAGCGCGTCGGCATTGCCCGCGCCATGGCCATGAACCCGGAAGTCATCCTCTTCGACGAACCGACCAGCGCCTTGGACCCGGAACTCGTAGGTGAAGTGCTGGCGGTCATCAAGAAAGTGGCTACGGACCGCAAAATTACCATGATCGTCGTAACCCACGAAATCGGCTTCGCTCGCGAAGTAGCGGACCAAGTCGTATTCATGGAAAACGGCGTAGTAGTGGAACGTGGCAACGCAGAAGACGTGCTGGGCAACCCAAAAGAAGAACGAACCCGCGCCTTCTTGAATCGCTATTTGAACGCGTAAAACGCATAGGAGGACCACTATGGCAGAAGAATTTAGACAACTTACCGCCGCTGACGGCGTAGCGTATGGCAACTTAGTGGTCAACGGCTATGCGGCCAACGACCAGTATGGCTTCGCTTTCGCAGCCCGTCACCTGACGCTGGACGAAGCAATCGACTGGGTGAAATCAAACCCCGTCTACGGACTTTTTGTGGATGGCGAGCTCGTATCGTCCATCACCTTGCGCATGCCCTGGGGCCCCAATCCGGGACCGCGCCCGGTGCCGCACATCGGTCACTTCGTAACCAATGCGGCGTACCAAGGCAAAGGCTACGCACGACGCATGCTCAACTACGTTGAAACCGCCATACTGCGTGACCAACTGAAATCACCAATCGTAACCCTTGGTACCGCTGATGTACACCCGTGGCTTTGTGGGATGTATGAACACTTTGGGTTTAAAGAATTTGGGCGCAAAAAAATGGAAGGAAAGACGTATACCACCGTCTATTTCGAAAAGGCTATTAAGTAGAAGCGCCGTTACGCGGCCGGGTTCACAAGAACGAATCGGGTGATGATGTCGTAAAATTGGTACGGCTTTGTACTTAGGATGTAGGTAAGCCGCGTCATTACTCGCTTATAAAAGAATTCAAAAACTCCACCATAGCCATTCGCTCCCTTCGGTTACACCAATGGTCGCTTCATGGTTATGGTGGAGTTTTTTAGCATTTCTTGTTAATTAAGTATTCTTCATGACGCGGCTTACCTTCCATCTACCGTTTTAAAGCGGTGCCCAATTTTACGGCATCATCACCGCATGGTTCGGATCTTCGTGACCATTCGGCCGCGTTTCGACGGCTTGGTACTTAAATAGGGGCTTTTCGAAGTAGACTGGTGGTAGTACGCTTGGGAGGGCAACGAAGCCGAATGGGAAAGCTGATGCGGCTCATGCGGTAGTTAGTTTGAAAATTGGGATTGGTATTTTAACGTGGCGCGAAAGGGTAAGTAGCGTCATGGCGCAGGGGACTTGAGGGTAAATAGTAAGACGCTTCGCTACAACTACGAAACGACCATTTGTGTAACAGAAGGGAGCGAGTAGTTGTAGCGAAGCGTCTATATTTATAGCATGGATTCGTAATGACGCTACTTACCTGCGGCGAAGTTCGAAGCCGGACCAATTTTCCAACTAACTACCCGAGTCGTTCTTGTACATCGGCTTCGTTGCTTCTCAAACGCTTTACACTATATCGAAAATTCTGTATACTGTACATAGCATATTAATCGATAAATTTAGATATAGTAAGTAGCGCCTTGTTTCGAAGTCATTTCAGAGGCTGGGGACGGGCGAAAAATGCATAGGAGGATGAAAATGCCTTTATTAATAACGGCGGGTGCCGTGTTTTTGTTAATCATCTTTGTGTCAGTGTGGCGGCTGAATGCGCTGTTGTCGTTGCTCATCGTGTCGGTGGTGACGGCGCTGGCGCTGGGCGTGCCGGCGGTGAAAATCACGTCCGTGTTGGAGCACGGCATGGGGAGCACGCTTGGTCACATCGCGTTGCTCTTTGGGCTTGGCGCTATGCTTGGTCGGCTTTTGGCTGGTGGGGGTGGTGGTCGTCGTATTGCCTTCGGTCTTGTTGAGTTTTTCGGCGAAAAGCACATCAGCTGGGCCGTCATCACCGCGTCATTCATCATCGGCATCTCCATGTTCTTCGAAGTGGGGATTATTCTCATGTTGCCAATCGTGTTTGCGGTAGCTCGTGAAATGAAAGTTGGCCCGCTAAAATACGGGTTTCCGATGTTGTCGGCTATCATTGCGACGCATTGTTTCTTGCCACCACATCCGGGACCGACGGTTCTGGCCGGTGAATACGGCGCTGACCTTGGCGTCGTATTAATGTATGGTATCATCGTCGCCATTCCGACGGTTGTTATTTCAGGGATTCTATTGGCAGGGCCGATTCGCAAATTTATGCCGACGGCGTTCAATAAAGGCGCTACCGGCGCCACGAAAACGACCGTGGCCAACGGTGACGCCGCCGAACAGGACAGCGAAGGGGTGCACGATGCCCAAGAAGCATTGTCCAAAGAATGGGTGAAAGCGACGGACGGCCACGCGCTGCCTAGCTTTGGTATCAGCCTGTTCACCGCGTTATTGCCGGTATTGCTCATGATATTTGGCACGCTGGCAACGTCATTGCCGCACAATCCGTCGTGGGCTAATGTAATCGGCGTGTTCCAATTCTTCGGCCAGCCGCCGATTGCCTTATTGAGTGCCGTAGTGGTGGCACTCTACACTATGGGTTGGCGTCGCGGCGTTAGTACGGCACTTTTGATGAAATCCTGTGCCGGTTCCATCGGTGCTATTGGCATGGTGCTGCTCATCATTGGTGGTGGCGGCGCTTTCAAACAAGTGCTCATCGATGGTGGTGTAGGGCAGTATGTTGGCACGCTCTTTGCCGGCAAAGAATGGTCGCCACTCGTTATGGCTTGGGCCGTTGCTGCCGTGCTTCGCGTATCCTTAGGTGCAGCGACCGTTGCAGCTTTATCGGCATCGGGCCTCGTAATGCCACTAGTTGAAGGTAGTGGCGTTAACCTGGCACTGCTCACCTTGGCAACTGGCGTAGGTAGCACCTTTGGATCCCACGTAAATGACCCGGGCTTCTGGGTAGTTAAAGAATACTTTGGCCTGACACTGAAAGAAACCTTCGGCACCTGGACCGTGCTGACCATTGTCCAAGCAATCTTGGGCTTAGGATTTATCCTGATTGTGGCTCGGTTTGTAGGGTAGAAGAGAAAAGTTAATAGTTGAAATATGAAAAAGCCGTATCCCCGGTTACTGAAAAGTGAGGGGATACGGCTTTTGTTATTGGATATTTAATTTTTCTTTGAGTTCTCGTATTCTAGTATTTGTCATAAAGAAATAATCTCTTTCGGCTTTTCGATGAGATATATAACTCAAATACAAGTTTTGGTCACCATATAACGTTTTCTCGGCATCACGATATTCTTGGAATGGATCCATTAGAATCAACTCCTTTTGGAAGTTTTACTGAAGGTTTAATGCTTTACGTATTGCCTTAATTTTTTCATCAGATAGTTTTAGCATTTTTACAGCATCATCAAACGAGAATCCGGACTCTTCTAGGGCTTTTATATTGTTTATAAATGCTTTTTCTTCGCCAATGGCCATACCACGTTTTTCCCCAATGGCGATGCCTTCATCTTTTCCTTCGGCTCTTCCTTCGACTCTGCCTTCTTCTTTGCCTTCTCTATAGCTTGCGTTCATATCGTTGATATGGTCATTTTCAGCTTTGCGTTGCATGTGGTATGACCAACGTAAATCTTTATCGGCAAAGAATTCTTCTTCAGCGTTTCGTATGGTTTTGAAAACAGGATCCACATCAATCAACTCCTTCCAAGGTGCTTGCAAATCTTTACACTTGAAATTAATATATTCTCTAATATCCTCAGTAGAACGAACCATGTCTCCGGAATAATACATTACTCGATTTAAAAAGCCCGCGTGGTTATGAACCTGCATCTCGATATTTATTTTAGTTTTATCATCCATCGTTGCTAAAATATCGAGGCGAGAAACCTTTTCATCAATTTTAAATTCTCTTTAGTAACTTTTTCGTCGCCATCATCTTCATTATATGCAGTTACTTTCTCTCTTACAACTAGCTGCGGGCTGTTTATTTCAGAGGACAACAGATATTCAGACGTTGTCACAGAAGAGCCAAGAACTGTATACATTTCCTTCAAATTAACGTTGCTATTCAAGCTATAGTTTCCCATACTTTGCCTCCTAATTATACCATGATCGTGGTTGACATTCCTTGGCCAGATCTATTTATTTACTAGGAAAGCTGCTATAATGAACTCAATTAATGAACTAAATGAGGGGGGCCTATGGAGACTACGGAACGGGTAATGTTCAAAGAGCATTTAGAGGAGATGCGCAGGCAGATCCGTGCAGGTATAGAGACGGCGTTTGTGGACCAAAGTATTGTGTCTGACGCGATGTATCAGCCGCAACTGGTGATGAATAATCCGGCAGAGCATACGAAGGTTATTTCCGTGTTGCAGCGGGAACTGGCGGGATGCACTTCATTTACCTTTAGTGTCGCTTTTATAACCGATAGTGGTATTGAAGGCTTGCTGGGCGTGTTGCGCGATCTAGAAAAGCGCGGTGTTAAAGGGCGAATTTTGACGACGGATTACCTGTATTTTACGGAGCCGAAGGCATTGGCAAAATTGGCACAGCTTTCGAATCTTGAAATTCGCATGTATCGCACGCATGGCAATAGCAAGGGTTTCCATACTAAGGGGTACATTTTTGATGAAGCGGGCACCTATAAAATTATCGTGGGTAGTGCGAATCTGACGCAAAGTGCCTTGTCCATTAATCAAGAATGGAACACGAAGGTTGTGGCGATGGCCGATGGAGCCTACGCGGCATCGGTTATGGCGGCGTACAATGCTTTGTGGGACGACCCGGCCACGGAAACCTATGAACAATTTAAAGCGTCATATACTGAGCAGTACGAGGATAAAAGCCAGAAATTAAAAGAACTGCAACAAATGATGAAGCAGCACAAGGGTAAATCGTATGCGGATATGATTGATGAAGCGGCAGAGCGCGTGGCACAGCTGACAACGATGACACCGAATCCGTCGGTGGGGTTATTGCCCAATAAAATGCAAACGAATTTCATCAACCGCATTGAAGAACTTGTAGCTGATGGACATCAAAAGGCGCTACTCATTTCAGCGACGGGAACAGGGAAAACCTACGCGGCAGCTTTTGCCGTGCAACAACGTCGGCCGCGACGCATGTTATTCCTGGTGCACCGTGAGCAAATTGCAATGCAAGCGCTGAAAAGCTTCCGCAATGTTATTGGCAAAGGTAAGACGATGGGGCTCGTGTCCGGCACGCACCACGACTACGACGCGGATTTTGTGTTCTCAACGGTGCAGACCATGTCGCGTCCCGACAATTATCAATTGATTCGGCCGGATGAGTTCGACATCATCGTTATTGACGAAGTACACCGCGCCGGTGCTGAAAGCTACCGCCGGATTATGGAGTACTTCACGCCCAAGTTTTGGCTGGGCATGACGGCTAGCCCCGAACGAACCGACGGCTTCAACATTTACGAGCTTTTTGACTACAATATTGCCTATGAAATCAGACTCCAGCAAGCATTAGAGGAAGATTTATTGTGCCCGTTCCATTATTTTGGCATTTCAGACTTCAAGGTTGAAGATAGTGTGACAGATGCCCGCGAATTTTCACGCTTAGTTGATACGGCTCGTGTGGATCATGTCATGAAACAAGCCAATTATTTCGGGTATAGTGGTAATCGTGTTAAAGGGCTCATTTTCTGTAGCCGTAAAGAAGAAGCGCAGAAACTGTCTCAGCTTTTCAATGAAAAGGGCTGGCGCACATTGGCCTTAAGCGGCGATGATAAGCAAGAAATACGTCTTGATGCAGTGCGCCGTTTGTGTGACGATACCATTCCGGAAGAGGAACGATTGGATTACATTATTACTGTCGATATCTTCAACGAAGGGGTAGACATTCCAGATATCAATCAAGTTATCATGCTGCGCCCGACGGAATCCGTTATAATCTTTGTGCAACAGCTGGGTCGTGGTTTGCGCAAAGCACCAGGCAAAGAGTATGTGGTTATCATTGATTTTATCGGCAACTACACGAATAACTTTATGATACCGGTGGCGCTGTCCGGCGATAGAAGCTATAACAAAGACACGGTTCGTCATTATGTGGCCGACGGCACGCGGTTATTGCCGGGCTGCTCGACTATTCATTTTGATGAAATAACGCAGAAACGCATTTACGAATCATTGGATAAAGCGCGTTTTGACAGCATTAAATTCCTCATGGAGAACTATGAGGCGTTGAAGAATAAGCTCGGTCACATTCCGTCGATTCGTGATTTTGAAGATTATGGCGCTATCGACATCATGCTTATCGTCAATAACAACACGTTCCGTTCGTACTATGAATTTTTGCGCAGTCGTGATGCGGATTATAAAATTCGGCTGACGCCTGATGCGGCCTTGCTCTTGGAATTGGTGCAGGCGAAGCTGATGGAAGGGAAGCGACCTCATGAATTGGTGCTTCTCAAGCATTTATTGATTCATGAGACAAATGCGTTGGCAGCTAACGGAGCAAATGCATTGGCAACTAGCGGAGTAGCAAGCAAAACAGCTGGTGAAATAAACAGCATCTGGCAGAGCACGGTTCAGGAATTGAAAGCTAATTACAATATTGCCATAACCGCGAATGCTAGAGAAACTATGATTAATATGCTGCGTGGGCAGTTCTTTACCGGCACCGGTGGCGCACGTTATAAGAATGCCGTTATGATCACCGACCTCGGTGATGATGTAGTGGGCAGTGATTTATTTCACAAAGCCTGCGAAGATGAAAACTTTGTGCGACTATTGAAAGAAAGTATTGAGTATGGTTTGTATCGCTATGTGACGCGCTATAAAGCGGACGTTCACGGCCGGCCGTTCAAGCTCTATGCGAAATACACCTATGAAGACGTATGTCGACTCCTCGATTGGGGTGAAAACGTGGTGGCGCAGAACATTGGCGGCTATAAATACAATGACCGCACGAAAACCTTCCCTATATTTATCAATTACCACAAGGAAGAAGGCATTGCGGATACCATTCAATACGAAGACCGATTTATCAATCGCCGTCGGTTGATTGGTTTGTCTAAGAATGGTCGTACCGAAAACTCGAAAGATGTAAAGACCTTGCTTAATGCGCCGCAACTAGGCGTTACTATTGAACTCTTTGTGCGCAAAAACAAAGACGACCAAGGATCCAAAGAATTTTACTATTTAGGCCCAATGAAGCCAACAGGCGAACGAGAATCTATCACTATGGCTGCGGCAAAAAAATCCGCTGTAGAAATATTCTACGACCTGCAAATACCAGTGCGTGAAGACATCTACGACTATATAACGGGCTAAAAAAGGCTAATTTGCAAAGCAAGCATAGATTGTGATTTTATAAGAAATGATTGGATACTTGTTAATGCTATGATATAATAAATACAAGGAAAGGAGGGTGATGGTATGGCTACATCCAGCATTTTTGTACCGGTAAATATTACAGATGATGAAGAAGCAAGAATAGCTTTAGAGGCATTGGCTGCTGCATGTGAAACTGCTGAAAAAGAATCAAAACATCCAAGAGACCTCTCCTATATTCATATCGAAAATGATCCGGAAAAAATTAAACAAAGATTTGCTTCTAAATTTCATAAATGACAGAAAAATTTACTTGTGTAAACATATTGAATTTTATTAACTCATTCGGAGAGGATAGCGTGCAACGTGTCCTTTCCGAATTTTCTTGTCCTCTTTATTCGGAAATAGAAGGTTTTGTTCAACATAAAGCTATTGAATTTTCCAAAAAGAAGATGTCTATTACGCATTTAGTTTTTAATGAAGGTAATGATTTACTAGGTATAATCGCTTTAGCGCATAAACCAATTAACATTAAACAGAATGCGATATCTTTAAGTAAGACTCAATTAAAAAGATTAGAACGGCATGTAAGTAAAGATGATAGAAATGGTTCATATAATGCATCGGCTTTTTTGGTTGCCCAATTGGGGATTAACCAAAAGTTTAAAAATTGTATAAAAGGTTCTGAATTAATGGATATCTGTATTAAAAAGATACAGTCTGTACAAGCCGAAGTTGGTGGTGGCGTTGTTTTTGCTGAATGTGAAGATAAAGAGAAATTGTTAGATTTTTATAGTAATGAAGGTTTTCACAGTTTTCACGTTCGAACATCTGATTATGGAGTAAAATATATACAACTTTTTAAAGTATTATAGAGTTATTTAGGTTTGGGAGCAGTACATGAAACACATAGAAGTAGTAGCCGCTATCATTGAGCACAACGGCAAATTTTTAGCAACACAGCGTGGTTATGGTGAATTCAAAGATGGTTGGGAGTTCCCAGGCGGCAAAATGGAACCGGGTGAAACGCAGCAGGACGCACTGCGCCGTGAAATTCAAGAAGAACTGGCTATGGACATTAACGTTCAGGACTTTGTTTGCACCGTCGAACACGATTATGATAATTTTCACCTGATCATGCATTGCTACCTGTGCACCATGGCGAACCAGCACATCGAGTTGAAAGAACATGAAGCGGCAAAGTGGCTGACCAAAGACGCGTTAGACACCGTCGATTGGCTACCCGCGGACATTGCCGTGGTTGATCAGCTCAAGAAATTCTTAGCCTAAGGTGAAATAACTCTAAGCACTGCGGCATGTTCATTGAGATGAATCGGTGAGCTTTTTGAGGATGGGGGAATATCCATGACTAGTAAAAACAAGAGCATGAATCGATATGAAAATTTGAAGCCCCAAGCTTTAAATGCTGAGACTGCAAAAGCTTTAGAAGAATACAACGAAATGAAAGAACATCCTGAAAACTTTAAACGTTATAAAAGTTTTGTAGAGGTCTTGGAAGACATAGAAAACGATTGAGTTAAAAAAATAGAAAACGTGCAACCGCTATGAATCGAAAAAATCTTGGGTTCATAGCGGTTTTCTGTTTTATCCCATTAAGGCCAGAAAAGAGCATAAAGTTTGATTACCTTAAAAAACGCACAAAATATACATTTTCATCGTTTCAAAGTTTAGAGTCACTCTCTAACATATGCTATAATATAACTAATAATAATTCTTGTTTCTAAAAAAATATAAGAAGATTCTTAAAGCTGTGTAAGAGGGTGATTCATTATGTACAACTGGATACCGATTGAAGCAACCAATGACGCTACGACAGAGTTTAATAAGGAGCATGAGTGTTTTCATGATCATAGAATTGAGAATATATTTCTAGATTACAAAGAAGACGCTGTTATAGTATGGTTAAAGTATGATGACCGTAAGAATGGTGTTAAGTTACGTTTTCAAAAGATTTACGCATTTAAGCCGGAACCTTTTGATGATTATCCAGCTGCGTGGTTGCTTTCAACGTGGTTATTGGTTCTACCTGAAAATGGTCATGTAGCATGGACCACGAGTGGTTATGACGAAGGTACTTTAGAAAATTTAGAAGACGCTCGCAAATGCGGTACCTGGATTGAGGCGGGGAGTGTTAGCTATGTGCTAACCGATTATGAAGGCAATCAGGTGGACAAAAGAATTCGTTAATTAGATATGATTTTATTACGATGTTATTTGCTATAAATTTGCCAAGTATCAGAACCATAGAAGTGTCACTTTACCTCTCTAAAGCGAAAAACGAAGCATGAAAATCAAAAAGGGAAAAATCCCGCAAACAGATATATATACAGGTACGGCGCTTAATATTTCAAAAAAGCGCAAATCGTGTTACAATAAAATGTAACGATTTTTGTAGCACATATAGTAATGTTTGCTACAATTCAGTCCACGCAAGTGGCAGATGTTGAGTGACGCCGGGCGGCGTCCAAATAGGTTTTTACGAAACGGAGTGAGGATATGTTAGAACTAGAACCGGCCGCTTGTACCGGCTGCGGCGCCTGCAAAAATGCATGCCCCTATGATTGTATAACCATGGCACCGGACGAGCGCGGCTTTTTGTATCCTCGCATCGACACGACGCGGTGCATCCAGTGTGGCGCCTGTGAAGCAGCGTGCCCGCCGTTGACACCGCTCATGGCGTACACATCCACGCCGCCAGCATCGCTAGCTTACTTTGATAAAGCTCATTTCCGCGACGAAGCCACGTCGGGCGCCATCTTCGCCATGCTCGCCGAGTTGGTCATTAGCAAAGGCGGTGTCGTGTTCGGCGCATCCTATTCGCCGGACATGCAGCTCCGCCACCGCGGCAGCGACGATATCAGCGACGTCTACAAATTCCAAGGCGTGAAATTATCCCAAAGCGACACGCTGTTCACGATGCGTGAAGCACGGGAAGCCCTTGACGCCGGACGATGGGTCCTTTACACAGGCACACCGTGCCAAATCGAAGGATTTCTCGCATTCCTGGGCCGTGAGTACGAAACACTCATCACCATGGACTTTGCCTGCGCTGCCGTCAGCTCGCCGCGCCTCTTGATGTACTACCTGGACGGACTTCACAAAGACTTCCGTGAAGACCCCATATCATTCAGGGTGCGCGAGAAATTCAAGAACCACGGCTACCGCGACCCGTATACCAAATACGTTGGCAAAGACACTGTGAAATTATTCATGCCGGTGGCTCGCAACGAGTATTGTCAGCTTTACGAGCGCGGTTACGGCTATAGGCCATCATGCCGCCAATGTGCGTTCCGCAAGGACCACCACGTGGCAGACTTCACCATTAGCGATGCCTGGTCCGCGGTCAAACCGGACTGGCTGGAAACCGTAGCGACGGCCGCCGCCGGCGCGCCACACATCGACCAAGCCGCCATCGACGCGCTGGTCGACGAATCGGCCAACAAGGGTCTTTCGGTGGTGCAGCGAAACACGGATCAAGCGGAAGCGATTTGGCAGGAATGCCTGGCGCTGACCGTGAAGGATAAACCGGTGCTGAAAGCGGTGGACTATGATGCGGACCGAGAGAAAGCGGTCAACAAAGGCTTCACCACGGACGTACCGGCACCGGCCGACGAAGCCACGCTTTTTGAGGAACTTGGCACTAAGCGGTTCCGCAAAGTCGTGGGCAAGTATATAGGCGAAGAAAAACAAGGATTTTTCAAGCGGCTCTTTGGTCGCCGATAGTGGCACCGTGAGCTGCCGATAATAGATAGCCATGGAGGCGCCGAAAGGCACCTTAGAAGTTATCGATAGGGAGGCATATAGTTTGTTTACAACCACAAAAAAACAATGGGCGCTGGGGCGCCGTATATACGGATATCACAGCTGGCGCGAAAAGCGACGGATAACGCTCTTTGTCTTGCGGTCGTTTAAAAATAAAAAGCAATTGCAACAACTTCAGGCTTATTTCAAAGCCTACAAACCATTGCCGAATCTCTTAGAGGTTCACGAAGGCATTTATGAAATAATTAACCGCATCTTTCTTTACAAGGACTCTACGGCAGCACAGCGCTTAGCCGCCATTGAGGATCATTTCAACATGGCGCCGGAATACTTCAAGGACAGCGCCATAAAAATCATGTATGACCCCAAGGACGACCGCGGCGTTACCGTTTGGGAGTCCGAAGAACTGAACATGCGCGCGTCGCTGTGGTTCCACACCGGCCAACGAAAAGAAGGCTTCTTGAGCTTATTCCTGTTCTTTGGCGAACACGGTTTGTACCACATCAACTTCCGCTTAGGCCACGACTTTGAGGGCCAGCCCTGCATCTGGGTTGGCACCATTCAAGGCTACAAGGAAGGGCTCAACAAAGCGAAAGCAGCGACGAAGAAAATGTTTGGTTACCGGCCGAAGAACTTCATGTTTTTCTTGCTGCGCCAAGTGGCGACGGCCATGGGCATCGACCGAATCTACGCCGTGTCCGACAAAGGCTTTTATACGAACACCCACTTGATCCGCGGCAACCGGTCCAAGAAAGTGCAATTTGATTCATTCTGGCAGGAAATGGGCGGCGCCGAATGTCACGAAGACGACCGGTTCTATCGCATTCCGCTGGAAGAAGAACGCAAAACCTACGAAACGGCGAAAACGCATAAGCGCAACATGTATCGCAAGCGCTACGAAATGCTGGATCGCTACATTGATGAAATACAAGAAAACGCAGCTGGTTATTTGCTAACCGTGCATAAACCCGAAAAGCCCGCAGGCGGCGCTGAAACGCCGAGCTTCGACGGCCCGGAAACGGCCAATAAACCGCTGCATGACGATAGCGCTAAGTAAGCGCAACGAAAAGAGGTGGCAGGTATGAAGTGTCCGTATTGTAAAAGTTCAGAAAGTAAGGTAACCGATTCGCGCGCTACCGATGACGGCAACAGCATCCGTCGTCGCCGTGAATGCTTAGGCTGTGGTCGCCGCTTCACCACCTATGAAGTGGTGGAAGAAGTGCCCATTATGGTCATTAAATCCAGCGGTCGTCACGAAATGTTTGACCGCGGTAAGCTCCTAAACGGCATCCTTCGGTCGTGCAACAAGCGCGACATTCCCATTAGCGTTTTGGAAAACGTCGTGAAAAACGTAGAAGACGCTATTAGGAATCGGACGCGACAAGAGATTACCTCCTCCGAAATCGGCGACCTAGTATTACAAGAATTAAAAGTCATCGACGAAGTAGCCTACATTCGCTTCGCGTCGGTATACCGCAACTTCTCCGACATCGACGCCTTCATGACGCTGTTGGAGGACCTGCGCAACGATAACCGCTGGACTAGATAGCGAAGAGATAGCTAAGAGCTAGCAATCGAAAGACTAGATAATCGAGGGACCAAGCATGATTGATTTGCATTGCGACACCATTATGCAGCTCACGGAAACGCCATCCGGCGGCGACTTGTTGCACAATCGGTGGAAAATTGACATAGAAAAACTGAAAAAGGGCGGCTATGCGCTGCAAGACTTCGCCCTCTACGTGGACCTGGGCCACACCAAGGACCCGTACGGTAAGTACGAGCAAATGCGCCACGTCTTCAATGACAACATGGCTAAGTACGGCGACTACATCACCCACGTGCGGTCCTACGACGAATTCAAGCAGGCTGAGCAAGACGGCAAGCTGGCGGCGCTCCTCTCCGTTGAGGAAGGCGGCGTTTTCGGCGGCGACCTGGATAAGCTCAAGAAAGCCTACGACGACGGGGTGCGCCTCATCACCATTAGTTGGAACTACCCGAACGGCCTGTCCTATCCGCACGGCGCCGAGCACGAAGGCAAAGCGCTGACGCCGAAAGGCGAGGAATTCGTGCAGTACATGGAAGAGCTGGGCATGATCGTGGATTGCTCTCATCTCAATGATGCGGGCACCTACCGCTTAGGCGAAATCCTCGACAAGCCCTTCATTGCGTCCCATTCGAACGCCCGTGAAATAACGCCGCACACCCGCAATTTGACGGATGACCTCATTCGTCTCATCGCCAATAAAGGCGGCGTCATCGGCTTAAACTTCGCCCAGAAATTCCTCGGTGATTCGCCCATTAGTCGCATCGAAGACATTGTTCGTCACGGTCTCTACATCCGAAACGTAGGTGGCAGCGACGTAGTAGCCTTAGGTACCGACTTTGACGGCATCAAACCGGACACGGAAATCGAAAATGCCGGCGACATGCCGCGGCTTAGAAAAGCCTTCCTCGACGCCGGTTTATCCGAAGCCGACACCGACAAGATTATGTACAAAAACGCCAATCGCGTACTTCACGATTTATTAGCATAAATAGAACCTCCCCGTAGCGCCAACGCGTAGCGAATGGGCTGGCACACAGTCTGCTGCGTACTGAAACGGCGGCGCCCCGAGGGAGCAGGTATATGGAGGATCACATGGAAGAAATACAGGAAATGCATCCCTTAATCGCACAGCGCATCTCCGACCACGTAGACGTGCTAGGCAAAACCATGGATTATATAGACGTCATTGCCGAAGCGGCAGAACGTTGCAAGACCGCTCTGAAATCAGGCGGCAAGGTGTTATTCTGCGGTAACGGTGGGTCCGCCGCGGATTCCCAGCATCTGGCGGCCGAATTTATTGGCCGATTCCAAAAAGAACGCCGTTCCTTAGCGGCGGTAGCACTTACGGTGGACACGTCCGCATTGACCGCCATCGCCAATGACTACGGCTACGACGAAGTCTTTGCCCGTCAGGTCGAAGGCTTAGGTCGTTCCGGCGACGTTCTCATCGGCATCTCCACATCCGGCAACAGCGCCAACGTGGTAAAAGCCGTTGAAATGGCTCGTGACATTGGCATGCACACCATCGCCTTTACCGGTGAAGGTGGCGGCAAGCTTAAAGAACTGTGTGACCTTACCTTTGCGGTACCGTCCCGCGTGACCGCTCGCGTGCAGGAAATGCACATCATGGCCGGTCATATTCTCTGTGAATTGGTGGAAGAAGACTATGGTAAGTAGAACGATTAACGAATTTTTACGGACCCGGTTGCCACAGCTTCGCATTGCCGTTATTGGCGATGCCATGGTAGACCGCTACGTCTTCGGTGACGTAAGCCGCATCTCGCCGGAAGCACCGGTACCGGTAAACCGCGTAACGGAAATCCGCGAAGTCCTAGGCGGTGCTGCCAACGTAGCATCGAACCTGGCAAACCTCGACTGCCGCGTATTCCTCGGCGGCGTAGCCGGCGACGACACCCACGGCGAATTGCTGGCTAGACTCCTAGCAGACCAGCGCATCGACGACAGCGGCATCCTTTACGAAGGCACCCGCCGCACCACAACGAAAATGCGCATCCTTGGCGCTCGTCAGCAAATGATGCGCCTCGACTTTGAAGAAACGGATCCCGTCAACGACCGCGAACAAGCGCGCCTCGTACAGTGGTTGAGCCGCTTAGCCGGTGAAGGGCTGGATGGGATTGTTATTTCAGACTATGGCAAAGGCGTGTGCACACCGGCCGTATTGGCACAGGTGAACGCTATTGCCGAAAAATATAACATCGCTACCATCGTGGACCCGAAAGGGACCGACTGGTCGAAATACGAAGGCTCTACGTTCATTACACCGAACGTGAAAGAGCT
>ERZ791611.1123-NODE-1123-length-19465-cov-2.275528_pt1 | contig 19465 bp, 6 predicted proteins | sample MGYA00510275_ERZ791611 | MGnify/ENA primary metagenome ERZ791611 (study PRJEB30046, sample SAMN00791912) | human gut metagenome | study: EMG produced TPA metagenomics assembly of the A metagenome-wide association study of gut microbiota in type 2...
AATACGGAAGCCACGACGGGTGCTGTATCGGCCACTACGAATGCGACGGATGCGGACACCGGGCCCGGATCATATGCCACGTAATTGAAACTGTAGTTTTCCGTCCCATATGCCACCGTTCTGGATGCATTCTCTGAGGCTGCCAGCTGCCACTCATTTCCATTTGCGTCTACATAGAAGGAATCGGCAACAAACTCAAAGGAGTCTCCCTGCTGGATTACTCCGGTCTCAACCACCTCGCTTCTTCCTCCCAGGTTGTAGGATACGGTATAGTTATGCTCTCCTGAACTGACTACATAGGCATATTCATTTCCTGAAACATCGCCTGTTACGATCAATTCAAGATATAAAGACTTATCCGCGGTGATCGTCGTGCTCCCGCCTGGCGCAACCTGCTGTTCGGACCCATATCTGGAACCGCCTACCACGTATACGTCGCACCATACGGTCTCGCTGCTTCCATTCGAGATGTAGAAGGCCTGTGATCCGCCGCTCATTCCCCAGCTGGCGCTTACGCCCCCGGCTGCTTTTACTTCCTGTGACGGGAGGCCGATGCCGATAAGCATTGCCAGCACCATAATAAATGCTAATATTCTTTTCTTCATTATTCTTTCCTCCTGTTCGACTTATATGAAAGGTTTTGTAATCTGTTTTATATCTATACCATAATATGGCACCGTCACACCACCGTCACAAAACCTTTCATTTTTATAAAGTCCCGGATTTTTTTTACACCCCTTTCTTCTTTTTCCGCTTCCAATACAAGGTTCCTGCCGTCCCGCCGGATGCGGCCAGCAGAAGCGCATACAGCGCCAGATTGGATACGTCGCCGGTTCTTGTTCTTCTGGCTCTTCGCCTTGTCGTCGTCCGTCTTGTGGTCTTTCGTACCACCCGGGTCTGCGGCTTATATATGCCGGCATCCCAGGTAGGATCCTGGGTATCCTCATTCAGATAGAAATGCCTGCTGTAATAAGAATTCCCCTCCGCTCTTCTTGACGCGTCAGAATCCACGGCGTTTCCATTATCCCCGGTTCCCCGGTTATACTTGGTTGCCCGGTAGCCGTCCGGGATATAATAGCGTACCCGGTAATAGCCAGGATTCAGGTCGGCAAACCAGTAATAGCCGTTCTCATCCGTATATGTGGTCCGGATCTCTGACCAGGAACCGTTGTCTCCGGTTCTGCCGGATTCATTATACTCCAGCGATACCTTCACATTCGGCACGCCTTTTTCTCCGTCATCCTGGATTCCATTATAGTCGTCATCATACCAGACGTAATCGCCCACCGCTGAAAGCACCGGTATGACTCCGCAGTCCCAGGTCATGTCTTCCTCGCCGTAGCCCGGCTTGATATTGGCCGTCACATAGCCTCCTGTCGACTGTGGATTCAGCAGCGTGCCGTCGATAATTCCGGCCTCGTATTTGCCGATGGCATCGGAATCGTTGGTGCTGGCTTTATTTCCCTCGGAAACATTGAGCGTAGTCACCTTTCTTGTCGGCTCCAGCGCAAATACGACGCGGTAGTCCTTACTGATCCATTCGCTGCTCTCCAGGTCTTTAAATACATAATATCCAGTCTCGTCGGTTGTCGTCTCTCCCGCATACTGCCATGGGGACTGCTGGTCATCCCGGAACTGCAAGACGACTCTGACGCCCGGGATCGGGGTCTCCGTCCTGTCCTGCAATCCGTTTTTGTTGGCATCTATCCACACATAGTCGCCAATGGCGCTATATTTTCTGGCGCCAGCATCCCAGGTTGTGGAGATGGTCGCCGGATACAGCCGGATCTGCCTGATATATCCAATCCGCCTGTTAGTCACGCCTCCCACCGTAGAAAATTCATTGACATCCGAGTCAATGGTGGAATCATTGGCCGCTTTGGTATCGTATGCGCCGTCATCTCCGTCAGGATCCTGGTTCGCCTGCACTCCCGTATATCCCTCAGGGTACTCGAACCGTACGGCGTAATCCTGATAGGTTCCATCCGGTATCAGCAAATGGTCAAAATAATATCTTCCATCTGCTCCGACTACCGTCTCGGCAATCGGCTCCTTCTCCCGGTTCCCTGACGCGTCAATCTTATACAGCGCCACCTTGGTGCCGCTAAGCGGGATATTCAGGCTGTCAAGATGCAGGTCATTGTAGTCTGCATCGTCAAACACGAACCCGCCCAGAGCGCTGTACTCTACCAGGCCGGCATCCCATCGGTCATCCATGTTATCCTGGATGCCCGCGGCCGTAAGATCGTTCTTCGTGAGCCAGATCGTCCTGGTTCGGCGGATGCGCCCGTTCTCGCCCGCATCTTCCTGTGCATCAGAATCGCTGTTATTCTCGTTGCTGTAATCGGCTTCCTTGCCATCCTCATCGACTTTTAGTACCTTCGTAAAATCGTACTGATAGGTATAGCCGGAGGCATTGGTCTCATGCGTGAGCGTGGAGGTATCGAATTCTACGACATAATACCCCTGGAGCAAGCCGTCAAATTGGTAATGGCCCTCTTTGTCCGTTACTGTACTGGCAATTGGAGCATCGCCGTCCTGCACGCGTCCATCCTTGCCTTCCACTTTATACAGCCTTATAGAGACTCCTTCCACGCCTTTTTCATTGTCGTCCTGGACTCCATTGCTATTGGTATCCTTCCATACATAATCGCCGATGGCGTAGGCGTTTACAAGGCCGGCGTCGATGTCCGTGCGTTTCTCTCCGTGAAGTTTGCCGGTATCCGGATCTCGACTTACCCACAGTTCAACCGGATCGGTGGTGCCGTCCGGGTTCACATTCGAATCCTTCTCATCCCTCTCATTGCCGTTTGCATATTTGGCCGTCGGCGTATATTTGGAGCCGTCCGGCAGCACGAATTCTACATAGTAGGAATAAAATTCATTTCCTATATAATTGTCTGGATTGGACTGATCCGTCTTGCCGCTTTCCAGATAATTGCACGGCAGATCGGTAAACTCATAGTAGCCTTTTCCTGCCCCTTCCTTCGACCGGGTCTCAGTGGTCTTTAGGACCACGTCTCTGGACTGGATCTGTCCATTCGCCCGGTAGGTGATCTTCTGGTGCAACTTGACTGTGATGCCGTTCAGACCGGGATCATATGGATTGCCTTCTAGATCCTTGGTATCATTCTGGATGCCATCCTGGTTGGCGTCAAACCATACATAGTCGCCGATGCTGCCTGTCGGAAGGTTCAGCGTGCAGATGACCTTGTTTGGCTCAGTCCTGTTCTCGGACGGGATAGCATCCCCGGCTGCTCCTTTGAGAATTACAGCAGAAGCAGCGGAATTCGCCATAATCTTTCCATTATACTCGCTCATCTGCTCCACCGTGTACTCAGGAGCATTCATCACCAGCACCACCTCATAGGAGTCTCCTGGCTGAAGGCCTTTCTCCCCGAATGTCACATTCACGCCCACGGCGGAGATATTGCGCTCCTGGGGCTTCACTGTGGACCAGCCGTCGGACCATGCTGATCCGTCAGTCCCCGCACTATAAAGCATCTTAAGCGCCCCATCCGCTTCGTCGGTTCCCGGCGCCTTTCCCTGCCAGCTGTTTGCATAGGCATCCGGCTCTGCGTAATAATACACGGTAGGCTCTGCCTGCACCGCTTCGCCGTTTACGCCTCCGGATGTCCCGGCTGCCTCCACGCTTGCCAGCGTCATCTCGTCATGGGATGCGTCAGATGCCGGCGTAGTCGTGCCTCTGTCTGTACCGGTCAGCGTCATCCGGTCTCCGTTAAACGGAAGGATGTCTGTCAGGCGAATCTCTGATAGAGTGTTGCTCGAATTGTTATAAAGCGTCAGTTTGTAGTAAACCTGATCGCCCGCGTTCACGCTGACATTGCTTCCCCAAAGGCTGCGGTCCGTGGATATCTCCTTTAAAAGCTGGACGCTTGTGGCGCTGGACACCGTCGCCTGGGCTGGCTGGTTCAGATATTCCAGTTCTTTGTCTACCGCAGCGTCAATGACCGGCTCTTCGGTAACCATGCTGTTCTCGGCTGCCGGCTTATAACTCAGGCCTTTCTCATTCTCCACCGTCGGCGGAAGCGTATAATTGCTGCTCAGGTAGGCTGGACAGATCAGCGCGTTTAAGTCTGTCTTCTGCGCGTAAGAGATCGTTCCGGTAAAGTCAATGAATATCTGCTCTCCTTCGCCCAGTTCGAAGTTCTTGAATACAAACGTATACTGCTTCGTCGTCCGGCTCTCATCTTCCACGTAATTCCCATCTGCATCAATTGAGACATAAGGATGCACGTCGCTTGCCACGATATCGAAGCTTGTAGACGGAATCGTGATCAGCTGGCCGTCCCGGTTCCGGTAATATACGCTGAATCCGCTGGATAGCTGGGAAGTGCTCTGTACCAGCGTCGTGTCCGCTGGCATGCGGACGGATATCACCGGTTCCTTGAATACCTCTTCCTGATTCTCCACATCCACATTTTCCGCCATCACCTGATACTTGATATCTTCTCCGGAAAAGAATCCGCTGGCTTTCTGGTTCTGGATCGTGTTCGTGATCCGTACTTCCGGGATCTTCTCAATATAGGACGGGATCTGGGCAAACACGATCTGGGAATTTTGGCTTCCCATATGCGCGCCCGTCTCCAGCGGATCGCCGTTTTCATCCAGCTGGCTGTCTTTCCATGCGATGCTGGCCTGGTTGCTGATCTGGCGGAGTTCATTGATCTCCCGGCTGGACCATGAACGGTTCAGGAAGGTCGTATGAATCACCAGTCCCTCGCTGTAAAATCCGGCCAGTACATTGGTATACTCTACCTTGACGCCGATCACATGCTCGCCTTCATCGAATTCAACCTTCACGCCGTCTTGCGGACTCAGGTCCTCAATCACCTTATATGGCTCTGCCGGCCACTCATCCTGCTCTTTCTGCGCCAGCGTCGTCTGTACGTATACTTTCGCGCCAACCGTCTGTTCCTTGATCCCATCATTGTATGGGCTGTCATTCCAGGAATGCCCCAGCGTAACGCTGTTCATCCGGTAATCCTTGATCACCGAACTTCCCGGATCCGTCGTCACGTCCATCTCTTTATAATCGGTTCCTGCCATTTCTTTCGTGGCCTTGCTGTACAGCTTTATGTCGTTGTCCGTGACCACGAATTCACTGGCGCCCACTTCATTGCTGCCATCCGCATAGCCATCCACCTTGAAGTTTACAGGATAGTCGTACCCTTCCTCCATCAGGCTCTGGCCGGATGTCACCGGCGCATCTTTCTTGTAGCCCTCGTCATCATCGCTGATCTCTTTTTCAATCTTTGCCTGGAATCCCTGTACCTCATCCGCCTTTTTATTGGTGAACGCGACGAGGTTTACGTCTGCTTCCGGCACATGGTTCGGCCAAACGGTCACCATCTGCTCCAGGTCATAGAATCTGTCATCCAGCGTATAGCCTGCCGGTGCTTTGACTTCCACCACCTTGTACGTGGTTCCCTTGGCATCTGCCTTTAGAAGGCCAGACAAAGTCCCGTCTGCCGAATCCGTGGTGGTCACCGTCATCTGCGTATCCACCCACGTATCCCCGCTCTTCTTATAGATCTTAAACTCTGCTCCTGCCAGGATGTTTCCATCTTTATCCGTCTTTTTCACCCGGATTCTGCCGGCAGCGGATGCGTCCAGCATGGAGGCCTCTTCCACGAGGAGACCCGGGTCCTGCTTAATGGCATTGATCGTAAGCCCTGCGGTCACCGTAACTTCTACGGCTTCCTCCATCACTTGATATCCTGCCGCTTCCACCGTTCCCTGGCCATCCTGGGTTTCTTTGATATAGTAAGTGCCCGGCGCAAGATCCTCCCATGCGCACAGCCCCTGTGCATCCGTAGTCCTTAAGGAGTTTCCTCCCAGGGCTTCCGCCTTGCATGCCTCATCCGTATACAGACGGAAGGTGGCGCCTTCCAGTTTCTCATCTTCAGCGTCAATCTGCCCGTTATGGTTGGTATCTCCGTACTTGGTGAACCGAATGCTGCCATTCGGACTGTTGTGCGCCTTCAGAGACAGGGTTTTTCCTGCATTCTCTTCATTGATCGTAAACTTGATCTCTTCCTGGGACGGAGCGCAGTAGATGGTATGGCTTATATTGTTTTCCGTATACGTATAATACGGCTTTGACTGCTGCAGATCTTCCCGGATCATATAGTCGCCGTAAGGCAGGTACCAGGACGTGTAGCCGTTCTGGGACACCTCGAAGGTATCCTTCTGGGTACTGCCGCCTTCATAGAGTTTCCATGTCCCGTCCGCTGCCTTTTGGTAGAGTTTGAATACCGCGCCGGTAACCAGGGTTGCGCAAGACTCGCCGCTTGGGCTGTCTCCACGTTCTTCCACCGCATAGATCTCGAACTTCGCTCCCTCCAGCCTCTCAATGCCGGTAATACCGCTGGCATCCGTCCATGCGCCTTCTTTTGTTATGCCAATCTTGCCTTTTCGGTCATTTGCGATCGGGCTATCCAGCGTTGCCACCGTCTGATCCTTGTCGTAGGATATGGTTACCGGGTAGATGGTCTCATTCATCAGATATGCTTCTCCGCTTACCTCCGGTGCCTTCAGTTCCTTGACATAGAAGGTACGGGAAGATACTGCCTTTCCATCCCCGTCTTCCAGAAGCAGTTTTTCAAAGACAGCGACCGCCTTCTGGCTGTTGCCGCTTTCTTGAATCGTTGTCGTGCTCTTTCGCTCGGACGGCGTATTCTCCAAGGTTCCCTTCTCTGCCGCCTCTTCGGAATCGTAAAGTCCGAAAATGGCTCCCGCAAGCGGCGAGTGATCCGCTGCCGCCACCTTTTCAATCTGGACAGTGAAATACTTCTTATTTGCAATCTGCCCCTGAGCTTCATTGCTATAATCCGCAAGCGTTTGCCCGGTTACGGCATAGGGGCCGTAGTAGACATCTGCAGGCGTTTCATAGCCGGATGGGGACTGGGTTTCCTTAAGATAATATTCCCCTTGCGGAAGCAGTCCGGTTACCACCGTGCCATCTGCGCTGGTGGTCAGTATTGTGTTGGAATACTTCTTATAAGAGCCGTCCGCTTTCTTTGTGTAGATCTGGAATTTTGCGCCGGACAGGCCGGTTCCATCATTCGCGTCTACCTTCTTAATCTTGAATCTTCCATAAGAAGACTCATTGATAATCCTCTGATCGCCGGTCAGTTCCAGCGTCTTGCCTATTTCTACCGTAATGGGCATTGCTGATTCCACACCTCCGGCCTGGTACTCCGGCGCGTTATTCCCGACGCTGCTTTCAACCAGCCAGTAGTTGCCTGCATCCAGTTCCCAGTTAGTTATATTTCCTCCTGAGGTTACCTTTGTGTCAATATAATTGTCTTTGACGCAATCGGCTTTCTTATCGTCAGACACTCTTTTGTATAGTTTGAATTCTACATTGGAAAGCGGCCGCGTTGCCAGTTCTCCCTTGTCATTGACATACCTTCCCGCTTTCCGGATCGTCAGGTAGCCCTTGTGGTCATTGGAGAATAGGATCGGGGAATCTTCTGCGTTGCCATAGATGATGTTCCCGTTTCCATCCATGCCGGTTACCTTCCCTGCGCGGATCTCAAACTGAATCACCGAAGCATTCACCGTGTAGCCTGGCATCTTCGTCTCGCTGATCCGGTAGGTTCCGGCTTCCAGGTCTTTCGACAGATAGATGTCGCTGGCCGAAGCATTCTTCTTAACCGTTACCGGAATCTCTTCATTGACCACTTCCCACTGATCTTTCTCTAAGTCTATTGCTTTCTCCAGCTTAAATGTGGCGGTAACATCCTCTTGATTGACATAGCCATTATTTACAACCTGCTTCTGCAGCGTGAACTTGCCTACCTTGGCCGTATTCACGAAGGTTCCGGCATCCGTCATCTCATCTTCCTTCACCTCGGCGTGATAATACCCTGAATTTGGAGTCTTTCCCTTATCGGCAGAGCCGATCTCGATGATCGTCGGCGCCGGATGCGCCGCTTCGGTATATTCCTCCGCGTCCGCTTCTTCCACGATATAGTGTCCGGCCGGCAGAAGCACGGACTTAAAGATGCCCTGCTCATCCGTATATCCGGTATATAATACGGCGCCGGTCTTTACATACTGGCCGTTTTCCAATATGGCCGCATATACATTGTACTTAACGCCCGCCACCGGATACTCTTTATTTCCGATCATCGTCACCTTTTCAGCCGTCAGATAGCCCATCAGATGATTGACAGCCGTGACAGGAGAATAGACGATCTCTCCCTTGTCGTCCACGCTTACTACCAAAGTATTGACCGTGTTAAAATCATACGCATACCCATCTGGCGGCAGTACTTCTGCCACGTAATAGGTGCCTGGCGCCAGATTCCTGAAAGCAAAGGAGCCATCCGCCTTCGAGACGGCAACCTGTAAGATATGATTGAATCCATTGGCATCATAGATGCCGGTAAACTGATAATCCGGATCATTCTTCTTTTTCTCCAGCACCGTCTTTAATGCCGCACGCTTTGCGGCATCCGTCTCATACTGGTTCTGCTGCAGATACAGATTCCCCACCCCGGCATCCGCCGCGGTACGATACACTGCCATATATGCGCCCGATAGCGGCTTCCCGCTGGCATCCGTCTTCTGTCCCTCAATCGGCGTCTCTGGATAGTTGATGGCTGTGACTATCGTCTCCTTCCCTTCTTCTACTACATATGGGCCATACCATTCCTGCCCCATATAATAGCCGTCAGGAGCCTTGGTCTCTTTCAGCCAGTAGGTATCTCCGGCCTTCAGGGTTGTCGTCGCTGCCGTTCCGTTTGCGTCCGTCTGCATCATGCTGCCGGAGGCATCCGAACTCTCTGACACCTTCGCTTCTACCAGATATACCGTCTTTCCCTGGCTGGTGGCAGTTTCTTTTTGATCCGCTGGCGCCTTCTGGTACTCTTCTTCGGATACCTCTCTGTAGATCGTAAATTCAGCGCCCATTAAAGGCGTTCCCGCAGGACTCGTCTTGTTGACTCTTAACTTGCCCCGCTTCGTCTCATTGGCGATCGTAATCTGGTTCGCATCCGTCTTCGCCGTCTCTCCGCTTACGACGGATATCTTGTAAGTATTCTGCATGCGCACAGCCAGATCATCTAAGGCCATGGCTTGGTCCGTCCCGTTCAGGTGGTATCCTTCCGGCGCAGCGACTTCTTCGATCCAGTAGTCGCCTTCCGGCAGAAGGCCGGACTCCCAGGAGCCGCCTGGCATGGTAAAGGTATCTAATACAGGGTTCTTTTGAATATCTGCTTCTTTATTGCCTTCTCCGGTACACTTAAAGATTCGGATCTTCGCGCCGGACAGCGGATAGGTGACGGAGTCCGTCCCTGACACCGCGAACTTGGCTACCTTGTCGACAAACAGTCGGCCCATCTTCTTATTCCCGATAGGATTCTCCAGGTAGGTCCGGTTCGTCTCTCCTGCGATGATCGTAAATGCATGGGGCGTCGTATCCCGCTCATAACTGCTCAGTTCATCCGGAAGTTCCTGTTCTACCAGGACATACGCTCCCGGCTCAAGCCACCCGGAAATCGCGTTGCCATCCTGATTCGTAGTTAAGGTCGCGACAACTTCCTTGCCGCTATAATCGGTCACTCCGGCCTCTTCCTTGTAAATTGAGAATGTGACATTGGCCAGCCTCGCTCCCGGCTCATTGGCATCAGCCTTGGCTATGGCTACTTTGCCGTCCTTGGCCTGATTTTGGATCTCATCCACCTGTTCCAGGTCCGGATATCCCTCCGTGTTCTGTCCGGGCTTTACGCTCACCCGTCTGGGATTCTCTGCCATCAGCTGATGGCCTTCGGCTGTAATCTCCTTCAGCCAATATTCCCCTGGCAGCAGTCCCGTCCACTGGGCATTTCCGCCTTCATCCGTAGTCTGGGCAGACACCAGGTTCTTCTCCACGCAGTCTGCCGCCGCATCCGGCGTATCCCCGCATTGATACAATTCAAAGACCGCGCCGCCAAGCGGAACATTTGCTCCGTTGCCGTCAAAATCCGTGGTCTTATAAATCTTATAGGTTCCAAGAGGCACATTCTTCACCACTTCGCTGTAGATAAGACCCTCGCCGTAGCCATCTTCTTTGATGGAGGGCAGCGTCACTACTGTCACCAGCGTCCCATTTGCAAGATCCGCCGGCACGTAGCCTGCCGGACTTTTAAACTCATAGATCTGGTAAGCCTTTCCCGGCACCAGTCCAGTGAATACAACGACGCCGTCCGTCGTTACCGCCGGGTCTGCCTGCACCCACTGCCACACGCCGCCGTCATCTTGCGCCTTCAGGCGGAAGGAGGCCGTATCCTCTGTTATGACATTGCCTGTTACGGAATCGGTCTTTTGAATCTTAAGCGATACCTCTGGGTCGTTGGAAACCTCGATCTGTCTCCTGGTTCTCGCCCACATCCGCCTGGATGACCGTCTTGCTCATCACATGCCCCTTGGGCGCCTCGATCTCCTTGAGCCAGTAGGTGCCTTTTGGCAGCAGGGGAGAATAGGCAATTCCGTTATCCGCCGAAGTCAGCACTACCGGATTCCCTTTGCTGTCCGTCACTGGCTGCTTGCATGCACTGTCCATAAAGATCTGGAACTTTGCGCCTGCAAGCGTCTGTCCGCTATGGGAATCCTTCTTTACCAGCTTGATCCTTCCATAGTCCGCCGTATTCACTACGGTGATATCCTTCGTCTCTTCTCCCCGGCTCACCGTAAACTCTGTACGGGTATTTCCATCCGGCGTCTGGAAGCCTTCCGGCGCTTTTGTCTCGATATAATAATAGGTGCCCGGAGCAAGCTGCGCATATTCGGTATATGGATTTCCGGTACCGTCCACTGCCGTGACAAGCTTGGTTCCCAGAGTCCCCTTCGGGTTCCCTTCTTCTCCGCCATAGAGGCAGGTTCCTCCGGTTAGCGAATCCCAGATCTCGAATTCTGCGCCCGTCAATTGCGCGGAATCGGTGACCGTCACATTGCCGACCTTTCCTTCCTTCAGAAAACGGACCTTGATCTTCGGCGTATTTTGAACCTTCAACTCTGTAGCTGCAGTATTCGCGGCGACTTTTACCTGTGCCATTCCATTTCCGATAATCGCATATCCATCCGGCTCTTTCGTCTCTTTCAGGACATAGTAGCCTTCTTCAAGCGCGATGGAAGTTGCCATTCCATTGCTGGTGCTCATCTCGTAGGCGGAGCCATCCGCCTTTTTCACCAGTTTCTGCATCCATTCCTGCGGAATCTCCGTCAGTCCGTTGATGTTCTGCTCCGTCTCGAACGGTCCATACAGCTGGAAGGTGGCAGGACTGCCGGTGATGGTATTCCCTTTCTCATCCGTCTTCTTTAACCGAAAGCGGCCTTTCGGGGATACGTTCACATACCCGGGATTTGCAAGCGGCCCTGTGGACTCGGAAGATGTAAAGGCCGGGGATGCGATCTGCCCTGCCGTTACCGTCACGGTACCGATCACGCCTGGCGCAGCGACGTATTCCCCGTTGCTGCCCACGCTGGTTTCCCGGATCTCATATAAGCCCGGCTCTACGCCCTGGAATCTCACCCGGCCGTCTTTTTCCGAGACCGCCGTATACTTTGGCGTCTCATCTCCTGGCAAGGTCAGCGCAAATTTAACTCCTTCCAGAGGTTCCACTTTTCCATTTGCGTTCTTGCCATATTTATAGAACTGGACCATTCCATATTTATCCGTCGTATTCACGATCTTCAGACCATTGCCATCCAGTTCGGCTGTATACCCATCGGCATCGTCCAAGGCCAGCTGGCCATTCTTTACCGTCACCTTGATCTTCTTCCCGGATGGCACGCGAAGTCCGGAATCATCGCTTACGATTTCTTCTATATAATAGGTGCCCCGGTACAGATTCTGGAAGGTGGCGCTGCCATCCTTTCCGATTGCTATCGTAGAATCTGCCAGTTCATTTCCATTAGCATCCTTTAGGGCATTTCCCTCGATGTCAACTGCGGGCTGGCCATCTTCGTCATAGAGTTTAAACGCAACGGTGCCTGTATGGAACTTTGAAGAAGTCTCTTCATCCATCGGCAGCAGTTCTGTTCCCACCTGAAGGTATTTATTGATCACGATGGACTGCGGATCTGCCGCCTTCTCCTTTTCCCCAAGCTGAATCTGCGCCGTATCCGTACTTGGAGCCTGGGCCGTTCCCAGAAGGGCATAGTCAAGCTGGGCCGTGTTGGTAAGCGTCCATTTATTCAGCACTTTATTGCTTTCCACAATATATGGATTCCTGTGATACTTAAGGGTAACCGTATAAGTAGTAGGCATCATGGAGCCTTCTGTAATGTTTGGGTAATCCGCCACATCTGTCTGCGTTGCTTTCTCATACGTGCGGATCTTTAGGGACTTCACGGTATCCCCTTCTTCCACCACATCATAATCCGTTCCTTTTACAAGCGGCTGGCCGCCCATGGTCACCGCAGCCACCTCATAAGGCTGGCCGCCGTCCGGATATCCGTCGTAACTTCCGGCAGACGCCAGCGTAGGCAGGATATCCGTCAGAAGATAATCTGTCACCGCCATGCGCCCGTTCGAATTGAAATTCGCTTTCGTACTGTCTACATTGATGGTGTAGGTTGCTTCATAGGACTTCGCGTCATTCGATATTCTTACGTCTCTATCCTGGCTGATAGACTTTGAGACCTTCCAGCCATCCTTCGCATTCACCGTCACCACCGGCCGGCTTGCCTCCTCGATAGAGCCGGTTACCGTAACGCCTCCGGCTATGCCTTCCATCGTCGGGTTTAAGATGATCTGCGTGCCATCTGCCATCTGGAAGTTCTCCGTCTTGAGCACGATGGAGATATCGCTTCCCTGTCCGGCGTTCAGTCCCGTATCCATCGTAATGCTCAGCGTATTGACGCCGTCTACTTTGGATAGCCTGACTCTGGCGATCTTCTGTCCGGTTACGGCCAGCCCCCAGCTCTGGGAACTGTCTTCTGCTACGGATACATGATCCGGAAGCGGAATTTTGATCGTAACCGCATTGTAGGTCGCGCTGCTTCCCAATGCCGGAAGGTTATATCCCAGGATATACCGGAACGTCTCTCCGGAAGCCACGGATGCAGCCGGCATATCGTTGTTCACCTTTGCGTTCAGATCAATCTTCTGCGTACTGTCTGCTGCAAAGGTGCTGATGCCGTCTGTCTCTAAAGCGCCTGCCGCGTCGCCAATATCATTGCCGTTCGCTGCATCTGTCCCGCTGTCTGCGCCAAAATTGTCCTGATTGGAAGGCGGCGTCTGTACTTCCGCTTCCTGCTGTCCTCCTTCCTGATTTGTCGTATCTCCGGCACCGCCTTGCTCCTGACCAGAGATGTCCTCTTGGTCTACGGTTCCGGAAGGCTGCCCCTCTCCTCCGACGGCCTCTTCAGCCTCAGATGCCTGATTCGCCGCATCCATGCCGAATGCCTGATACACGCCCGTATCGGATGTGGCAATCATCAAGACCGCCAAAAATAAGGCAATAATTCTTTTCCCCTTTTTCATCGTATGATCCTCCTTTTTCCAGTCATTCATATCACTAGCCTTTGATCGCATAACATCGTCGTACATTATATAAAATAAAGTTTTGCATAGAATATGCATGTTAATATATCATATACCCTCCCCGTCACCTGCGCGTCACAAGAGTCGAAAATGTTACAAATGAGCGGCATTTTATGCTTTTATATTTACTTTTTTTTAAATCACCTTTATATTTATTATATTAGGAGGAATCGCAGATGATTAATCAGACACAAGCAGACGAGGAACTAGAACCACTAAAGATCCACATGTTCGGTGAATTTACCATAGAGAATTCGAACTATGTCATGACTACTTCTAAGAAAAGCGGCCTGACTTCATTCTTATTAACGGCCTATCTGATCGCCAACCGGGGAACCGATATTACTTCCGATTCATTGATCGACGTCCTATGGCCCGAAGGCAATATCAAGAGCCCTGCGGACGCTTTGCTACCGGACCAGGAAACTGCTAAGCAAGTTCTATCCCGGAAAAGACGTGGAACTTCTTGTCCGGGTAAATAATATCTATTCCTGGAATACAGACATTTTGCAGGATATCGACATCTATCAGTTTGAGCACCTGTGCCACGAGGCTTTCCGGGAACCAGACCCTGCGCGTCAGTATGCGCTTTTAAGCCAGGCTTTTGAATTATACAAAGGGGAGTTTCTTCCCCTGTTCGCCAATCAGTCCTGGGTACTGTTTCGCAGCAATTATTATGGCAATCTCTATATCAAATGCGTCAACAAGATGTGCTATTTTTTAAACTGCCAGGGGCACTATTATGAGACGCTCTCTTTATGCAACAAGGCTCTGGAACTGGCGCCCTCGACCGACGAGTCGCTGCACAAGCAGAAGCTATACGCGCTTCTCAAGCTTCAGAAAGTGCAGGAGGCCCTGGATTACTACTACTCCATCCTCACGCTGTTCAGCCAGAAATATGGCTTGGATATTACGGATTCCATGCAGGATATATACCAGGAAATCCTAGGCCATATGCCTAACCAGTATCAGACGCTGGCCTCTCTGGAGCAGAACCTTAAGAAAAAGGAGACCCAGCCGGGAAGCTTTTACTGCAATTTTGACATTTTCCAGAATATCTATCAGGTGAACCTTCGCTCCGTGCGGCGTTCCCAGAGCCGCCACTACCTGATACTCCTGACCTTGTCAGATACCGATAACGGCTCCCTGATCAGCAACGAGATGAAAGAAGAGATGGATATCCTGCAGCAGGTCATGGAAAAGCGGCTTCGAAGCAACGATGTCTATACGAAATCCAGCATCTGCCAGTTTTCTTTGATCATTGCCGTTCCAAATGAAAATGGGCGCAATGTCGTTATACGGCGTCTGGAAGAGACTTATAGCAAGAAATGCCAGCACCCGAATATTATTCTCACGATAGAGTCCAGCGAGATCCACTGAAAAAATACCGGACGGCCCACTTATCCTATGGCCTCCGGCATTTTCTTTTTTGTCTTTTCTTTTATTCCCCTTCCTTTTCCTTCAGCAGCTTCTCTACGTTCAGGATTCCCCAGCCATAGAAGGGCATCTTATCCCCGGCCCGATCGCACCGCTCCCTTAGCAGCAGCTTGATCTCTACATTTCCCGCGTCCGGATATTTGGACAGGTATAGAGCAATCGCCCCTGCCACCATTGGCGTTGCCATAGATGTCCCGCTCTTCATAACATAAGGTCTTCGATCCTTCGGATAATCTGCGTTGCAGGACATAATCTGATAGCCCGGCGCCACCAGGTCAGGCTTGACAATGCACTGCTGGGTGGGGCCAAGTCCGGAGCAGTTATTCTTTACCTTGGAATTTCCCATTGCCCCCACGGTAATTACTTTCCGGCTGTTTCCGGGTACTGCCACCGTCCCTTCTCCCGGCCCGTAGTTTCCGGCAGACACCACTACCGCAATACCCGCATCCCACAACTGCTCCACCGCCTGCAGCAGTTCATTCTCCTTAGTCTCCTCCAGGCCTGTCTTTGCTCCCACCGATAGATTCACCACATGAATGCCATACTTAAGCCTGTTCTGAAAGATCCACCGGATTCCCTCCAGGATCTGCCGAATACTCCCCTCCCCGCCTTCATCCAGAACCTTGACGATAATCAGTCTGGCCTTGGGAGCCATCCCCCCATAGACGCCTCGATAGGCGCGCCCGTCCCCGGCCAGGATTCCCGTCACATGGGTGCCATGGCCGCTGTCGTCATATAAGCCGTGCCGTCCGTTCACGCAATCTTTAAAGTCCATGACCCTTCCGGTAAAATCGGGGTGCATGGCAAGTCCTGTGTCCAGTACGGCCACGCATACGTCTCTGCCGTTATTAATTGCTTCTATCGTATCACTGCACCAATAATGCACTGCCTGTTTCACATGATTCATGTTAAAATATCCTTTTTTATCAGGATATTCGAATCATCCGGTATCCGACACCAATATGCGTCTGAATATATTGGGGGTGGTTCTTGTCTTTCTCTATCTTCTTTCGAAGGGAAGCCATATAGACTCTTAAGGAAGACCTATCGCTCTCAATGGCATTGACCCATACTTTATCCAGGATGAACTGATAGGTAAGCACCTTCCCCACGTTTTTGGCCAGGAGGCATAATAGGCTATATTCCAAAGGCATCAGATGAATCTCATGATCTCCGATAGATACCGTTCCCGCGCCATAATCTATCGTCAGCTCGCCATTATGGAAAATGCTTGCATTTCCCTCCTCCTTCTGCATCAGATACTGGACGCGCCGAAGCGTTGAGCGCAGCCTCGCCAGCAGTTCCTCTACGCTGAAGGGCTTCGTCAGATAATCGTCCGCCCCCGCGTCCAAGGCATCCACCTTGTCACGATCGTCGCTACGGGCGCTGATCACGATAATCGGCGCTACGGACCAGGTCCGTATCTTCTTGATCACGTCCACGCCGTCCATATCCGGAAGTCCCAGATCCATCAGAATAATGTCCGGGCTTCCAGATGCCGCGGACATGACTGCCTGATTCCCATTGGCAGCAGCCATATACTTATAATTCTGTGATTCCAGCGTCGTCGTAATCAGGTTCCTTACAGGAGCGTCATCTTCCACCACCAGAATATACGGTTTTTCATTCGTCATCATATCTTCACATCCTCCACTTTCAGTTCAAACCGGAATATAGTTCCTTGGGGCACATTGTCATATACCTTGATTTTGCTTCCATGGGCGCCTACAATGGCCTGGCAGAGCGTAAGGCCAAGCCCCATGCCCCTCCTGCCGTCCGCCACGGAATGATTGACGGTATAGAACATGCGGAACAGTTCTTCCTTCTGGTCATCAGGAATCCCAGGTCCGTTATCAGAGACGGAGATGACCGCCTGGTCCCCGAACCGCTTCGCCTTAATGCTGATTATGGAAAGCGGCGGCGTGTACTTGATGGCATTGTCCACCAGATTGATGATCACCTGCATCATCAGCTTCACATCTACCCTGACCATCAGGAATTCATCGCAGTCCACTTCAATCTCCTGCTTCTTTCCCCTGCGGTTCACATGCCTTAGAGCCTCCATGATCACATCTTCCATGATCTCGCCCTGCAGGTTCAGTTCCATAGAGCCATTCTCAATCCTGGTCACCGACAGCAGATTCTCAACCAGATTGATCAGCCACATGGAGTCATCGTAGATATCCTGATAGATTGCGTTCTTCTGCTCTGTTTTAATCTGCTCTCCATTTCCCAGCAAGGTCTCCGCATTACCGGAAATGCTGGTGAGAGGCGTCCGCAAATCATGGGAAATGGATCTTAGAAGATTGGCTCTTAACTGCTCTTTCTGCAGTCTTACTGCGGACTCCTTGCTGGAGAGCCTCCATTCCTCCTTCTCAAGGGCAAATGCGCACTCATTCAGAATCGCCCCCATGATCCCCTCTTCAAAAGCCGGAATCTCCTGCCGCTCCATGTCGATTCCTACCACCGCGAAGACCTTGTCTGTGCTGCGCACTGCCATGCACAGACATCTGGCTCCGGGAAGAGTCTGCGTGGTATATCCGGCATGCTTGTTATTGCGGTAGGTCCACTGGGCTACTGCAAGTTCCGTATCATCCAGAATCTCCGGCGCATCCTCATGAACCTTATAGACAATCGGCGCATTATCTTTCTCTGGTTTTCCCAGATAAAAGTAAATATTCCGCTCCAGCAGCTTCCCCAGCTGTTCCGCCGTCTTCGCGGCAATGTCCTCCAGCGTGGATGCGTCCTGCAGTTTCCTGCTGGTTTCCAGCAGGATCTCTGTCCGATATGCCTTGCGGGCATTCGATCTTGCGTAATCCTTGACCTTGCGGGTCAGCGTAGAACTGATAACCGCTGTAATAAACATGACTCCGAAGGTGATCAGGTACCCCGGATCATTGACTTGAAGCGTCCGAAACGGCTCTGTAAAGAAAAAATTGAATACCAGGATACTCAGCACGCTGGCAATCGCTCCCCAGATCTGCCGGCTGGCAAATATGGCGCAGGTCAGCACGCTCAGCATATACACCATGACGATATTCGCCGCACTGAATCCAAATATACGGTTCAGGGCAAATGCTGCGATTGTGGAGCCTGCCAGGCTTGCTATGCAGATCATCAGATCTTTTCCGGTATTCTTTCTGCCCTTGGCCTGCTTGCGTTTTTTCTTCCCTTTCAGGTACTTTTTATCATAGGCATCCGGGATCAGGAAGATCTCCAGGGAAGGGGCCTGCCTGCTCAATTGCTCCGAAAAACTGTCCCGGATAAATAGCATTCTGCGCTTGGTATACGTCCTTCCAAGCACCAGTTTGGAGACCCGGGAGACCTTGGCATATGCCCCGATCTCTTCCACGATATCGCTTCCATAGGAAGTTACTACCTTGGCGCCCAGCTGTTCTGCAAGCCTGGTATTCTCATTTAACTGCCGGATATCTTCCTTGGTCATGCCAGAAGCATCTGGCGTCTCCACATACAAGGCGGTAAACTTTCCGTGGAATGCCCCGGCCATCCTTGCCGCCTGGCGGATCACCTTCTGGTTGGAGGGCGACGGCGACAGGCAGATCAATATATGCTCCACCGTCTCTGCGCCCCCGTTGGATATGGCTTCCTGGGCCAGATTTACCCGGTCTGCCATTCTACGCAGGGCAATCTCCCTTAAAGACACTAGATTTTCTTTCGTGAAAAAATGATACATGGCCCGGCTGGCTTGCTTCTCCCCATAGATCTTTCCCTGCTTCATGCGCTCCAGCAGTTCTTCCGGCTCGATATCCACCAGTTCCACCTGGTCAGCCTCGTCGAACACGGAATCGGGAATGCGCTCTCTTACCATAACGCCGGTTATACCCGCGATGGAATCGTTCAGGCTCTCCAGATGCTGTACATTGACGGTTGTATACACATTTATGCCTGCTCTTAAGAGTTCCTTGATATCCTGGTAGCGCTTCTCATGCCTTGAGCCAGCTGCATTCGTATGAGCAAGTTCATCCACCAGCAGAATCTCCGGCCTTCTAATTAGCGCCGCCTCCAGATCGAATTCTTTCAGTTCTATATGATTATAGGAAATCTTCCTGGGCGGAAGCATCTCAAGTCCTACCGTGAGGGCCATGGTCTCCGGCCTGGTATGCGGCTCGATATATCCGGCCACCACATCAATCCCCGATTCTTTCGCCTTATGCGCAGACGACAGCATGGCATAGGTCTTCCCTATGCCTGCTGCGTATCCGAAAAATATTTTTAGTCTCCCTTTTTGGCTCTGCTCCTTCTCGCTCTCCATAATCTGCTTCAGGAACAGATCGGGATCTCTCTTATCTTCATATAAGTTCATCTTTTCCACCGCACCTATCTTACTTCAAAATGCCATCTAATGCAAGGTTGACCTCCAGCACATTGACCGTATTCTCTCCAAAGATGCCTAAGAATCTGGCTGTCGTATACTTGTCAATGATCTTCTCCACCTCTTTTTCCTGCATA
>ERZ791611.1134-NODE-1134-length-19316-cov-4.235190_pt1 | contig 19316 bp, 15 predicted proteins | sample MGYA00510275_ERZ791611 | MGnify/ENA primary metagenome ERZ791611 (study PRJEB30046, sample SAMN00791912) | human gut metagenome | study: EMG produced TPA metagenomics assembly of the A metagenome-wide association study of gut microbiota in type 2...
GAACAATAAAGGGTTCTTTCGTCTGTTTGAACCGATTATGAAGCTCGCCCTCACTGCCCGCCCCGCGGGGAGCTGCTGCGGCGACGTTCGCCATCACCTGGGCGAGTCCGCCGCCCGTCTCGAGGATGTTCCAGCCGAGCGCGCCCATGCCCACGAGCATCAGAACGGCGCAGGCCGTGTCGGTAACGGCCACGGCCCTGAAGCCGCCGAAGGCCGTGTAGAGCACGGTGACGGCGCCGAAGAGCACGAGCCCCCAGCCGTAGCTCACGCCCGCGGCCTTCGAGAAGATCTGTGCGCCGCCGATGAACTGACCGATCATCATCGTCGTGAAGAAGACGAGCATCAGCACTGCGAGCAGCGCCGCAAGCGTCCGTCCGCCCCGGCCGTCGCCGTAACGTGCGCGGATCATGTCGATGACGGTCAGCGCCCCCGCGGCGCGCGAGACGACGGCCATCTTCTTGCCGGCCACGCCGAGAATCAGAAAGCCCGCGATGATCTGCGGCGCGGCGAAGACCACCCAGCCGAGGCCGAGTTGCCAGGCAAGGCCGGGCCCCGAAACGAAGGAGGAGACGGATCCGTAGGTCGCAACGAGCGTCATGGCGAGCACGAAGCCCTTGAGGCTGCGGTCGCCGAGGAAGTATTCGCCTGCAAAGCGGTTGCGGCGACCCGCGCGCTCGGCCCAGAGCGAAAGCCCCATGAGCATGACGAGAAAGAGCGCGATCGGAAGGAGAATCAGGAAGGTGTTCGTCACGACTGATCCTCCCCGCCGGCCTTCTCAAGGTTCCCCGCCGAGTAGCCGCGGGCGGCTTCGTCAAGGTCGATGTCGGTGAAACAGCGCTTCACGAGCACCCAGACGGCCGCGACGCTGACGAAATAGCCGCCGACGCAGGATGCCATGAACCAGACGGGCATGGAGAGGATCGTCATATCCGAATCCTCAAGGAGCCACACCGCCGCCCAGAAGTACGCCATCGTGAAGGCCGCGACGGCGAGCGTGGCCGCCGCCTCGCGCCCCGAAGCGCGAAGTGCGCGGTCATAGAGAGTGCGATCCGGCGACACGGCGTCCCGGATCTCGTTGTTGTTCGTCATTGACGATGTTACCTCCGGCCCTCGCCCATGAGGATGACGACGGCTTCTTCGGCGTCTTTGCGCCATTGGGGAAACACCCCATCCTTGTTGTCAGTGTGTGTGATGGACGGGAGCGAGTTTGATGCCCGCTTCGCGGATCAGACGCCTGAAGAGCGTCAGATCCTCCCAGGCCTTGGCCTTTTCATCGGGAGCTCGAAGCAGGTAGGACGGATGATAGCTGACGACGGCCTTCGTGTCGAAGTCGCCGATCGTCACGTCGTGCACACGTCCTCGCTGGCTGCCGATCGAAGCGTCGGGTCCCAGACCGAGCAGCGTCTGCATGGCGAAGCGTCCCATGATGAGAAGCACGTCGGGGCGAACGAGAAGAAGCTGCCTGCGCAGATAGGTTGCGCAGCAGGCCACCTCGGCGGGCGCGGGATTGCGGTTTCCCGGCGGGCGGCACTTGAGCACGTTCATGATCGCGATGTCGCGGCGGCGCTCGATGCCGATACTCTCGAGCATCTGCGTGAGCAGCTGGCCCGACTTGCCGACGAACGGAATGCCCTGAAGGTCCTCCTCGCTGCCGGGCGCCTCGCCCACGAGCGCAATGCGCATCCCGGGACCGCCTTCGGCGAAGACGACGTGCTGGCGGCTTTTGGCCATCGAGCAACAGGTGCATGCGCCTGCAAGCCCTTCAAGCGTCGCCCAGTCAGCCTTTTCACAGGCGGCGACAACTTCGGGCGGAAGCACGAGTGCGGGCGCCTGCGGGGCGCTTGAAATCGGTTCGGCGACGGGACGAACGACGGGGGCGGGTCTCGCGGGTGCGGGACGGGGCGCGAACTCGGGAGGCATTCCCGGCGGCAGTGCGGTGGATCGTGCGGCGGGACGCGGCGCAGGCCTCGAAGGAGCAGCGGGCGCGGCGGAGCGAACGGCCGGTGCGGGCTGCCTGAGCTCGGCGCGAAGCGCGGTTTCGGCAAGCGTCACGTCTTCGGTCTCGCGCAGAATCCACTGCGGACCGATCTCGAGGGCGTCCCACATCAGGCTGTCGGCGGCGCTCAGCATGCCTCACCTCCGAATTCAAGCGTCATCAGGACCGCATGCTCGCGGCCTTCGGCCGTGCGGTAGTAGTTCTTGCGAAGACCCACGCGCACGAAACCCGAGGTTTCGTAAAGACGGATCGCACGCTCGTTCGATTCGCGCACCTCGAGGTGGCAGCGCGTGCACTTCCGGGTGCGCATCGCATCCGTCATCCTGTCGAGCATGGCGCGACCAAGCCCCCTGCCCTGCAAGTCGGGACGAACGCCAATCGTAAGAAGCTCCGCCTCGTCAAGCACCGGCATCACGACGGCCCACGCGCCGATCGAGCCGTCATCGAGCTCGAGCACGTCGCAGAACCAGCCGTTCCTGAGCACGTCGGCGAAGTCGCCCACCGTCCAGGGGGTCGGCTCCACCATCGCCTCGAGGGCGGCGAGGACCTCCTCGTCGCCATGCCTCACGGACCTGAAGCGGAGTCCGTCCGTCACAGGCGCTCTCCCCTCGCACGCTCCTGCATCGTGAGCGCAACACGGTCGCGCACGTAGAGCGGAGAGGCAAGCGCGGGGATCATCGTACGGCCCTCAGCCTCGTCTGCGAGGCCGAGACGCGCGATGCGCATCACCATGTCTTCGGGAATTTCGTGAACGGGGAAGCCTTCGGGGAGGTTGAACGCCTCGGCATAGACGCCGGCGGCGGAGCCGCAGAGCGCATCGACCTTCGCCTCCTCAAGCCAGCGACGCGCATCGGCGGGCTTGACGAGTTGCGGCGCAAGCACCTCGCGCACGCCTCTCGGGCCCTCGACCACCTCATAAAGGGCGGAATAGGCCTCCTGCATGCGGGCGTCGTTCATGACGGCAAGGCGCGTGCCGGGCGCGAGCTGCGCGGCCTCGGCCGCCGCAAGCGCGTCGGCCTCGAGATTGCACACGGCGGCCACGTCGGTCCTGAGCGCCCAGGCGATGCCCTGAGCGACGCCGCAGGCGACGCGAAGGCCCGTGAAGCTGCCGGGGCCTGCACCGAAGGCCGTGAGCGCGATGTCCTTCTTTTCCGCGCCGCATTCGGCGAGGAGCTCGTCGATCATGGCGAGGATGCGCTCGGCATGCTTGTTGCCGACCGTCTCGGACTTCCAGGCCGAAACTTCGCCGTCGCGGCTCAGAAGGGCCGCGCTGCACCGCTGGTGCGCCGTATCAAGAGCAAGAATGAATGAAGGCATGACCGTCCAGTTGTTTTCTGCAGGCCTCGAAAAGGCCTCCGAACGCCCGAAATCGGCGTCCCACAATGAATTCGATCATTATACCATCGAGCCTCCGGCGCCCCTCGGAGGCACGAAAAAGGCCGTCCACCCCTGCGGATGAACGACCGTTTTGCCTTGTTTGGCTTGCTGTGATCGAATCTCCGGCCGCCCCTGCGTACGGCTTGCCGTCCGAACGTCTATCGGGCCGAGGCGCCAGCCGCATAGGCCGCGCGTCCTTCGCCGCTGCCCGTGAGCTGAACGTGGAATTCCGTGATCTGCTGACGAAGGAGCTGACGTTCGTCGCGACGCAGCTTGCGCGTCTCCTTCGACATCACGGCCCCCGCCTGCTCGCTGCAGAAGCGCTTTCTGAGCTTGTCGCGGTCGGCTGCGGACATTTCCCTGCGCATGTCGCTGCGCTCGCGGGTGCTCATGCTGCGCCAGTGCATGGCGCGGGAAACCTCGTCGAGATAGGGCCACAGGTGCGCACGCTCGCTCGCGGACATCTCGGTCCACTGGCGGATGCATGGCGCCTCGACCTCCTGACAGTGGTCCCCGAGACCCGCAGCGGGCTCGGCCCCGGGCATGGCGGCCGCCGAACTGCATCCGAGGCAGCAGAGCACGATGATGGCGCTGTTTCTCATAAGCTAGCTTCCCGTCATGAAATCTGCAGACGAATTTTCCGGCCTTCGCCTCAAAACGCCTGCGCCGTTGTCGTTCAGGGACAGCCCGCCATTTGGCGCACAAGGGTTATCCCCAACCATGTTCGCGGGATGGGTTCGAACCACCGGGCCCGACCGTCTCCCGACCCCGCACCGTCAATATACAGTTCGCCGCTCTTCTAGGCAGAAACCATGATTTAGGACCTGTTAACAAGAGGCTGATTTTGTAACACGATTTTGTTTTCCTTCCACGAGGCATTTGTAACAGGCGACAATGGGGTCATGCAAAAGAGTGTCCAAAAGGCACGGCTTACTGTCCGACACGGCTTTCGCGGCAATCCCGCCCGAAATTCCGATTTGCAACGGACGCTGATTCCGGAGAACCACCGTGGAACGCAATCCCAAAATTCTCGTTGTTGACGACGATCCCCGACTTCGCGACCTTCTGCGCCGCTATCTCGGCGAAAACGGCTTCCAGGTATTCGTGAGCGAAAACGGCGCCGCGATGAGCCGCCTCTGGGTTCGCGAGCACTTCGACGCCCTCATTCTCGACCTGATGATGCCGGGTGAGGACGGCCTTCAGATTCTGCGCCGCCTTCGCGCCGCCAAGGACATGACGCCCGTCATCATGCTCACCGCCCGCGGCGAGGACGTCGACCGCATCGTCGGTCTTGAGCTCGGCGCCGACGACTACATCGCCAAACCCTTCAACCCGCGCGAACTGCTTGCCCGCATCCATGCGGTGCTCCGCCGCCGTCCGGCGGGCGACGCCCCGGGCGCTCCCTCGCTGGAAAACGAGACGGTCCGCTTCGGCGAGTTCGAGCTTGACCTCGGCACCCGCGTACTCAAGAAGAACGGCGAGGTGCAGCCGCTCACGACCGGCGAGTTCGCCGTCCTCAAGGCCTTCGCCCGCCATCCGCGCCAGCCGCTCTCCCGCGACAAGCTGATGGAAATGGCCCGCGGCCGCGAATACGAGGCCTTCGACCGCTCGCTCGACGTGCAGGTTTCCCGCCTTCGCAAGCTGATCGAACCCGATCCCTCCAAGCCGCGCTACCTGCAGACGGTCTGGGGCCTCGGCTACGTCTTCATCCCCGACGGCCACAGCTGATCGCCGGGACCGCATCAGGCCAGTTCTGAGAAATTCTGAAAGCTCCCGTCCGCCACAAGCGGCGGGAGCTTTTTCCGCAGTACAGAACCGCTACACTTTCACCAAACGGTTTCAACCCACACCTGCCGGACACACTCATGCTTTCCCTACGCAGCAACCATCGCCCGAGCCTCTTCTGGCGCACCTTCATTCTGCTGTGCGGCCTCATCTTCTTCAGCGTCGTCGGCTGGCTGCAGAGCTTCCGCGTGCTCTCCGAACTTCCCTACTCGCAGGGCGTCGCGCAGCACATCGTCTCGACCGCAAACCTGACGAAGTACGCGCTCGTGACGGCCGACCCGCTCTTTCGCGTCGACCTGCTGAAGCTTCTTGCCGCCCGCGAAGGCCTTCTTCTCTCGCCGCGCGATGCGACCGACAAGGTCGTCGTCCTCTCGGGCGACGGCTTCAACGGCCTCATCGAGCAGCTCGTCAAGCACCAGCTCGGCCAGGACACGATCCTCGCCTCGAGCGTCAACGGCGTCTCGGGCCTCTGGGTCTCGGTCGACATCGACGGCGACGCCTACTGGATGCAGACCGACAGCGGCATCCTCAATCCGCCGCTCGGCACCGCCTGGCTCTGGTGGGCGCTCGCTGCCTGTCTTGCCAGCCTCTTCGGCGCCACGCTCCTCACCCGGCACGTGATCGATCCGCTTGCCAAGCTCTCGCAGGTGGCCGCGCAGCTCGGTCAGGGCAAGGTCCCCGATCCTCTTCCTGAGGATGCGGGCACGGCCGAGATCCAGGCCGTAAACATGAGCTTCAACCGCATGGTGCAGGACCTGCGCCGCATGGAGGCCGACCGCGAGCTGCTTCTCGCGGGCGTGAGCCACGACCTTCGCACGCCGATCACGCGCCTGCGCCTCGAGGTCGAGCTCGCCGACCTGCCCGAGGACTCCCGCACCGCCATGGTGAGCGACCTTGAGCAGATGGAGAACATCGTCAACCAGTTCCTCTCCTACGCGCGTCACAGCCATGAGGAGCAGGAGCTCGTCAACCTGGGCGAGGCCGTTCAGAACGCCATGTCCAACGCCAGGCTTGCGAGCGACTCGACCGTCAAGATCACGAGCCACATCGCGCCCAACGTCTTCATCGTTGCTCACCCGCTCGAGCTCTCCCGCGCCGTGCAGAACCTCTTCACGAACGCGATGCGCTACGGCCGCAGCGAGGACGGCATCCTCAGGCTCCACATTACGACGGGCCTGACCGACAACGGCAAGAACGCCATGCTCACCGTCGGCGACGAGGGCGCGGGCCTTCCTGAAGACCAGCGCGAGCGCGTCATGCGACCCTTCGAGCGCGGCGAAAGCGCGCGAAGCGGCGTGACGGGCACGGGCCTCGGCCTCGCCATCGTCGACCGCATCGTCCGCCGCTCGAGCGGCAGCGTGCAGCTCGACAGCATGGATCCGCACGGCCTTCTGGTGCGCGTAGGCTTCCCCGCCGCCGATCCCGCCGCCATCAAAGCCAAGGAGGAGAAGCGGGCCCGCGAACAGGAGAAGCTTGAGAAGAAGATGCTCAAGGAATTCCAGAAGAACCAGCCCGCAGCCCCCGCCGATCACGTCGACGAAGACCCGAAGGCGTGATGCAGGAACAAGCTGAAAGCACCTGAAACACGAAGGGGTCGCTCTCACGAGCGGCCCCTTTCCCTGTTGGAACGGGCTTCAGATTCGCCTCAAGCCATCCTGCTCATCAGCACGACGGCCTGAGCCATCATGCCCTCCATGCGTCCGACGGCGTCCATCCTCTCATTGGTCTTCGCCTTGACGTTGACCACCTCTTCGGAGACGCCAAGCGTCTCGGCGAGCGAAGCCCTGATGGCGGACATGTGGGGGCCGATCTTCGGGCGTTCGGCCACGATCGTCGCGTCGCAGTTGACGACGGTCCAGCCCTTCTGTCTTGCGAGCGCCACGACGGCCCCGAGGAGCACGCGGCTGTCCGCACCCTTCCACTTCGGATCCGAGGGCGGGAAGTGCTGTCCGATGTCGCCGAGGGCGGCAGCGCCGAGCACGGCGTCGGTCACGGCGTGCAGGAGCACGTCGGCGTCCGAGTGGCCGTCAAGGCCGAGTTCAAACGGAATCTGCACGCCGCCCAGAATGAGCGGACGGCCTTCGACCAATCGATGGGAGTCGTATCCCTGACCTACGCGGAAGGGCACCACGGCGCCGTCTCCTAAGATGAGGCTCGCGAGCACGCCGTCGGCGGGTTCGGTCACCTTGATGTTGGTAGTGCGTCCCGGCACGATCCTGACGGGACGGCCGAGCCTCTCCATGGCGCTCGCCTCGTCGGTGATCCCCGTGAGGTCGCCCGAAAGCGCCTCGACGAGGTCGTGCACGCGGAACATCTGCGGGGTGGCCGCGCGCCAGAGATCCGAGCGCGGCACCGTCTCGAGGATCATGCGGCTCTTGTCCGCACGCTTGATCGTGTCGGCGACGGGCACGGCGAGGATGCCGCCCGAGACACCGCCGTCGGCGAGCACCTCGTCGATGAGGCGGGCGGCCTCGCTCGGCTTCAGGCAGGGTCTCGCCGCATCATGCACGAGCACCCACGCGTCCCTGTCGAACCCTGCGTTGAGAAGGCCGTTGACGACCGACTCCGCACGCTCTCTGCCACCGCAGCGCAGCACCCTGACGTTTTCAGGAAAGTGGCGCGCCACGTCGTCGATGTAGGGATCCGTCGGGCTCACGACCACGACGATCTCGCCCATGCGCTCGACGGCTCGAAGGGCGCGCACCGTGTGCACAAGCATCGCCTCCGAGCCGAATTTCATGTACTGCTTGGGAGATCCGAGCCCCATGCGGCTGCCGACGCCGGCCGCGCACACGAGCCCGACCACCTTCGTGGCTTCACTCATCCGTTTCTCCTTCTTGTCCCATGGCCTCCGCAGGCGCGACAGGCCCTGATGGGCACATTGTACCGAGGCTTAGCTACAAAGCGTTTTCCCGCAGAAAGAGTACTTTGGGCGGCCCTTCCGCTAATATCGAAAGACATGCGCTTTTTTTCAACAACTTTTTCCACTGAGGCAGGCTTTTATGCAGTCGCTCATCCACATGGCCGGAGGCATCGCCCTCCTGCTCTGGGGAGCCTACATGGTCAAGACCGGGATGCTCCGCACCTTCGGTGTGGCCCTCAAGGACTTCCTCTCCGTCCGGCTCAAGAACCGGGCCATCGCCATGGCGTCGGGCACCACGCTCGCATCGCTTCTCCAGAGCTCCACCGCCGCCACGCTCATCGTGGCGAGCATTCAGGCCGAAGGCTTTCTCACCACCAACATGGCCTTCGCGACGATTCTCGGCGCCGACTTCGGTTCGGCCCTGATGACCCGCGTGCTCACCTTCGACCTTTCGTTCCTGTCGCCGCTCTTGATTTTCATCGGCACCTGCCTCTTCTTCATGCGCAAGGCGGACACGCGTCAGGGCCAGTTCGGCCGCATCCTGATCGGACTGGGCATCATCATGCTTGCGCTCAGCCTCATCGTGGCCGCCACGATGCCGCTGCGAACGAGCACGGAGCTCGCGCCTCTCTTCCTCGAGATCTCCCATTCGCCGATCCTCGCCGTACTGCTCGGCCTGTGCCTCGGCTTCGGCTGCTTCTCGAGCCTTGCCGCCGTGATCATCACCTCAGGCCTCGTCACCGCAGGCGTCATCCCCGTCTCCACGGGCCTCTGGGTGGCGCTCGGCGCGGACATCGAAAGCACGATCCTTGCGCTCATGACCACGATGACCGCCTCGCGCATCGGCCGCCGCGGTCCGGTCGCCAACACGATGTGGCGCGCCGTGACGCTTTCGTTCACGGCCCTGCTGCTCGCAACGTGCCCCTTCATCGCCGAGGGCTTCGGCACGATCCCCGACAGCGTCATCTACTTCCACGTCACGCTCAACCTGATCATCTCGGGCACGGGCCTCTTCATTATCAAGCCCTTCGCAAGGATTGCCGACCGCATCATCCCGGAAAAGAAGGCTGATGCCAAGACGGGCGGCGAGGCCGCAGACCTCTTCGCGAAGGAAAACCTGATCTCGAGCGGCATGTCCCTCAACGTTGCGCGCACGGAGCTGCAGCGCATCACGGGCGACGTGCGCAGCTTCTGGCACGACATCGAGATCATGCTCCGCATCAATCCCGCCGACGGCGAGATCCTCATCCTGCATGACCGCGGCAACTACATCGACCAGCGCACGAGCGCGATGACACGCTACCTCGGGCTCGTCATGCGCGGCCAGCTCACTACGGCCGAGGCGATCGAGTGGCAGTACCTCAAGAACGCCAACGGCAGCATCAAGGTCGCCCTCAACACGATCGACCGCATCATCACGGTCATCATGAACGAGAAGTGCCGCAAGAACCGCTCGTTCACGCCCGACGGCCTCAAGGAGCTTCAGGCCCTGCATCACCGCGTCGGCGTCTGCCTCGAGCAGCTTGCCGTGATTCTCGCCGAGAAGGACCTTGAGAAGCGCCGCGCCCTCTGCAACACGCTCAACAACGAACGCGAGGCGATCCTGCGCGACAGCTACGAGCTGACGCTGCGCCACATGGAGCGCGTCTCCCGCGGTCTGTCGGGCGCCATCGACACCTCCGCCCTGCACCTCGAGCTGCAGTCGCTCTTCAACCGCATCGTCGGCATCATCGGTTCGGCCGCTTCCATGGACTACGGCACCCCCAACGATCCCGAACCTCAGGGCTGACACCCGCTCGAATCCCCGTCCAATGGCCCGGTCTTCATTGAAGACGGGCCCCATTTTTGCACCCATTTTCCGAGGATCTTCGGGCCCGTTTCGGGCCCATTTCGGACCATTTTCAAAGTATTTCGGATTACCATGCCGCCCTTTCGGGGAAGGCTCATCGAGACGCTTCCCCTTGCATTCAATTGGAACACAGGGATTTACACGATTTCATTCACTTCAGTGAGCATCATCCACGCGGATTAAGCCTCCCATCACTTGGGGTTAACCCTTTGAAAGATGATTCGTTTTCGGTCCTTTGATTCTTCAAAATTCCCTCAATTCATTTTTTCGACGGCGCCCGTCGCGGGACGCCTCGCTCAGACTTTCAATTGACAGGAGTTTTCCGTTGAAGAACCCGACTTTCAAGATTGCCGCCGCTGCGATGATGGTTGCCGGCGCCTTTGCCACCCAGACCTACGCTGCGGGCTTCCAGCTCTCCGAGCAATCCGCCATCCAGATGGGCCGTGCCATGGCCGGCGCCGGCGTCGTGGGTGACGACCTTTCCGCCGTTCACTACAATCCCGCCGGCATGACGCTTCTCTCCGGCACGCGCATGCAGGCGACAGGCACCTGGGTTGCGGTCAATCTTGACTACAAAGGCGACTCCGGCCAGAGCGAAAACGGCCGTCTCAAGGGCCAGACCATTCCCGCCGGCTTTATCACGCACCAGATCAACGACAGCCTCTGGGCCGGCCTTGGCCTCACCGTCCCCTACGGCATGGGCACGGAATACGGCGAAGGCTGGAAAGGCAAGTCGCGCGGCACCGAGTCCATGATCCTCACCTTCGACATCAACCCGAACCTGGCCTGGAAGGTCAATGACATGCTCAGCGTCGGCGGCGGCATCTCGCTCCAGTACGCCAAGGCCGAACTGGGCATGGGCATGGGTCCGATGCAGGCGAACGTCAAGGGCGACAGCTGGGCCTGGGGCTGGAACGTGGGCCTGATGTTCCAGCCTGTCGAGACCGTCCGCCTCGGCCTCGCCTACCGCTCGCACATCGCTCACAACGCCGACGGTCACACGACTCTCAACAATGTTCCCAATGCTACCGGCGTGAGCAACCTGCGTAGCGACATGGAAGTCCGTCTGAAGACGCCCGACACGATCACGCTCTCCGCCACGTGGGAGGCCACCGATGCGCTGCGCCTCTCCGGTACGGCCCGCTGGTCCAAGTGGTCCAACTTCCGCTCTCTCAACGTCCAGAACCTTGACCTTGCCGGCACCAAGCTCGGCACCACCGTCGTCGAAAACAACTGGGACGACACGTGGTTCTTCTCAGTCGGCGCCGACTACAAGCTCAACGGCCAGTGGACGGTCCGCGGCGGCGTGGCCTACGACCAGGGTCCTGTTGAAAACCAGTACCGCATGGCCGTCATTCCCGACACCGACCGCGTCTGGTTCTCGGGCGGCGCCTCCTACAAGTACACGGACAACCTGACGTTCGACTTCGGCGCCACCTACATCAAGGGCGTCGGCGACACCGACCTCTACGACAAGGTCGGCGGCAAGAAGATCGGCGAGTTCAAGTCGCTCGACTCCTACATCTTCTCCGCCCAGATGCAGTACCTGTTCTAAGGTAGTCCTTCAGGATTAAAAAAGCACCGCAAACCCTCTCCCAGAGGGATTGACGGTGCTTTTCGTCTTTCAGGGGACCCATCATGCTGACGGATTAGCCTGCTTTCAAAGCTCTGTTGCAATGTGTTAGGGTGCACACCTCGTTCGGGAAAACACGCATAAAAAGCCCGAAAAGCGACATGTGTCGCGCACTCCAATCCATACCAGGAGCAGATCTTGCATCAGAACTTCATCCGCGCCGCCGCTGCCGCCGCTGTGGCCGCCACCTTCTCCTCCGCCGCCGTTGCCGGCGGCTTCCAGCTGACGGAGCAGTCCGCTCTCGGTCTCGGCCGCGCCTACGCCGGCATGGGTGTCGACGGCACCGACGTCTCGGGCCTCTACTACAACCCCGCCACGATGACGCTTCACACGGGCACGCAGGCCCAGTTCGGCTTCGTCGGCGTCGGCCTCAATCTCGACTACAACGCCAAGGACGGCGGCTCCATCCATGACGAAAACGGCCGCAAGCACGCCGAAGCCGTGCCCAACCTCTTCATCTCGCACCAGATCAACGACGTGACCTGGATCGGCTTCGGCTTCACGGTGCCGTTCGGCCTCTCCACCGAATACGGCGAAAACTGGGAACAGGCTTCGGAAGGCACGGATGCCAAGATCGAGGTCTATGACTTCAACCCGACCTTTGCCTGGAAGCTTTCCGACAAGTTCTCCCTCGGTGCCGGCGTCTCCTACCAGTACGTGAAGGCCACGCTCGGCTTCAACAAGTCCGCAGTCTCGAACGGTTTCATCTCGAACGGTTTCATCTCCAACACCCACACCCGCCTAACCGGTGACGCCTGGGGCTGGAACGTCGGTGCCATGTGGACGCCTGTTGAAAACGTCCGCATCGGTGCCTCCTACCGCTCCGCAATCGGTCACACGGTCAACGGCGACCTCAATGTCACCGTGAACTCGACCGTGAATAATCAGGAGGTCTTCTCCAAGGTCATCACCACGCCCGCCACCGTCTCGATGGACGCCCCCGCCTGGGCCATGCTCTCCGCCGCCTGGGACGTCAACGACTGGCTGAGCCTCTACGGCACCATGCGCTGGGCCGACTGGTCGAGCTTCAAGGCTCTGACGGTTGAAGCCGGCAAGTTCAGCTCCTCCCAACCCAAGAACTGGAAGGACACGTACCTCTACTCCGTCGGCTACGACGCCCGCATCAACAGCTTCTGGACGCTGCGCGGCGGCATCGCCTACGAAACGTCCACAATCGACGACAAGTACACGCGTACCGGCACGATTCCCGACGCCGACCGCTGGTGGTTCGCCATCGGCTCCTCCTTCCACTGGACGAAGGACTTCCAGACGGACGTGGGCTTCGCTCACCTGCACGGCGTGCATGAACGCAGCCTCTACGACTCCAATCATGTGGAACTCGGCAAGTTCCGCAAGCTTGATGCCTACATCATCGGCATCCAGGGCCAGTACCGCTTCTAAGGTCTAGCCCGCGGCGAACTCCGCCGCATCCTGCACTCCGAATCCCGGCGTCTCCCAGACGCCGGGATTTTTGCTTTCGGGATACAGGAAATCGACAAGCAGCGTGCCGAGGTCGGCGCCCTCGGGCAGTGCGGGGTGCTCGAAGCCCTCGAATTCGGGGCAGTCGGTGAAGCCCGCGCTTCGGCAGAGGACGGCGGTGTAGAGCGCAAGCCCCGTCTCCATGCTCGGGCGAAGGCCGAAGTGTTCGAGAAGAAGCGTGAGAAGCGCGAGGTCCTCGTCCCATAGAGTCTCGGGAGCGGGATGAAGGGAGGAGAGAAGGAGGACGGGAGACCTGTCGTCATGAAGGAGGCATTCGCCGGCCGTCGGGCGCGTGCTGTCGGCGTGAAGGCACGCAAGGTCCGTCACCTCTCCCTCGGTGAGAAGAAGCGGATCCACGGGTGTGCAGCGGATGAGTTCCTTCAAGCGCGCCGCATAACGTCTGCATCGATGAGCTCTCAGCATGGTCGGGCCTCCATCGGCCGCCCGCAGATCGGGCGGCCTTCACCTAATCCTACGGCATATCGGCCGAAGGTGTCGCCCCTCGCCTGTCGACCGCCCTCTGAGAGTCCTCCGGTTTGTGCTATCGTCACTTCCGACTCAAGACACAAAACGGAGCCCACACATGTCCAATAGCGCAATCCCAGACCTGATTTCCGAAGACATCTTCCGTTTCGGGCCCGGCGACAGGTACGCGCTGCCCATCGGCACGGTGGCACCCGACGCGCTCGCGCTCTCGCAGATGGCCGAGAAGTGCCGCACAAGGCATGAAAGACTCCTCGTCATCTGCGCCGATCCGCTCGACGCCGTGAGGCTCGGGCAGGAGATCCCCTGGTTCAGTCCCGAACTCGGCGTCAGAAGCCTCCCCGACTGGGAGACGCTCCCCTACGACGTGCTCTCCCCGCAGGAGGACATCGTCTCCGAGCGCCTTGAGACCCTCTACCGCATGACCTCGGGCACGAAGGGCCTCGACGTCGTGATCGCCTCCGCCGTCACGGCCGCCCAGCGCATGGCGCCCGTCGCCTACGTGGGCGCAAACACCTTCTTCTTCCGTCCCGGCGACACGCTCTCGGTCGAGGGTCTTCGCTCGAACCTCGCCGCCGCAGGCTACGCAGGCGTCAAGCAGGTACTCGCGGCGGGTGAATTCGCCGTTCGCGGCAGCATCATCGACGTCTTCCCGATGGGCTCCGACAGACCCTTCCGCCTCGACCTCTTCGACGACGAGATCGAGTCGATCCGCTGGTTCGACGTCGAGACGCAGCGCTCCATGGAAGCCGTCGACGAGATCAGGCTGCTTCCGGGCCACGAGTTCCCCGTGACGCCCGAGGCCGTCACGGGCTTCAGGCAGCGCTGGCGCACGCGCTTTGCAGGCGATCCGGGCAAAAGCCTCGTCTACCGCGACATCGGCAACGGGATCCTGCCGCCGGGCATCGAATACTATCTGCCGCTCTTTTTCGAGCAGACGGCCACGCTGGCCGACTATCTGTCGGCGGGCACGCGCGTCGTGCTCGTGGGCGACGTGCAGGCCGCGCTTGCGGGCTTCATGAAAGAGACGCTCTCGCGCCAACGCATGCTCGAAACGGACGCGGACCGTCCCGCGATGAAGCCCGATGAGCTCTGGCTCACGCCCGAAGCGTTCTTCACGAGCCTCTCGAAGTTCGCGCGGTTCACCTTCAGGCGCGAGGGAGCCCCCGAAGACGCGCTCGCCCTCAAGAGCGTTGCGGTCGACCGCAAGAGCCAGAACCCCGTCTCGAACCTCATCGCCTTCACGACGACCGAGAAGACGCGGGGCCGCCGCACGCTCATCGTTGCGACCTCGGTGGGCCGCATGGGCACGATGGGCGAGCTCTTCAGGGCGTCGGGCCTCGAATTCACGGAGTACGAAAACTGGGCGGACTTCCTCGCGGGCGACGCGCCCGTGGGCCTTGCGGCCGCGCCGCTCTTTGCGGGCAGCCTCCTTGAGAATCCCGGTACGGCGATCCTCACCGAGACCGAGCTCTATGCCGCCAGCCCGAGGCGTTCGCGTCTGCGCCGCAACCGCCAGTCGAACAACATCGAAATGATCGTGCGCGACGTCTCCGAACTCAAGATCGGGGACGCCGTCGTGCACCTCGAGCACGGCATCGGCCGCTATCAGGGGCTCGTGCACATGGAAACGCCCGACGGAGAGGCCGAACTTCTGCGCATCGACTACAAGAACGAGGCCAAGCTCTTCGTGCCGATCGCCAACCTCCACCTCATCTCGCGCTACTCGGGCGCCGATCCCGAGAACGCCCCGCTGCACGCCCTCGGGCGCGGCGACTGGGAAAAGGCGAGAAGGAAGGCGGCCGAGCAGGTCCGCGACACGGCGGCCGAGCTCCTGCACCTCTATGCGCTGCGCGAGACCCGCAAGGGCGTCGTCTTCCCCATCGACCTCAGCGACTACGAGGCCTTCTGCGAGGGCTTTGCATTCGACGAGACGCCCGACCAGGCGGCCGCCATCGGCGCCGTCCTCAACGACATGACGACGGGCAAGACGATGGACCGCCTCGTCTGCGGTGACGTGGGCTTCGGCAAGACCGAAGTCGCGCTGCGCGCGGCCTTCGTCGCCGTCTCGGCGGGCCGGCAGGTGGCCGTGCTCTGCCCGACGACCCTGCTCGCCGAGCAGCATGCCCAGACCTTCCGCGACCGATTCGCGCCCTGGCCCGTGCGCGTCGCCGAGCTCTCCCGCTTCAGGACGGGCAAGGAGACGACGAAGGCGCTCGAAGGCATCGCCGACGGCACGGTCGACATCGTGATCGGCACGCACAAGCTTCTTACCGACAAGGTGTCCTTCAAGCGCCTCGGCCTCGTCATCATCGACGAGGAACACCGCTTCGGCGTTCGCCAGAAGGAGACGCTCAGGAAGCTGCGCGCCGAGGTCGACGTCCTCACGCTCACCGCCACGCCGATCCCGCGCACGCTCTCGATGAGCCTCGAAGGCATCCGCGACTTCTCCGTCATCGCGACAGCCCCCGAGCGCCGTCTGGCGGTCAAGACTTTCGTGCACGCCGAGGAGCCGGGCCTCATCCGCGAGGCCGTCATCCGCGAACTCAAGCGCGGCGGCCAGGTCTACTTCCTGCACAACGAGGTGGAGACGATCGAGAACCGCCGCGAGCAGCTCGCCGCACTGATTCCCGAAGCGCGCATCGCCGTCGCGCACGGACAGATGAGCGAGCGCGAGCTCGAACACATCATGCGCGAGTTCTACCAGCAGCGCTACAACCTGCTCCTCTGCACGACCATCATCGAGACGGGCATCGACGTCCCGACCGCCAACACGATCATCATGCAGCGCGCCGACAAGCTCGGCCTCGCGCAGCTCCACCAGCTGCGCGGCCGCGTCGGCCGAAGCCACCATCAGGCCTACGCCTACCTGCTCACCCCGCCCTCGGGCGCCACGACGAAGCAGGCGAAGCAGCGCCTCGAAGCCATCCAGTCCCTTGAGGAACTCGGCAGCGGCTTCTACCTCGCCATGCACGACCTCGAGATCCGAGGCGCGGGCGAAGTGCTAGGCGAACACCAGTCGGGCGAGATCGCCGAGGTCGGGTTCGACCTCTACAGCCGCATGCTCGCCAATGCCGTCAAGGCACTCAAGCGCGGAGAACTTCCCGACTTCACGGAGCCCCTCGTGCCGACCACGGAAATCTCGCTCCATGCGCCCGCACTGCTGCCGAGCAGCTACGTCTCGGACGTCTCGCAGCGCCTCGGCTTCTACAAGGAGCTCTCGTCCGCGACGAGTGTCGAGGACATCATCCGCACGACCGAATCGCTCGCCGACCGCTACGGCAAGCTTCCCGAGGCCGCGCAGAGACTCACTCAGATCCACAGGCTGCGCCTTCGCTGCGAAGCGCTCGGCGTGCGCAAGATCGACTGCGCCGACACGGCGACCGTCATCACATTCACGGCAAGGCCCGCCGTCGAGCCGATGGCACTCATCCGCTTCCTGCAGTCGAGGAAGGACGCCCGCATGCTCGGGCCCGACAAGCTGAGGATCGACTCGGGCGGCGCAACGCCCGAAAATCGCCTCGCACTCGTGCAGACCGTGCTCGCGGCGCTCGAAGCGCCAGGTCGATGAACTGAATCGAATGGAGGGACCGGAATCATGGGCATTGAAATCGAACGCAAGTTTCTCGTGAAGTCGGACGGCTGGCGGAAGCTCGGCTGCGCCGTGCGCTACGCTCAGGGCTACCTCTGCAGCGACAGGAACCGCACGGTGCGCGTGCGAACCGTGGGCGACAAGGGCTTTCTCACGGTCAAGGGACGCGGAAGCGGCATCGCGCATCCCGAGTACGAGTACGAGATCCCGTACAACGAGGCCCGGACCATGCTCGACGAACTCGCCGAAAAGCCCGTCATCGCCAAAACCCGCACGAAGATTCCGTTTGCGGGCTTCGTCTGGGAGGTGGACGAATTCTTCGGCGACAACGAGGGCCTCGTCATGGCCGAGATCGAGCTGCCATCCGTGGATGCTTCCTTCGAGAAGCCCGAGTGGATCGGCGAGGAGGTGACGGGCGATCCGCGCTACTACAACTCGATGCTCGCAAGGAATCCGTACAAAAACTGGCGGCGCTGATCCCAAAAACAAGCAGTGCCCAACCCGCGCAATCTCAGGCATTACCCTGCCAAGCACGCGAATGCCGGCGATTTGTCGCATACTTTCAGTCTGGCAGTTTTTTCAATCGAAGGATTCCCCATGCAGGTACCTCAAACCGAATCGCCCTCCGAGTTCACGACTTCCGCCGTTCTGACCGCCTACAAGGCGCTTCCCGAATCGCTGCGCCCCTTCTATGCGCACATCCACTGCGGATCCGCCGCCATCGTCGCCGCACTCGGCCTGACGGCTGAAGACAACAACGTTCTGGAGACTGCCGTCAAGGCCATCGGAGACCTTGCCGACGATGCGGAAGCCTTCGACCGTGACGCGGCCGCCGAGAGCGGAACCCTCGCAGACATGATTCGCGAGCTCGCGGGAACGCTCGGAGACGACAGCAATCCGCTCGTCGTCTCGCTCGACGTCATCTGGGGCGCGATTTCCTCCTCGTCCATCGTCACCGGCGCGGATCCCGACGACGATGAGGATCCCATCGAGCACTATCTCTACGACAACAGCGACCTCACGGGGCTCATGGGCGCCTACTGGGACCTTCAGGGGGTTCTCGAGATCATGTTCGGCGAACTCGGCATGAACGCCGACTTCCGGGGCAGCCTCATCGAACTTCCGACCGAGGCCGCTAGCGTCGCCGAGCTCAACAAGAGCCTGCAGCGCCTTTCGTCGAGTTCCCGCGCCTGCTTTGCGTGGTGCCACAACAGGATCGTCTCGGTGCTTCGAGACCTCTCGAACGACGACCCGAAGGTTCTCGAGAAAAACCTTGAGAGTTCCGGCATTCAGCCGCTTTTCATTCCGGCCGTGCTCAGGCAGTTCAACGAGTCCCGCACGGCAAGCGACGTGCTCGCCGCAGTCTCCAGCCGCTTCTCGCCCTTCGACCGAGAGCTCGATGCCGTTTTCGAGCAGTTCTGGAACCTTCAGCGCGCCGTGAGCCAGAAGGCCGACCATCCCGCCAGAGTCGCTCTTGCCCTTCTCGTCTCCGCCCTGGCCGCCATGCTCGACTGTCGTCCCGAAGACATCGACTCCCGCGCGAGCTCCCGTCTCGCGGAGTCTGACGATCTTGCGGCCTCCGACCGGGGACTCGCCCTCCATCTGGCCGGCATCGTCGCCGGCGTGGAACTCGTCGAATCCGACGACCCCGTGATGCAGATGTGCAGGAGCTTCGACGAGGCATGCGAAAGTGCCGAAGCGAATCAGGACATCTGTCTTCCGCTCTCATGCGCACTCACCGCCGTCAATCATTTCCTGAAGGACGAGGCCGCCGCAAAGGAACACTTCAAGAAGCTCCATCTGGCAGACGCCACTACCGAAACCTTCCTTCCCAGCCTTGCCACGCTTTCGGAATTCCTCGTGCATCACACACCCGAGAAGGACGACGGCTCCCTTCTCAAGAAGCACTTCGCCCCCGTCATCGAAGGCGATTACGATGGCCCCACTGCAGGCGAACACTACGCGAAGCTTCTCAGCGAGACACTTTCCAGGATGGACGAAGAGAGCCGCGCTCTTTTCACGGCGTCTTTCCTCACGCTGGGCTACCTGATGAGCGGCATCTTCGCCCGCACGCCTGAGGAAATCGAGGAATTCTTCAAGCAGGCGTTCCCCGGATTCATCGTCGATCCGATCATCGCCATGTGCATGTCCATCCTGCCCGCCGCCTCCAAGCTCGCGGTCGAGGCCACGGAAAAGGTCAATAACCCCCGCCTAAAGGCGGAGGCTTCAAAGAGCCTTTATTGACTAGTCTCAGCAAAC
>ERZ791611.1143-NODE-1143-length-19168-cov-2.799665_pt1 | contig 19168 bp, 27 predicted proteins | sample MGYA00510275_ERZ791611 | MGnify/ENA primary metagenome ERZ791611 (study PRJEB30046, sample SAMN00791912) | human gut metagenome | study: EMG produced TPA metagenomics assembly of the A metagenome-wide association study of gut microbiota in type 2...
TATTAAAAGCTACACCGTCGTTGAGGACGGCAAGCAGGGCGTGATCCGTATTGTTCTCAAATACGGCCCCAACAAGACTCAGGTTATCTCTGGTCTGCGCAGAGTTTCCAAACCCGGCCTGCGCATTTACACCAGCTGCGAGGACATGCCCCGCGTTATGAAGGGCCTGGGCATTGCGATCCTGTCCACTTCTAAGGGCATCATGACCGACAAAGAGGCTCGTAAAGAGAAGGTCGGCGGTGAAGTGCTCGCATTCATTTGGTAAGGAGGTGCAAATAGATGTCTCGTATTGGTAGAAAACACATTGCGATTCCCGCTGGTGTGGAAGTAAAGGTCAATGGCCATGAGGTCACTGTCAAAGGCCCCAAAGCTACCCTGACCCAGGAGTTCCACCACGATATGGCGATCGCTGTGGAGGATGGCGCGGTTGTTGTAACCCGTCCTTCCGATGAAAAAGAGCACAGAAGTCTGCACGGACTGACCAGAACTTTGATTGCAAACATGGTTCAAGGCGTTTCCGAAGGCTTCAGCAAAGAGCTGGAGATCAACGGCGTCGGCTACCGCGCAGCAAAACAGGGCAAAAACCTGGTGATGACCCTTGGGTTCTCCCATCAGGTGATCATGCCTGAAATTGATGGTATTACAATTGACGTGCCTGCACCAAACAAAATTATTGTCCATGGCGCCGACAAGCAGAAGGTTGGACAATTTGCAGCTGAGATTCGCGAGAAACGTCCTCCCGAGCCTTATAAGGGCAAAGGTATTAAGTACGTTGGCGAAACTATCATCCGCAAGGAAGGTAAAGCTGGTAAAGGCAAGAAGTAATTAAAGGAGTGAATCGACATGGTGAAAAAGCCTGATAGCAATAAAGCAAGGCTGAAACGGCATGCAAGAGTTCGTGCCAAGATCAGCGGCACTCCAGAGTGCCCCCGTCTGAATGTCTTCCGCTCCGCTAAACACCTCTATGCCCAGCTGATTGACGATGTAAACGGCGTCACCCTGGCGTCTGCATCCTCAATGGACAAAGGTTTTGAAGGTAACGGCGGTAACAAGGAAGCAGCTCACAAGATCGGCGTGACTCTGGCGCAGAGAGCTATCGAGAAGGGTATTTCCGAGGTCGTGTTTGACCGCAGCGGCTATATCTATCACGGCCGTATCAAAGAGTTGGCAGAGGGTGCCCGCGAGGGCGGCCTCAAATTCTAAGGAGGAGGGAATACTTTGGCTCGTATAGACGCTTCCACACTGGATCTCCAAGAGAGAGTCGTCGCCATCAACCGCGTATCGAAAACGGTTAAGGGCGGTCGTATCTTCAAGTTCGCAGCTCTGGTGGTTGTCGGCGACGGCAACGGCACCGTGGGCTTCGGCCTTGGCAAAGCCTCTGAGGTTCCTGACGCAATCCGCAAGGGAATTGAAGACGCAAAGAAGAACCTTCACAAAGTAGCGCTGAAGGGTACCACCATCCCCCACGAAATCGTCGGCGAGTTCGGCGCTGGCCGGGTTCTCATGATGCCCGCCCCCGAAGGTACCGGTGTTATCGCCGGCGGCCCCGTCCGTGCGGTTCTGGAGGTTGCCGGTATCCGCGACATCCGCACCAAGTGCCTGAGATCCAACAACCCCTGCAACGTGGTTTCCGCCACCATCCAGGGCCTGGCTTCTCTGAGAAACGTAGATGAAGTTGCTGCCATCCGCGGCAAATCCGTCAAAGAAATCTTAGGTTAAGGGGGACGCTCAAATGGCTTTTAAGATCAAACTTGTAAAAAGTCTTGTGGGCAGAAAAGACGACCAGATCGCCACTGCCAAGTCCCTCGGCCTGCGCAAGATCGGCCAGGAGACCATCCAGCCCGACAACGAGGCCACCAAGGGCAAGATTAAGAAAATTTCCCACCTCATCGAGGTAACTGAAGCGTAAGGCAAGGAGGTGCAGGTAACATGAAATTGCATGAGCTTTCTCCCGTCCCGGGTTCCACCAAAGCTGCTTTCCGCAAAGGCAGAGGTGCTGGTTCCGGCAACGGTAAAACAGCCGGCAAAGGCCACAAGGGCCAGAAAGCCCGCTCCGGCGGCAGCATTCGGCCCGGTTTTGAAGGCGGTCAGATGCCTTTACAGAGACGTATCCCCAAGAGAGGCTTTGTAAACATCTTCGCCACCCACTATGTCACCATCAACGTCAGCGACCTGAACCGTTTTGAGGACGGCGCTGTTGTGGATGCACAGGCATTGATCGATGCCGGCCTTCTCAAAAAGACCCTTGACGGCGTCAAGGTCCTGGGAAGAGGCGAGATCACCAAAAAGCTGACAGTGAATGTCGCTGCTTTTTCCGCGTCTGCTAAGCAGAAAATCGAGGCAGCCGGTGGTAAAGCAGAGGTGATGTAAGGATGTTTCAGACCCTAAGAAATGCGTGGAAAATTGCTGACTTAAGGAAAAAACTTCTTTACACACTGATGATCATTGCCATCTTTCGGATCGGCGCGGCCATTCCCGTGCCCTTCCTGAACCCCGAGGCAATCTCGGCGATGATCCACACCAGCGGCAACCTGCTGGGCTACCTGGACATCCTGAGCGGCGGTTCGTTCGCCCAGTGCACCTTGTTTGCGCTGAGCATTTCGCCCCACATTACATCTTCCATTGTGATCCAGCTGCTCACCGTGGCCATCCCCGCTCTGGAGCGGCTGGCCAAGGAGGGCGAGGAGGGAAGAAAGCGCCTGGAGAAGATCACCCGGTACACCATGGTGGCCTTGGCCCTTCTGCAGGCAACTGCTTACTACCTGATGCTGAAGAACTTCAATGCGGTTCAGTTTGTGGACGGCGGCGTGGGGATGTTTACTGCGGCGGTTATCATCCTGACCTTTACCGGCGGCTCATGCCTGCTGGTTTGGCTGGGTGAACAGATCGACAAAAAGGGCATCGGCAACGGCATCTCGATGATCCTGTTTGCCGGTATCGTTTCCAGAGGTCCCGCCTTGGTCGGCGAAGTGTGGAAATACATGCGGCTGGCCATGGCTGGGGAATCTAAGTACTTTATCAGCGTCCCCCTGATCCTGGTTCTCTTCATCGCAGTCATCGCTTTCATCGTGCTGATGACCAACGCCGAGCGGAGAATCCCGGTTCAGTACGCAAAACGGGTTGTCGGCCGGAAAATGTACGGCGGCCAATCCACCCATATCCCGATCAAGGTCAATATGACAGGCGTTTTGCCGGTTATCTTCGCCAGCAGCCTGCTGGGCATCCCCGGTATGATCAGAGGATTTATGCCTAACGCAACTGGTTGGTTTGCCACCTTCCTGAGCTGGTTCAACTACGATACCGCCTCCTATGCCATTTTGTACTTCATCTTGATCATGGGCTTTAACTTCTTCTATGTGGCGATTCAGTACAATCCTATTGAAATCGCCAACAACCTGAAGAAGAACAGCGGAGCCATCCCTGGAATTCGTCCCGGCAAGCCCACCGCGGACTTTATTGCCCGGATTGTTTCCAAGATCACCGTGATCGGCGGTTTGTTCCTTGGTATTATCGCCACCCTGCCCATCGGCGCCATCACTAAGATGAACATCGCCCTGGGCGGTACCACAGTTATCATCGTCGTTGGTGTTGCTCTGGATACTGTGAGACAGCTGGAGTCTCAGATGATGATGCGTCACTATAAAGGTTTCCTGGAATAAACCGTTAGGAAGGAACGTGCATGAATATGAAGCTGATTCTTCTTGGCGCCCCCGGTGCCGGTAAAGGCACCCAGGCAGAGATTTTAAGTGAACGACTGAACATCCCCACCATCAGCACCGGCAACATCATCCGCGAGGCGCTGAAAAACGGTACTGAAATGGGCCTTAAGGCCAAGTCCTTTATGGACGCCGGCCAGCTGGTACCCGACGATGTGGTCATCGGGATCATCGAAGAGCGCCTGGCGAAGGATGACTGCAAAAACGGCTTCATTCTGGATGGCTTCCCCCGGACGGTTCCTCAGGCTGAGGCCCTGGACCAGATGGGGATCATCATCGACAAGGCCATCGACATCGACGTGGCTGATGAAGTGATTGAAAAACGGCTTTCCGGCCGCCGGGTTTGTGAAAAGTGCGGCGCAAGCTACCACATCGACAACAAACCTTCCGCCAAAGGCGACCTCTGCGAAAAATGCGGCGGCGCCCTGGTCATCCGCAAGGACGACCGGCCGGAGACCATCAAACAGCGCTTGAGCGTATACCATGAGCAAACCGAACCCCTGGAGGGGTACTACAAAAAAGCCGGCAAGCTTTATGTGGTGAAAGGCGAAGGCTCGGTAGCCGAGATTACCGCAAAGGTGATTGAAGCTGTGGAGGCTTAAGCCATGGTAGTGCTTAAGACCAAAAAAGAATTGACGCCTATGCTTGAGGCGTGCAGAATCTCAGCGCAAGCTTTACAGCGTGCGGGCGAGGTCATCCGGCCCGGTATTACCACCGCCCAGATTGACCACGCCATCCACGATTTCATCCGTTCGCGGGGCGCTGTGCCATCGTTTTTAGGATATGGAGGCTTCCCCGCCAGCGCATGCATCTCGGTCAACGATGAACTCATCCACGGAATTCCCGGTCCCCGTGTCATCCAGGAAGGCGACATCGTCAGCGTAGACGTGGGCGCCTATTACAAGGGATATCACGGCGACAACGCGTACACCTTTGCAGTTGGCAGCATCTCCAGCGAAGCACAACAGCTCCTGGATGTCACCAAGGAGAGCCTCAACCGGGCGATCCAAGCAGCGGTTCCGGGCGCACGCCTGGGCGACGTGGGATACGCAGTGCAGTCCTACGTGGAATCTTTCGGGTATGCCGTCGTCAAAGAGTATGTAGGCCATGGCGTGGGAACAAAACTCCATGAAGACCCAGAGGTGCCCAATTACGGGACCCCTGGCAGAGGGATCCGGCTGATGCCGGGTATGACCATTGCCATCGAGCCCATGGTCAACCTGGTTGGTGAGAAGATCAAAGTCCTCTCCAACCAGTGGACTGTGGTCACGGCAAGTCACAGCCTTTCGGCTCATTTTGAGCACACCATCGCCATCACCGAGTCAGGCCCTGTTATCCTGACCCGGCCATAAGAGAAGGGGCGCTTCATGATGACCATTGAAAAAGGCAGCGTTGTCCGGTCTATCGCCGGGCACGACGCAGACCGGTTCTACGTGGTGCTGGAGATGGAAGGGGATTTCGCCTTCATCGCCGACGGCAAGGAGCGAAAGCTGGAAAAGCCTAAGCGGAAGCGGAAAAAACACCTGCGCGGGACCAATACCCGACTGGATGTGGACACCCTTACCACCGACAAAAAACTGCGGGAAGCCCTGCATCCATTTAACTATGGCAAACTGCCAAGCGAAGGAGGAATATAGCTTGTCCAAAGAAGACGTGATCGAGATCGAAGGCGTCGTTGTTGAGGCCCTGCCCAACGCCCAGTTCCTGGTGGAGCTGACCAACGGCCACAGGCTGCTTGCCCACATTTCCGGCAAGCTGCGGATGAACTTTATCCGAATCCTGCCTGGAGACAAAGTCACCGTTGAGATTTCCCCATACGATTTAACCAAGGGACGCATTACCTGGCGTTCCAAATAGAACCCGTTTTAGGCTATATAAGGAGGTAGTTTCAAAATGAAAGTAAGACCTTCCGTTAAGCCCATCTGCGAAAAATGCAAAGTGATTAAGCGCAAAGGCCGCATTATGGTTATTTGCCAGAACCCGAAGCATAAACAGCGCCAGGGCTAAAAGAATTTACGCCCGAAGCGCCCACAGCGCAATGGGATTGTGCAAAACCGATACAATGGAGGTGCAACAGGAATATGGCTCGTATAGCTGGTGTTGACTTGCCAAGAGAGAAGCGAGTTGAAATTGGTCTGACCTATATCTTCGGTATTGGTCGCAAGACAGCAAACGACATCTTAAAATCCACAGGCGTGAACCCCGATACCCGTGTGAAAGATCTGACCGAGGACGAGGTTTCTCTGCTGCGTGAATACATCGACAAACATCTCGTTGTTGAGGGCGACCTGAGAAGAGACACCGCCCTGAACATCAAGAGACTGGTCGAGGTTGGCTGCTACCGCGGCGTCCGCCACAGAAGAGGCCTCCCCGTAAGAGGGCAGAGAACCAAAACCAATGCCCGTACCAGAAAAGGTCCGAAGAAAACAATCGCCAACAAGAAGAAGTAATTAGGGAGGGATACGAGAGATGGCAAAGGCTAACGTTAAGAAGGCCACTACTCGCAAGCGTCGCGAGCGTAAAAATATTGAGCGCGGCGCCGCTCATATCCAATCTACCTTTAACAACACCATCGTCACCATTACCGACACTCAGGGCAACGCTCTGTCCTGGGCCAGCGCGGGCGGCTTGGGCTTCAGAGGCTCCAAGAAATCCACCCCCTTCGCAGCGCAGACCGCGGCCGAAACCGCTGCCAAAGCTGCTATGGAGCATGGCCTGAAATCGGTTGAGGTTTATGTTAAAGGTCCAGGTGCTGGACGTGAGGCCGCTATCCGTGCGCTGCAGGCCGCCGGTCTGGAAGTCAACATGATCAAAGATGTTACTCCCATTCCCCACAACGGCTGCCGCCCACCCAAAAGACGGCGCGTATAACAGTTTTTATCAGGAGGTGCAATTCAATGGCAAGATATACCGGTTCGGTATGCAGACTCTGCCGCCGCGAGGGCAAAAAGCTGTTCCTCAAGGGCGAGAGATGCTATTCCGATAAGTGCGCGGTCACCCGCAGAGCTTCTGTCCCTGGCCAGCACGGCAAAGCCCGGAAAAAAGTTTCCGAGTACGGCACCCAGCTGCGCGCAAAACAGACTGCCAAACGCTACTACGGCGTTCTGGAAAGCCAGTTTGCCGAGTACTTCAATATGGCTGAGCGCAAAGCCGGCGTGGCTGGTGAAAACCTGCTCCGCATTTTGGAGAGCCGCCTTGACAACATCGTTTACAGAGCTGGTTACGCTTCTTCCAGAAAAGAGGCCCGTCAGCTGGTTGGCCACGGCCACTTCACTGTAAACGGCAAGAGAGTGGACATCGCTTCTTATCTGTGCAAAGCCGGCGACGTAATCGCTGTCTGCGATAAGAGCAAATCCAGTGAGAAGATCAAGGCAATCGTGGAATCCTGCGGCGCCCGCCCCGTGCCCCAGTGGCTGGATGCGGACAAAGAAAAACTGCAGGTCAAGGTTGTCAACCTTCCGAACAGAGAGGACATCGACCTCGACGTCGAAGAGCATCTGATCGTCGAGCTGTACAGTAAGTAATGCCTCTAATTGAATCAGCATGGGAATGCGAATTGTACAGCAGAAGCCTCTTCTGCTTCTAAAGGAGGGTATCAGAACATGGTAAAAATTATTGAACCAAAAATCGAGACCGCTGAGCTCAAATCTGACGGCACCTACGGCAGATTTGTGGCAGAGCCCCTCGACAGAGGTTTCGGCACAACCTTGGGCAATAGCCTGCGGCGGGTGCTGCTCTCCTCGCTTCCTGGTGTTGCCGTTATTTCTGTGAAGATTGACGGCATCCAACACGAGTTCTCGACCATCCCCGGCGTGAAGGAGGATGTCACCGAAATCATCCTGAACATCAAGGGGCTGACCGCCAAGCTTTACACCGATGGCCCTAAGACCGTCGTCATCGACGCCGAGGGCGAGTGCGAAGTGACCGCTGGTTCCATCGAGACCGATGCTGAGGTCGAGATTTTAGACCCAAGCATGCATATTGCTACTTTGGGCGAAGGCGCCAAACTCCACATGGAAATCACCCTGAAAAAGGGCCAGGGCTATGTCTCCGCTGAGCGGAACAAAACCCTGGAGTTGGAGAAAGCGCCCCTTGGCACCCTGGCTGTGGACAGCATCTACACCCCGGTGCTCAAGGTCAACTACACCGTTGAAAACACCCGAGTGGAACAGATTACCGATTACGACAAACTCACAATCGAAGTCTGGACCGACGGAACCATCTCCGCGAAGGAAGCCGTCAGTCTGGCTGCCAAGATCCTCAATAGGCAACTCAACCACTTCGTCGACCTTTCCGACGAGGTGAGCTCTACCGAGATCATGGAAAAGAAAGAGGACACTGGGAAAGAAAAAGTTCTTGAGATGACCATTGAAGAGCTTGACTTGTCTGTTCGTGCATTTAACTGCTTGAAACGCGCTGGCGTGAATACCGTCAACGATCTGATCAACAAATCTCCCGAAGAGATGATGAAGGTTCGGAATCTCGGAAAGAAATCCCTTGAAGAGGTAATCAGCAAGCTAGAGTCCTTGGGTTTTAACCTTAGCAAGGAAGAAGAATAACATAGTTCCTACGAAGCACAGGTAAAGGAGTGAATTCGATGCCAGGTACCAGAAAACTGGGCAGAAGCACAGATCATAGAATGGCTATGCTGAGAGCTATGGTCACTTATCTGCTGGAAAACGGTAAGATTGAGACTACAGTTACCAGAGCCAAAGAGGTTCGTGCTATGGCCGAGAAAATGATTACTACGGCTAAGAACGATGATCTCCACTCCAAGCGTCAGGTGTACTCTTTTGTCACAAAAGAGACCGTTGCGAAAAAAGTTTTTGATGAGATTGCTCCCAAATACAAGGAGACCAACGGCGGCTACACCCGCATCATCAAAATCGGTCCTCGCCGCGGCGACGCAGCTGAGATGGCTATCATCGAGCTTATCTAGTTCGATCTTTTAAGCATAAAAAAGCCCACCGTTTTAAAACGGTGGGCTTTTTTGCGTGTTTTTGCCGTCATGCGTGGGAAAGGGCGGGAAACCGGAAAGGCCGTTTTCGGAGGAGTTCCTCTGCGGGGCCCTGGACAAACAACATATCATCGCCGCCCGGAAGGGGGGAGAGGGCATAGCCCCCCAGCCCATTTGGGGGAAATCCCAATATGGCCCGGGAAATACCCGGCTGGGAGAAGGCGGCAAGCACCTGGCCGATGGACAGCTTCTGCGGAGAGAAAACTTCCCACAGAAGGAGGGAGCCCCCTGGGGTTTGCCTCGCTGGACCATCTCCAGGAGCAGGGAAAAGTCGGCATCGGCATCCAGCCTGCGAGGGACTTCCCCGCTGGGGGCGGGCATTTCCCGGGAAAAGAGTGTCTCTTCCACAGGGGAAAACCCGAATTTTGGGTAAAATTCCAACACTGTGTGGTTGGCAAAAAGATAGATGAGGTCAACGGTTCCCCCATATACCTGGAGGATGCGTTCCATCAGGTACCGGGAGAGCCCCCTGCCCCGGAAATCCGGGCGGGTCATGACCGTCCCCAGCTGGATCATGGAAAGGGGGTGCCCCTCCCAGCAAAAGGTCATTCGATTGACTGAGATGTTGGCCACAACCTGACCATCTGCTATAAGGCAGTGGGGCTGGTACCCGTCGGTCCACAGGCCGGCTCTGTGCCAGGCGGAAAAGTCAAACCCAAAGGTGAGCTGGGTCAGCTGGTTAAAGCTGTCCCGCAGAAGCTTATCCTGCCGGATGGAGCTGGAAAACTGATAGGGGGTGCCATAGATGGAAAGAGACTCCATAAAAGATCCTCCAATGGAAAGCAAGGGGCCATAGCGGCCCCTTGTTTCTATTTGCGGTGTGCCAGTTTGAAGAAGGGGGTGCCATCCGGCAGGAAGGTGATCCCCTCCAAATCCTGGTTGGTGGCTTCATAGGAGGAAGAGGCCCCTACCGGCAAAGCGTAGCAATGCTCCAGTAGCCATTCCTCCGCTCGGTGGTATCCGGCAGCCATGGCCTTGGCGGAGGTAGCCCGCTGGGCCTCCTCCAGAAGGGAAAGGTACTCTTCCTCTTGCCAGCCAAACAGCTGGGACAGCTGGGCCAAAAACTCCCTGTGCCCATCCCCTCGGTTGGAGATGGGCACAAGAGCCAGATCGAACTCACCGGATTGGATGGCGGTATTCAGCTCCTCTTTGGGGAGGGGGGTTAGGTTGGCGTAGAGGGACAGACTCTCTCCCCAGGCTTTTTGCAGCAGGGCGGCGGCATCTTCTACTCCAGCATCCGCCGGATAGGAGAGGGCGGTCCGAGGCAGTTTTTCTAGCCCTAGGTCCCCGAGGGCGGCGATCAGCAGGTCCCGGGGCTCCTGGGAGGAGAGGAACACGGCGTTGCCGGCCAACTCCCGGTAGGGCTGCCCAGCCAGCCGGACTGCGGCGGGGATCAACCCGTCGGGAGAGTCGATATCCTCCGGCAGGGCATCCGAAAGGGCTTCCCGGTCGATGGGGGAGAGGATGGCCCGGCGCAGCGTCTCATTTTGGAAGGGGGCATGGCGGGTATTGAACACCAGGAGCCAAACCGTATCCTCCCGTGGGGAGGCAGAATTCCAACCGCCCAAAGAGAGGTATTCCTCCCGGCTCAGGCAGATGGCGTCGCTCTTGCCGGAGGTGAACTGTTCCAGGGGGTTTTCCCGCCCGATGAAAAAATTGACCCCATCGATGGTGGACTCCTCTTGGGAGGAATACTGGTCGTTGGGCCGCAGGGTGATAGAGGCGCTGTTGTCCCAGCTTTTCACCACGAAGGGTCCATTAGAGAGGAGCGTCTGGGTGGAGAGGCCGTACCGGCCTTTGCTTTCGTTGTAAAAATCCTCCTTACAGGGGAAGGCGGCCGGGTCGGCCAGCCGCTGCAAAAAGAGGGGGTCCGCTTCGGTCAAGCGGATCACCAAGGTGTAGTCTCCGGAGGCGGAAACCCCCAGGGGCTGGGCAGTGCCTTCCATGCGGGCGGAAGCCCCCTCGATGGAGGCGAACTTTCCGGCGTGAGGGGAGAGGGAGTCGGTGCGGAACATCCGCTGGAAGGCAAAGACATAATCCTTGGCGGTGACCGGGGAGCCATCCGACCACCTGGCGTCCTGGCGAAGGGTGAAGGTATACGTTTTCCCGTCGGCAGAGAGGGTGTGCCCGCTGGCTCCAGCGGGGATAAGGTCCCCGGCCTCGGACAGGCGGTACAGCCCCTCCATGGCGTTGTAGAGGACGGTGCGGGCGTCGGCACTGGTGGTGAATTGGGGGTCGAGGCTGGACACCTGCCCGGAAAGGTCGTACCGCAATATCAGGCTGTCGTCCTTACCGCTGCGGCAGGCGGCGAGGGAGAAGACAAAGAAAAGCGCCAAAAACAGCGCTAAAAATCGTTTTTTCATGGCAATTCCTTTATGACAACACGGCTATAAGGCAGCCGCCGGGGAAAAAATCTGTATTCGGGCTTTCCCGCTGCGAGGGCAGCGTTGGGTATTTTAGGGGATCGGGGGCGCATTTCGTCTCCTGAAGGCAATTTATAGCCCTCGGGCGAAACGGTATAACCCCTTAAAATATTGTAGCATTTTCCCGCAAAAGGATGCAACCGTTGGGGCCTGGATTCATAAAAAATTAAGGTTTCCCCATCTTTTGAGGCCAATGTTTTGTAAAACAGGGGGGAAAACTAACACAGGTTTTCCCTTTTTGCTTTGGCACAGGAAAAGGGCCCTCCCAAACTAGGAGGGCCGGGCGGTTATAGCCGTTTGGTCAGTTTTTGATAGGCACTCATCAGCTGGGTCTTGATGAATTCCGGGTTGGAGTCGCCGGTGTAGGCGTCGAACCCGGCATAGAGCTGTTCTAGGTTGAGGCGGGAGACGATGAGGCCGCCTGCGTCATCGCAGATCACCTGGTTTACAATGCCGTCCCGCTCTTTGGTGATGTTCAAGGGGCCGTAGCAGGCCGCTCTCCCACAGAAGCGGACCCCCATAGTGCCGGAGAGCACCGGCGCCGCTATGTAGACAGCCAAGGCGTCAGCTGCCGCCTTGTAGCCCCAATCGGCCAAGGATTCCTGCCGGGGGGTGAGGCTCCCTGACGGGGAGAGGATGATCTCCGCCCCCATACCCCGGGCGATGCGCAGTGGTTCCAAGGTGCGGCCGTCCTGTCCGATGAGGATAGCCACCCTGCCCGCTTTGGTGTCAAACACCCGGATCTCCTCCCCTGGCACAACGCCCAAGGCTTTTTCCAAGGGGCTGCGGTGCAGGAGGTCTTGGGTGCCCAGCACCAAGCCGTTTTCATCCAGGAGGTAGGAGCGGCAGTAAAGCTTGTCCCCCTCCAGCACATAGGTGCTCCCCGCCATGATATATACCCCATAGGCTTTGGCCAGGGCGGAGAAGGTGGTGAGGAAAATCTCCTGGAGGCTGGAGGAAAATTCATCCAGCAGCTGTAGGAGAAGGGCGGTCAATTCTTCAGAATTGTCCTTTACCCGCTGTAGCTCCTCCAGCAGGGTGTCGAAGTAGGGAGTGATGCCGATGGGCAGAAGGCCGCAGCCGTGGGGGAAGGCGACAATCTGCGCCCCTGCGTGGACCGCTTTGGCCACATACCGGTCCATATCCTCCACGTATTCGGCCAAGGTGCGGTACCGGCGGACCTCCACCTGGGCGGCCCCTACCCGCACCCCATCCCGGGAGCAGGCGGCGAGATTTTGGGACCGTTCGCTGTTCTTTTTGGCGACGATGTGTTCCACCCGCCGGGGGGAAAACTTCAAGGAGATAGCAAAGGACGACAATTTCAGTTTGACAGGCAGCACAACGATCACCTCCCCAAATAGGATGCGTATTTTTCATACAGCGCTGGCCGCAGCCTGGCAAGGGGAGAGGCGGGGGCGCTGCTTTTTTTATACAGACCGGTGTCCAGTGAATAGAAAAGGGGGACCGAATCGTCCTCCCGCACCAAAAAACCGCCAGGGCAGGAGGCGGTCTCCACCGGGGCGATCACCGAGGTGCTGGCATTACTGACATTGACGATATACACCCCATTGTCCGCCGCCTGGAAGGCCAGCTGGCCCAGTTTTTGGCTTTGGTAGTCATAGAGGGGGATGAACTGGCTGGAGAGGATGATCTCCGCCCCGGATAGGGCTGCTGCCCGCAGAATTTCCGGCCGGTAGATGTCCACATCCACCGCCAAGAACAGGTTGCCGAACTTCGTGCGGACGATATTCAGGTCGGTGGAGCGGCTAAGCGTCCCCCGGTAGGAGAGGTTGAGAGATACCGCCCGCTGCCCGCCGATGATCTTCCCCTTGTCGTCAAACAAAAAGAGGCAAAGGTAGCCGTCGGCCACCACCCGGCTAGTGAGCAGGTAAACCCCATAACTTTGGGCATACTTTTTACAGGAAGCCAAAAAATTCTGGTTGTCCCACTGGGCGACATAGTTTTTGATATCGGAAAAAATCACCAGGTCGGTGCCCTCCACCGGAGGGGTCAGCGGCCGGGTGACACACAGGTGAATCAGCGACATAGAAACATTACCCGCCATTTCTCCGGCGCTGGGGATGGCAACGCCCACCCCGCCGGAAGGCGGGCGCTCCGACGGGCCAAGCCGCCTAAAAAATTTTTGTGGTTTGCCGCAAACCCATCTTTCCAAAACAGCCATGAGGCGGCGTTTGTGCCGTGGCATCCACAAATCAACGGTGTGCCAGGCAAGGGAACCAATGGGTATAAAAGCTGTTTGAAATACTACTTTATTATAGCAAAACCCCAGGGAAATTGCGATAGGATTTTTGCGGATTTCCCCTCTGAGGAGCGCCATCGGATGAAAAACAGCGAAATTTGCCGAATCTCCGTTTCGGTAAATACAGCCAACCTCACTCCACCCTGCGGCGGCGGGGATTCTTACATAGTTTTTGAAAAGTAGGATACACTAACGGCGAACGCATCCCGTTTAAAAGAACAATGAGGTGAAAAAACCATGACCAACAAGGATTATGAACAGCTCAACAAGAAGGCGTCGCCCCCTTCCAAGAGCTATATCAACATCCCCTACGCTTTTCTCATCGGCGGAATCATCTGCACCTTTGGCGAGTTTTTAAGCAATACCTACCAGGGGATGGGAATGGACCAGGACACCGCAGGGGCGGTAGTCAGCGTGACCTTGGTCTTTCTGTCCGCCCTGCTGACCGGGCTAAAAATCTATGATAAAATCGCCAAACACGGCGGCGCAGGAACCCTGGTCCCCATCACCGGCTTTGCCAACGCTGTGGTCTCCCCGGCGCTGGAGTTCAAAAGCGAGGGGATGATCTTGGGCTTGGGGGCCAAGATGTTCGTCATCGCCGGGCCGGTTATTGTGTACGGCATTAGTGCCAGCATCGTATACGGCATCATTATATTCCTGTTTAAACTGTATTAAAGGAGGGAAACGCGATGTCGTCTAAACTTGGAAAATACACCTACCGGATGGACAACCCGCCATCGGTGCTGGCCTACGCCGCCATCGGCTCCAAAAAGGAATCGGAGGGGCCTCTCGCCAGTTATTTTGACATTATCAACGAAGATACTACCTTTGGGGAAAAGTCCTGGGAAAAGGCGGAGAGCCGCCTCCAGAAGGATGCGGTCAATAAGGCCCTGTCCAAAATCCAGCTGAGCACCGGGGATATCGACTGTGTGTTTGCCGGCGACCTGCTCAACCAGTGCATCGGCGCCACCTTTGGCCTGCGGGAGATGGGCATCCCCTTTGTGGGGATTTACGGAGCCTGCTCCAACATGGCGGAAGGGCTGGCCCTCTCCGCCCTCATGGTGGACGGCGGGGCGATGAAAAAAACCATCGCCGTCACATCCTCCCACTTTTGTACCGCAGAGCGGCAGTACCGCTTCCCCTTGGAATACGGCGGCCAGCGCCCCCTGACGGCCCAGTGGACAGTCACCGGCTCCGGCGCGGCCATCGTGGGGGAGAGGGTGTCCCCCCCTTATATTAAGGCGGTGACCCTGGGCTGTATTGAGGACTTGGGCATCAAAGACGCCAACAACATGGGCGCGGCTATGGCCCCTGCGGCGGCGGCGACCATCAAGCGCTTCTTTGAGGACACTTGCACCGTCCCGGATAACTACGACCTGATTTTGACCGGCGACCTGGGCCAGGTGGGTTCCGATCTGCTCCACCAGCTTTTGGAGCGGGAGGGCTATCACCTGGGCAAAAAACAGGCCGACTGCGGCCTGCTCATCTACGACCGGGAGACCCAGGACGTCCACGCCGGTGGCTCGGGCTGCGGGTGCAGCGCCTCGGTGCTCTGTTCTTATATCCTTCCCGCAGTCAAGGACGGGCGGATCAAAAACATGCTATTCGTGGCCACCGGTGCCCTTTTAAGCCCCACCAGTGTGCAGCAGGGGGAATCCATCCCCGGCATTGCCCATTTGATCCACCTTTCGGCGGACGACGACACCAAAACCCGCCCATCCACCGCAGGAGGTATGTAATATGGAACTGTTTTTGGAATATCTGAAGGCCTTTGTGGTGGGCGGCGCCATCTGTGCCATCGGCCAAGTGCTCATCGACTACACCAAGCTGACCCCTGCCCGAATTTTGGTCTCCTTTGTGGTGGCCGGCGTGATTTTGGGCGGCCTGGGTGTGTATCAGCCCCTCATCGAATTTGCCGGGGCGGGGGCCACCGTCCCCTTGACTGGATTCGGCTCCCTTTTGGCCAAAGGGGTGAAGACCGCCGTCCAGGAGAAAGGGCTCCTGGGGGCGTTGACCGGGGGCTTCACCGCTTCTTCCGCCGGCATCGGCGCCGCGGTGTTCTTCGGCCTGTTGGTCGCCCTGATCTTCAAGCCCGGCGATAAGGCGTAAACAAAAAAGCGGACGGCATGACACAGGTGGTCACAGCGGTCCGCTTTGTATTTTCTCGCCCTAGGGGATTTTGTTGGCGTCAAAGGACGCAAAAAAGCAGTCCCGCACACGGCTGCGAGGCTGCTTGATTTTGCCTTGATGCAGGATCTAAAGTCCATTAGCCAATTGCATTCAGCTTGCTGGCCAGTTTGGACTTCTTTCTAGCTGCGCAGTTTTTGTGGAGCAGGCCTTTGGCGGCAGCTTGATCAATTTTCTTTATTGCAAGCTTAACAGCTTCCTCTTTATCCTCGGCTCCGGTGGAGAGAGCGACATCCGCTTTCTTCAGAACGGTTTTCAGGTAGGATCTGGTAGCTTTGTTCTGCTGGGTTTTGGTGGCAATCACCTTGACTCTTTTCTTAGCAGATTTGATGTTCGGCATCGTTACACCTCCTTACTCTACATGACAGTACAAGTTATAATACCATTTTTTTAATGGAATTGCAACTGGATCTGAAAGATTTTTCAATTTTTCAGACAAAAATATTTTACCATAAAGGAGCGGTCAGTTCAATGGGAATTCGCACAGATTTGGCCATCGAAAGCACAAAAATAGAGGGGGGAATCCCCCAAAAAGGGGTGGAAATTGACCAATACCGGGGGGGAGAGCTCTCTTTTACCGCAGTGGAGGTAAAAACCCGGGAGGCAGCCCAGGCCATCGGCAAGCCGGTGGGCCGGTATATCACAGCGGAGCTTTCCTCCCCCAGCGACCTGGCTGAAGCCCGGACTGAGGAAGCGGCCGCCATCGCCGGGGAGCTACGCCGCCTACTGCCCCAGGAGGGGACGGTTTTGGTGGTGGGCTTGGGCAACCGGGAAATCACCCCCGACGCCCTGGGCCCCTTGGTGATCTCCGACGTGCTGGCCACCCGCCATTTTGAAGGGCGCCTTATGGAGGAGAGCGGCCTTTCCTCCCTGCGGCCGGTGGCGTCCCTGGCTCCCGGGGTGCTGGGCCAAACAGGCATGGAGACCGGGGAGATCATCCGGTCGGTGGTAGGGGAGATAGAGCCGGCGGCGGTCATCGCCATCGACGCCTTGGCGGCCCGGTCCCTCTCCCGGCTGGGGTGTACCATCCAATTGGCGGACTGCGGCATCGCCCCCGGTTCCGGCGTGGCCAACCGCCGCAAAGAGTTGAGTCAGGAGACTTTGGGGGTACCGGTGATCTCTATGGGCATCCCCACGGTGGTAGATGGGGAGACCCTGGCCTTTGACCTGTTATACCGGCCGGAGGGAACCAGCGAAGAGAGTATGGAGCAGCTGCGTCAGATGTTCCAGCCCCAGGGCCGGTCGATGATGGTCACCCCCCGGGAGGTGGACCAGATGGTGGAGCGGGGGGCAAAACTCATCTCCATGGCCATCAATCTGGCCCTCCAGCCGGACCTTTCTGCCGAGGAGATCACCTACCTGCTGGCCTAACTGGCTGGCCTGCGCCCACCCCGCTAGGGGAGAAAATCCCCAGGCAAGGGCTTGTCATATCCGCCGGGTGAACTGAATATCCATGAGGGTAGACAGGTCGCTTCAGACCGAGTGCAGCGGACGTGGAGGGTGGACAGTTGAGAAGGAAAAGACAGACAAATCCCAAGGGAATCCTATCAGTTCTAGCCCTCTTGGCAGCGGGCCTTATGATGTTGCCCCTGGCCAAGGGGATCTCCTCCACTGCGGCAATGCCTGCCCTGGAGGAATTGACCCGCCAGGCGGCATTCCTCTCGGTGGCGTTATCCATGCCTGAAGGGGGGATCGCCCTGTTGGAGGAGCGGTTCAATTCCGAATTGTTCACCAAGGATGAAGTCCCCGATCCCCTGCCGGAAACGCCGGTGCCCTCCCCCAAGCCCAGTGAAAATTCCAGCAGTGCCCAGCCGGAAAAGAAAAAAGATCCGCCCCCTGAAATTGAGGAGAGATACCGGGGCAACATATCGGAAGAGGATCTTTCCGGGGCCGGAGGCGCGGCGCTGATCGCGGCAGGCAACGGGAGAATCCGCAACTATACCAAACTCACAGGGGAGCGAATCGCCGCCGAACTGGAGAAGCCCATCGATCTGGGGCTTGTGCCAGGCGGACCTCAGGTGCTGATCATCCACACCCATGCCACCGAGAGCTATGAGGAGTATGACACCGGCTATTACGATACCCGCAACGGCTGGCGCAGCACCGACGACAGTGAGAATATGGTAGCAGTGGGCAATGCCTTGGCCAAGAAGTTAGAGGAAAATGGCATTGGGGTCATTCACGACGCCATGCAGCACGATTACCCGTCCTACAACGGCTCCTACCAACGCAGTGCTGAAACCATCAAAAAGCACCTGGCCCAAAACCCCAGCATTCGCATCGTGCTGGACGTCCACCGGGACGGTATCCAGCGCACCGACACCTTAATTGTCAAACCCACCACAGTGATCAATGGGCGAAAGGCGGCCCAGCTGATGATCATTGCCGGGTGTGACGACGGCACCATGAATATGCCGGGTTGGAGTGAAAACCTCCGGTTTGCCGGCCGGCTGGTGGACGCGGTGGAGACCGATTCCCCCACCCTGATGCGCCCGGTGATGTTCTGCTACCGCAAGTACAACCAGGATCTGGCCCCAGGCTCCCTGCTGCTGGAATTCGGCAGCCAGGCCAACACCTTAGAGGAAGCCATTTATACGGCGGAACTGGTGGGTCAATCCCTGGCCGACCTCCTCCACGAGCTGGGGGTGTAGGGGGCGTAGCGCCTTGCATAGTCAGGCCGGGGATGCCTCCGGCCCTCTTGTAAACTGTGTTTTAAGAAAGCAAAAGGATGTGAAAGACCAATGAGACAAAAACTGCGGGGCTTTGCCGCCGCCTTTTTTCTGACCCTCCTTTTTGTGGGTGGGATAGCGGGGATGACCGCCGTGGGATACCAAGCCAGTCAGGCCCTCCCCGCCGACGGTTGGGTGGAATTGGCCCGGGAAGGGGAGACGCTGCGGCTCTCCCTTTCCGGCAAGGAGTTCTCCTTCCGCATCACCCCCCTGGAACAGCTGCGCCATCTGGTGGAGCAATACCCCACCGTCTTTATCCCCCGGTCGGTGCGGTTCACCGTGGGGGTGCTGGCTTTGGCGAAGCCCCGAATCCCGTAAAAGTAGGGGAAATGCAGGGAGAATTTACAAAGCGGCAATTGCGCTGGGGCGGGAATATGTGCTACAATGATTGCATTGCAGGCGTCGGGGAAACATCCTGGCCGCAGGCAGATGATGGGGATACCGGAAGGGGTTCCCCGGATCTACATAACATTCAAGCAGAATAGAAAGTGGAGTAACAACAATGTCCAACAGACGTGAAAATATCCGTAACTTTTGTATCATTGCCCACATCGACCACGGCAAAAGCACTTTGGCCGACCGGCTTTTGGAGTGCACCTCCACCGTGGCCCAGCGGGACATGGAGGAACAGCTCCTGGACAATATGGACATCGAGCGGGAGCGGGGCATCACCATCAAGGCCCGTGCGGTCAAGATGCTCTACACCGCTAAGGATGGCAAGGAGTATGACCTGAACCTGATCGACACCCCCGGCCATGTGGACTTCAACTATGAGGTCTCCCGGTCGCTGGCCGCCTGCGAGGGGGCGGTCCTGGTGGTGGACGCCTCCCAGGGAA
>ERZ791611.1158-NODE-1158-length-18908-cov-30.115950_pt1:2500-18908 | contig 18908 bp, 12 predicted proteins | sample MGYA00510275_ERZ791611 | MGnify/ENA primary metagenome ERZ791611 (study PRJEB30046, sample SAMN00791912) | human gut metagenome | study: EMG produced TPA metagenomics assembly of the A metagenome-wide association study of gut microbiota in type 2...
ATCCCGTGTTACCGGGACTTCACCCTGGCCAAGTGTAGATCACTTGGTTTCGCGTCTGCCACCTCCGACTAAAAACGCCCTCTTCAGGCTCGCTTTCACTGCGGCGCAGGGGCTAAAGCCCCTCAGCCTTGCCGGAGACGGCAACTCGTAGGTTCATTATGCAAAAGGCACGCCGTCACTGCCAAAAGGCAGCTCCGACCGCTTGCAGGCGCAGGGTTTCAGGATCTCTTTCACCCTTCTCGTCGAAGTGCTTTTCACCTTTCCTTCACAGTACTCGTCCACTATCGGTCTCACGGGAGTATTCAGCCTTGCCGGATGGTCCCGGCGGATTCGCGCAGGATTCCTCGTGTCCCGCGCTACTCAGGATGCCGCTATGCCGGCGCAAGCTTCGGGTACGGGGCTATCACCCCCTGCGGCGCGGCTTTCCAGCCGCTTCCCCTCGCCATTGCCGTGCAACACCGCGGTCCTACAACCCCCGGCGTGCGTCGCCACACGCCGGGTTTGGGCTCCTCCCCGGTCGCTCGCCGCTACTGGGGGAATCATTGGATTATTTTCTTTTCCTCCGGGTACTAAGATGTTTCAGTTCCCCGGGTTGGCCCTTCCGCACCCGGCGGAAGTGCCCGTCCTTCAGACGGGCGGGTTGTCCCATTCGGAAATCCGCGGATCAACGGTCACTTGCACCTACCCGCGGCTTGTCGCAGCTTGTCACGTCCTTCGTCGCCTCCGTGAGCCAAGGCATCCGCCCTGCGCCCTTAACCACTTTCTTGCCGTAGCCGCATGTCCCCGCACTTGGGCCGGGAATGCGGCAGCTCATACTTTCAGCTGTTCTGTTCGTTCGCGACCCGTCCGCTACATCCCGCAAGGGGGCGGACGGTTCTCGGTTGTCAACTTTACAGTCTTGCTTGTGTCAATATGTCAAAGATCGGCGCGGAATGCCGCGGTGTGGAGAATAACGGATTCGAACCGTTGACCCCCTGCTTGCAAAGCAGGTGCTCTAGCCAGCTGAGCTAATCCCCCCTGCGGGAGAAGGTAGTCCCAGGCAGATTTGAACTGCCGACCTCCACATTATCAGTGTGGCGCTCTGACCGACTGAGCTATAGGACTATAGGACGGAGTCGGCCGGACGGGCTTGCCCCAGCTTCCCAGTTTTCTCTCGGTGTGTTCCCGAAAAGACAAAGACGAGCGTACAAGAAGGCGAAACGGACCTGTCAGCAGGAAAAAGGGAAAAGGACACCCGGACCCGGAGGCCCGGAACATCCGACGCACAGGCGCCCGCTCCAGAAAGGAGGTGTTCCAGCCGCACCTTCCGGTACGGCTACCTTGTTACGACTTAGCCCCAGTCACCAGTTTTACCCTAGGCCGATCCTTGCGGTTACGGACTTCAGGTACCCCCGGCTCCCATGGCTTGACGGGCGGTGTGTACAAGGCCCGGGAACGTATTCACCGCGCCATGGCTGATGCGCGATTACTAGCGAATCCAGCTTCGTGGGGTCGGGTTGCAGACCCCAGTCCGAACTGGGACCGGATTTCGGGATTCACCCGCACTTGCATGCGGACAGCCCTCTGTACCGGCCATTGTAACACGTGTGTGGCCCCGGACGTAAGGGCCGTGCTGATTTGACGTCATCCCCACCTTCCTCGCACCTTGCGGCGGCAGTGTCCGCAGAGTGCCCGGCATGACCCGATGGCAACTGCGGAGAGGGGTTGCGCTCGTTATGGCACTTGAGCCGACACCTCACGGCACGAGCTGACGACAACCATGCAGCACCTTCACAGGAGTCCCGAGGGACTTCATCATCTCTGAATCATTCTCCTGCAATTCAAGCCCGGGTAAGGTTCCTCGCGTATCATCGAATTAAACCACATGTTCCTCCGCTTGTGCGGGCCCCCGTCAATTCCTTTGAGTTTCACCGTTGCCGGCGTACTCCCCAGGTGGATTACTTAACGCTTTCGCTGTAGAGCTTACATTGTATCGCAAACTCCTAGTAATCATCGTTTACTGCGTGGACTACCAGGGTATCTAATCCTGTTCGATACCCGCACCTTCGAGCCTCAGCGTCAGTGGCGCCACAGCGGGCTGCCTTCGCAATCGGGGTTCTTCGTGATATCTAAGCATTTCACCGCTACACCACGAATTCCGCCCGCTTCCGGCGCACTCAAGCCAGGCAGTTCGCGCCGCAGGGCAGCGGTTGGGCCGCTGCTTTTCACGGCACGCTTGCACGGCGGCCTGCGCTCCCTTTAAACCCAATAAATCCGGATAACGCCCGGACCTTCCGTATTACCGCGGCTGCTGGCACGGAATTAGCCGGTCCTTATTCATGCGGTACCTGCAAAAACCCACGCGTGGGCAACTTTATCCCCGCATAAAAGCAGTTTACAACCCGTAGGGCCGTCATCCTGCACGCTACTTGGCTGGTTCAGGCTTCCGCCCATTGACCAATATTCCTCACTGCTGCCTCCCGTAGGAGTCTGGACCGTGTCTCAGTTCCAGTGTGGGGGGCCTTCCTCTCAGAACCCCTACCGATCGAAGCCTTGGTGGGCCGTTGCCCCGCCAACAAGCTAATCGGACGCATCCCCATCCGTGACCGACGGATCTTTGCTCCTCGTCAGATGCCTTCAAAGGAGGACATAAGGTATTAGTCTGCCTTTCGGCAGGTTATCCCTTGGTCGCGGGAAGGTTGGATACGCGTTACTCACCCGTGCGCCGGTCGCCATCACCGGTTGCAAGCAACCGGCATGCTGCCCCTCGACTTGCATGTGTTAAGCCTGTAGCCAGCGTTCATCCTGAGCCAGGATCAAACTCTCCATTGTAAAGTGTTGATGAACGGCAAGAAGGCGAAAGGCCGGGAGGCAAAAGCCCCCGTGCAAATCACCCCGCATGCCGAAGTTGTCCCTGATCCGGAACGCCTGCCCTTCATTGCAGCCATCCGGCGACAAATGCACCTTTTCCCTGCGTTCCGGCCCGACGGGCCGGAACGGAATCTCCGGTTCGCACCTTTCACACGGACACCCCCGCACCGCACGGCATGGGCCGCGCCGGAAGGGGGATGCCCGATTCCTGTACTACCTTTTCTCTGTCTTTTATGTAAATCCTTTCAAAGAACGACGCCCCCGCGGGCACACGGCCCGCTTGAGGGCGAAAGCGGATGCAAAGGTAGCACAAAAAAGGCGGACGGCCAAAAAAACGGGGGACTTTTTTGGGCCGGAAGGGGAAAGTTTTCGCAAAAACAGACAAAACGGAGGGCGGGAGGGAAACGGGGCGCCTTGCCATATGGGCCCCACACGGGACGGGCCGCCGGCATGGGACGGGGGCCGGAGCGGGGCGCGGAGGGCGCATACAGCGCGAAACATTGGAAAATGCGAAAAAGGATTACACGGCGCAAGGGGCCATGCCGGGCGGAGAGGGGGAGGAAACGGGAAGGCACCGCAAAGGGGGCCCGCCGGAGACGCAAAAGGGCCGCACCCGGAAAGCCGGAAGGGCCGGATGGAAAACCCGCAAGGGCACTCCCGAACCGCCGGAAAGCCCCGACGGGCGAGGAAAAGGAAGGAAAAGGAAAAGGGGAAGGCGCACGCGCGCCTCCCCCCCGCACTGCAAAGGTAAGGGGAAAAAAGGCGGAATGCAAACGGGGAAAGAAAAAACAGGACAAAGAAAACGGAAGGGAAAGACGAGCAGAGAATCCGGGGCGGAAGCACGAACAAAAGGCTCAGGGAGACGGAAAAGGAAAAGCCTGCCAAATATTCCGAAGGGACACGTGGCAGGCAGGGAAGAGAAAAGGGAAGTTTTTTTATAGCCGAATCACTCATAAACCTCATCAATACCGAATTCATCTACATCGGCATCATCCTTATGACAAGGATTATAATCTTCCGGCAGGTCGAATTTCGCGTCGGGGTCATACCCCAATGTTGGATCGGCATATACCTTTTTCATATATATAGCCCAGATGGGAAGAGCCATTGTAGCACCTTGCCCCCAAGTCATAGAATCAAAGTGGATGTCCCGATCTTCGCCACCCACCCAACAACCGGAAACCAGCTGGGGGGTAAAGCCCATAAACCAAGCATCGGAATTGCGGTTGGTGGTACCCGTTTTTGCTCCAATATCCCCGGTAAGATTATAACGATAGCGCAGGCGACCGGCCGTGCCACTCTCCACCACCCCACGCAAGAGGACAATCATACGGTTGGCACTCTCTGCACTTATCACCTCACTCATACGTGGTTGGAAATTGGCCACGACATTGCCCTCATTATCTTCGATGCGCGTAACAAACATGGCGCCACACCGAATGCCATGATTCGCGAATGCCGTATAAGCACTCACCATCTCACCGACCGACACCTCACAAGGACCCAAGCAAAGTGCCATGGAAGGATAAATGTCAGGATTGTTAATGCCATAGTCATGAAGCATGGACACAAACTGGCGCGGGTTGAGTTTGCTCATCAGATAAGCCGAAATCCAGTTGTTAGACTGGGCCAATCCCCACTTGAGCGTGACCATAGCCCCATAGTGCGACCGGCTGGCATTGCGCGGTGTCCACCATTTGCCTGCCACCCGATAGGAACGCTGCACATTGGGGGCCACGTCACAGGGAGTGAATCCGTTTTCCATAGCCAGCGAGTAGAGGAAAGGTTTTATGGTGGATCCCACCTGACGACGCCCAAGCATGACCATATCATACATGAAATGATTGTAGTCGAGTCCGCCCACATAAGCTTTGACAGCTCCTGTCTTAGGGTCCATACTCATAAATCCGGCTCTAAGGAACGACTTAATATATCGTATGCTGTCCATGGGAGACATGGTGGTGTCCATATCACCATGATAGGTGAACACAGTCATTTCGGTAGGTGTATGGAAAGCACGGCGTATCTCCTCATCGGAGGCTCCGGCAGCCTTCATGTTACGATAGCGCTCACTCTGAAGCATCGCCCGATTGAGAATCTGCCTAATCTGTGCTTGCGTAAGTGCTGTTGTGTAAGGCGCATTAGGTTTGCGACTGTTCTCCTTATTGAAAGCCGGCTGCAAATACTTGGCCACATGCTGATAGACAGCCTCCTCGGCATATTGCTGCATACGCGAGTTGATTGTCGTATAGACTTTCAAGCCATCGGTGTAGACATTGTAAGGCGTACCATCCTTTTTAAAGTTCTTGTTGCACCACCCATAGAGCGGATCAGATACCCAAGCAATGGAGTCGAAGACAAACTGATTTTGATTCCACGAAGGATAATCTCCCCTTTCCGGCTTTTTGGCCATCATGTATTGACGCAGATACTCACGAAAATAGACAGCCATACCATCCTTATGGTCAGTACGATGGAAATTGAGCACCAACGGCTCATCTTTAAATTTGTTATACTCCGCTTTTGAAAGATAACCCGCTTTCATCATCTGCCCAAGCACCACATTACGCCGTTCCTTACACCGGTCGGGATAACGCACCGGATTAAAGAGCGAAGGATTCTTGCACAACCCGACAAGCGTGGCCGACTCGTTTAGCGAGAGGTCTTTGGGTTCTTTATTAAAATAGGTGTTAGCCGCAGTCTTGATGCCTACGGCATTGTGAAGAAAATCAAAATAGTTGAGATAGAGCGCAATGATCTCCTCCTTCGTGTAATTGCGCTCAAGTTTGATGGCAATGACCCACTCTATCGGTTTTTGGAATAATCGTTCGACCGTAGACCGAGCCGTCTTTGAATAAAGCTGCTTAGCCAACTGCTGGGTGATGGTAGATCCGCCACCGGCATTTTCCTGTCCCAACAAACCACGCTTGATGATAGCACGCCCGAGTGCCCAGAAATCAATGCCCGAATGCTCGTAGAAGCGTTCGTCCTCTGTTGCCACAAGCGCATGCACAAGATCAGGCGAAATTTTGGAATAGGAGACCACGATACGGTTTTCCTTGTTCAGATTCCAAGTGCCCATCACTTTCCCGTCAGCCGAATAGACTTGCGTGGCATACCGGTTGATGGGATTCTGCAGGTCTTCTATGTCGGGCATATATCCTATCCAACCAAACCAAATGGCAACAAAAGCCGGAGAGGCAGCTCCAACGACAACCGCAAAAACGGCCCACAGAAAATGTATAAAAGTTTTTCTCATTATATTCTTAATTAGGCGTGTTCTCAAAGGAATAGCACACCTTTATTATTATCTACCATGCGGAAATCCCATTTGTCGCCTTTTGCCTTTATGCAGCCTCACTCACTTTGTTTGCCGCACACGCCCATCCACAATCCAGCCCAAGCAGAAACCATGTATAAGCCAAATACAACAAAGAGGATTTTACGATGCCCGCTTTATTAGAATGCAAAAATACAAACTTTTCCCCATTTATCAACGCTAAACCGAAAATAATGCGTAACTTTGGAGGCGAATTCGAAACAATCAATCAAAATATAAATGGAAAAACATGATTTTGTGACGATTGCCGACCTTTCGAAAGAACAGATCATGTATCTCATCGAAATGGCGCAAGAGTTCGAGAAGCATCCCAACCGGGAATTGCTGAAAGGAAAGGTTGTCGCAACCCTCTTCTTTGAGCCTTCCACCCGCACCCAACTTAGTTTTCAAACGGCAGCCAACCGCCTTGGAGCCCGCGTCATAGGTTTTTCCGATGCCAAAACCTCCAGCACGACTAAAGGCGAGACACTCAAAGACACCATTCTTATGGTGAGCAACTATGCTGATACGATTGTCATGCGCCACCACATCGAAGGAGCTGCCCAATATGCATGTGAAATCGCTCCCGTACCCATCATCAATGCCGGCGACGGTGCTCACATGCACCCTTCGCAATGCCTGCTCGACCTCTACTCCATCTACAAGACTCAAGGAACGCTTGACAACCTCAACATCTATCTTGTGGGCGACTTGAAATACGGACGAACTGTTCACTCGCTCATCACGGCCATGCGCCACTTTAATCCTACATTCCATTTTGTTGCCCCTCAAGAACTTGCCATGCCTCAAGAGTATAAACTCTACTGCAAGGATCACAACATCAAGTTTCAAGAATATACCGCATTCAATGACAAGGTGATCGCCGATGCCGACATCCTCTATATGACGCGTGTACAAAAAGAACGTTTCAGCGACCTTATGGAATATGAGCGTGTGAAAAACGTGTATATACTCAAGAATGACATGCTGGCCGGCGCAAAAGAGAATCTGCGTATTCTCCATCCCCTACCGCGGGTAAACGAAATTGCCTACGATGTGGATGACAATCCCCATGCTTACTACATACAACAAGCGCAAAATGGACTCTACGCCCGCGAGGCCATCTTCTCCTATTGCCTGGGCATCACACTTGATGATGTAAGAAAGGATCAAACAATTATCAAATAGTGCATACAGCCATGACCAAGAAAGAAATGTTAGTGGCCGCCATTGAGAACGGCACCGTAATCGATCATATTCCCGCAGAGAAATGCTATGAAGTGGCCAATCTGCTCGGTTTGCAGCACCTGACCACTCCTGTCACCATCGGCTACAACTATCCATCGAAGAAACTCGGGCGCAAGGGTATCATCAAAGTCTCTGACAAGCTGTTCACTGACGAAGAAATCAACCGTCTGTCGGTGGTGGCCCCCAAAATCGTACTGAGTGTGATACGTGATTTTGAGGTAGTGGAGAAGAAGACGGTGGAAACTCCTGACGAACTGTGCGGCATTGTTAAATGCAACAATCCCAAATGCATTACCAACAACGAACCCATGAAGACTGTTTTCAATGTAGTGGATAAAGTTCATGGCATTCTCAAATGCCGTTACTGCGACAAGGAGCAAGACATCAACAAAGTAGCACTCTGCTAAAGGATGTGCGAGGCTCCCCCCAGCCCTCATACGTGTAAAAGCATAAATGCGAACCTCGCATGGCATTCCATCTGAAACAAAATAATCATTTCAAAAAATAACAGCAAAATGGACAGAGATCAAGAGATTTTCGACCTTATCGAGAAAGAACATCAGCGCCAGCTGAAAGGTATGGAACTGATAGCCTCCGAGAATTTTGTCAGCGAAGAGGTCATGCAAGCCATGGGTTCCTACCTGACAAACAAGTATGCCGAAGGACTGCCCGGCAAACGCTATTACGGTGGTTGCGGTGTGGTAGACCAAGTGGAAGACCTGGCCCGCCAACGTGTGAAACAGCTTTTCGGTGCAGAGTTTGCCAATGTACAGCCCCACTCCGGCGCACAGGCCAATGCGGCTGTGTTGTTGGCCGTGCTCAAACCCGGAGACACATTCATGGGGCTCAATCTTGACCACGGCGGACACCTCTCACATGGGAGTCATGTCAACACTTCCGGCATACTCTACAAGCCCGTAGGCTATAATCTCAACAAAGAGACCGGTCGCGTGGACTACGATGAGATGGAGCGCTTGGCTCTCGAACACAAACCAAAGCTCATTATCGGCGGCGGTTCTGCCTATAGCCGTGAATGGGACTATGCACGTATGCGTAAGATAGCCGATGCTGTAGGAGCCTTGCTGATGATTGACATGGCTCATCCTGCCGGACTTATCGCCGCCGGACTTCTCGAAAATCCCGTGAAATATGCCCACATCGTCACCTCCACCACCCACAAGACCCTCCGTGGCCCACGCGGCGGCATTATTCTCATGGGAAAAGACTTCCCCAATCCGTGGGGAGAAACTACCAAAAAAGGTGAAGTGAAGATGATGAGCCAGTTGCTTAACTCAGCCGTCTTCCCCGGTACGCAAGGCGGTCCGCTCGAGCATGTCATCGCAGCCAAGGCCGTAGGCTTCAGAGAGAATCTCCTGCCTTCATGGAAAGACTACGCTCTACAAGTGAAGAAAAATGCCGCCGTGCTGGCCGACGAACTGGTGAAGCGCGGGTTCGGCATCGTGAGTGGTGGTACGGACAACCACTCCATGCTCGTAGACCTGCGTTCCAAATATCCCGACTTGACCGGTAAAGTAGCCGAGAATGCACTTGTTGCCGCCGACATCACGGCAAACAAAAACATGGTACCATTTGACACCCGATCGGCATTTCTCACCTCCGGCATACGTTTGGGATCGGCAGCCATGACTACCCGTGGCGCAAAAGAAGACATGATGTGTCTCATTGCAGAACTCATCGAAGAAGTGCTCAATGCCCCGGAGAACGAACAAGTCATAACCCGTGTACGCGAGAAAGTCAACGACACAATGAAGGATTATCCTTTGTTTGCCTATTAACCACTTCTCCCAAAAGGAAAGTTCCGCTTTCCACAGGTTAACAATCAAGAATCAATTCAAGTTCACAATCATACAAACACAACAGGCGTGTTTGTATGATTGTTTTTTATTTCATTTTCTTTTATCGGTTTAGGAAGAACAACAAAAAGAGCTAATCTTACCGGCAAGATATCTATCCACAGCAAACATATATTGTCAATCTATTATTTGCACAATCCACTGATTATCCTTAACTTTGCATCGGCTTTCAAAATGGAAGCTAAGGGGGTGCTTCGTCATGTGGCGAGGCTGAGATCATACCCGTTGAACTTGATACGGATAATGCCGGCGCAAGGACTAAGGTAATCCCTTTTTTAATGGTATTATTAAAATTAAAGTATTTCAATGAAAAAATTGAATTGCTTGATAGGATTGGCTATCGCAGTAACTCCAATTCTCGCCCAACATCCGGCAGACACACTCAAGCTGGTTGAACTTCAGGATGTTGTGGTAAAAGGCATACAAGCACAGGAAAAGGCTCCCTATGCCGTAGCGAATATCAAACAACAAGAACTACAAAACTTCTCTAAAACCGGACAGGAACTCCCATTTCTTTTCTCACAGACACCGGGAATATTGGCTTGGGGAGAGAATGGACTCGGCACCGGTACGGCCCACCTGCGTATCCGCGGGGCTGCCGGATCGCGCATCAATGTAACATTCGACGGAGTGCCCCTCAACTCTCCAGAAGACCAAACGGTGTTCTGGGCCAACATGAACTCCTATGCCTCCCTCCTGCGCAGTGCACAGATACAGCGTGGCATCGGCACTTCCACCAATGGCGACGGGGCTTTCGGTGGAACCGTGTCACTGGTCTCCGCCACTCCTTCGCACACCCCGAGTTTGGAACTTACCGGTTCATACGGTTCATACGACACCTATCATACGGGAGCTTCTTTCTCCACCGGCCTACTATGGAACCACCTCATCTTTGACGGAGCCTATCATGAGACTGCCACCAATGGCTATCTGCACGGTACCGCCGGCCGTTCAGGCTCTTATTATGGGGGATTGACTTGGTTGGGCAGCAACTTCCAGATACGCTACAAAAATATCGGCAACTTCGAGAAGACAGGACAGGCGTGGAACGGTGTGACCGCCGGTGACGACAATCTTTCGCTCATGGACGGAACATACGGAACAAAAAGCGGCATCAAAACCTACAAAGACATGTACGAACATGGTCTGGGCAGATACAACACCCTCTATGAGACGCTGGTCTACACCGCCGACGGCAAAGCGTTTGCCAAAGATGACAATGGCCATTATATCACCGAGCGCTATAAGATGCGCGATGGCAGCTATTGGAACAAGACCACCGATAACTTCTATCAAAACCACAACATACTCTCGGCCGTATGGCAGCCGGCCGCCCACTGGAGCCACAACCTTGCACTGCACTATACCTATGGTTTCGGATATTACTCGGAATTCAGGAAGAACAACAAACTAAAGAAGTTCGGCCTTTCCAATTTCACAACTTCCGATGGAAAAACGATCCAAAAGACCGATTTCGTGCGCAAGAAAGGATTGACTCAGCACACATACGGCATCATCTACAACCTCAACTATAAGGACGAGGCTTGGGATGTCATCGGTGGCATCAACTGTCAGCAGTTCCGCGGCGGACATTTCGGTTATCTCACTTATATCGCCAATGAGGAGATGGACAACTTCTATCGCAAGGGCGGCAACGACTACAAATACTACGATTCCGATGCCACCAAATTCGATTACAGCGGATTCCTGAAGGCCGACTATCACTTTGCCGGTGCATGGGATGTCTTTGCCGACTTGCAATACCGCTATGTACACTACAAGACCAATGGCCTCAACGACAAATTCCTCCGCAATGCCGACGGCACCTACCGCAACCAGCAACTCAACATCAGCGAGCGTTACAACTTCGTGAACCCGAAAGCCGGTATCAGCTTCACTGACAATGGGCATAAGGCATACGCTTCCATTGCTTACAGCAACCGCGAACCGGAACGCAACAATTTCACCAACAATGGCAATTACCCAGCCCCCACGCCGGAAAGAATGATGGACATTGAATTGGGCTATCAGTATGAAGGGAACAACTGGCATACAGGCGTAAACCTCTATTACATGAATTATACCAACCAGTTTGTGCAGACCGGAGCAAAAAGCGATATCGGTGAATATCTGACAACCAACATCAAGAATTCCTATCGCATGGGGGCAGAACTTACAGCAGGATGGAGCCCGCTCTCATGGCTTGCCCTTGAAGGCAACGCGGCCTTGAGCAGAAACAAAATCAAAGACTTTGACGAAGTGGCAGAAGACTGGGATGCTCCAAGCGGCATCCGCAACATCCATTACGACAATTCAACACTCGCTTTCTCGCCTTCGGCCATTCTCAATGGTTTCCTCTACCTGCACTATCGGGGGCTGCAAGCCGTCTGGCACACAAACTATGTGAGCCGGCAGTATCTTGACAACACCACCTGTAAAGACCGCTCGCTGCCCGGCTACTCCCAGACCAATGTCAACTTCAGCTACACGCTCAACGTGGCCAAGAAGTTTATCGGGCTCAAAGAAGTGGTGCTCGGAGCCAACCTTTATAATATCTTCGACCGTCACTATGCCTCCAATGGCTGGGTTTATTCTGCCATCAGCGAAAGCAGCGGGCACCCTGACGACAACCGCTACTATCAGATAGGTTTCGTGCCACAGGCTGGTTTCACAGCCATGGGCCACATCACATTGAGATTCTGACACTCATGCACGTATTTCTGTCCGCTCATTGGCTCGACCTGCTCGGCACCTTGATAGGCCTCGTGTATGTCTATCAAGAGTATAAAGCAAACGTGTGGTTATGGATCACGGGCATCATCATGCCCGTGGTCTATATGTTTGTTTACTGGGATGCAGGTCTCTATGCCGATTTCGGTATGCAGGTGTACTATGCATTGGCAGCCATCTACGGACTGGCCGTGTGGAAGTGGGGCAAAAAACGCAACCAAACCACGCAGGAAATGCCCATCACTCATGTTAAAAGGTCTCTGCTCCTCCCCTCTCTCTTTCTCTTTTTGACCGCATGGGGAGCACTCTATCTCATTTTGGCCACCCTAACCAATTCCACCGTGCCCGTACTCGACAGCTTTGGTAATGCCCTGAGTTTCATCGGACTGTGGTGGCTTGCCCGCAAATATCTTGAACAATGGTGGATATGGGTGGTGGTCGATGTGGAGTTGAGTGCCCTCTACGTTTACAAAGGCATCCCGTTCACGGCCGGTCTCTATGCCCTTTATGTGTTTATAGCCATTGCGGGCTTCTTCAAATGGAGAAAAATGATGCACCAACCGCAAAAGCCAACTCGACCATAGATAAATCTTCATACACACGCCCATGCCCGACAACAGTAATTATTTCCCACTCATCAGCGAGCACTCACTGTTTGATGCCGCCATTCTTGCTAATGGCGATTATCCCACCCACGCCATTCCCCAAACCATTCTCCACCGCACACGCCCTCTTGTATGCTGCGACGGTGCCGGAAGCGAGGCCATCAGCCGCGGACTGATGCCTACAGCCATCATCGGCGATGGAGACTCATGCCCCAATGGTGTGAAAAGTGCATACGCTCACCTGTTCCATCAGGTAGAAGAACAAGACGACAACGACTTGACAAAAGCGACACGCTACACCTTGGAGAGGCTACTCCCCACAGCACACAAAGCAAAGATTGCCTACCTTGCCACGACCGGCAAGCGGGAAGACCACACACTGGGCAACATCGCACTCATGGTGCGCTATTACCGCCAATACCACATCATCCCCACTCTCATCACCGATTATGGGAATTTCACGATTGCGCAAGACACTTCCCTTTTCGAGACCTATCCACGGCAACAGATAAGCATTTTCAACCTTTCGTGTTCTTCACTCAGCGGTGAGAGATTGCGCTGGCCTCCCTATCCTTTCCAAGAATATTGGCAAGGCACCCTCAATGAGGCACTTGGTGACCAAGTCACCATCCATGCCAACGGACTTTACATGATATTCCGCAACTGGTAAACGCCGATAACTGGAACTCCCCTTCCGGTATCAGCGTTTGCCATACAGTCTTTTAAATAAAAACGCCCTTAGAATTCCCAAGAGTATACAATACACCTTATTTTTTCAGCTTGAATGAAGTCTCAATACTTGTCACTTCATCATAAAACGCATGATCGGCTTTCAACCTCCGCTCCACCTGCGTGCAACTGTGGATAACCGTTGAATGGTCACGGTTTCCTACCAGCTTTCCGATTCTTGATGCCGGCATCTTGGTGTACTTTTGAGCCAGATACATTGACACCTGTCGGGCCACCACAAGGTCGCGCTTGCGGCACTTGCTGTTTACAGCCGTAGCAGTCACATTGAAATGGTTGCACACTTTCTCTATGATATCGTCCACCGTGATAGGCTTGTCTTCAATGTTGACAGCACGCTTGATGCAGCGCTCGGCCAACTTAAGATTGATATCACAATTATAAGTGATGCTATAAGCTAACAAGCCGTTGATGACTCCTTCCAATCCACGGACACTTCCACTGGTATTTTCGGCAATATACTGCACCACATTGTCGGGTATCTTCAATCCGTCACGGCGTATTTTGCTCTGTAAGATATCTATGCACAACTGTACATTAGGCTTCTCCAACTCGGCTATCAACCCACACGAGAAGCGGGTCAGCAAGCGGTCAGGCATCCCTTTCAAGTCTACCGGTGGCCTATCGCTGGCTAAGATGATACGCTTGCCGTTTTTGAAAAGATGGTTGAAGATGTGGAAAAAAGTCTCCTGTGTTTTGGTGGCCGTCATCCACTCCTGTATGTCATCCACAATAAGAAGATCTATCGTCTGATAGAACTTAATGAAGTCGTTCAGCGTGTTCTGCAAGACGGCACTCGTGTACTGCACCTGAAAAAGGCGCGCACTCACGTAGAGCACCCTCTTCTGGGGGTAAAGCTGCTTGGCATGGAGCCCGATAGCATTGACAAGGTGAGTTTTTCCACAGCCGGAAGGACCGTAGATAAACATAGGGTTGAACTGGGTGGTGTTGGGATGTTCGGCGATGGAAAGGCCTATAGAACGCGGCAGTTTGTTGCTGTCGCCCTCAATGTAATTGTTGAAAGTAAGATGCGGATTGAGCTGCGGGTCGAGTGCCTGGGGCTGAGCCGCATCAAGTGCCGTAGGCGACTTGTTGGCCTGCGTCTTGGCCTGCGGCCTAAGAGCCAAATCGGTAGGTTCTGCCTCAATGTCTTGCGAGAGATTATGCTCCTTGTCGGTCACTACCCGATAAGACAAGCGGACACCCGTGCCATAGGTGCGCCTCAACACTCGTGAGAGCAAATCCACATAGTTCTCCTCCAAGTATTCGTAAACGAACGGACTTGGCACCTGCACCAGCAAAGTCTTTGACTCTTCGTTAAAAGACTCAAAGACAATGGGCTTGAACCACGTAACGAACTGCTGCTTGGTGACATTCTCGCCTATAAGCGCAAGACTCTTGTCCCAAAGAGCATTAGGACTTACTTTCATCTATAAATCGTTTATAAAATATGTCTTTCGACCAATATTCTACATGATGGAAAAATCGCTTCCCGACGGTAGCAGAGGGGGTATCACCAAAAGGTCTGCTTTCAATGTTCAGGCGCTATTCCGGTTTCTGTTTGCAAGTGCAAATTTATAAAAGAAATCCCAAACCAGCAAATTTAAAGTTTTAATTTATTTTAAGTGAATATCGCTAAGTCGCTATATATAGGCACTTTAGAGCTTACTCATCCGAACGGACATGAGCAGATTACAAAACCGAGTCATAAGCTATTGAATATAAACAAGATAGGCCCGCCAATCCTTGTTCGCGCACACGGTAGTGAAACAATGAAAGACAAAGGCGAAAATGCTCTGATTGAAAGCCTTAAAAAGAAATCGGGATGCGTGAAACATCCCGATTCGTTATTTAGACTAAATTTAATTTAGCTTTTATTATCCCAGTCCTTGCAATCCATTGAAGCCACGGTGTCGCCCGTTCACGCAACCGTTTACTTGTCTTTTCTTCCAAAGAGCGAGAAATGGACATAACGTTTGGGGTGTGCCTTGAAGTTGATCATGAGTGAATCGGCGTTGCGCATAGTGGCATTGAGATTGTCGTAAAGCTCGGGGTCGTTCATCAAGAGTCCCAAAGTGCCTTTATTGGAATTGAGCTTGTCCGTGAAGGCCTCCATGTTGGCCAATGTCCGATTCACTTGCGACATCGTTTCCTGCACGTCAACAGCTGCCAGATTGTTTGTCAACCGGTTGGTATTGTCCAACACCCCGTTGGCCTTCCTCAGCATACCGGGCACCTCCCGGTTCAAGCTGCCCATGAGTTTGTTGAGCTGTTGGGTAGAAACAGCAAGATTGGCCGTCGTGGTCTGAATGTTGCCCAAACTCTGTGCGATGGCAGGATTAGCCAGCAAAATGTTGAGACTGGCAAGAATGGAATCAAGCTTAGGCAACATCTTCTCTATCTCGGGAACCATCCCTTTCACCGCACCCAGCGCACCGGGATTCACACCGCCGGGAATCACGCCACCCGGCTCCACCCGTTCACGCGGATTATTGGCCAGCAAGATGTTCACTTGGATATTTCCCATCAGGTCTTTCACAATCTCTGCCGTAGAACCTTTGGGAATGCGCATGTCTTGATTGATGCCCACAGCCACCCGCGTGGAGTTCTTGCGCGAGTAATCATAGTCAATGCTTTTCACCACGCCCACCTTATAACCGTCGGCATACACCGGGGTAGATGCCCCCAGGCCTTCCAAGTTGTCGAATGTCATATAATAAGTGGTGGCGGTGGAAAATATGGTCAGTCCCTTGAGGAAATTAACCCCATAGAAAAAGACAACCACTCCCAAGATGGCGACGAGTGCAATCTTAACCTCTTTTGTAAAAAACTTCATAAGCTGTTGATTCGTTATCTGCTTTAATTATAGTTGATAGATCATTTGCCCCGGTTGTTTTTAAATTCCCGGATGGCCTCATTGACATCCATTCTGCGCCCGTCCTTGAAAGCGATAATGAAGGCTTCAGGAAACTTCTCAAGCACCGACTTGCGCAAACCGGCTATCTCATTGTAGTTGGTGGAGGCTCCGAGGGTAT
>ERZ791611.1164-NODE-1164-length-18712-cov-3.848904_pt1 | contig 18712 bp, 15 predicted proteins | sample MGYA00510275_ERZ791611 | MGnify/ENA primary metagenome ERZ791611 (study PRJEB30046, sample SAMN00791912) | human gut metagenome | study: EMG produced TPA metagenomics assembly of the A metagenome-wide association study of gut microbiota in type 2...
GCGCCCGGAGATTTTCTCAATCCCTGCACACAACGCGCCACAAGCGGGATAAAAACCGCGCCCGTGGGTGTCCGGGTTGGTGGCGATAAAGCGTGCACCGTTAGCGACGAAATAGGCTGCTTTATGCATCATGTCCCAGTTGTAGGAACGCGTTTCGCCAACAATCACGAAATCAGGGTTCACATCGGTAATAGTGAAACCGGCTTTGTACAGTTCATGAATCAGTGCGCCTTCGCCCACCACATACGCTTTCTTGCCTTCCTGGCGACGCAGGAAATCGGCAGTCGCCATCGCAGAGGTATAAAACACGCTGTCAGGTACATCGACACCTGCGGTGGCAAAGCGGTTCGCCAGATCTTGTCCGGTCTGCGAAGGATAGTTGGTCAGCAACACCAGCGGCAGGCCTTTATCCATAATCCCGTGCAAAAATTCCGCTGCACCCGGTACGGCGACGTTATCGTGCATCAGCACGCCGTCGATATCGCAAATTACATTTTTAATGGTCATGGACTACCCAGAATATTGACAACAATAAGCGCCACTATAAAAGCACATTAATTTTCCAGCAAATGCTGGAGCAAAATACCGTTGAGCATGGCGCGTTTTACCAGCGCAAAAGCGCCGATTGCCGAGCGGTGATCCAGCTCAGAACGTACCACCGGCAGATTAGTGCGAAACGCCTTCAGCGCCTGGGTATTAATGCAGCTTTCAATAGCAGGGAGCAGCACTTTATCGGCTTCGGTGATTTCTCCGGCAATAACAATTTTTTGCGGGTTAAACAGGTTGATGGCAATGGCGATGGTTTTGCCCAGATGACGACCGACATACTCAATCACTTCCGACGCCAGGCTATCGCCTTTGTTCGCAGCTTTGCAGATAGTTTTGATGGTGCAGTCGTCCAGCGGCACGCGGCTCTGGTAGCCCTGCTTTAACAGATTCAACACCCGTTGTTCAATAGCGGCGTTGGCAGCGATAGTTTCCAGGCAGCCAAAGTTGCCGCAGTGGCAGCGTTCACCCAGCGGTTCGACCTGAATATGGCCAATTTCACCGACGTTGCCGTTGCGGCCAATAAAAATGCGCCCGTTAGAGATAATCCCGGCCCCGGTTCCGCGATGGACACGCACCAGAATGGAGTCTTCGCAATCCTGACTTGCACCGAAGTAGTGCTCCGCCAGCGCCAGACTACGGATATCGTGACCGACGAAACAGGTCACTTTAAAACGTTCTTCCAGTGCTTCTACCAGCCCCCAGTTTTCTACCTGAATATGCGGCATGTAATGAATTTTGCCGCTGTCCGGGTCAACAAGTCCAGGCAGGATCACGGAAATGGCGATCAGCTCGCGCAGCTTGCGTTGGTAGCTATCAATAAACTGAGCAATGGCATTCAGCAGGGCATGTTCCAGCGTCTGCTGGGTACGTTCCGGCAGCGGGTAATGTTCTTCTGCCAGCACTTTGCTACTGAGATCAAACAGAGTGATGGTGGCGTCGTGACGACCAAGCCGTACGCCGATTGCGTGGAAATTGCGGGTTTCGGTGACGATAGAGATAGCGCGGCGGCCCCCGGTGGAGGCCTGCTGATCAACTTCTTTGATCAGCCCGCGTTCGATAAGCTGACGCGTAATTTTGGTTACGCTGGCGGGGGCAAGCTGGCTTTGCTCGGCAATCTGAATCCGCGAGATTGGCCCGTACTGGTCAATCAGGCGATAAACCGCCGCGCTGTTAAGCTGTTTTACGAGATCAACATTACCTATCTGAGCTTGTCCGCCTGGTGTCATACTTTCTCTTATTGAGTTACGACCTCGTTACCGTTAACGATGGTCTTGGTGATTTTAAAATCAGGTGTGAATGCGGTCAGGTTGGCTACTTTACCTGCGGCGAGTGTGCCGAGACGTTTCTCAACGCCAATCGCACGCGCCGGATAGAGCGTCGCCATACGCAGCACTTCATCCAGTGCGATACCGCAATGTTCGACCAGATTACGCACGCCTTCAATCATGGTTAAGGATGAACCGCTTAACGTACCGTTCTCATCCACACAAAGTCCGTTACGGTAGTATATTGTTTTACCCGCAAAAATGAACTGTTCAATGTTGGCACCTGCTGGCGCGGTGGCGTCGGTAACCAGACACAGTTTGTCGCCTTTCAGACGTTTAGCGTTACGAATGTTGGCGTAATCAACATGCAGGCCGTCAGCAATAATACCGCAATAAATGTCAGCTTCGTCGAGGATCGCGCCCGCCAGGCCCGGTTCACGACCGGTAATATACGGCATCGCGTTGTACAGATGGGTGGCAAAGGTAATCCCCGCGCGGAAACCGGCTTTCGCTTCTTTCAACGTCGCGTTGGAGTGACCGGCAGAAACCACAATCCCGGCATTTGCCAGTTTGCTGATGACTTCTGCAGGAACCATTTCCGGTGCCAGGGTCACTTTGGTAATGACATCGGCATTTTCGCACAGGAAATCGACCAGCGCGGCATCAGGCTTACGCACAAAATTCGGATTATGGGTGCCTTTTTTTACCAGATTCAGCCACGGACCTTCCAGATGCAGACCTAACGCCTGATTCGGATGTTTTGCCAGGTACTCGCGCATAACGCGCACGCCCTGTTTCATCAGCTCATCGCTGGTGGTGATAAGCGTCGGCAGATAGTTAGTACAGCCTGATTTCTCATTGGCTTTCTGCATGATTTCCAGCGTTTCCACGCTGACCGCTTCAGCAGTATCGTTAAACTGCACGCCGCCGCAGCCGTTTAACTGCACATCGATAAAACCGGGGGAGAGAATGGCCCCGTTCAGTGAACGTTGTTCGATCTCTGGCGGCAGTTCCGCTACCGGACAGACGCTTTTAATCAGGCCATCAGCGATAACAACCGCGTGGTCATCAAGAAATTCGTGGCCGGTAAAGATCCGGCCCTGGGTTAATGCATACATTCTGACCCCCGATTTTAAAAAATATTGCCCTGAGCAAGGTGTCAGGGCAGGGATAACTATTACAGACCTTTGATATTTTCTGCTTCTAATTCATTGAAATATCTTAAAGTCTTAACTTTCAGCTCCATGGTGGAAGGTTCATCGCACACCATGATCGCTTTTGGATGCAGTTGCAGACAGCTGATGGTCCACATGTGGTTCACGCAACCTTCAACGGCGGCCTGCAGTGCCAGTGCTTTCTGGCTACCCAGCACCAGAATCATCACTTCTTCGGCATCCAGCAATGTACCAACACCGACAGTCAGGGCATATTTTGGCACCTGATTGACATCGTTATCAAAGAAACGAGAGTTCGCGACGCGAGTGTCATGAGTCAGGGTTTTGATACGAGTACGAGAAGCCAGAGAAGACGCCGGTTCGTTAAATGCAATATGACCGTCGTTACCTACACCGCCCATAAACAGATGGATTTTTCCGTAAGAACGGATTTTTTCTTCATACTGGCGGCACTCGGCGTCGATATCCGGGGCGTTGCCGTTGAGAAGGTTGATGTTTTCTGCTGGAATATCAACGTGATCGAAGAAATTACGGTGCATAAAGCTGTAGTAGCTTTCCGGATGCTCTTTCGGCAGACCGACATATTCGTCCATGTTGAAGGTGACAACGTGCTTAAAGCTGACCTGGCCTGCTTTATGCATTTCGACTAACGCTTTATAGGTGGTCATCGGCGTGCCGCCAGTCGGCAGGCCCAGAACAAACGGACGATCAGCAGTCGGTTTGAACGCATTGATACGATTGACGATATGGCGAGCAGCCCATTTGCCGACCTGTTCAGCGGTAGTCAGGGGGATCAGTCTCATTATTCACCTCAATAAGTAAAATGTAAGCCGTTGGCGGATTAGGCATCTTTAAGCGTAACCTGGATTTGCGCAGACAGGCGTCAATCCGACCTGATTTTTTGAATGATAAAATAAGTTTTCTGGTTTAGCCAGTAAAAGGGAGTGATGATAACGATATTTGGTGACAAAACTCACAAAAGACACGCGTTTAATTTGCGATACGAATTAAATTTTCACACACTCTGTAGCAGATGATCTAACAATCTGATTACAGAACATCGGCAGTACAATTTGCAGCAAAATAAAAATACGGCTTTAAACGAGCCAAATAGGGTTCTCGTAGGGGGAATAAGATGAATATTTTAGGTTTTTTCCAGCGACTCGGTAGGGCGTTACAGCTCCCTATCGCGGTGCTGCCGGTGGCGGCGCTGTTGCTGCGATTCGGTCAGCCAGATTTACTTAACGTTGCGTTTATTGCCCAGGCGGGCGGTGCGATTTTTGATAACCTCGCATTAATCTTCGCCATCGGCGTGGCATCCAGCTGGTCGAAAGACAGCGCAGGTGCGGCGGCGCTGGCGGGTGCGGTAGGTTACTTTGTGTTAACCAAAGCGATGGTGACCATCAACCCAGAAATTAACATGGGTGTACTGGCGGGTATCATTACCGGTCTGGTTGGTGGCGCAGCCTATAACCGTTGGTCCGATATTAAACTGCCGGACTTCCTGAGCTTCTTCGGCGGCAAACGCTTTGTGCCGATTGCCACCGGCTTCTTCTGCCTGGTGCTGGCGGCCATTTTTGGTTACGTCTGGCCGCCGGTACAGCACGCTATCCATGCAGGCGGCGAGTGGATCGTTTCTGCGGGCGCGCTGGGTTCCGGTATCTTTGGTTTCATCAACCGTCTGCTGATCCCAACCGGTCTGCATCAGGTGCTGAACACCATCGCCTGGTTCCAGATTGGTGAATTCACCAACGCGGCGGGTACGGTTTTCCACGGTGATATCAACCGCTTCTATGCCGGTGACGGCACCGCGGGGATGTTCATGTCCGGCTTCTTCCCGATCATGATGTTCGGTCTGCCGGGTGCGGCGCTGGCGATGTACTTCGCAGCACCGAAAGAGCGTCGTCCGATGGTTGGCGGGATGCTGCTTTCTGTTGCTGTTACTGCGTTCCTGACCGGTGTGACTGAGCCGCTGGAATTCCTGTTCATGTTCCTTGCGCCGCTGCTGTACCTCCTGCACGCACTGCTGACCGGTATCAGCCTGTTTGTGGCAACGCTGCTGGGTATCCACGCGGGCTTCTCCTTCTCTGCGGGGGCTATCGACTACGCGTTGATGTATAACCTGCCGGCCGCCAGCCAGAACGTCTGGATGCTGCTGGTGATGGGTGTTGTCTTCTTCGCTATCTACTTCGTGGTGTTCAGTTTGGTTATCCGCATGTTCAACCTGAAAACGCCGGGTCGTGAAGATAAAGAAGACGAGATCGTTACTGAAGAAGCCAACAGCAACACAGAAGAAGGTCTGACTCAACTGGCGACCAACTATATTGCTGCGGTGGGCGGTACTGACAACCTGAAAGCAATTGACGCCTGTATTACTCGTCTGCGCCTGACCGTGGTTGACTCAGCTCGCGTCAACGATGCGATGTGTAAACGTCTGGGTGCTTCTGGGGTAGTGAAACTGAACAAACAGACTATTCAGGTGATTGTTGGCGCGAAAGCAGAATCCATCGGCGATGCGATGAAGAAAGTCGTTGCCCGTGGTCCGGTAGCCGCTGCGTCAGCTGAAGCAACTCCGGCAACTGCCGCTCCTGTAGCAAAACCGCAGGCTGTACCAAACGCGGTATCTATCGCGGAGCTGGTATCGCCGATTACCGGTGATGTTGTGGCACTGGATCAGGTTCCTGACGAAGCATTCGCCAGCAAAGCGGTGGGTGACGGTGTGGCGGTGAAACCGACAGATAAAATCGTCGTATCACCAGCCGCAGGGACAATCGTGAAAATCTTCAACACCAACCACGCGTTCTGCCTGGAAACCGAAAAAGGCGCGGAGATCGTCGTCCATATGGGTATCGACACCGTAGCGCTGGAAGGTAAAGGCTTTAAACGTCTGGTGGAAGAGGGTGCGCAGGTAAGCGCAGGGCAACCGATTCTGGAAATGGATCTGGATTACCTGAACGCTAACGCCCGCTCGATGATTAGCCCGGTGGTTTGCAGCAATATCGACGATTTCAGTGGCTTGATCATTAAAGCTCAGGGCCATGTTGTGGCGGGTCAAACACCGCTGTATGAAATCAAAAAGTAATCTGCTTTATGCCTGATGCGACGCTTGACGCGTCTTATCAGGCCTACAAAAGCTCAGTCCAGGTTGGATAAGACGCTTAAGCGTCGCATCCAACAATGACGCAGGACTGGCAAAAGCAGTGGAGATCTTCTCTGCCGCTTTTTTTTTCATCAATCATCCCCATAATCTCAGTGAGATTTTCGATTTTCACTAACTAACAGTTGTCAGCCTGTCCCGCTTATAAGATCATACGCCGTTATACGTTGTTTACGCTTTGAGGAATCCACGATGAGTGAGGCAGAAGCCCGCCCGACTAACTTTATCCGTCAGATCATCGATGAAGATCTGGCCAGTGGTAAGCACACCACAGTACACACCCGTTTCCCGCCGGAGCCGAATGGCTATCTGCATATTGGCCATGCGAAATCTATCTGCCTGAACTTCGGGATCGCCCAGGACTATAAAGGCCAGTGCAACCTGCGTTTCGACGACACTAACCCGGTAAAAGAAGATATCGAGTATGTTGAGTCGATCAAAAACGACGTAGAGTGGTTAGGTTTTCACTGGTCTGGTAACGTCCGTTACTCCTCCGATTACTTTGATCAGCTCCACGCCTATGCGATCGAACTGATCAATAAAGGCCTGGCGTACGTTGATGAACTGACGCCGGAACAGATCCGCGAATACCGCGGCACCCTGACGCAACCGGGTAAAAACAGCCCGTACCGCGACCGCAGCGTTGAAGAGAACCTGGCGCTGTTCGAAAAAATGCGTGCCGGTGGTTTTGAAGAAGGTAAAGCCTGCCTGCGTGCGAAAATCGACATGGCTTCACCGTTTATCGTGATGCGCGATCCGGTGCTGTACCGTATTAAATTTGCTGAACACCACCAGACTGGCAACAAGTGGTGCATCTACCCGATGTACGACTTCACCCACTGCATCAGCGATGCCCTGGAAGGTATTACGCACTCTCTGTGTACGCTTGAGTTCCAGGACAACCGTCGTCTGTACGACTGGGTACTGGACAACATCACGATTCCTGTTCACCCGCGCCAGTATGAGTTCTCGCGCCTGAATCTGGAATACACCGTGATGTCCAAGCGTAAGTTGAACCTGCTGGTGACCGACAAGCACGTTGAAGGCTGGGATGACCCGCGTATGCCGACCATTTCCGGTCTGCGTCGTCGTGGTTACACTGCGGCTTCTATTCGTGAGTTCTGCAAACGCATCGGCGTGACCAAGCAGGACAACACCATTGAGATGGCGTCGCTGGAATCCTGCATCCGTGAAGATCTCAACGAAAATGCGCCGCGCGCAATGGCGGTTATCGATCCGGTGAAACTGGTTATCGAAAACTATCAGGGCGAAGGCGAAATGGTTACCATGCCGAACCATCCGAACAAACCGGAAATGGGCAGCCGTCAGGTGCCGTTTAGCGGTGAGATTTGGATTGATCGCGCCGATTTCCGCGAAGAAGCTAACAAGCAGTACAAACGTCTGGTGCTGGGTAAAGAAGTGCGTCTGCGTAATGCTTATGTGATTAAGGCAGAACGCGTCGAGAAAGATGCCGAAGGTAATATCACCACCATCTTCTGTACTTATGACGCCGATACCTTAAGCAAAGATCCGGCAGATGGTCGTAAAGTCAAAGGTGTTATTCACTGGGTGAGCGCGGCACATGCGCTGCCGGTTGAAATCCGTTTGTATGACCGTCTGTTCAGCGTGCCTAACCCAGGTGCTGCGGATGATTTCCTGTCGGTGATTAACCCGGAATCGCTGGTGATCAAACAGGGCTTTGCTGAACCGTCGCTGAAAGATGCGGTTGCGGGTAAAGCATTCCAGTTTGAGCGTGAAGGTTACTTCTGCCTCGATAGCCGCCATTCTACGGCGGAAAAACCGGTATTTAACCGCACCGTTGGGCTGCGTGATACCTGGGCGAAAGTAGGCGAGTAATTTTAAGTTCTACCAGGCCGGGTGAGGCTTTTACGCCGCATCCGGCATGAAACATGCAAACAATCCAAAACGCCGCGCTCTGCGGCGTTTTTATCTGCTTTTCTTCGCGAATTAATTCCGCTTCGCAATTTATCCATAAAATAAATTTAAAATAACAAAACATAATTAAATAAAATGTAACCGCTTTCATCTTGCTGGAATTTCACGCTTTTATTCTTCTGCAAGCCTTTCAACCGCAAACTTAAGCCTTGTAACAAAAATCATCAAAATATGTGCGGTTGCTCATGTTCTTACATTCTGGTTACAGAAAGAGATTGATAATTCGCGTCGCGAAAAATAGTCTGTTCCTGTAGTCAGCGAGACTTTTCTCAACGCTACTTTTTTAATTTTTATTTTTTTCGCTGTTCACCTTTGGTGCAGCAATTTATACGTCAAAGAGGATTAACCCATGCGTACGTTTAGTGGCAAACGTAGTACGCTGGCGCTGGCTATCGCCGGTGTTACAGCAATGTCGGGCTTTATGGCAATGCCGGAGGCTCGCGCCGAAGGATTCATCGACGATTCAACCTTAACCGGCGGTATCTATTACTGGCAGCGTGAACGCGACCGTAAAGATGTTACCGACGGCGACAAATACAAAACCAACCTTTCTCACTCCACCTGGAATGCCAACCTCGATTTTCAGTCTGGTTATGCTGCTGATATGTTCGGCCTTGATATTGCCGCGTTTACGGCGATTGAAATGGCGGAAAACGGCGACAGCTCTCACCCGAACGAAATCGCGTTTTCAAAAAGCAATAAAGCCTATGACGAAGACTGGTCCGGCGACAAAAGCGGTATAAGCCTGTATAAAGCAGCGGCCAAATTTAAATACGGTCCGGTTTGGGCGAGGGCAGGTTATATTCAGCCAACCGGTCAGACGCTGTTAGCGCCTCACTGGAGCTTTATGCCGGGTACTTATCAGGGTGCGGAAGCCGGAGCGAATTTTGATTACGGCGATGCCGGTGCGTTGAGTTTCTCCTACATGTGGACCAACGAATACAAAGCACCGTGGCATCTGGAAATGGATGAGTTTTATCAGAACGATAAAACCACCAAAGTTGATTATCTGCACTCCCTTGGGGCGAAATACGACTTCAAAAATAACTTCGTACTGGAAGCAGCATTTGGTCAGGCGGAAGGGTATATCGATCAATACTTTGCCAAAGCCAGCTACAAATTTGATATCGCCGGTAGCCCGTTAACCACCAGCTACCAGTTCTACGGTACCCGCGATAAAGTTGACGATCGCAGCGTCAACGACCTTTATGACGGCACCGCCTGGCTGCAAGCGTTGACCTTTGGTTACCGGGCGGCTGACGTAGTGGATTTGCGCCTCGAAGGCACCTGGGTTAAGGCTGACGGTCAGCAGGGATACTTCCTGCAACGTATGACTCCAACCTACGCTTCCTCGAACGGTCGCCTGGATATCTGGTGGGATAACCGTTCTGACTTCAACGCCAACGGCGAAAAAGCGGTCTTCTTCGGTGCGATGTATGACCTGAAAAACTGGAATCTTCCAGGCTTCGCCATCGGCGCTTCCTACGTTTACGCATGGGATGCTAAACCTGCGACCTGGCAGAGCAATCCGGATGCGTACTACGACAAAAACCGGACTATTGAAGAGTCTGCCTACAGCCTGGATGCGGTCTACACCATTCAGGACGGTCGCGCCAAAGGCACGATGTTCAAACTGCACTTCACCGAATACGACAACCACTCCGACATCCCAAGCTGGGGCGGTGGTTACGGCAACATTTTCCAGGATGAGCGTGACGTGAAATTTATGGTAATCGCACCATTCACCATCTTCTGATGCCCGACGCGGCAGGTTTTGTGCCTGCCGCACGTTTGAGGAATTTGCTATGAAAAAACTGATTCTCATCGCCATGATGGCATCGGGGCTGGTGGCTTGTGCGCAATCAACCGCGCCACAGGAAGACAGCCGTCTGAAAGAGGCATACAGCGCCTGTATCAACACCGCACAAGGTTCGCCAGAAAAAATTGAAGCCTGCCAGAGCGTGTTAAACGTGCTGAAGAAAGAGAAACAACATCAGCAGTTTGCCGACCAGGAAAGTGTACGCGTACTGGATTATCAGCAGTGTCTGCGTGCAACGCAAACCGGAAATGATCAGGCGGTGAAAGCCGATTGTGATAAAGTCTGGCAGGAAATTCGCAGTAATAACAAATAAGTGAGAGCTGTAACTCTCGCTTTTCTTATTTCCCTTGCATAAAAAAGCCAACCCGCAGGTTGGCTTTTCTCGTTCAGGCTGGCTTATTTGCCTTCGTGCGCGTGCTCATCTTCGCGGCAATCGCCTTCGGCACAGTGACCGTAAAGATAGAGACTGTGGTTAGTCAGGCGAATGCCATGTTTTGCGGCAATTTCACGCTGACGCGCTTCGATGGAATCATCACTAAATTCGATAACCTTGCCGCAGTCGAGGCAGATCAGGTGATCGTGGTGATGTTGCTGTGTCAGTTCAAATACGGATTTACCGCCTTCAAAATTGTGGCGGGTGACGATACCAGCGTCGTCAAACTGGTTCAGTACGCGATATACCGTAGCCAGACCAATTTCTTCACCCATATCGATCAGACGTTTGTATAAATCTTCCGCACTGACGTGATGGTTGTCCGGCTCCTGAAGAACTTCCAGGATTTTTAAACGAGGAAGCGTTACTTTCAGGCCAGCTTTCTTTAGGGCGGTATTGTTATCAGTCATGCGGAATCTGTCCTGTTACTAAGCGGTTCACTTCATTAGAAGAAGTGACAGAATTTGCTCTTGAGATAATGCGTATCATTATAGAATTGCCACGCCTAAATGAAAACCACAAGTCCCTGGCAAATATTGTTAATAAAAACGTGGCACTGCTTACATTTACAACGGCAAGGCCACTTGAACACCGGGACATTGTACAGGTACAACAGCAAAAGTTACAAATTTGTAGCAATTATTTTGATTGGCATTATCTATTAATACGGCGTAGACATGAGTCTACGCCGCATCACATCAGGCATTGAGAATTTCGTCGAGATGCAACTCTTCAGAAATCTGTTTAACCCATTTTTCTACACGTTCAGCGGTCAGTTCCGGCTGACGGTCTTCGTCGATAGCCAGACCGACAAAGTGGTCGTCATCTGCCAGACCTTTTGATGCTTCGAAATGATAGCCCGCAGTTGGCCAGTGACCAACGATGGTTGCACCGCGCGGTTCAATGATGTCGCGGATGGTGCCCAATGCGTCGCAGAAATATTCGGCGTAATCTTCCTGGTCACCACAACCAAACAGCGCAACCAGTTTGCCGTTGAAATCAATCTCTTCGAGAGTCGGGAAGAAGTCATCCCAGTCACACTGCGCTTCGCCGTAATACCATGTTGGGATGCCCAGCAGCAGAATGTCATATGCTTCCAGATCTTCTTTGCTGCTTTTTGCAATGTCATGGACATCGGCAACGTCTTTACCAAGCTGTTTTTGAATCATTTTTGCGATATTTTCGGTATTACCGGTGTCGCTGCCGAAAAAGATGCCAGTGATAGCCATGAGTGAAATAACCTCTTGAAACTTATTGAAATGGGGGTGGAAAATTGCCCACGGATAAAGGCAATCATAGCAGAACAGGCAGTCTTGCGGAATCAGCAAACGAGCAGGACTGCACACTGTGCTACATGAAAGTGGAAATTTAAACGATGCCCTGACTACGCAGCGCCGCCAGTTGCTGCATTAACATCTCTTCGATCAGTTCGCTACGGCTCATATTGCGCGATTCCGCCAGCTCGTTCAGCGCCTCGACAGCTTCCGCGTTCAGCTTCAGTTCGACACGCTTAAGGCCACGTACTTTGTCGCGTTTTAGCTGGTTGCGTTTATTAATACGCAGCTGTTCATCGCGCGAAAGCGGATTAGTTTTCGGTCGTCCCGGTCGACGCTCGTGCGCGAACAGATCTAATGTCGTACGGTCCGTTTGTTCTTTGGCCATGATCTTGGTGACTTCGGGGGAAACAATCAGCCAGGCCTCTGCCCGGATGGATAGCGCGCCATAATACATCAGCGCGATGAGTCACGCCAACGCCCACGCGCGGAAAGCGACGCGGACGCTGGGTTTTTAATCAGTTGCGTTAATCATTGAGATAGCGACGGATAGCGCGTAATACCGCATCCGGTTTTTCAGCATGGACCCAGTGACCCGCGCCTGCAATCACATGCGCCCGTGCCTGTGGAAATTGTGCCAGTAAATCATCACGGTACTGCTCGCTAACATACGGAGAATTACCACCAGGGATAAACAGGGCAGGGTGATCCCATGCCGGGATTTTCTCCCAACCCACAATATGCGGATACTGATCCCACAATACCGGCACGTTAAAGCGCCACTCCCCGTCAACAAAAGATTTCAACAGAAACTGAATCACCCCTTCTTCATTAAGATGCTGGCGCATTATTGCTGCTGCTTGCTGGCGAGTTTGTGCGTCCGATTCACTGACTGCGTTGATAGCCGCGAAAATCTCATCATGACGGCGTACGTGATAGTCGACCGGCGCGATGTCAATCGCCACCAGTTTATCGATGCGATCGGGGGCCAGTGCAGTAAGTGCCATTACCGCTTTACCGCCCATGGAGTGACCGATAAATGTTGCTTTATCGATCTGCAGTGCATCCAGGGTATCAACAAGATCCTGCGCCATCGCCGGGTAATTCATTACCGGATCTCTCGGTGAAAGACCGTGGTTACGCATATCAACCTGGATGATATTGTGATCGTTTACCAGATCGCGAGCTAGTACGCCAAGGTTGTCGAGGCTGCCAAACAGACCATGGACAAGAACGATGGGAGAATTATTGTGCTGGTTTTGTGCAGTTTGCGCGCGGATATTCAATTTCATGGCAAAGTTCTTTTTTTCGCGTTGTCGGGTTAGGGTATTATGTTGACCATTGTGCCACAGGGCTGCAACAAATAAGGTTTATTCCGAGTTTTTCTGCAAGCCAGGCTTGACGCTATCCGCTGCCGGGATTTATTCATATACTCCTGGCGACTTGTATTCAGCTAAGACACTGCACTGGATTAAGATGAAAACGATTGAAGTTGATGATGAACTCTACAGCTATATTGCCAGCCACACTAAGCATATCGGCGAGAGCGCATCCGACATTTTACGGCGTATGTTGAAATTTTCCGCCGCATCACAGCCTGCTGCTCCGGTGACGAAAGAGGTTCGCGTTGCGTCACCTGCTATCGTCGAAGCGAAGCCGGTCAAAACGATTAAAGACAAGGTTCGCGCAATGCGTGAACTTCTGCTTTCGGATGAATACGCAGAGCAAAAGCGAGCGGTCAATCGCTTTATGCTGCTGTTGTCTACACTATATTCTCTTGACGCCCAGGCGTTTGCCGAAGCAACGGAATCGTTGCACGGTCGTACACGCGTTTACTTTGCGGCAGATGAACAAACGCTGCTGAAAAATGGTAATCAGACCAAGCCGAAACATGTGCCAGGCACGCCGTATTGGGTGATCACCAACACCAACACCGGCCGTAAATGCAGCATGATCGAACACATCATGCAGTCGATGCAATTCCCGGCGGAATTGATTGAGAAGGTTTGCGGAACTATCTAAAACGTTGCAGACAAAGGACAAAGCAATGGCAATCCACAATCGTGCAGGCCAACCTGCACAACAGAGTGATTTGATTAACGTCGCCCAACTGACGGCGCAATATTATGTACTGAAACCAGAAGCAGGGAATGCGGAGCACGCGGTGAAATTCGGTACTTCCGGTCACCGTGGCAGTGCAGCGCGCCACAGCTTTAACGAGCCGCACATTCTGGCGATCGCTCAGGCAATTGCTGAAGAACGTGCGAAAAACGGCATCACTGGCCCTTGCTATGTGGGTAAAGATACTCACGCCCTGTCCGAGCCTGCGTTCATTTCCGTTCTGGAAGTGCTGGCAGCGAACGGCGTTGATGTTATTGTGCAGGAAAACAATGGCTTCACTCCAACGCCTGCCGTTTCCAATGCCATCCTGGTTCACAATAAAAAAGGTGGCCCGCTGGCAGACGGTATCGTGATTACACCGTCCCATAACCCGCCGGAAGATGGTGGTATCAAGTACAACCCGCCAAATGGTGGCCCGGCTGATACCAACGTCACCAAAGTGGTGGAAGACAGGGCCAACGCACTGCTGGCCGATGGCCTGAAAGGCGTGAAGCGTATCTCCCTCGACGAAGCGATGGCATCCGGTCATGTGAAAGAGCAGGATCTGGTGCAGCCGTTCGTGGAAGGGCTGGCCGATATCGTTGATATGGCGGCGATTCAGAAAGCGGGCCTGACGCTTGGCGTTGATCCGCTGGGCGGTTCCGGTATCGAATACTGGAAGCGCATTGGCGAGTATTACAACCTCAACCTGACTATCGTTAACGATCAGGTCGATCAAACCTTCCGCTTTATGCACCTTGATAAAGACGGCGCGATCCGTATGGACTGCTCCTCCGAGTGTGCGATGGCGGGTCTGCTGGCACTGCGTGATAAGTTCGATCTGGCGTTTGCTAACGACCCGGATTATGACCGTCACGGTATCGTCACTCCGGCAGGTTTGATGAATCCGAACCACTACCTGGCGGTGGCGATCAATTACCTGTTCCAGCATCGTCCGCAGTGGGGCAAAGATGTTGCTGTCGGTAAAACGCTGGTTTCATCTGCGATGATCGACCGTGTGGTCAATGACTTGGGCCGTAAGCTGGTAGAAGTCCCGGTAGGTTTCAAATGGTTTGTTGATGGTCTGTTCGACGGCAGCTTCGGCTTTGGCGGCGAAGAGAGCGCAGGGGCTTCCTTCCTGCGTTTCGACGGCACGCCGTGGTCCACCGACAAAGACGGCATCATCATGTGTCTGCTGGCGGCGGAAATCACCGCTGTCACCGGTAAGAACCCGCAGGAACACTACAACGAACTGGCAAAACGCTTTGGTGCGCCGAGCTACAACCGTTTGCAGGCAGCTGCGACTTCCGCACAAAAAGCGGCGCTGTCTAAGCTGTCTCCGGAAATGGTGAGCGCCAGCACCCTGGCAGGTGACCCGATCACCGCGCGCCTGACGGCGGCACCGGGCAACGGTGCTTCTATCAGCGGTCTGAAAGTGATGACCGACAACGGCTGGTTCGCGGCGCGTCCGTCAGGCACTGAAGACGCCTACAAGATCTACTGCGAAAGCTTCCTCGGCGAAGAGCATCGCAAGCTGATTGAAAAAGAAGCGGTAGAGATTGTCAGCGAAGTGCTGAAGAACGCTTAACGACGCATTACCATCAGGCCCCTTGCGGGCCTGATTTTTTTCGCAAGGATAGCGATGAAAATACAACGGAAGTCTCTTTTTTTGTTCTGGGCGTGGATGGATCTCTTTTTCGTCCTGCAATTCTTATGGTGGAATATTGCCCACCGCCGCCTCCCTTTTTACGACGATCTGCTGGCTTATCTCCAGCTGCTGCACACCTGGGGCTCCGCGGCGGTCTGGCTGTACCCGCTGAATGTTCTGCTGATTATCAGCATCCCGCTATCGATGATCTTTTTTTTCCACCAGAGCCGCTATGCGCTGTGGCTGGCCTGGGGGCAGGCGCCGCTCAGGCTGCTGTTTATGCAGCCTTCGCTATCGCTGGGCCTGTGGCTGATTCAGGCTGCCGGGGTCCGGCATGTAGCGATCCTGGCAGGCTTTCTGCTGCTCTCTGAAGGGCTGAAAATCGCCAGCCTCTGGTACTGCAGAGGCGGGATTCAGGGCATAAAGCGATAGCCAATCCCGGTCTCGGTCAGCAAATGCTGCGGCCGTGCCGGATCGGCCTCCAGCTTTTGTCGCAGATGACCCATATAGATCCGCAGATAGTGGCTGTGCTCCACGGCGTTAGGCCCCCACACCTGATTCAGCAGCTGGCGCTGGGTAAGCACTTTGCCGGGATTATTCAACAGCGCCGCCAGCAGGCGAAACTCGATAGGCGTCAGGTGGATCTCTTCGCTGCCGCGCAGGATGCGGCGGGCGGGGATATTGACCTCCAGGTCGGCGAAGCGCACCACCGGCTCGTCGGCCTGCGCCGCGCCGTGGCGACGCAGCGCGACGCGCAGACGGGCCTGCAGCTCGCCGATGCCAAAGGGTTTACTTAAGTAGTCATCGGCGCCGGCATCCAGGGCGGCAATTTTGTCATGCTCTTCGCTACGCGCTGACAGGACGATAATCGGCATCTGGCTCCACTGACGCAGGTCGCGAATAAAATCAATGCCGTCACCATCCGGCAGGCCGAGATCGAGGATCGCGAGGTCGGGCTTACGGGTGGCGGCTTCAATCAGCCCACGCTGCAGGGTTTCCGCTTCAAATACGCGCATGCCGTCGGCTTCCAGCGCGGTGCGCAGAAAGCGTCGGATAGCGTGTTCGTCTTCGATAATCAGAACGTTAATCACAATTCCTCAGGTAGCTCTTCCAGTTCAGGGGGCGTTTCTCCCGGCAGTGTAACACGGAATGAGGCGCCGCCCTCGGGCCGGTTGCTGGCGGAGATGGTCCCGCCGTGGACGTCGACGATGGCCTGACAGATGGCAAGGCCCAGCCCGACGCCAGGGATCGCCGACTCTTTGTTGCCGCGGGCGAATTTATCAAAGATAGTCTGTTCCTGGCCTGCCGGGATCCCAGGACCGTTATCCCATACCTCCAGCGACAGCTGCCGGGCGTCCGCTTCGGCGCGAATACCGATGTCCGCCCGGGCGCCGGCATACTTATGGGCATTCTCCAGCAGATTAATCAGCACCCGCTCGAACAGCGGCCCGTCAACATGCACCAGCTGGAGGGGATCGGGTAAATCCAGCTGAATATGCTGGCCGCCGAGGCTTGGCTCGAGCATGCGCAGCGCGCTGCCGACCACTTCCTCCAGCGTCAGCCACTCCTTATGCAGATTAAAGCCGCCGGACTGGATCCGCGCCATATCCAGCAGGTTGTTCACCAGCCGGGTGGTGTTGAGCACATGCTGGCGGATTTCGTTGGCCTGCGGGGCATGCTTCGAGCCCTCGCTGGCCAGATCGAGGGTCAGGATTTCCGCCTGGCCAAACAGCACGGTCAGCGGGGTACGCAGATCGTGCGACAGGGCGGCGAGCAGCGAATTACGCAGGCTTTCGCGCTCGCTGGTCAGTCGGGCCTGCTCTTCGCTGGCGGTCAGGGTGAGACGCTCCAGGGCGCTGGCCACCAACAGGGTGAAGGTCTCCAGCAGCCGCTGCTGCTCCGGGATCATCAGCTGGCGCAGATTCTCCGGCTCCACCACCAGTAGTCCCCAGGTGCGGGCGGCGCTCTTCAGGGGCAGGATCTGATACGGCACGCCGGGCAGGGTATCGGTGCCGGCGCCGGCAGGTTGGCCCTTATCAAAGCTCCAGCGGGCGATGGCATCATCCCACGGGGTCAGCCCTGGCTGGTGGGTTAAGGGCAGCAGTTTTCCCTGGGCGTCCGGGAGCAGCAGCTGGCTGCGGGCCTGAAAGGTGGAGGCGATAAACCGCTCGCTGGTGGTGGCGATATCCTGCTGGCTACGACCCACCGCCAGCGCATTAGACATCTCATACAGATGGCGGGTACGGCGTTCACGGTAGCGCGCCACCCGCGCCTGGTAGCGTACGCCGGCGGTGAGGTTGCCGATAAGCAGGCCCACGGTGAGCATCACGCCGAAGGTGAGCAGATACTGGACATCCGACACCGCCAGCGTCCCGCGCGGGGCGACAAAAAAGAGATCGAAGCTGATGACGTTGATCACCGTCGCCAGCACCGACGGCCAGCGGCCATAGACCAGGGCGATGATCACCACCCCCAGCAGATAGAGCATCACCAGGTTGGCGGCTTCGAAGGCCATCAACCACTGCATGGCCACCAGGGTAATGATGGCGCATAGCGCCACCGCCACCGCGCAGCCCTGCAGCTGCAGGCGCCATTTCTCCAGCGCCGGACGGCTGTCGCTGGCGCGTGCGGCAAGGGGGAAGGGTTTCTCATCGAGGGCGATCACCACCAGATCGAGGTCCGGCGCGTGGCGAGCCAGACGGTCGGCAAAACCGCTACGATCCCACCAGCGGCGCTTGCTCTGGCGGCCGATGACAATTTTCCCAAGGTTGTGTTCGCGGGCGTAATGGAGAACCGCTTTCTCTTCTGACGGGTCGGAGAGGGTGGCGGTTTCGGCGCCCAGCTCCTGGGCCAGACGCAGCGCGGCGAGAATAGCCCGCCGCCGGCCTTCCGGCAGCCGGTGCAGGGAAGGGGTCTCGACATACACCGCATGCCAGACGCTGCCCAGGCGGGCGGCGAGCCGGGCGGCGGCGCGCACCAGCTTTTCGCTGCCGGTGTTGTGCCCGATACAGAGCAGGATCGCATCGCGGGTGTGCCAGACTTTCTCCTGGCCCTGGCGGTCGCGCCAGGCGCGCATCTGCTCATCGACGCGGTCCGGCGCAGGGCCAGCTCGCGCAGCGCAATCAGATTGCCCTTGCGGAAAAAGTTTTCGATAGCGCGCTCGGCCTGGCCGCCGATGTAGACTTTGCCCTCATTGAGCCGCTGGCGCAGATCGTCAGGGGGGAGGTCCACCAGCACCACGTCGTCCGCGGCGTCAAAGAAGGGATCGGGAACCGTCTCCCGCACCTGCACGCCGGTGATCCCGCTGACGACGTCATTCAGGCTTTCCAGATGCTG
>ERZ791611.1167-NODE-1167-length-18700-cov-2.933548_pt1 | contig 18700 bp, 15 predicted proteins | sample MGYA00510275_ERZ791611 | MGnify/ENA primary metagenome ERZ791611 (study PRJEB30046, sample SAMN00791912) | human gut metagenome | study: EMG produced TPA metagenomics assembly of the A metagenome-wide association study of gut microbiota in type 2...
ACCGCTCCGCACAGCATCCAGCGGAAGCCGCATGGCAAGCAGTGAATCCGTATATTCCCCGAACGCTTCCCGGTTGAAGAAATTCCCCCATCTTCCGAGCATCTGTCCGTTGACCAGCGCCAATGCAACGGTGTCAAATATCTGCGGCGCCGACAATTTCTTAATGTGGGCACATAAAAATACCGCAGCCACCGCGCCGATCACACCGCCATAGATCGCCAGTCCGCCGCCGCGCAGATTGAAGATCTCGAGCAGATTATCTTTATACATATCCCAGGAAAAGATCACATAATAGAGCCTCGCGCCGACGATCCCCATGACGACGCCGATCATTCCCATATCCAAATAGTCTTCCGGATTCTGCTTTGTCCGTTTTGCTTCCGACATCGCGATCAGAAATCCGATCAGTATCGCACTGCCGATGATGATTCCATAATATGCCACTTCAAACCCGAAGATCGAGATTGATTTTCCAACATGTGAAAGTGTCAGTCCGATATTCGGGAAACTAATGTCATAATGCATAGGTCCCGCCCCTTTCTTATACGTTGAACCTAAACAGGATGATGTCGCCGTCCTGCACTACATAGTCTTTTCCCTCCAGACGGACAAGACCTTTCTCTTTTGCGGCCGCATGCGTTCCGCAAGCCATCAGATCATCATAGCTTACGATCTCCGCACGGATAAATCCACGCTCAAAATCGGAATGGATCTTTCCGGCTGCCTGCGGCGCTTTCGTTCCCCGCTTGATCGTCCATGCGCGCACCTCCGGCTCGCCTGCTGTCAGATAGCTGATCAGACCGAGAAGATGATAGCTTGCTTTTATCAGTTTCTCCAATCCGGACTCTTCCAATCCCAGATCTTCCAAAAACATTTTCTTTTCTTCGTCGTCCAGCTCTGCGATCTCCTGCTCGATCTGTGCGCAGACAACAAATACTTCGCAGTCCTCCGCTTCTGCATACTCGCGCACAGCCTGAACTCCGGCATTTCCCGCGCCGTCGTCCGCCAGATCGTCCTCACATACATTTGCCGCAAAGATCACCGGTTTCGCGGTCAGAAGATTGTAGCCCGCAAGCCACTCCTGCTCTTCCTCATCGTCTGTATGGAAACTTTTTGCCATCTTATTCTCTTCCAGATGTGCTTTCAGACGATTTAACAGATCCAGTTCTTTCGCCGCTGTCTTATCATTTCTTGAGAGCTTGACCGTCTTTGCGATCCGGCGTTCCAGAATCTCAAGATCAGAGAAGATCAGTTCCAGATTGATCGTCTCGATGTCACGGATCGGATCGATGCTTCCGTCCACATGAACAATATTGCTGTCCTCAAAGCAACGTACCACATGCACGATCGCATCCACCTCACGGATGTTAGCAAGGAACTGATTTCCGAGTCCCTCGCCTTTGGACGCTCCTTTTACAAGTCCTGCGATATCTACAAATTCAATAGCTGCCGGAACGATCTTCTTTGTGTGGTACATTTCCCCCAGCACATCCAGCCGCTTATCCGGCACAGTCACAACGCCGACATTCGGGTCGATCGTACAGAACGGATAGTTTGCGGATTCCGCCCCTGCCTTTGTCAATGAATTAAATAATGTACTTTTTCCCACGTTCGGGAGCCCGACGATTCCAAGTTTCATTTCTTCTATTTCCTCCTGTCAATTCTTTTTTCTCTGCTGATCTCTCGTCTCCATCAAGATCACATCCCCGATCGGAAATGTGATCTCCACCTCATCCGCCGCAAATTCATTGCTGACGCAGAGGCTGTCCCACGGTGTCAATGTATGGTGGTTCAACGGATATTTTGCCCCTTTGATACTAAAATCCACAACCGTCTGCCCGAGCGGGAACAACGAAAAATATTTTCCGTACGCCTCATCTTTTTTGAGCACGGTATTCCCGTTGATCAGCCGGATCTTATTCCACGGGTCCATGATCACTGCCTCCGCGCCGGCATCCAGCGCGATCTTTAAGATCTGCACATTCGCCCAGGCATGATCCATCCGGTTCCCGGTCGCGCCAAGCAGAACGATCCGCTGCCGGCGAAGCCCCAGACAGAGCCGCATTGCGATCTCAGTGTCGGACGCATCTTTCACCGGATTGAACGTGCGGATCGGCACGTCGGTATTCTCTCGATAATACTGCACGATCTCGGCAGGCGCGCTGTCAAAATCTCCAACAATATAATCCGGTTCTATCTTATGGTCATACAAGAAACCCAGCCCGCGGTCGACGCCGATCACAAATTCCGTATCTTCACTGTTCAAAATATTCAGGGTAAACTCCTCTTCCAGCGCCCCGCCGCTGACAATCACCGTCTGCTTACTCATCTTCCTCAAATATCCTCACAAATTCCGAAACATTTTCCGAAAGATCTCCCTTAAATACGGCGGATCCCGCTACGATCACATTGGCTCCGGCATCCAGAACCGTTTTCACGTTGTCGAGACCGATCCCTCCGTCTACTTCGATATCGGTATGCAGTCCGCGCTCTTCCAGAAGCGCGCGCAGTGTCCGGATCTTCTCCAGCGACTCCGGGATAAATTTCTGTCCGCCTTTTCCCGGTTCCACGCTCATGATCAGGAACATCTCCGCCTGATCCAGATACGGCACAAGTACATCCACCGGCGTATCCGGTTTGATCGTGATTCCCGCTTTCATACCGCACGCATGGATCTTATCCACGGTTTCCTGCAGATTTTCACACGCCTCATAATGCACCGTCAATATATCTGCTCCGGCGTTTGCAAATGCCTCCGCATAACGGATCGGCTCTTCGATCATCAAATGTACGTCCATCACAAGTCCGGTATGTCCCTGGATCGATGCAAGGACCGGAACCCCAAAAGAAAGATTCTTTACAAACATCCCGTCCATCACATCAAAATGCAGATATTTTGCCCCGCTTTTTTCGCAGAGTTCCATCTGCTCTCCCAACACTTTGAAATCTGCCGACAAGATCGACGGCGCTAGAATTCGTTCCATCATTCGTTTGTCTCCTTTTATCATCACATCTTGTTCTAATAACGCTTTTTCTCCTGCAGTTCGCGATACATCTCCACATAGTCCTGATAGCGGATCGGATGTATTTTCCCGTTTTCCACGGCTTCTTTCACCGCGCATCCCGGTTCATGCACATGACTGCATCCGTTGAACCTGCACTGTCCCTCAAAGGGCAGAAATTCCGGAAAATACGCCTTTAGCTCTTCTTTCTCAAAATCATTGACATAAAGAGAGCTGAATCCCGGCGTATCAATAATATAGGTTCCTTTCTCAACAAGGATCAGTTCCGAATGCCGCGTCGTATGCTTTCCCCTCGCGATCTTTTTGCTGATGCTCCCGGTCTCCATCCGCACATCCGGTTGGAGAAGATTGATCAACGAAGATTTTCCCACGCCGGAGGGGCCGGCGATCGTCGTCGTCTTCCCTCGAAGAAGTTCTTTTACCTGTTCGATATTCTCCTGCTCGCGCGCGCTGGTGAAGATCACCGGATATCCGCACGGGCGGTAAACGGCTTCTAATTCCCGTAATTCTTTTTCTTCCGAGAGATCCTGCTTGTTAAAACAAAGAACGACAGGGATCTCTTTTCGTTCCATCATCACAAGAAACCGGTCCAGCAGATTGTAATGCGGTTTCGGATCGGTCACTGCAAATACGACAAGCGCCTGATCGATATTCGCCACCGCCGGGCGGATCAGCTCATTCTTCCGCGGAAGAACCTGTGTGATATTTCCGGTTTTTTCTGTCTCATCGAGTACTTCGATCTCTACTTCGTCCCCGACAAGCGGTTTCATCTTTTCTTTTCGGAACACGCCCCGGGCTTTACACTCATAAAGACCGGATTCTACTATGTCAACATAGTAGAATCCGGCAATTCCTTTTATAATCTTTCCCTGCATATAGTTATCTGTCAATCTCACTCTGTTTTCCTGCTCGACGACTTATCGTCTGTAGAGCCGCTGCCACTGTTATTGCTGCCTGAAGATCCGCCGTTATCCGGTGTACTCGGCACGATCGGAACCACTTCCGGTCCGTCGCTTGTCTGGAAATCGATCGCGGTTCCGCGATCCACATGACTTCCCGGTGCGATCGTCTGAGACATCACCTGTCCCTCCGGAAGATCACTGTGTCCTCCGCTTGTCACTGCGCCGCTGACCAGTCCGAGATCGGAGAGTGCCTGCTGCGCTTCTGCCATCGTCATGCCGTACAGATCCGGAACTTCTACTTTACTGGAGCCTTTGCTCACCACATAATCCACTGCAGATCCTTTCTCCAGCTTGCTTCCGGCGCTTTTTCCCTGTGAAATCACATATCCCGCATCATATTCTTCACTGTATTCTTCCGTCACACTTCCCCCGATCAGCCCGACCGCCGCAAGCGCCGCCTGCGCTTCCTCGGAAGTGATGCCCGTGATCTGCGGAACTTCTACTTTCTCAACACCCATGCTCACATACATCTTCACATGCGTGCCCTCTTCGACTTCCATGCCCGCCGCCGGATCCGTGGAGATGACCTTGCCGGCCTCAATATGATCGTCATACTTGGATTCCGAATCCACGACCAGATTCGCATCTTCCAGTGTCTTCTGCGCCGCAGATTCGGACTGTCCGCTGACATCCGGAACTGCCACGGTCAGAATCTCTTCCCCGTTGCTGACAACGACCTGGATCTCGGTATTCTTATCTACCTTTTTATTGGCTGCGGTTTTCTGCTCCATGATCTCGCCTTTTTCGTATTTGTCCGAGTAGGCGCGCTCTGCAATGGAAAGTCCCAGCCCTTTTTTGTTAAGCGTTTCCGTCGCTTCTTCCACCGTCATACCTAAGATATCCGGTACTGTCACCTGTGCTTTTCCCTTTTCATCCGTGACTTTCGGATTCGACTTGAACATCCCGGCAGCCTGACCGATCACAAAGATCGTACCGATCGCAAACACCGCGATCGCCACAACCAAAAGGATCTTCATGATCTTCCGCGTATTTGGATCGACGCCGTTTTTGCGTCCGTTCTTCCCATCACGTCTCTGCCTGCTGTCGTATGCGCGATCGTCATAATCATCATCGTCATAATCGCTCTGATCATAATCATCGTCATAATCATTGTCGTCATAATCATTGTCGTAGTCATCGCCGTAGTCATCATCGTCATAATCATCCTGATCATAACTCTGATCCTGCACCCGCCGCAGTTCGTCCTCCGACATTACAACGGTAGCATCTCCGCCAACGTATCCCGGTATATTCACAAAGTTCCCATTTGGATCGACAAGGGAACGTTTCAGATCATTGATCAGTTCCTGACAGTTCTGATACCGCATCGTCGTATTCTTCTGGGTACATTTCATAATGATGCACTCAAGACTGTACGGAATATCCGGTACTTCCTCAGACGGCGACTTGATCTCTTCCCGCAGATGCTTGATCGCGACTGCCACCGTAGAATCACCGTCAAACGGAACATGCCCCGTGATCATCTCATACATCGTGATGCCCGCGGAGTATATGTCGCTCTTCTCGTCCACGATTCCGCCCCGCGCCTGCTCCGGCGAAGTGTAGTGCACCGATCCCATCACGTTGGTGCTGATCGTGTTCGTCGAAGTCGTCGCCCGCGCGATCCCGAAATCCGTCACCTTTACTTTTCCGTCTTTGGAAATGATGATATTCTGCGGCTTGATATCCCTGTGAATGATATGCTGATTGTGCGCCGCCTGAATTCCGGTCACCATCTGGATCGAGATACTGATCGTCTCTTTCGCGGAAAGCTGTCCTTTCTTCTCTATATAATCTTTCAGAGAAATACCCTCCACAAGTTCCATGACCATATAGTAAAGCCCGCGATCCTGCCCCACATCATAGACATTGACCACATTCGGATGCATCAGTCCTGCCGCCGCCTGCGCTTCGCTCAAAAACTTCTGGATAAATACTTCATCGGAACGATAATCGCTCTTTAATACTTTTACCGCCACAAAACGGTTCAGCTTGTGGTCTTTCCCCTTATACACATCCGCCATTCCGCCGGAACCGATCCGTTCCAGAATCTCATAGCGCTTCCCTAAAAATATACCTTCTTTTAACATATACTCACCTCATCCGTAAACGGTTCTGTCAGCACGACCCCGATATTATCCGTGCCGCCGTTCTCTTTCGCTGTCTCCACCAGCGATGTGCCGGATTCTACGATGTCTCTTCCTCCCTGCACGATATGGAACAACTCTTCGTCTTCCACCATATTGCTGAGACCGTCTGTGCACATCAGAATGATGTCTCCCCGTTTCAGACGGTGCTCATAAAAATCTACCTCTACATCCGCTTTCGCACCGATGGCGCGCGTGATGATATTCTTATCCGGATGATGCTTTGCCTCTTCCGGTTTGATGCCTCCAAGCCGGACCATCTCTTCTACAAGAGAGTGGTCTTTCGTCAGCTGTGTGATCCCCTGATTGATCAGGTAAAGACGGCTGTCTCCCACATTCGCAAAATACATCATATGGCCTACGATCGTCGCCACTACGATCGTCGTTCCCATCCCCTTTAAATGCGGGTCTTCCGACGCCTTTTTGATGATCTCGTGATTGGCTGTCTTGATCGCTGAAACAAGCGCTTTCTCGATATCTTCCTCCTGACTTGCCGCGAGTTCCCGCTTCAATACTTCTACGGTGTACTTCGATGCAAAATCGCCTGCCTGATGTCCGCCCATGCCGTCTGCCACAACATACAGATTGGGGAGAGGTCCTAATGGTTTGTCTGTCGTATAGACATAGTCCTGATTCACTTGTCTTACCATACCAACATCGGTGATCGAAAATGTCTTCATCTTGTTCTCCTTTCAACCCTGGTAGCTTCGTCTTAATTGTCCACAGGCGCCGTCGATATCTGAGCCCATTTCTCTTCTTATAGTAACATTAATTCCGCTTTTTTCAAGTTTATTTTTGAAATTCAGTGCATTTTTCCGATCCGGACGCTCAAAATCACGCTCCTTGATCGGGTTCACCGGAATCAGGTTTAAGTGGCAGTTCCGATGCTTTAAAAGCGCGCTCAGTTCCCTGGCGTCTTCCTCCGTATCATTGACTCCGTGCACCATACTGTACTCAAATGTGATCCGCCGTCCCGTCTCGTGAAAATAATTGTCGCACGCTTCCAGTACTTCCTGAAGATCATATTTGTTCGCCACCGGCATCAATTGTTTCCGCTTCTCCTGCGTGGAACCATGCAGGGATAACGCCAGTGTGATCTGCAGCTTTTCTTTTGCCAGATCATACATTCTCGGAACGATACCGCAGGTGGACACGGTGATATTTCTCTGACTGATATGCAGACCGTGTTCATCCGTCAAAAGCCGGATAAACGTCAGGAAGTTCTCGTAATTATCCAGCGGTTCTCCAGTTCCCATGATGACAACATTGGAAACTCTCTCCCCGATCATCTTCTGGATCTGATAGATCTGCCCGAGCATTTCCGACGGGGAAAGGTTACGTTCCAGCCCGTCGATCGTCGACGCACAGAATCTGCAGCCCATCCGGCATCCGACCTGTGAAGAAATGCAGACCGAATTGCCGTGCTTATAGCGCATCAGCACACTTTCCACCATATTACCGTCCCAGAGACGGAACAGGAATTTGTTCGTCCCGTCCAGCTTCGACTCCTGTCTGGCTGCCGGTTCCACGGGGAGGATCACATACTGCGCTTCCAGTTTTTCCCGCAGCGCTTTTGAGAGATTCGTCATCTCGTCAAATGAATCCGCCAGCCGTACATGCAGCCATTCGTAAATCTGCTTCCCCCTGAACGCTTTCTCACCGATCCCGCTCAGCTCTTCCTGCAACTGTTCATATGTATATGCACGAATGTCTTTCTTTTCCATGCTCTTTTTTAATCCTTTACTTTCTTTTTCTTAAGCCCGCAATAAAGAAGCCGTCGCTTTTATGGATCCCCGGCAAAAGCTGAAGCCATCCCGCTTCCGATACCGCACGCACAAGTTCCTCACATACTTCCGGTTTCCACTGCTTCATACACTCCCGAAGATCTGCAAGTTCAAATTCCGGATGTGTCTCCAGAAACCACCGGACATTTTCTTCATTCTCCGCCGGATTAACGGTACATGTGCTGTACAGAAGCTTCCCCCCGGGTTTCACATACCGGCAGACAACATCCAGCATCTCCCGCTGCATCTGCGCCAGATCATCCGCCCCCTGCTTTGTCGCTTTGTATTTCAGATCGGTCTTCTTTCCGAGAACACCGAGTCCCGAACACGGCAGATCCGCGATCACAATGTCTGCTTTTTCTCTGCTTTCCTCATCATATACCAGTGCATCCTGACAGACCGCTTCTATATTAAGAAGTCCGGTTCTCTCGATATTTTCTTCGATCATCCCCACCTTGTAAAGCGTCAGGTCTCTCGCCTCCACATGTCCGCTTCCGACGAGCTTTTCCGCCACATGGATGGATTTTCCGCCGGGCGCCGCGCACACGTCGATCACATAGTCATTTTCCTGCGGATCCGCCGTCTCGCCGACCAGCATCGAGCTGATGTCCTGCACCGAAAATTCCCCGTTCTGGAAACTCTCAAGACCGCCCAGATAGTCAAATCCGGAAATCTGCCATGCATACGGCAAATACGGATGCGGTTCTGCATGTACACCCTCCGCCCGCAAATGTTCCGGGACCTTTTCATCCCTGCACCGGATCACAAGAGGCTGCTCTTCCTGAAAACTTTGCAGCATCCGCTCCACGTTTTCCATGCCGTAAGCGGGGATCCACAATTCCAAAATCCAGCGCGGCATCGAATAACGGATCGAGAGATTGTCAACCGGATCTTCCGGATAAGATACATTGTCCAGATTCCGCGCCACATTCCGCAGCACCCCGTTCACAAATCCACGGAGACTTCCGAAGCCTTTTTTCACCGCCAGCTTCACCGACTCGTTACAGACCGCCGCATCCGGTACGCTGTCCATATATTTCAGCTGATACACGGCGCTCCGCAGCAGATTGCGGATCACCGGTTTCATCTTCTTTACTTTCACTTTTGAGAACTGATCCAGAATATAGTCCAGTTCCATCATATGTTCCAGCGTCCCCTCGCTCACTCTTGTGATAAAGGCACGCTCTTTTTTGTCCAGATACTGATACTTTGCAAGGACGTCCCGAAGCACCAGATGGCTGTATCCGCCGTGTTCCGTTACCTCGAGCAGAATCCCAAGCACCAGCTCCCGCTCACTGACCGGTTTGTTAGTCATCCTGTCTTCTTCCTCCTATTATAATGAGACGCAGAAGCTGCAGGATCATGGATGCCGCGCTTGCCACATAGGTCAGCGCCGCCGCCCGAAGCACCGCTTTCGTTCCGTCGATCTCTTCTCCGTAGAGCATCCCGCCCTTTTCCAACGCCTGCACCGCTCTTCTCGATGCATTGAATTCCACCGGCAATGTCACGATCTGGAACAATACCGCCGCGGAAAACAAAAGGATTCCCAGATTGATCAAAAGGACTGCCGCATCGCTTCGGATCAGAAGTCCGATCAAGATCAGTGGCCATGCAAGGGTCGAACCGAAATTCGCCACCGGCACGAGCGCTCCCCGTATCTTTAACGGCGCATATCCGACTGCATGCTGCACGGCATGCCCGCACTCATGTGCCGCCACGCCGATCGCTGCCACCGACGGCGAATTATACGTCGCATCGGAAAGCCGCAGGATCTTGTTTCTCGGATCATAATGATCGTTTAGATGCCCCGAAATATGACAGACCTGCACGTCATAGATCCCATTGGCGCGCAGGATCCGCTCTGCCGCCTCTCTTCCCGTCATCCCGCTCATGCTTCTCACCGAAGCATACCGCCGGAATACATGGTTCACTCTGCTCGACGCGAGCATACAGATCACGACGCCGATCAATACAAGACTATACGTTGGATCATAATAATAAAACATGGTTTCTCCTCCTGAGTGTTACAGATTATTCTTTGGAACCGTCCGTCAGAACCGTTCCCTCCTCAAATGTATATCCCCTCAGAAATGCACTTGTCTCCATTCGTTTTTTCCCCGGGATCTGCAGTTCTTCCACTGCCAGAAGTCCGTCTCCCGTCTGTACAAGAAAGTGTTCTTTCTCTACTGTTACAACAGTTCCCGGAACCGTTTTTTTCAGCACATCGATCGTCGCGTCAAAGTCTGCTTGCGAAACCACTTTTGCTTTCCAGATTTTCATCACTTTCTTATCCCAGTGCGTATATGCGCTTGGCCAGGAATTCAGTCCGCGCACAAGCCGCTCGATCTCCGCAGCCGGGCGGGTCCAGTCGATATTGCCCATCTTTTTGTCCAGCATCTTCGCATACGGTGTCGGTGATTCTCCCTGCTTCTCCGGCTTCAATGTACCATCCTGCAGTCGTTCGAGCGTCTCCACACAGAGCGCCGCCCCGGCTTTGGCCAGTTTATCATGGAGGCTCTCTCCGGTCTCCTCCGCTGTGATCGCCACTTCCGTTTTCAAAAGCATATCTCCGGTGTCCAGTCCGGCGTCCATCTGCATCGTCGTCACTCCGGTCACTTGTTCCCCGCTGATGATCGACCACTGGATCGGCGCGGCTCCGCGGTACTTCGGAAGCAGCGACGCATGGACATTGATACAGCCGTACGGCGTCATCCCAAGGATCTCTTCCGGCAGGATCTGTCCAAATGCCACGACGACCATCACATCCGCCTGATATTTGCGCAGCTCTTCCACGCATTCGGCTTCCCGGACACGTTTCGGCTGATACACCGGGATCCCCAGACGCAGAGCCGCCTCTTTCACCGGAGTAAACTGCATCTCTTTTCCTCTGCCTTTCGGCTTATCCGGCTGCGTCACCGTCAGACATACGTCATGTCCCGCTTCCACAAGCGCTTCCAATGTACCCACGGAAAAATCCGGGGTTCCCATGAAAATGATCTTCATCCTATTCCTCATCCTCCTGCTCTTCATATGTCACGTCATGAAGTCCGTCTTCCACTTTGTCTACGTAAAGATTTCCCAAGAGATGATCGATCTCATGGCAGAACGCGCGTGCCAAAAGCCCCTCGCCCTCCAGTTCAAATTCTTCCATCTCTTCGTTGAGCGCCCGTACCTTTACGACATTCGGACGGGTCACAATGCCCCATTTTCCCGGAACACTTAAGCATCCCTCTTCTCCGGTCTGCTCGCCGGACGTCTCGATGATCTCCGGGTTGATCAGAACGATCGGTCCCTCACCGACGTCGATCACGACGATCTGCTTCAGAATCCCGACCTGGGACGCCGCCAGACCGACTCCCATTTTTTCATACATCGTATCCAGCATGTCATCGATCAGAATCTGTGTTCTCATCGTCATCTTTGTTACTTTTTTGCAAGGTTTGTTTAAAATATCGTCTCCGATCTCCCTGATTTCTCTGATTGCCATAATCTTTCTCCTTTTGTCAAAATACATTCATTGGATTAAAGTCAAATTGGATCCGGATCGTATTGAATCCGGAATTTACTTCTATATATTGTTCCAGTCGGTTCTTTATCTTTACCAGTGTATCATATCTTTCCGTTTTGAGGTAGAGTACTTTTCGATAGACGTCGTTTATTTTTCCGATCCCCGGACTTGCGGGACCGATGACCTCCACCGGACTTGACGGATCCGCCTGGCATACTCGTTTTGCATACTCTTTCAGATACCGGCATCCCGTTTCCAAATGCGCCTCGTCTTTTCCGCTTGCAAACACTGCCAGCAGATTTTCCACCGGCGGATACCCCATCAGAGAACGATACCGGATCTCTTCCTCATAAAATGCCGCATAATCCTGCGCGGCTGCCGTCACCACCGCGTAATGTTCCGGGCTATACGTCTGGATCACTGCCTCTCCTTTTTTCTCACCGCGCCCGGCTCTTCCGACCGCCTGAGTCAACAGCTGGAACGTCCGCTCTCCCGCCCGGTAATCGTCGCTGTAAAGCGACATATCCGCCGCTAACACTCCGACCAGCGTCACATTCGGGAAATCGTGTCCTTTTACGATCATCTGGGTTCCCACCAGCACATCCGCCTCTTCGTTGGCGAATGCGGCGAGGATCTTCTCATGTCCGTCTTTTTCCCGGGTCGTATCCATATCCATGCGGAGCACTCTCGCCTCGGGAAAACGCCGCTTCACGATGTCCTCGATCTGCTGAGTCCCCGCCTTAAATTCGCCGATATGTCTGGAGCCGCATTCCGGACAGACATTCGGCTTCGCCTCCTCATGTCCGCAGTAATGACATACCATTTTCCCGCCCCGATGAAACGAAAGCGACACGTCGCAGTGAGGGCATTTCACAACATAGCCGCACTCCCGGCAGGAGATGAATCCCGCATATCCTCTCCGGTTCAAAAACAACATGATCTGTTCGTGTCTGTTTAATCGGTCTTCCATCAATTCCTGCAGTTTTTCGCTAAGAATCGAACGGTTTCCATTTTTTAATTCTTCCCGCAGATCGGTCACATATACATCCGCCATCTCCTGCTCTCGGGAACGTTTCTTCAATTCCAACAGACGATATTCTCCGAGACGGGCACGGTACATGGATTCCATCGACGGCGTCGCCGATCCGAGGACGACGCTCGCCCCCTCCATCTTTGCTCTTGCCTCGGCAGTCTCTCTCGCATGGTATCTCGGCGTCTGTTCGCTTTTGTAAGTATTCTCATGTTCTTCGTCGATCACGATCAGCCCTAAATTAGGAAATGGTGTAAACAATGCGGATCTCGGTCCGATCATCACGTCCACCTCTCCGCTTTTCGCGCGCATCAGCTGGTCATACCGTTCCCCCGCAGACAACCGGGAATTCATGATCGATACCCGGTCGCCGAAACACCGGTAAAACCGCATCACGGTCTGAAATGTCAGCGCGATCTCCGGGATCAGCACGATCGCCTGTCTTCCGGAGTCCGCCACCCGGCGGATCATCTCGATATAAACTTCTGTCTTCCCGCTCCCCGTCACGCCGTGGACAAGATACGTTCCATATCGTTTCTGCTCATAGTCTTCCCGAAACACATCGATCGCATGCTGTTGTTCTTCGGTAAATGTGATCGTTCTTGCTTCCTGTTCTTTTCCCCGCACCGGATTGCGGAAAACACGTTCTTCTTCCAAAGCGACCACACCCTGCTCTTCCAACGCGCGGATCACAGAGAGCGTAATGTTCAGCTTTTTACTCACCAGTTCATATTCCAACACCGGTTCATCCAGAAGCGCCGCCAGAAGCCGTGCGCGGGCTTTCTGATTTTTTTCCAGATAATAGTCAAGCTTTTTCTTCCCCGTGTCCTTGTCAAGCAGCAGCCGGATCCGCTTTTTCATTTTCGCGTTCTCTTTCTGTTTGATCGGAAGTACGGTTTTCAGCGCCTGGATCATCGTGCCGCCGTACTGCTCTTTCATCCACGCCGCCAACGCCACAAGCTTCCCCTCGATCGCGATCCCGTCCCGGGAAATATCCGCGATCTCTTTTACTTTTGACAGATCATAATCACAGGTTTCCGAAAAACCAACGACGTATCCTTTCGTCTGCCGGTTCCATTTGCCGAAAGGAACAAAAACTTCCATACCAACAGAAAGTTCCCCTGCCAGACGGGAGGGGACTCTGTATTGAAAGATCTTATCCAGTTTTTCATGTGTGATATCGACAATGATGTTCGCAAACATGAACCTGCATTCACCTACTTTTCCTTTATTTTCCGAGTTCTTCCAGAACTTCTTTGATCAGGATCCGCTCATCCATCGGATGTTTGACGCCCTCGATCTCCTGATAATCTTCATGTCCTTTTCCTGCCAGAACGATCACATCTCCCGGCTGTCCGTGTTCGATCGCGTAGCGGATCGCCTCTTTCCGATCACAGATCTCGACATATTTTCCATCGGTCTTTCCGATTCCCTGTTTGATGTCGTCGATGATCGCCTGCGGATCCTCGAACCGAGGATTGTCCGATGTGATGATCGTCAGATCTGCCAGCCGCCCCGACACTTCGCCCATTTCATATCTGCGGTCTTTGGAACGATTACCGCCACAGCCGAACAGGCAGACAAGACGGGACGGATGATATTCCTTCAACGTTGTCAGAAGACTTTCCAGACTCATGGCATTGTGCGCATAATCGATCATCAAAGTAAATTCATCCGATACTTTGACCATCTCGATCCGCCCTTTTACTTTTGCAACTTTCAGAGCGCTTTTTATCACCTCTTCCGGCACGCCGAAATGACGGCAGACCGCGATCGCAGTCAGCGAATTGTACACGCTGAACGTTCCCGGAACGTCGATCTCCACATCAAAATCCATCAGCCCCGCCACATGATAGGCAACGCCGAGATATCCCGGTCTGCTGACAAGTCGGGTATCCACCGCCCGCAGATCATTTTTCTCCTCAAATCCAAACGTCTCCACTTTGCAGGTTGCCTCTTTGAACACATCTTCAAACCACGGATCGTCTCCGTTGGCGATTCCAAGCTCACACTGTTTGAACAGCAGTCCCTTACAGCGTTTGTAATCTTCAAAATCCGCATGCTCGTTCGGGCCGATGTGGTCTTTTCCCAGATTGGTGAAAATCCCGATCTCAAACGGAATGCCGGCTGTCCGGTTCAGCATCAGCCCCTGAGAGGATACTTCCATCACAACCGTGTCACATCCGGCTTCCACCATCTCGGCAAAATATTTCTGGATCGTGTAAGATTCCGGCGTCGTATTTGCCGCAGGGATATGTTTCTCTCCGATGATCGCCTCGATCGTTCCGATCAGTCCTACCTTGCGTCCGACCTCTTCGAGGATCGACCGGATCATATAGGTTGTTGTCGTCTTCCCCTTTGTCCCGGTGATCCCGATGATCTTCAGCTTATTTGCAGGATAGCCGAAATATGCCGCCGACATCAGAGCCAGTGCATACCGGGTGTCCTCCACGCGGATCACGGTCACATCCCCTGGCACTTCCACCTCTTTTTCCACGATCAGCGCCGCCGCGCCCTTATCCGCAACTTCCGCCGCAAAACGATGTCCGTCCGATACCGCGCCGCTGATACATACAAACACACTGCCCGGCTCTACTTTCCTCGAGTCATTGATCAACGTTGTGATCGCAATATCCTCTGTTCCCTGTACCACTTCATATTCTAATCGTTCCAATAACTGGCTCAATCGCATCTTTACTTATACCTCCCAAATCGGTTTGCATCATCTGCCTTCCCCGAAGCAAACACTTTCAATATAAGTGTTCCCTTTGGGGAAGCATCTTCTATATAGAATACCACAAAACAGAGCATGAGGGAATAGCGGAACAAAAACAAAAAAGCATGCCCCTCCCCGGTTTTCCCGAGAACTGCATGCTTTTCATTCCTACATCTTAACTATATCTTAATGAAATACCTTAATGAAAGTAATGATCTCCGATCAAAATCCCGTAATCTCCGTTTCCGAAATACAGGCAGTCTCCGATCGGATTGCTTCCGGCTGCGGCATCAACCGCCGCCTGCATCGCCGTCGGCGTGTAGCTTCCCGACGCAAGCACGGTATCCAGCCAACCGGTCATCGCCGGTCCGAACTGCCCCGGCTGGTAGATCACCTCTGCGACACTGTTCGGATAACTTCCGCTTTTCACCCGGTTCAGGATAACCGCCCCGACTGCAACCTGTCCCTCGTACGGCTGGTTTCCCGCTTCACAGAAAATGATGGACGCAAGCAGCGCCTGTTCCTCCGGCGTAAGCGTCACTTTCTGCTGCTCGGCTGCCGCACGCTCCCGTGTGATCTGTTCCTGTCTTGCCCGAATCGCTTCTTCCTCGATCTCTCTCGCACGAAACTGTACTGTTTCTTCCGCATGCAACGGATCCGTCAGATGATCCATGGAAATCGCCGACTGTTCTGTCTCTGCCTGTTCCATTCCGAAATCAACCGCTTCCGCTGACGTTGTCTGCATCGTTTCCTGCACGGCTGTGACAGGGGTCGCCCTCTGGCGCGCTCCATCCTCCCGCGGCTCCGCCGCCTGCACGCTCACTCCAAGTGCAAGCACCAGACCTGCTGTCGTCACCGCCAGTCTTTTCCTCATTTTTTTATTAAAATACATCTTGTAATCCCTCCGAATTTTATTTCTTTTTCGTTTTTGTTACATTTGTTACAAAAATGTTACATTCGCGATTGTATAACAAATCCGGAGGGTTGTCAACTTTTTTATTTCAGTATCGTACTCCAAAAACAAATCGTCAGCAGAGAAATGCAAGTCGATACGACGACCATCTTCGTTGCAAATTCCGATTCCATTCCATATTTTTCCGCGAGGATACTGGTTGTCGCACCCGCAGGCATTGCAGTCAAAAGTACGCTCACACCGAGCACATCCCGGCTCACGCCAAGACAATAACATGCCGCAAACACACACGCCGGGATCACAAGCAGCCGGTGCACGGCATACCGGAGCACCGACGGATCCCAGAACTCTTTCCAGTCGATCTCTGCAAGGATCATTCCGATCACCGCCATAGACATTGCCGTATTACAATTCCCCAATGCCGAGATCGCTCCATCGATTCCGGCGGGCAGCTTTATTTTCCCCAACATCAGGATCAATCCGATCACACAAGCAATGATACACGGATGGGTCAGCACTTTTTTTGCTGTCGCCTTTCGATCGGTACTCCCGGTAAACACGGCAAGTCCGGCAGACCACATCATAATACGCTGCGGAATCAAAAAGAAACTCGCCAGAACCAGTCCCTCCGCTCCGAAGACTCCCTCCGCGATCGGATTTCCCAAAAATCCCGCATTGGAACAGATCGTACCGTACTCCAGACATTTTCGTCTTCCGATCACTTCTTTTCGATAGACAATTTTTCCGTAAAATGTACAGAAAATCTGGATCGCAATGGAGATCCCCAGGATCACAAGATAATCTTTCAGATGTTCTCCTGCCTGTCCCGCCATAAATGCTTTCAAAATATTACATGGTAAGATCACATAGATCACGAGATCCGTCAGATTCTTCTGCCCCTGCGATCCGATGATCTTCCTTTTTTTCACGACGTATCCGATCCATACAAGCAGGAAGATCGTTGTCTGCAGCGATATCACTTCTCTCATTCCATTCCCTCCTCTTCTCATTTTTTACTGTCCTTCAAGCCTCATTCGCCTGCGGCCAAAAAAACAGTAAAAAGCAGAGATCGCATAACCGCCGATGTACTGCGCGCCATGCTCTCTCCGCCTTTTGTTTCACTTTTATCTCTGTTCTTATGCTTGTTCTTTGTGCTGTTTTTCGCTGTTCTTCGCTGTTCTTTCGGTCGTCCCTTTATCCACAACTTTGCCGCCAACGATTACCAGCTCTGAAAGAACACATTGCCGCCCACATTCACGCCCGAATGTGATGTCGCTCCCGCATACAGGAAAAAGTAGCAGTCCGACACCGCCTGAAGCCGCGCGCCGTTCAACGCATCCTGCGCCACCTGACGGGAAAGATCGCTCGCGCCTCTTGCCAGAACAACATCCAGCATACCTCTGCTGACCGGTTCAAACTGATTGGTCGCATAAATGATCTCCGGAATCGTATTCGGGAATCTCGGATCTTCCAGCCGGTTCATGATCACAGTCGCAACTGCCAGCAACGAATTATAATCTTGATATGCTTCACATTCGATGATCGCAGCCAGTAATTCCGCATCACTTGCCGCCACCTCGGTCGCATTGGTATGGAGGATCGTCCCATCCACAATACCGCCGCTTGTCGGAAGCGCCGCCGTCTCCGCCGCTCTTGCCGCCGCCAGCTGCGCCCGGAACGCTTCCAGATCTGTCGCCGTCTCCGCAGCCTTTTGCTGCAATTCCGCCTGTTTGGCAACGAGTTCCTGCTGCACTGTCGCCATATCATTTTGCTGTCCCGCAAGAACTTCCTGTTTGGTGGAAATATCTTCGCGGATCGCGCGGAGTTCGTCCAGCATCTCACGATCATAATCACTGATCGACTGGATAAAATCTGCCTTATTCAGAAAATCACCGAGATCTTCCGCAGAAAACAGCAGCTCTAAAAGCGTCGCGTCTCCATTCTCGTACATGAACTTGATCCGGGTCTTCATATCCTCATACTGCTGATCTTCCTCTTCCTGTGCCACGACAAGATCATCTTGAAGACGCATGATCTCCGACTGGATCAATGACTGTTCCATCTCAAGCGACGCGATCTCGTCACTTACCGCCACCATCTCCTGATTGATCCCGTCCAGCTCGTTCTGCAGTGCGTTTGTCTGCTGCTGCAGCACTTCGGAATCTTCCGCCAGCACATAGGATGCAGAACTCAATACAACGAGCAGGCTCACAAGTACAAGGCTCATGGACAATCTTCGTTTGAAATGTAATCGCATAATCATTATTCCTTTCTCAAACTGATGCCGAAAAAGCTAAGCACCGTTCTGCTATTATACACCATAAATAAAGATTACGCAATTTTAACTTTTCTGTAACACTTATTTTATTCCTTTCCCACAGACGCTAATGAAAATAATGATCTCCGATCTGATAGCCGTATCCTCCACAGTCAAAGTACAACAGATCACCGACCGGACTGCTTCCGGAGAGCGCGTCTGCTGCCGCCTGCATCGCCGAATCCGTGTAGCTTCCCTCCGCCAGAACCGTATCAAGCCATCCGGTCATCGCCGGAGTAAACTGCCCGGACTGGTAGATCACTTCTGCAATGCTGTCCGGATAAGCTCCGCTTCTCACAC
>ERZ791611.1171-NODE-1171-length-18665-cov-2.442128_pt1 | contig 18665 bp, 9 predicted proteins | sample MGYA00510275_ERZ791611 | MGnify/ENA primary metagenome ERZ791611 (study PRJEB30046, sample SAMN00791912) | human gut metagenome | study: EMG produced TPA metagenomics assembly of the A metagenome-wide association study of gut microbiota in type 2...
AAAGCTCTATACCTTTGCTGGTCTGCTTGCCGATCAGTATCTTATATTCCTCGTCTTCCGGGTCTATCGTCGGCAAGTTGGTCTTCGACAAGGTATAGAAAGCCAGACTGGTGCTCAAGCGATCGTTGAAGAATGATTTCTTGACTCCCGCTTCCCATTGTTTAGAGGTAATCGGGTCGAATGCCTCGCCATCCTTCGTTTGCCCGGATTGAGGGACAAAAGACTGACTGTAGGTAGCATATAGGCTCAAGTCGGGCATGGGCAGATAAACAAGACCCACACGAGGCGAGATGGCAAAATTGTTTTCATCCGTTTTTTTATCCTTAATATAATTATCTTGTTTATCGTTCACCCAGTCTGCACGGGCGCCAAGCAATAACTTCCATTGAGCGGAAAAGCTTACTTGGTCTTGTAGATAGATCGCGTAGGTACGTTGGGTGATACGTAAGTCTGTACTCTGTTCCATCTCGAAATCAACTGGTTTTTCGGAATATTCCGGATGAACATAACTAATCGGGGTGTACATATTCCCTTTTACTTTCCTTCGGTTGGTAAGCCATCCGTATTCCAAGCCCGCTATTACTTTATGCTGGATGAAGCCCGTCTTGAAGCTGCCGTTCAATTCCTCCAATACATTGGTATAATTGATTTTTGCGTCCCAATGTGCCAAACGGCGGGTAATCGTGCTGTCCTTCTGAGGGGTTTTCATCTGGAAATACAGACGATCCTCATGCGTGAAATATTGGCGGGCGGAACTTCTGAATGACCAGTTCTGGTTGAAACGGTGGGTCAACTGGAAACCAACGCTATTATTGGTAAATTTGCCATAGGCCCACGGTTCGCCGAGGAATGTCTTGAATCCGTTATCTATCACCTCATTGTTGATATGCAAAACGCCCGGATCCTGTGTCCTTTTATCCCGGAAGATATCGGCATCGATATTAAGGGTGGTCTTGCGTCCTAAGTCAATGTCGATGACTGGGGTGATGTCGTATCGTTTGCTGTTTTGCGGTTTCCTGAATTTATCGGCATCCTCATACATTCCGTTCAAGCGATAACGGATGGTCTTTTTGGCGTTCAGTGGGCCGGAAATGTCGATAGAGGCTTGCTTATAGTCGTAACTGCCGTATCTGATCGTTGCGCCATACCGGGGCGTATATAAGGTCGGCTTGGTGATAAAGTTGATGATACCTCCGGGCTCTACCGCTCCATAAAGGACAGATGCTGGGCCTTTGAGGATCTCTATGCGCTCGATACTGGATAGAGCGTCGTTCGAGAACTTTAGGTATCGTACCCCGTTCCTGAAATAGTTACGGGAGTTCGTCATGGAGAAACCACGGGAAGAGAAGACCTCGTTGATGTTGGAAGCCTCACCGGAAGGTCCGCCTTTCACGCCGCCTAGGTTCCTTATGGCCTCGGTCATGGTGGTAGCCTGTTGGTCTTCCAATAATTTCCGGGTCGCTACGCCTACAGTTCCGGGTATTTCCATTACGGGGATATCCATACGGGTAGCCGAATTAGCGATGTCGGAGTTATAACTCTGTGGTTTCGCCCCGACGATATCTACCTCGGGTAGTCCTAGTAGCTTGTAAGATAACTGGATATCCATCTCGTAATTCCCTTCTCCCGCGGGAATATCTCGGATTGCCGAGACGGTGTTGTAACTGTTGGTGATCAGTACGTGGTCCTTCGTGTCCTTGAGTGGTAAGGAGAAATACCCGTCCGTATCTGAAATAACTCGTATATCAGTACCCTTGATGTAAATGACAATGTTCGCCATCGCCTTGTTATTCTCATCTACGATCGTACCGGATACGACTCTGATACTTCCCACCGATGGCCTACTTTGAGCGATCATTCGGGTGCCAGACAAAACAATCCCGCTAGCAGGAACAAATAAAAATGTCTCATAATGTATAAAAATTAATTACGCAGTTTACATCTCCAGTGCAATCGATCCAATGATTCCCCAAAATCCCGGAAGAATCTATTCCTTATTTTTGTCTGGCAGGTTTCCTGACTAACCTAGAAAGCGACCTTCCCATCTTTAAAAAAGACAGTGGTATGAAGAAGCTTTCCTCCTTATGGGTTTTACAGTAGCGGGCTCTGTTCCGGAATCTAACCGAAATTCCCTTTTATAGACTTGCGGAATGCAACATCTATCACCAAAACGTCACAAAAATATAGTATTGATAGGACTTTTTTTAATGAAATATGTTAAATATATTGAACGTATTAAACAATTTGGCATATCCTTATGCGACAGTTTTTCCCGGACTAATCTTTATGGAAAAGTTTTTTCACCATTCAATGAACTTCCCTCTTTCTCGGCGCTTTTCCAGTTCCTCTTGTAAATGTCGTTGGCGATCTTTGGCGATGTAACGACGGGCGAAGATGGTCGGGACAGCTACACCGAGTGAGATACAAAGAATGATGAGTGCGGAATTGATCCCGTTGAAGAATGCGTTTGTGACCTCACCGACTACTCCATGCAGGTTTATAAATGCCAGTAATGAGCGATACATGAGTACTCCCGGAATCATAGGAATGACAGATGGAATCGTCAATACGTGATTGGGAACATGGCACCAATGAACCGCTTTCACAGCCAATACACTGACTACGAAACTTCCCATAAACGAGCCGATCACAGGACCATAACCTAATTCGAAGTTCACAAAGTTACGGGTACATACCGCAATGATACCTCCTACGGCCACTACCCATAATAGTCGACGTTGGATGTTGAATATCATGGAGAAACCCATGGCTGAAATTGCCGCCGCTATCGCGTATATGTAGTACGGATCATGTGGAACCATACTCAATTCACTGAACTTATGATCGATCTCGACATCGTTCATGACAAGTACCCGCATGGCGAATGCGATACCGAAAGTCATGGCGGCTACCATCATGACTGTATTAGAGGCTCGGGTAATACCGACCAGCAAATGATTGTCCAGCATATCATCCACGAAGTTGATCAAGGGAACACCCGGTACGATAAACAGGGCACAGGCTAATAATGGATGATAAGGCGTATCGGATAGTCCTGAGAAAGAGGATGCGTATGCCAAACAGGTGGATACGAAAGCCGCCGCCGCGATACTCATATATACGTTAAGTCCGGCCTCGACACAGCGGGCTCGTACCCTAAACCCGACGAAAGCGCAAATGGAAGCGAATAGGAATGCCATCCAGTCGCATCCGAATAATTTACAGAATCCTCCGCAAGCAAATCCTGCTCCAATGGCTACGATATAAGGGGTATAATTCCGGGGTTGGTGAACGATCTTCTCCAGTTCTTCCTCATATTTATCCAAGGAATAATCTTGTTCGATCGCCCGCCAAGAAAGCTTGCTTACCTGTGAGATTGTCGTCATGTTAATACCGTGCTTCTCGCATTTCTGGAATTTAGAGAAGGAGTTTCGCTCATCGCTTACGTTCACCATGATCATGGTCCATCGGATATCGATATGCAACTTCTCCTCGGGGATACCCATAAAGGCGGCAACTCGTTTCATGTTTCGCTCGATACGATTCGTGTCAGCGGCACTTTCCATCAATAATTTTCCCGTACGGAGCAAAAGATCCAATTTGCGCCGTAACAACAATACTTCCTTGTCTGTCATCATTTCTTTTAATTCTTATGTTGTACTCTATATCCTAGCCCACGAGGATATGAATCTTAAATGAATGGCAGGTCTTCTGACTAGCTCCCATCCTAATGCCTTCCCGACTACCTTGAGCCAGTGGCGAAAGTAGTATTAGAATGTTAAAGGAGTTTCACAGCAGCGGGACTGTTCCGGATTCTCACCGGATTCCCTTTTAATCCGTATGCCCGAATAGGCATTACGAAACCAATTCGGGCACAAAGGTAAGGAATTTTTTTATTTCTTAATCATCCTTACGGTCTCTGTCTTTTCTCCAGTGATCACACGGATGAAATAGAGACCTTGGGATAAATGGCTTACGTCAATAAATTCACCCGGATTGATCGCCGTTTTTTGGACCCTAGTACCGTTCGTCGTGTAAATCTCTACGGTGGCGGTTGTGCCGATATTGATTTGTATGGTATTTACCGCTGGATTGGGATAGAGATTAAGTGTTGGCCGTGAGACTTTTTCTACGCTTGTCGGAGGGTTCCCCGTGCTAACAAGAAGGTCTTTCGTGACGATCTTCCCATTGGAGTTGAAGCGGATCGTTATCGTGGACTTATGATCCTCATTGATCGTGGTAGTAGTACTGACAATTAATGAGTCGTTACGAATAATTGCGCTGATAGGAGATGAGGGCGTAACGGAGGAGATTGATTTCACGATGGCGGCATCCATATTGTCTGCGTCACTAACCATATTACCTAGAGCAAGTTTATAGACAGGCTTGTCTTCCGTCAGACTTATAGAAGAAGGGAAGCTGGAGGAAACGACAGGTACTGCGTTATCCGGGAAAACCGGGATAGCGGGGAACCAATAGTTGACGATCATCGAATATTCTTGTACCACTTCGCCTTTGTTATTTATACGAGCTAACATGTGCGTAGGATCTTGGAACTCATGATACAAGAAGGTGTATAGCTCGTCGGTTTTTGGGTTAAGGCGAAATCCGGTTCCGTACAAGCGCCAATCCCAGTCCTGTTTTCGGAGGTCGATTAGCTGGAAAAATTGCTTCTTGTCAATATCATACCCACAGATTTGATACCCCGTGAACCAACTGCCTTCTTTCGGTTGTCCGTTCCAGTAAATCTTATTTTCTTTGGCACTGGCGCAGAAACCGTCGGCGGTCCATGCGTACCAAGAGTTCGGAACGACACCGATGGTCTCGCTTAACGGGATCTTTACCGTGTCCACCTTAAAGGTATAGGGGTTCAAGTTTAGCATATATTCCAAGGCGGAACCATCCCCGGCCGTATTCTGGGTCATGCTGATCCAAAGTGTACCATCCTTGGACTGAACGATAGAGCCGAAGCCTCGTTGAATCTCCTTCTCTTGCCCTTTTACGGTCTCTTTCTCGATCGGGGCGGCGATGGTACGGATAATTTTATCGGTTTTCGGGTCTATTATTAATAGACCATATTGTTGATGGACGGCAAAGACAAGGTCGTTGGCACGTACCATGGTTCCGATCTGGGCATAATACAATTCACCGTATCCATCGGCGTTCGGATTTCCGGAACCTTCTATTTGTTTGCCGATCGTCATCTTATCGCTATCGTAGATCCAGATACCGTTGCTGGTTCCTATATAGCCTTTGTGCTCGTCTACCGGAAGATAAGAGCGGCCATCGGCTATGGATTTACCCTCGGCGTTTTGGGCGATATATTTGAACTCCTTGATCACCTTCATGGTCTTGGCATCGCATACGGCAAATCGGCTTCCGGTGATTTTTGCCCCGGGATCGCGCTCTTGCTTAGAGACAAGGTAGAATTTATCGCCATAGATGGTACCGAATTGCGTGGTACATCCCAGCTCATGACCCGGATTCTCGGTCTGGAAGACACGATAGTGCCATTCCCCATCATGGGTGAGGAAATTGACGGTGCTGTTCTGATGGCCGTACCAGTCCTCGTTTACGATAAATGTACCCTGACTGTAATCCATATCCGTAGAACGCAGGATGGAAGATTGTGACGGTACATCCCTCATTTGGGCCGGATCTATGCCGGCGGCCATCCATGAGGTGTTGCCTTGGGCCATTAGGCCGCTCGTGGCGAACGTACAGAGAAATAAGGTAATCGTCTTTTTCATAAGCCTTTTATTTTTAGGATTGCTTGATCATATTGTAATTTCATTTGCTCGCTTACCGGATCTGGAACGATGATGGAGGGGGGGGCGATGTGTAAATCCTGCGCACGGATGATCTCTGTCGAGGTTTCCCCGATCCAACCGCAATATTGGTTTACCGCCGTGTACACCTTGATAAAATCAATACCGGGTAATTCTACTTTATTACCTTCCGCATCTACGGCCCATTCGATATCGAAGCTATTTAGATCTTGATAATCGTTCGGGTGGTTATCTACATATCCCCATGGATAGGAGTAGAGCACGTAGTATTTGCCTGTACCGCTTTCGTCCGTGGCGTTATCCCTCAATCTGGTTCCGGTAAAAGTCAAGGTGCTCTCCTCGATCCACTCCGGATAATAGCTCTGCGTGTGGTACACGTTTTTTGGCAAATAGCCGGTATTGCCTTGGTTATCCTTCCACGACAGATAGGTGGCATCACTCCATTGCTGGCTCATGTCCGGCTCGGGAATCTTGTCGGGATCCGGGCGATCATAGGTAATACGATAATTCTTGACGGTTTCCGGTTTATAGTACTCGCTACCGGCCAGCTCGTACCATTCGTCGTCCGGTAAGCCGTTCTGGTTCGTGTCGAAAGAGACCATGACAATGCCGGGCTCGCAACTGCCTCCCTTTTTCTCTTGATACTCCGGTAGGTCGGAATAGAAAGAGTTTCCGAGGATCATAAAGTCCTTTTTCCCTTTGACGTTGATGACCGTATGATCGAAACCGAAGATAACATATCCTCCGTATCCTCCGAGGGAGATCATCACGTCGTTCGTACCGGAGATATTCTCCTCTACCTTTTTCAGTATGGTTTCTTTCGTATCGCCTTCCTCGTATTCGGGCATCGTATTGACAAACTGACCCGGTGCGGGACAAAAGTCGTACACTTTGGATAAATAAGGGCTATATTCTATTTCCTCCTGCATCACCTCGAAACGAAAATCGTGCTTATAGGGGGTCTCCTTATCGATGATTTCGAAGGTCATCTGATAGGTGCCCGTATCTTTTGCGAGGAAGATATAAGAACGTTCGGTAGATACGAGAGAGTCCGTCCCGTTCCGGTGAAGTGTCCACCGATACTCGTCGCCGGTAAAAGCCGGGCTGAGTAGATAAGTTTTCATGCGGGGCAGATAATAGACATCATCGATACCCAAGCTAACCATCTGTATCTTGTCTTGGGTACAGGATAGAAATGCTAGGAAACCTGAAATGAATAGATATAAAACTTGTCTCATAACGCTGTTCTATTTATAAAGGAAAACCATATGGGCGGGGATATCCCCGGTACGTACGCCCCATTTCCGTATCCCGTTCTTATCGTAGCAATAGAGGGTTCCGCTGGATACGTAATTCTTGGCGTCGGTGACGAAGATATCTTTTGTATAGGGATGGACCATGATCCCGTAAGGGATACGGATGTCTTTCTCGCTACCGTCGGTGATAAAGTTCGTGCTGATCACCTCTTTCGTACGGACATCTATGATCCCGTACGAGATGGTGTTGCTCTGCGTATTCACGTTCCATTCCGTACTGTAATAGAAGAGGGAATCTCCGCTGATGCAAAGGTTGGAGCAAGGGATATTCAGGGTATCGGTAACCACCATCTCATTATATCCTTTTCGCTTTTCCAGTACATACAGGTTGGAATGTACCGTATCGTAATCTCCCCGAGAAGTTACCCATAATTTACCGTATTTATCCGCACGGATACGGTGCAGATTGATCCCTACCGGAATCTTTTGGACTTGCTTGAAACGGTTTAGTTCGATGACGGAAACCGTATTGTCGTACTCCGGAGCACGGTAGCCTCCGGAATTCGCTACGTAGATATATTCACCCAAAATCTCTAATTCATCCGGCTGGTAGCCGACAATGACTTTAGCGTCTATTTTCAGGCTGGTCGTGTCTACCCGATATACGGCTCCTTGTGGAGCATTCGGGTCGATTTGCACGGGGCCGACATAAGAGGTTACATAGGCGTTTCCCCGGTAAAAACGGATGTACCGGCAGTTAGGAATGTCTATTTGCGTGATCCGCTCACAAGTCCGGGCGTCCAATACTTCTACTTTATGGGAACAATTGACTACAACATATAGCTTACTTCCGTAAATCTGGATATCATTGCCTACATCGCCCAACTCCTTGACCACGTTTGGGTTCCGTTCCGAGTAGAGGTTACGGATATAATAACCGTTCACGTAATCCAGATAATCCAGCGTACATTTATTGCTTCCCATATTCCCCTCGTTCACTAAATACATCCCTTGAGGATTCGCCTCGGGGTGGATACCATCGGAGACCAGCTCGTATTCCGATGGAACTACGATCTCGATCTTACGGCAGGATGAAAAAGCGCAACCGATCAGGATACCTATTATATATAATGTATGTCTTTTCATATCTCGATCGTTAAAGACACTTTGTAATTTCGTTTCGGCATCGGATAATTCAGGATCACGTCGTAGTCTTGGCTTAACAGGTTGTTTACCTCTACGGCAGCCTTGATAAGTCCGAATTTGAATTTCAAATCTTTCGACAAGGAGATGTCGCTGGTGTACCACGGTTGCGTATAATTGTATTTGATATTTTCCTGCTGGTTATACCGCTCTCCCACATATATGAAACTATAGTTGAGGTTCCATCCCTTGAAAGAGGCTTGTGCGATGGCGGAGCCGCTATGCCAAGGGATATAAGGGATTTGATCTCCGTAATAGGTATCCGAGGGATCCGTGAAGTCTTGGGCCTTTTGATAGGTGTATTGTACGCGTAGCGTGACGAACAAATCTTTTACCGGATTGACGGTCGTTTCCGTACTGACATCTATACCTTTGATTTCTACCTTACCCAAATTCAGCATCGTCCAACGGAACTGCTGGCCTTTGGGGTAAGCGATGATCTTGTCTTTCACCTTGTTGTAATAACCATCCGCCTGTATCTTGAAGCGATAGAAAAGATAGTTCTCCCATGTTTTCGTGTAAGCGAAGCCGGCATCATATTGGGTTACGTATTCCGGGTTTAATTTGGAGTTTCCCATATCGGCGTAATACAAATCGTTGAAGGTAGGCATACGGAAGATCCGTTTATAGAAAGCGCGTACATTAAAGTCTTGTTTCTCGAACGGCTTGTAGGAGGCGAATACGGCGGGTGTAAGGATTTGCCGGGCTTTCGGTGCGAGGCCTTCTTCTACACGGTCGTTGATAAAAGTCGCCAGTCCGCTGGCCTGTAATTTTACTTTTCCTAACCGGAGCGCCGTAGCGACCGAAAGGAGGTTGGTGAAGCGTTCCGGGTAAACGAATCCATACATATCGGCGTTCATCTTGTTCCATTGCAAGTCGTAAGAAGCAGAGACATCCCAGTTCGAGAGGATGGAGTAGACATTAGCGGAAGATAGGTAAATCTCCCGTTGCTTATACAGGTTATCTACATGAATCAGCTTGTCGTCGTTGTTCACATAATGCGTACGGTAGAAAGCGTATTTCGCATTGACCTGTGTCTTGAATTTACTATTGATTTCTTTGATATAGGAGCCTTGCATGAAAGAGTTCGTATCCCATACTCGTTCGCCGCGTCGCCATACGTTGTTTACGATAGCCCCCGGGATACCTCGTTCGGAATTGTAGTTGTAGAACTTAAGATTCCAAGTACCGTCGCTCATCTTGCCATACAATCCGGCCTCTAGGCGGGTGGCGTTGATATCCCCGTTTTCCCGGACGGCGGTCGTATCGTAAGCGATCTCTCCGGCAGGGTTGATACGGCGGTAACGAAATTTGTATTTACCGCTTCCGCTTAACCATTCGGCGCTGAAAGAGGCGGCTATGTTTTCTGATATCTTATATTCGAACAGCGCCGAGGGGTTGATAACGTCGAAAGAACCGACTTTCATCGTGGCACGGATATTCGTTGTTTTTCCATCTTCGAAACGAGGACGACGAGAACGCAGATAAAGCGTACCGGCCGCACCGAAATCTTTTGCGGATTGGAAAATATCGCTCTTCTGGCCATTGTATAAAGAAATCTCCTCGATATTGTCTAAGGAATACATTCCAAGGTCTACTTGTCCGTTTTGCGCGTTGCTTAATTCGATGCCGTCGTAGAAAACACCCATGTGGTTCGTTCCCATACTTCGGATATTTACTGTCTTGATACCTCCTACGCCCCCATAGTCTTTCAATTGGACACCTGAGAAGTAGCGTAAAGCATCCGCTACCGTGTGACTGTTCAAATTTTGTAATTCTTTCCCCGATAGTTTTTGGGAAGGAATTACCTCTTTAAAGCTGAAACTCCGGGCCGTGACCGTAACTTCGTCCAAGTGTTGGATAGAGTCGAGTTTGCTTTGTCCATGGGACATACCTATCGCCAGCATCGATAATACGCAAGCGAGGTATCCCTTTCTAGCAAAGGATAACACCATTATTTAAAACCTGTTTAGAAAATGATTCGTACCAAGCCGCTCTGTCCTCGCGAACGACTTCTCCCTAACTGGCAGGTCTTCTGACTGACTCCCATCCCGAAAGCCTTCCCGATATATATCCTTATATACCAGTGGCGAAAGTGTTTCCGGAATGTTTGAAATAGAGCTTCACAGCAACGGGACTGTTCAGGAATTACACCTGATTCCCTTTTAATCCGTAACCCCGGTTGGGTGAAACGGAACCAATTCGGGACAAAGGTATGAAATCTTGTTAATATCCGGGCTATAATTGGAGAATTTCCTTAAATGAAAGGGTTGTACTTGTATGTTACGATTTCCTTTTTATTTAAAGAAGCTTGTACGTCAATTAACCGTTGGTTGCTGCTTCCCCGGAATAAAAGGCTCTCATCCCGAAGGGTTTGTTTGTAGCGGCCATCTACCAATACGTCGATATAGGATAATAAGGCGGCTTGTGCCGGGTTCTTTATCAGGTCCTCGAATTTATATCCCGTGTAGCACCAGATCGTCTTTTGGCTTTTTGCCTTGATCGCCTTGGCTACCTCGGTGAAGCCTTCCGGTTGGAACATGGGATCTCCTCCACTGAAGGTGACGTTGGCGAATTCGTCAGCCAGCACTTTCTCCACGATCTCTTCCGTTCTTACTTTCTTCCCTTTATGGATGTCCCATGATTCGGGGTTGTGGCAACCCGGGCATTTGTTCGGGCAACCCGCCGCATAGATGGCGGTCCGGAATCCCGGACCGTCTACGGTGGTATCTTCGATGATATCTATGATGGACAACATGGTAATTGAAAATTAGTTGTGGGTGACACGGTCGTTCAGCTCGGATAGCTTGGCGTTGTTCCAACGGTCGGTGGTTCCTACCAAGTAACCGGTGATGCGTTGAAGTTTGTCCAAGTGTTTGCTGCCGCATTTCGGGCAGGCTTCCAGATTCGGGGTGGAGTTCTCGTAGCCACAATCCAGACAACGGTTACGGTTATGGTTTACGGAACCGTATCCGATATTGTATTTATCCATCATATCCACGACACGCATGATCGCTTCGGGGTTATGGGTAGCGTCGCCATCCATCTCTACGTAAAAGATATGGCCGCCACGAGTCAAATCATGATAAGGAGCTTCCACTTCGGCTTTATGACGGGCGCTGCACTTGTAATATACCGGGACGTGATTAGAGTTCGTATAATAATCCCGATCCGTGATACCGGGGAGCGATCCGAACTGCTTACGATCTTTTCCCGTGAACTTGCCGGACAAGCCTTCTGCCGGAGTTGCCAGTACGCTATAATTGTGTTGGTATTGCTCAGAGAATTGGTTGGCACGATCCCGGATATACGTAACGATCCTTATGCCTAAGGCTTGCGAATCCTCATCTTCGCCATGATGCTTACCGGTAAGGGCCACCAGACATTCGGCCAGTCCGATAAAGCCGATACCCAAGGTGCCTTGGTTGATAACGGAGGCAATCGAATCGTTAGGCTTCAATTTTTCCGAGCCTAACCACAAGGAAGACATCAACAACGGGAATTGCTTCGCGTAAGCGGTTTTCTGGAACTCCATACGCTCATGCAACTGACGAGCCGTAAGTTCCAGCATATGATCCAGTTTAGCGAAAAATAGGGCGATACGCTCTTCCTTGTTCTCCACCTGCATGCACTCGATAGCCAATCGCACGATATTGATCGTCGAGAAAGAGAGATTACCTCGTCCGATAGAAGTCTTCGGTCCGAAACGATTCTCGAATACACGGGTACGGCATCCCATGGTCGCTACCTCGTGGATATAGCGCTGAGGATCGTCCGCTTTCCAATCCTCGCTTTGGTTGAAGGTTGCGTCGAGATTCAAGAAGTTCGGGAAGAAACGACGGGCGGTGACCTTGCAGGCCAATTGGTAAAGATCGTAGTTGCGGTCTTCCGGCAGATAACTTACGCCTCGTTTCTTTTTCCATATCTGGATCGGGAAGATAGCGGTTTCGCCGTTACCTACGCCTCTGTAAGTACTTTTTAATAACTCCCGGATGATGCAACGACCTTCCGCCGAGGTGTCGGTTCCATAATTGATGGAGCTGAATACCACTTGGTTACCTCCACGGGAATGGATTGTGTTCATATTATGGATAAAAGCCTCCATCGATTGGTGTACACGGCTTACCGTGCGGTTGATGGCATGTTGTATAACCCGTCTATCACCGCTTAATCCATCCAAGGTCTGTGTCAGGTAATCGTCGATAGGCTTATTATATAAGTGGGAGAAATCCTGCCCGTATAAATCCTCTAAGGTCTTTACTTCCTCGATAAAGCTATTACGTACGTAAGGTGCTAGGTAGAAATCGAACGCCGGTATCGCCTGTCCGCCATGCATCTCGTTTTGGGCGGTCTCTAGAGAGATACAGCCAAGGATACTAGCGGTTTCGATTCGTTTAGCCGGACGTGATTCGCCATGACCGGCGGAGAACCCGTATTTTAGGATGCGATCCAACGGGTGTTGTACGCAGGTCAAGCTTTTAGTCGGATAATAATCTTTATCATGAATATGGAGATAGTTGTTTGATACGGCTTCCTTGACCTCCTCGCTCAATAAATAGTCATCGACAAACGGTTTGGTGGTCTCGCTGGAGAATTTCATCATCATGCCGGCGGGTGTATCGGCGTTCATATTCGCATTCTCACGGGTGATATCGTTGGATTTGATATTGATAATCTCCAAGAACATATCCCGTGTTTTCGCCTTGCGGGCTACGCTTCGCTGATTTCGGTAAGCGATATATTTCTGCGCTACGTCCTTCCGGCTACTGGCCATCAATTCCAGTTCCACGGCATCTTGAATCGCCTCTACGGTCATTTGAGGTTCTCCCTTGAATGAGATATGATCTGTGATCTGGCGAATCAGTTGCATATCTTCTCCCTTGTCTGTATGCAACATGGCTTTACGGATAGCGGTTACTATCTTCTCCTCGTTGAAGCCAACGATACGCCCGTCCCGTTTAACAACTGTCTGTATCATGATGTCGATTAATTTGTGATTGATTATGCGTGCAAAGGTATCTTATTACTCCATATGATTTTCTTTTTGGAAAACTTTTTGCTGATTAAATTATGTTAAGGTGTTAATTTGTAGTGTATTGTAAAAAGTTTTGGAAAACTTTGTGTCTTGTATGATTGCTTTTGTTTTCCTTTTTTGGTGATGTGATGTGTTATAAGCTTCTCTTTGTAAAGCTTTTAAAGAACATAAGCCGGGATATATTTTTGTTTATATAAAATAATTCATACTTTTGCCCCCGTTTTGGTGATGACGTAAAACCATCCGGTTTCGTCATAAAGAGGGAATCCGGTGTGAATCCGGAGCAGTGCCCGCTACTGTAAGCTTTTGTAAAGTAGAAAACATTTCTCATACCACTGTCTGTAAAAGACGGGAAGGTCGTTTTCTACGAGGTAAGTCAGGAAACCTGCCAAGCGTTTTTATTGCTGTTTTTCTCGGGGTCAGGAAAGCGGAAATATACATAATAACAAATCGTTTATGAGAAGAAAGTGTTTGTGCGCGGCTTTAGCTGTAAGCTGTGTGATAAACGTATCACTTGCGCAGGTGCGTTTACAGGGTAAAGTCGTGGATGAAAGTAATGAGCCGATCCCGGGTGCGAATATCCGTGTGTCGGAATCATTAAATGGTACAACTACGGATGCGGGCGGAAAATTTGAGCTGAACCTTCCGGATGGCAACCATCGTATTCGTGTGACTTACCTTGGCTATGAACAGGGCGTGTATCAAACGGATCACTCGGAAAAAGATGTCGTTATTAAGTTGAAAGAAAAGTATGTGAATATCGATCAAGTGGTGGTAACCGGTACCGGTTCGCATCGCCGCATGAGTAATTCCCCTATTCCCGTGAAAGTGCTTACGGGAAAAGACTTGAAAGAGGCGAGCGTAACCAATTTCCAAGATGCGATGACCAAGCTGAATCCGAGTATCGTATTTATGGAAAACGGACAGGGGGCTACGATGAATATGAACGGATTGACGGAGAAATACGTGGTTATCTTGGAAAACGGTAAGCGTTTGGCCGGCGATGATACCTATTCCCGTATCGATATGTCTAACGTAAAGCGGGTAGAGATCTTGAACGGGGCCGCTTCCGCTTTGTATGGTAGCGACGCGATCGCCGGCGTTATCAATATCATCACGGATGATTCCCGCAATAAGGTGAACGTGACGAGCAATAGCCGTTATGGTAGCAAGAACCAATTCTTGCAGTCGGTCAACGCGGACGTGAATGTAGGGAAGTTCGGTTCATATACTTCTTATCAATATCAACGGGCCGATGGTTGGCAATTAAATCCCTATACGGAGAGTAAAGGCGAGTTGGTTCCTACCAATAAGCAAGCTTCCGAGGGATTTCACCGGAACGTGATCAACCAACGTTTCACGTACGACGCTACGGATCGTTTGTCTTTTTATGTGCGTGGTACTTTCTTCGGACGTTCCAGCGATCGTCCGATGCCGATGGATAAAGTGAATACGACCAACTATGATATGAGAAGAGAGACGTTCACTTATGGGGCGGGCGCTCAATACATGATTAATAAGAACTCTTATTTGAACGCTGATTATCTGTCGGACAATCATAGTACGTATAAGGATTTCTTTGATGGAAAGAAAAGCGGAGAGAGTGATATGACGAAACGGATTCATTACCATAACTTGAATGTCAAGGGAATCTTTCGTTTGGGCAAGTATAATAAGCTTTCGGCTGGTGCGGAGTTCATTAAAGAGTTACTGAGCAGTGAGACGGATAACATAACGGGTAAAAGTATGTACACGACCGCATTTTATGCGCAAGACGAGATCAATATCAATGAGCATTTCCAAGCATACGCGGGTTTGCGCTATATTTACCATGAGAATTTTAAGAGTTATGCGACTCCTAACGTGGCTTTGCTGTATAAGGTAGGCGGTTTTAATTTCCGCGGATCGTATGCGGCTGGTTTCCGTACACCTGAATTGAAAGAGTTGTATACGGAATCGGAGAAGAAAGCGTCCGGAGCGACTCGCCTTACGATCGGTAATCCGGATCTGGACCCGGAGAAGAGCGACAATTTCACGTTGAGCGCTGAATATACGATGAGGTTTTTCTCTTTGTCCGTGTCTGCTTTTATGAATAACGTACGTAGCTTGATTAACTATAAGATATTGGATACGGCGGAACGGGATGCTTATAACACCGCCCATGGTACGGATTATGATGAGATACAGATGCGTGCGAATATCGATAAAGCGAAGATCAAAGGTATTAACGTGGCCTTCAATAGTTATCTGGGAGCGGGCTTTACCTTGAATGGTGGCTATAGTTTCATGGATGGAAAAAACGTATATGAGGATGAGCCTTTGGATAAGACCGTTAAGCATAGTGGTACGGTAGCGGCTATGTGGTCTCATACTTGGAATAAGTATAAGCTGAACGTGAATTTTAACGGACGTATCCAAGGGGAACGTTATTCTACTTCTTATGGATATGCGCCGAAATATTCCTTGTGGAATCTCAATACGAGCCATACGTTTAGAGCCGGCGATTTCTTGTTGGAACCGGGAGTAGGTATCGAGAACCTTTTTGATTATGTAGACGATCGCCCCTTTAATTACAATTACGCTACATTGACCCCGGGCCGTACCTATTACGTCAGCCTTCTGGTCCGTTTCAAGCAGTAAACTGTCACATGTCAACTATCAACTAATATAATAATGTATAGGGGATTTTTACGATCCATGTTTGTTTGTTCACTCCTGCTTGGGTTCGCCTGTTCATTATGGGCGAAACCCGGGCGGGAGTTTTACGCTTCCGATATCCGGGAGAGCATGGAAAAGGGAGATAAGTTAGCGATCTTGATGGTACATTTCGGGAGTGCTTACCCGGAAGCTCGTACCCAAGTACTTGATGTGATGAACAAGCGTGTCAAGGAGGCTTTCCCAGACGTGGAAGTTCGGCAGGCTTATAGCGCCCGTAGCGTAGTGAGTCGGTTGAGGGCGCAAGGTGTTTGGGTTCAGTTGCCGGCGGACGCCTTGGTGGAGTTGCGTGATCAAGGGTTTACCCATGTAATTATCCAACCGACTATCATTATAGAGGGTGTGGAGATGGAAGCGATCCGCAAAGAGGCGGAACAGCGAAAAGGTTTGTTTAAGGATTTGCGTGTAGGTAATCCCTTGTTATATGATGATACCGATTATGAGGCGGTGATGAAAGCGGTTTCCTCACCTTCTGGAGTGACTAAAAATGGGGCTAAGTTATTGGTGGCGCACGGAACTTATCATGCCAGTAACTCGGCTTACGCGAAATTGGGGTATATGTTCCAGACCAAAGGAATGAAAGATTATTATACCGGAACCCGTGAGGGTTTCCCTGCGATCGAGGATGTAGGTGAGCAAATGCGCCAAGCCGGTCATAAGCGTGTGCAGTTGATTCCTTTTATGTTCGTACTGATTCGAGGTACGGAAAATACGGTTACGGATTTCTGGCAGAAAGGGCTACGTCAACAGGGTTTCGATGTGGATATTTATTTAAAGCCTCTAGGTGAGAATCCGGCGATCCGGTCTTTATTTATCGATCACATCCGTTTCGCCATGAAATATAAACGGGCGACGATTTTTGATCGAAAGAAATTATATACACACTGAACAATTGAGAATTGAAAATTAGTGAGTACTTACTGAACCAATTTTCAATTCTCAATTCTCAATTATTTACTGGTAGTCTTCTCCGGTTTCCCAAGCCTCCGCATCATTATATAATGCTTTTAGATGGTTCACCCAGATCTGACGAACAGCGTCGTAATCGCCTAAGCCTATGATCTTACAGTTCTCTAAACTTCCGTTATGGCTTTCTTTCGTGTCAATCTTGAAGCCCATCTTCAAAAGTTTTAGTCTCCAGCAAGCGTCGGCGTTAGGAGCGGCAGCGCTGAAATCATCACCCTCCTCGATACCCCAAAGGTCATTATGCGCATGGTCTCCGGCAATAGACATGAACGGAGCTAAGGAGATCGTGATCTCTTCCGGTTTTAAGTTGTGATCCTCGCAGTATTTGGTAAGTTTGGAATAGACACATTCCTCATTTGGTTCGCCTTCTTCCGGCCAGAACAACATATCTCCGTAATCAACGGTACCTACGAATACATTCTTGTTAGCGGCCAAGGCTTGCATAGCCTCTTCTGTTTCCGTGTATTTCGTATTTGCGTTATAGTTTTTATCCGGGTTACCATGTCCCATTAATAAAAGGATGTTCTTGTTATCAGCCAATTTATCACTGTAGTGGCTGTATAGCACTTTCGCTACGGCTTCCACATCATCCTCGTCGTATACCAAACAAGGGCTTTTTACGACTTGAACACTCGGGAAAGACTCGATCATGAATTTCTTCTTCACGTCCGTATTCATCAAGCTTAGGTATTCCTCACCCGGGATGATGTGTAAGGACTGTACCGCTACCTTCTTGTAACCGGCATTTCCTAGAGCTTGTAACCAAAGGTCCGGTTGATAACGTGCGATACCGGTCTCTGCCTCTACACGATTCACGCAAGTACGGGAGGTAAATGACAAATAGATGTCCGCGTCGGGAAATGCGTTCTGGAAATCGGCCAATGTTGCGTCGTAAGTCTTGATAGACTCTTTGAATGTGCTACCGAATGTACACAACAAGATCGCCGTGTCATGTTTCTTACTTGCCTTTACGACTTCTTCCGCCGGGTTTGCGGTATTGTCGTCGTCTCCATCATCACAGGAGGTAAAAACTGCGCTTGAGGCAAATAGACTCGCCGCAAGCAAAAGGTACTTAAATTTGTTCATCGCATTTAACTTTTAAGATTGTTTATAGTTTATGTTTATTCTGAAATTTCACGATAAAGGAGGCGTACCAAGTCCGTCCGGGAGACGTAGTTCCACGATGGCGTCCGAACGGGGTACGATCCACATAATCGAAGATATTATCGATACCGACATTGATATCTAGGTTCCATTTTTTCTTTTTCAATACGTTATGACGGGTATTCAATCGCCATAGCTGATAACTTTTTCCATCACCGTCCGTGATATAAAAGCGGGTGGATTGGTATCGGCCGAACAAGGTGACATCCAATTTATACTTTTTCCACGCATGGTTCCATGCTAGTTTCCAATTGGCATTATGGAATGAGGTTCCGTTGATCGGGGTGTAGAGCATATAATTCGGGTCGGCTGGATCATCCGTATATTGCGCTTTGGCATCCGTATAGCTATAGCCTCCACCAATAGCCAAGGAAGATAGGATTTGATAGGTGAGCGATATATCTCCCCCGAAAGAGCGGGCTTTGGATAAGTTCTTGTGTTGCATGCTGGCCTCGATCTCATCCAATCGGTCTTCGGCGCTTGTCGGGATCTCGGTCAGGGCGATCATGTTCTTGATACGGTTGTAGAATCCTGTTA
>ERZ791611.1184-NODE-1184-length-18558-cov-2.737448_pt1 | contig 18558 bp, 12 predicted proteins | sample MGYA00510275_ERZ791611 | MGnify/ENA primary metagenome ERZ791611 (study PRJEB30046, sample SAMN00791912) | human gut metagenome | study: EMG produced TPA metagenomics assembly of the A metagenome-wide association study of gut microbiota in type 2...
TCCAGCTTCCAAACGTTGGAACGTCTTTTGTCTCTGCGGGTTCTGGATACTTTTCTCTTCGGTACTGCCATGTTCAGCACTCCTTTATTTTATTTCTAGTTTTGGTTGTTCAAAAGGTCTTGCAAGACCTGCAATCTGGGGTCGATGGACTGTTTGCCGCACCCGCAGGTTGTCTCGTTAAGGTTGGCGCCGCAAATGGGGCACAGACCCTTGCAATCCTCGCGGCACAGCGCCTTGATTGGTAGCTCAAGGAGGGTGTCGGAGGTGACAAGCTGGTCCAAATCCAGCAAACCGTCTTTTACCACGATAAAATCGTCGTTGTCCTCGTCGTTGAGTTCACGCGCCAGTACATGCTCAAAACGATAGACGGTGGGCCGATCGGACTGGGTGAGGCAGCGGTCGCAGATGGTGGTGAGCACAAAGCTGGCTTCGCACCGCAAGGTGACAATACCCGCCCTGTTTTCCACACTGCCCGTGACCTTAACCGGCGACTGAAACGGCCTTTGACCCCACTGACTCACCTGGGAGAGGTCCAGCTGGCGTTCAAATGCCAGCGACTCCCCTTCGATATCAAAAATACGGCCCAAATCAATCATTTTGATACGACGCTCCCTTCGGCTGGTACCCCAAGCGACGGATGCCATACCCATATCGCAAGAACCACGGACTTTTCTGCTGGCCAAAAAGGGCAGAAATCACCCTTTGCAGCCAAATGCTACTCAAATATTATAGTAAGCCAGACGTGGTTTGTCAAGAGAGATTGCCCCGTTTTTTGGGAGAATACCGGCATTTTTTGCGGGTTTGTTTTGGTAATTTCGTATGAATCCGCCCCCTTTTTCCCAAACAGTGCCAAAGGGGGCACTTTCCCCGAGAAAAAACCGCCTCGGCCTTTCTGCCAGGGCAGTATCTAGTATTGGCAAAGAAATGGAAAATAGCCGGGAAAATCCTGCCAGGCGGCGGGATCTGTTCCCGGCTATTCTCACGCATCGGCCGCTTCCCGGAACCGCTGCATCCTGTCCAGGGGAATTTCAGCCCCGGCAGACAGTGCTTTTGTTGCAAGAGCCACAAAAGACAAATGGGTAAACATCCAAAGGGGGAAACAAAAAAATTAGAAGCTTGCCAACCCAGCCCCGAATGCGCTGCAGTTTTCCAAGGCGGAGGCATCGGGGGTCTCGTTGACGATCAGCCCTTCCCCGCGGTAGAGGACTGCCCCAGCCACAGCGACGCGATCCTGCCAATCCCGCATCCACTGGCCATCCCCCCAGCCATAGCTGCCGAAGAGGGCCACCTTTTTGCCGGAGAGGCCGCCTTCAATGGAGGTAAAAAAGGGGTCGAACTCCCCTTCCTCCAAGACTTCGCCGCCCATGGCGGGACAGCCGAAAGCCAACACGTTAAACCCTTGAAGGATGCCGGCGTCCGCCTGGCCTACCGGAAGAAGGGACACCTCCGCACCGGCACCTTTGGCCCCTTCTTCGATGGCGCTGGCCATGGCCTGGGTGTTGCCGGTACCGGACCAATATACAATTGCTATTTTGTTCATATACAGCCTCCTGTTGTCTCAATGTTCGTTTTATACCACGGGAAAAATCTGCACAATGGAAAGCCCCATCCCCACCCGGCGGCACAGGGCATCCCGGCAGCGGTCATACTGTTCAAACAACGCCTTGGCCTGGTCTACGTCACCGTAGACCTTCCAGTGGCCACAGTATTTGTATTTCTGGCCGCAGTACCGGCAGAACCCAGCCACATCCTCCGGCGGATACCCGAGGAACAGCCCCACCTCATGCGGGAATTCCCGGCCCTCCATCCGGTGCCGGAGCCGGTGCAAACAGGCGTCCACCCCAGCCCCAGGATCATAGCCCGCTTTAATCAATAGCTTTGCGACAGCCCTCTTCGCCAGGTGCCGCTTCAGTGCCTCCGGGCGGTAGACAAGCACCAGGAACCGCCGGTCGCACTGACATAGGACATCCAGGCGGATGCCCCGCTCCTCCAGCTTCGGGCCCTGTTCTTCCAGCAGGTCCGGCAGATGGGGGTAGTCCGCTTTGGAACAGGAGACCAGATTAGCCGGCTTAATTCCCGCTAAGGCCGGGGCACAGTGGCGCGCCAACAATTGATCAAAGGATTGTGCCATGGTGGGGACTCCTTTCTCGTGGTTAGTTAAAGCTAACTATATGGGAAAAAGAAAACGGCTGCTTGCCGCCGAAATTGGTTAGCATTTGCTAACCCCATATTCACTATACCATGTCCTCCTCTCCTTGTCAAGGAAAAACCTCCCTTACCGCCCAAAATTTTTCTGTGAGCCTGTGCATCCCCGGTTTGGATTCCTTGAGACCGGTAGGGGGAGCCGCCGGTCAGAACAGCAGAATCCCAAACCGTTTGAACTCACGTACAGCCGACCCCAAATTCCAATGTCTCACCGTTAAAAAAGCCGGAACCGCCCCTGCCGGGGAGCAGTTCCAGCCCTTTTGGATTTAAACCAGCCGCCGCACCAGGTCTTCCCGGCCGCCGGGCAGAAGGTCGATAGGCGGAATTTCAATCATCGTGTAACACCCCGGCTGCTGCCGCACTGCCCCACGAGCCGCCGAAGCCATCAGCTGGCCAGTGAGGGCGGGGTTGTCGATGGCCATATCAAAGGAGAACCTCTGGCTGTCCCGCTGGCCGCTGACCCCTTTGCGGCTCAGGTGGACTCCATGTCCCCGGTCCATCAGGTCAGCAACCCGTTCCACCGGAATGACGTGGGTCTCGTCGTGGATAAAATAGGGGTCGGCACGGATGGCCTCCTCCACCCGGCCCAGTTCCGCGCCCGGCAGCAGCTCCACATAGACCATCCTCCGGTGAAGTCCGGTTCCCAAAGGGACGGTCAGGGAGAGGGCATCCTTCACCCCGGTGATCGCTTTGACCGCAACCGTGTGGCCCATGCTCATCCCCGGCCCGAAGTCGGTGTAAGTGATGCCCCGGGGGGCGGATGCTTCCAGCAAGGCCCTCACTGCCGAATCCAGGCCCGGGTCCCATCCGGCGGAGTGGATGGCTGCCACTCCGTTCTCCTTAGCCACCCGATCCAGCCTGGCCCGCACCTGAGGGATATCCCCGTGGATGTCAAAACTGTCAGCTGTGGCGATGCCCTTGCGCAGCAGCTTCACCGCCGCCTCCGGCACCATCCGGGAGGGGAGGGCCAAAATCGCCGCCTGGGGCTTTTGAGGCAGGTTCTCCACCGAATCCGCCACCGCCACCCCCGGCAGGCCGGAGAGCCCTCCGCCGCTGTGGCGTACTACCCCGACCAACGAGAGATCTGGGGAGGCGAGCACCGCTTCCACGGCGGCCTTGCCCACATTTCCATAGCCGATCACCGCTGTCTTAATCATGAAAAACAACTCCTTTTTGCTCGCCCCATTTGGGCGCAAAAAAGGACGGGGCACAGGGGATTCCCCTTTTGCACCGTCCTTTTTGTTTCTTATTCAACCGGGAGATTATGCGATATAACCTTTCAGGCTCTCAGGGAGCTCAGAGGGATCGCAGGATACGGTAAACACCAATTCCACTTCGCTGTCTTTGGTCAGCTTGTTCAGCTTGTCGATCATCTTGGCCAGGCCTTCCAGGTCTTTTCCGCCGATTTTCAGGGTTGCATCCACATACATGTCAGTGATGTCATAATTCCCCGCCAAAATGCCGGCCAGGAAGCCATAGAACGCATCAAATCCACTGATGTCATAGGTCTCAATGTCCACAAGGCGGGCCTTATGACTCAGGTCATAGGTCAGCTGCAAGCCTTTCTCCACACAAACAACCGCACCGTGATCCTTTGCGACCGCTGCGTTGACGCCGTCTACCAGTTTTTTTGTTTTCCCGGAGCCCTTATTCCCTACAATCAATTTAATCATGGTGTTTTCCTCCCTTTTTGGTGGTATTATGTAACCGCTGGCGCGGGTACCTTCCTGTTTTGTTGTGGGCATTACAGCTGTGCTTCCAGCTGCTGCCGCAGTTCCTCGTAACCGGGTTTGCCGAGCAGGGCGAACATGTTTTTCTTGTATGCCTCCACACCCGGCTGGTCAAAAGGGTTGATCCCCAAAAGATAGCCGCTGGCGGCACAGGCCATTTCCATAAAGTAGATGAAATATCCCGTCTCAAAGGCGTTGACCTGGGGCAGTTCCAGCACTACACTGGGCACCCCGCCGGAGCGGTGGGCCAAGGCCGTGCCCTCCATGGCTTTGCGGTTGACCTCTGAGAGCTTCCAGCCGGCCAGGAAGTTGAGACCGTCGAAATTCTCCTCTTCTTTGGGGAGAATGAATTCCTCAGCCGGCTCCCCCAAATCCACAATGGTTTCAAAGAGGATGGGGCTACCCTCCTGGATGAACTGGCCCAGGGAATGGAGGTCGGTGGAGAAGGTGGCCGCTGTGGGGAGAAGTCCCTTGTGCTCCTTGCCCTCGCTCTCCCCAAAGAGCTGTTTGTACCACTCCGCCATCATGGAAAAGCTGGGGTCGTAGCTGACCAGCATTTCCGCCTTTCGCCCTTTGCGGTAGAAAAGGTTGCGGATAGCCGCGTAACGGATGCAGCTGTTGCCGCCAAAATCCGGGGCGGACAACTCCTCCCGGGCAGTGGCGGCGCCGTCCATCAGCGCCTGAATATCCCCGCCGCTGACGGCGATGGGCAGAAGCCCCACCGGGGTGAGAACCGAGTACCGGCCCCCCACATCGTCGGGGATGACAAACCGCTCATACCCCTCCCGAACCGCTAAGTCGTGAAGGGTGCCCCGGCTGCGGTCGGTGGTGCAGTAGATACGCTTCTGGGCTTCCTGTTTGCCGTACCGGTGCTCCAGGTACTCCCGGAATACCCGGAAAGCGATGGCAGGCTCGGTAGTGGTCCCGGATTTGGAGATCACATTGACCGACACCCGTTTCCCCTCGCAGAGGGAGAGGAGCTGGCACAGCTGGCTGGAACTCATATTGTTGCCGGCAAAATAGATCTGGGGGGAATCCTTGGCAAGGCTGTTGTACAGCGGGGAGCCCAAAAGCTCAATCACCGCCCGCGCCCCCAGGTAGGAGCCGCCAATGCCGATGACGACAAGCAGGTCGCTGTCCCGCCGGATTTTTTGGGCAGCCATCTGGATGCGGCAAAACTCATCCCGGTCATACTCCGCCGGCAGATCCAGCCACCCGAGAAAATCATTCCCCCGGCCGGTGCGCTTGCAGAGCGTCTGGTGGGCCGCCACCGCTTGGGCGGCGATTGCGTCAAAATCTTCGGGGCTCAGGAAGCCTTTCAGATACTGTTCTTTCAGCTTAGTCGCCATAGAACTTCCTCCTCGTTTTGCCTTATCCATAGTTTAGCGTATTCCAGCAAATTTTTCAAGTTTAAAAGTGATAATTCTCCTGTTTTTGTTGATCATTCACAGATTTTTAAGAATTCATCCGACTGGCGGCCTCCCACAGGGTTTCTAGGCCCTTGAGGAAAGTCATCCGCTCCACGCCGCTGGCCGCGGTCAAGTCGTAGCGGCTCACCGGGGTGCCCTCCACCAAAACGGTGACCGAACCCAGGACCTCCCCCTGCTCCACCGGGGCGTGGACATCCTCGGCCAGCTGGATCTCCTGGGTGATGGAACTGCCGCCGCCCTTCTCCACCACAACTGGCATAGGAGGCACAAACTGGACCTCCACCTGGCGCTCTACACCGCCCAAAACTTTCACTGGGGTCAGCTGTTCTTGGATGGATGGCGGCTGTACCGCTTCATAGTTGGCAAAGCCGTAATCCAACAGGGTGCGGGCGGCGTTAAACCGCTCGTCGCTGGTGCTGGAGCCCATGGTGACCGCCACCAGGCTCAGGTTCCCGCGGGTGGCGGAGGCGGAAAGGCAGCTTCCCGCGCCGTCGGTGGTTCCGGTCTTCAGGCCAGTGGCCCCTTTGTAAAAGCGGATCAGCCGGTTGGTGTTGACCAGTTGGGTTTTGCCGTCCCGCAGGGAATCCATCCAGACGGTGGTGTACTCTTTAATTTTTTCGTGTTTTAGGAGCTCCCGGGACATGATGGAGATATCCCGTGCGGTGCTCAGGTGGCCGTCGGCGTCCAGGCCATTGGTGTTTTCAAAATGGGTGTTTGTCATCCCCAGTTCCTGGGCCCGGCGGTTCATCAGGTCCACAAAGGCGTCTTCGCTGCCGGCTAGGTGTTCCCCCAGAGCGCAGGCCGCGTCGTTGGCGCTGGAGATGGCCGTCGCCTTGAGCAGCTCGTGGACGGTCATCTCCTCCCCCACCTCCAGCCAGATTTGGGAGCCCCCCATGCTGTTGGCGTTGGGGGAACAGGTCACTTTGTCCTCCAAGCTGATTTTGCCGCCATCCAAGGCCTCCATCACCAGAAGGAGGGTCATCACCTTGGTGATGGACGCCGGGTGCATCTTTTCGTCCGCGTTCAGTTCGTAGAGCACCCTGCCGGTGTTCTGTTCCACCAAAATGCCCGATTTTGCCGGGATATCCCCCACCGCGCCCGGCTGTGCCCACACGGGCAGGGCCTGCGCCAGCAAGAGGGCCGCGGCGACAAAGGCCGCTGTGCATTGCCGGATCGCTCGTTTCATACGCTCACCTCGTCGATTCAAAACTCGGTACAGTGTATGCTCGCCCCGCCGCCGCGAGAACGGCTTTCCCTTCCGCGGCAGATTGTGGGGAAAATTTTGCAAAAGCGACGTTTTTTCCCCCGCCGGATTGATCGTTTTACCTAGAAACCGCCCCCGTTCAGGGGGATTATTTCGGCTGGCTGCGTCTTGTAATTGCACGGGGGATTTTGTATAATTTAGAGGTAAGAAATTCGCGGTCTCGGCATCGGGGCCGCTTGTTTTGCTCCCGCTCACCCGATTATATCGGGGACAAGCTGTGAAAAACCGCGAAACCCGGGGTTTTGCGGCCTCTACAGCCCTGCCGGGGCGGGAAAAAACCTCTCGCCAGCCCTCTGCTTCGCGTGACGGGAGGAACCCTTTTATTATGAGCGCCGACGCGAAGCGGCAGAATGGATGATTGCTATGCGCATCGCTTTTTATACCCTGGGCTGCAAGGTCAACCAGTATGAGACCCAGGTCCTCAGCCAGCAGTTTGCCGCCGCCGGTTTTGATTTGGTGGAGCCCACCGATATCGCCGACGTCTACGTGGTCAACTCCTGCACCGTTACCTCCAGCGGGGACAAAAAAACCCGCCAGATCCTGCGCCGGCTAAAGCGGCAGAACCCCGCCGCTAAGGTGGCGCTGACCGGCTGTTTCCCCCAGGCCTTCCCCGACGCGGCAGAGGCTTTTACTGAGGCGGACGTCATCACCGGTTCCTACAACCGGGCCTCCTTGCTGCCCGCCATCCGGGAGTGCCTGGCAACCGGCAGCCGGGTGGTCAACATCACCGCCCACCAAAAAGGGGAAGCCTTTGAGGACATGAAGGCCGGAAAATTCTTTGAAAAGACCCGGGCTTCCATCAAAATTGAGGACGGGTGCGAGCGCTACTGCGCCTACTGCATCATCCCCTATGCCCGGGGGCCGGTCCGCTCCAAACCTTTGATGGATCTGAAGCTGGAGCTGACCGAGCTGGCCGCCGCCGGCTATAAAGAAGTCGTCCTGGTGGGCATCAACCTGTCGGCCTATGGCAAGGACTTCGGCGGCCATCTGACCGACGCCATCGCCCTGGCCTGCACCACTGACGGCATCGAGCGGGTCCGCCTGGGCTCCATCGAACCGGAGATGATCACCGACAAAGACCTGGAGGAGATGGCCCGCTATCCCCGCCTCTGCCCCCAGTTCCACCTGGCGCTGCAAAGCGGGTGCGACGCCACCCTCAAGCGGATGAACCGCAAATACGACACCGCCGAATACCGCCGGATGGTGGGCAAAATCCGGGAGCTGTTTGAGAACCCCTCCATCACCACCGACATCATGGTGGGCTTCCCCGGCGAGACCGAGGAGGAATTTGCCTCCACCCTCCAGTTCGTAGAGGAGATCGGCCTGGCCAAGGCCCATGTCTTCTCCTACTCCATCCGGGAGGGCACCGCCGCCGCCCGGATGTCCGGCCAGGTGGACCCGCAGGTCAAGGAGGAACGCAGCGCCCGGCTCATCGCCGCCACCGGCAAGACCCGGCAGGAGTTCCTCCAAAACCAGGTGGGCACCGTCCAGGAGGTGCTGTTTGAAACCCAAACTGGCGGCCTGACCCACGGGTACAGCAAAAACTATACCCCGGTCTTTGTAAAGACGGATGAAGATGTCACCGGCGCCATCCTCCGGGTGGAGATCACCGGGGCCGAGGCTGACCACTGCATCGGCCGCATCCTGTAACCCTATGTTATCCCTTCGGCATCCGCCGAATTTATCTGTGTTCCCCATCCCCTCAACCGACCATAAATGAGTAGTAAGGAGAGTTTGGAATGTCTGTTACCAGAATCTATGTGGAAAAGCGCCCCGAATTTGCCGTGGAGGCCGCCGGTGCCCTTTCCGACATCACCTCCGCCCTGTCCATCGACTCCATCACCTCCCTGCGCCTTGTCAACCGGTACGACGTGCAGGGAATCTCCCAGGAGGATTTTGACGCAGCCCGGGGCACCATTTTTTCCGAGCCCCAGGTGGATGACACCTATGATGAGCTGCCCGCCTGCAATGGCCGGGTGTTCGCGGTGGAATACCTCCCCGGCCAGTTTGACCAGCGGGCCGATTCCTGTGCCCAGTGCATCCAGATTTCCACCCAGAAGGACCGCCCGGTGGTCCGTTCCGCCAAGGTCTACCTGCTGGAAGGGGAGATCTCCGACGCCGACTTTGCCCGCATCAAGGCCTATCTGATCAACCCGGTGGAGAGCCGGGAGGCCTCCCTGGAAAAACCGGAGACCTTGGACACCAACTACGCCATCCCCGAGACGGTGGAAACCCTCTGCGGATTCACCGCCCTTTCGGAGGAGGAGCTCTCCCAGTTCATCCGCCAGTACGGCCTGGCCATGGATCTGGACGACATCAAATGCTGCCAGAACTATTTCAAAAATGAGGAGAAGCGGGACCCCACCATCACCGAGGTGCGGATGATCGACACCTACTGGTCCGACCACTGCCGCCACACCACCTTCTCCACCCATATCGACGACGTTTCCATCGACTGCGATTACATCAAGGACACCTATCGGGAATATCTCTCCCTGCGGGAGACCCTGTACGCCGGCAAAGACCGCCCCATCACCCTGATGGACCTGGCCACCATCGGCGCAAAAGCCCTGAAAAAACAGGGGCTTCTCACCGACCTGGACCAGTCGGAGGAGATCAACGCCTGCTCGGTAAAGATCAAGGTGGACCACGACGGGGTTTTGGAGGACTGGCTCCTGATGTTTAAGAACGAGACCCACAACCACCCCACTGAGATCGAGCCCTTCGGCGGTGCGGCCACCTGCCTGGGCGGCGCCATCCGCGACCCCCTCTCCGGCCGGAGCTATGTCTACCAGGCCATGCGCCTCACCGGTGCGGCCGACCCCCTCGCCCCGGTGGAGGATACCATCCAGGGCAAACTCTCCCAGCGCAAAATTGTCACCACTGCCGCGGCGGGCTACAGCTCCTACGGCAACCAGATCGGCCTGGCCACCGGCCACGTGACCGAACTGTACCATCCCGGCTATGTGGCCAAGCGGATGGAGGTGGGCGCAGTCATCGGCGCGGCCCCTGCGGAAAATGTAGTCCGCATGGTCCCCGAAGCCGGGGATGTGGTCATCCTGCTGGGCGGCAAGACCGGCCGGGACGGCTGCGGCGGCGCAACCGGCTCCTCCAAGAGCCACACGGTAGAATCCCTGGAGAGCTGCGGAGCCGAAGTCCAGAAGGGCAATGCCCCCGAGGAGCGCAAGATCCAGCGGCTGTTCCGCAATGGTGAGGTCACCCGGATGATCAAGCGCTGCAACGACTTCGGCGCAGGCGGCGTGTCGGTGGCCGTAGGCGAGCTGGCCGACGGCCTCTCCATCAACCTGGACGCCGTCCCCAAGAAATACGACGGCCTGGACGGCACCGAGCTTGCCATCAGCGAAAGCCAGGAGCGGATGGCCGTCGTGGTCGCCGCCGGCGATGTGGACAAGTTCATCGCCGAGGCTTCCAAGGAAAACCTGATGGCCACCCCTGTTGCGGTGGTCACTGACACGGGCCGCCTCTCCATGACCTGGAACGGCAACACCATCGTGGACCTCTCCCGGGAGTTCCTCAACTCCAACGGCGCGGTGAAACACACCACCGTTGCGGTTCCTGCCCCTCAGTTCTCCGAGAAAGCCCACGGCGCTTCCCTGCCTATGGAGGAAAAATGGCCCAAGGTTTTGGGTCACCTGAACGTCTGCTCCCAGAAGGGCCTGGTGGAGCGGTTTGACTCCTCGGTGGGCGCGGCCACTGTGCTGGCTCCCTTTGGCGGCAAGCACCAGCTGACCCCCGCCCAGGCCATGGCAGCCAAGATCCCCGTCCTCACCGGCGAGACCAACACCGCCTCCCTGATGGCCTGGGGCTTCAACCCCTACATCGGCGAGGTGTCCCCCTATCATTCCGCCATGCTGGCCGTGGTGGAGTCGGTGGCTAAAATTGTAGCCGCCGGCGGCAGCTACCGCCACTGCTGGATGAGCTTCCAAGAGTACTTTGGCAAGGTCAAGGATGACCCCGCCCGCTGGGGCAAGCCCTTCGCCGCCCTGTTGGGCGCTTTGAAGGCACAGCTGGAGCTGGGCATTGGGGCCATCGGCGGTAAGGATTCCATGTCCGGCACCTTTGAGGACATCGACGTCCCCTCCACCCTGATCTCCTTCGCCGTTTCCACCGCCCAGGTAGACAAGGTGGTCTCCGGCGAATTCAAAAAATCCGGTAGCCCGGTCTACCTGCTCCAGCCGGAGTTTGACAAAAACGGCCTGCCCTGCTTCGACTCGGTTAAAAAGGTGTTTGACACCGTCGAAAAGCTGATCTCTGAGAAGAAGGTCCTCTCCGCCTACACCCTGGGCATCGGCGGCGTGGCGGCCGCCGTCAGCAAGATGGCCTTCGGCAACTCCATCGGCTTTGCCTTCGCAGAGAAGCAGGACGAAAACACCCTCTTTAAGACCTCCTATGGCGGCTTTGTGCTGGAAACTGCAGAGGAGATCGACGGCCTGCCTCTCCTGGGCCATACCACCGAGGACTTCACCGTAAAGGTCAACGGCGCCACCGTGGACCTCTGCAAGGCCCAGGAGGTTTGGGAGAACAAGCTGGCCCCCATCTTCCCCGCCCAGCTCCCCACCCCCAAGATCCTGGTGCCCACCCACTCCTTTGCGGCTAATAAGGAATTCCACGCCGCATCAAAGATCGCCAAACCCCGGGTGCTGATCCCTGTATTCCCCGGCACCAACAGCGAGTACGACACCGCCAAAGCCTTTGAACGGGCCGGCGGCAGCGCCACCACCTTTGTGATCAAAAACCTCTCCTCCCAGGATATCGAGGAATCGGTTGCCGCCTTTGAGGAGTTGATCCACCAGTCCCAGATCATCGCCATCCCCGGCGGCTTCTCCGGCGGCGACGAACCCGACGGCTCCGGCAAGTTCATCACCGCCTTCTTCCGCAACCCGCGGATCAAAGACGCGGTCCACGACCTGCTCAAAAACCGGGACGGCCTGATGCTGGGCATCTGCAACGGCTTCCAGGCCCTCGTTAAACTGGGCCTTGTCCCCTTCGGTGAGATCGTGGACATGGACGAGACCTGCCCCACACTGACCTTTAACCGGATCGGCCGCCACCAGGCCAAGCTGGTCCGCACCCGCATCGCCTCAAACAATTCCCCCTGGCTGATGCATTCCCAGGTGGGGGATGTCTACACCATCCCGATCTCCCACGGCGAGGGCCGGTTTGTCGCCAGCCCCCAGCTGCTGGAGAAGATGGCCCAAAACGGCCAGATCGCCACCCAGTATGTGGATCTCTGCGGCAATCCCACCCTGGATACCCGCTACAACCCCAACGGTTCGGTGGACGCCATCGAGGGCATTCTCTCCCCCGACGGCCGCGTTCTGGGCAAGATGGCCCACTCCGAGCGGTTCAGCGGCGGCACCTTCTGCAATGTGCCCGGCAACTACGATATGAAGCTGTTTGAGGGCGCTGTGGACTACTACACCAAATAACCAATAAACCCAAAACCGCCGGGGGCTGTTAGCCCCCGGCGGTTTTTTGAAAGAAAATATTTCGATTGCGGCTACAACTTCCCCCTAGAGTTTTTGGTGGAAATTGGGTAGACTAAACGGGATAGTCCGTTACCCTTCAAAGGGGACGATCTCCTGAAAAAGGGCCCGGGTTTTGGGCGGGATCCTCTTGTCCAGATGGCAGCTTCCAAAGGCCCAAAGCCGGTACTCGCAGCTCTCGCTGACCCGGTCGAAGAAGGCCCCCAGCAGGTTGCTCCGCTCCCCTTGGGGATTCAAAAACCGGTACAGCCGCCCCGAACACTCGTGGGTGACGATCAAATCCACCCGGTTGCCCAACTGGGCGAGGGACTCCTCCCCATGGGCGATCTCCTCCTGGGTGGGCATCTCCTGGGGCCACCAGCTCTCCCCTTCCCGGCGCAGCTCAATGTCCGGGCTCTCCCCGCCGCCGAAGGCAAAGATGGTTTTGCCCTCCACCCGGTAACATTCCCCCCGCATCAGATGGATGAGGTTGCCGGAAATCCGGTGGATTTTTCCGCCGTTCCACTCCTCTTCCGGGTAGGCGGCCAGCCGGTCCAGGTTGTCGTGGGTTCCCTCCACAAAGGCGATGGTATACCGGCGCTTGCCCAGCCATTTGAGGTGTTTCTCTTCCCCCTTGGAGCCGTCCCAGATAAAGCCGAAATCCCCGCAGATGATGAGGGTATCCCCCTTTTTCAGCTGTTTTGCCTCTTTGGATTGAAAACGCTCCATCCCGCCGTGGGTATCCCCCGTCAGATAGATCATCTGCTAACCGCTCCTTTGTCTTTACCCATCCGGGTTTTTCTGGTATACTAAAGGGTATAGGATCGTACCCGCCCCCTGCGGGGGTCCCGATTATTGTACCACAAAGTCTGCACAAACTTTAAGAATTGCGGTGCGGCTCTTGCCGCAAAGTGCTTCGCCCTGCAAGCAATTCTTCGAATGCCACGGCTTTGCTGTGGCTATTGTACCATGTATTTGCGACGGTTTCCAGCCTGGATTTGAATTTTCGTCAGCTGGTTTTCTGCCATTTCCGATAAACGGCTTTTATGGAAGTGAGGTTCCCATACCATGAAAAAATTTCGTTTTCTCCCCTTGCTTTTGATCATCTGCCTGCTCTTTTCCTCCATCCCCGCCTATGCCCAGTATGAGCCCCTGTTCGACGTCCAATCCAAGGCGGTCTATTTGGTCAACCTGGACACCGGCAACGTGATCTATGAAAAAAACGCCGATGCGAAGATGTATCCCGCTTCGCTGACCAAGATCATGACGGCCATCGTGGTGCTGGAAAACATCGACGACCTGGATGGCACCGAAATCACCTTCAAGCCCTATCTGGAAGTGATGATGAGCGAGAAAAACGCCCAGTACGGCGGCATCTCTTTGGGTGGCCTGTATCGGGGGGACACCCTCACCGCCCGGGAACTCCTCTATGCGATGATGCTCCCCTCCGCCAACGAGGCGGCGGTGATTTTGGCCGATTATGTAGGGGATGGCTCCCTGGATTACTTTTATGACCTGATGAACCAGAAAGCCCAGGAGCTGGGCTGCACCGGCACTCATTTTTCCAGCGCCAATGGCCTTCATGAGGCGGACAACTACACCACCGCCAAAGACATGTACTTAATCACCCGCTACGCCATGCAGAACCCGGACTTTGCGGAGATTGTCTCCACCACCTTCTACGATGGCGGCCTCAACATCAAAGGCCAGAACCTGTACTGGAACACCACCAACAAGATGATGGTGAAAGGCAGCGGCTATTACTATCCTTATATCACCGGGGTCAAAACCGGCACCACCGAAGAAGCGGGCCGGTGCATTGTCACCACCGCCTCCCGAGATGGATACTCGTATCTGATGGTGGTGATGGGCGCCCCCATGGAGGGGGACACCAACATCGCTATGGAGGAGACCCAGAAGCTCTACGACTGGGTGTTCTCGACCTTTCGGGTCAAAACCATCACCGAGCAGGGGGAAAGCCTGGTGGAAGTCCCCCTCAAGCTCTCCTGGAACAAGGACCATCTCAAACTGATGAGCGGCGAACGGTTCCAGGCGCTGATCCCCGACGACATCGACGTGGCCAGCTTAACCACCGAATATGAACTGCCCAACTACATCAAAGCCCCTATTAAAAAGGGGGATTTTGTGGGGTACCTCCACTTCTCACTGGCTGGGGAAGAGCTGGGCCAGGTGGAATTGGTCTCGATGGAAAATGTAGACCGGAACATCTTCCTCTTTTATGTAGACCTTCTCTCCACCATGCTGCGGGCCTATTGGTTTAAGTTTGTGGTGGTCTTTGCAGTCCTTTCCACCCTCTGCTATGTGGGGCTGATGTTTTTGCAGCAGAAGGGGAAACGGCGGTACAAACCTGTGCGCCGGCGGAAAAATCTATAACTATATGTAGAATTTCTGGATGTTTTTTCAAAAAGAGCCGCGATTGCGGCTCTTTTTCTATGGGTCTTATCCTTTTCCCTGCCCAGCCGGTGAATTTCACCGGCCCTATAACAAGAATGGAAATCGATCCCCCTTCCAGCAGGATGCTATGGGCAACCCAATAATAGATGGCATACAGCATCTTCAAACCCCCTTCTCCAACAGGAAGCCGGCAGCGGATATGTCGTCTTCCCGCCCGTCCATCCGGCGGTCGAAGGCAGTCTGCACCAGCTGCCGGCAAACTTCCTCCACCCCGGCAGCCCGGTACTGGTCGATGACCGAGGGAATCCAGTCTACCCCGGTGGCGGTCACCCCGTCGGAGACCATCACCACCATATCCCCTTCCCTAAGGCCGATGGTGCTTTTCTCGAAACTGACCCCCCGCAGGATGCCCGCAGGCAGGGAGGTGGACTCCACATACCCAGTCCTGCCGGATTTGACCACAAAGGTAGGGGCTGCCCCCGCCTTGTAGAAGTCGGCCCGGCCGGTGTACAGGTCGATTTGAGTCACGTCGATGGTGGCCAAAGATTCCTCCCCGGATTTGACCAGCAGCGCGGAGTTCACCATCTTGAGGGCGGCGTCAAACCCCACCCCCGCCTGGATTAACCGGCAGAGGAGTCCGGTTGTCATAGCGGAATCCACCGCGGCCGCACCTCCGCTCCCCATCCCATCGGAGAGGACGATGTACCCATTGCCCCGGCCGTCGGTCAGCTGCTCATAACAATCGCCGCAGAGGCGGCTTTGGCCGCAAGACCGCTGTGCCCCGCCCCAAGCCAGGGTATAGGCTGCCTTCTCGGTAAAGGTGAGGGCCACCTGCTTGCCAGCGGATTCCAATTGAGGCAGGTCAAATTCCCGGTTGCACAGGTCAGAGAGGTCCAAGGCGGTGGTCTGGTTGTCAATCCGGGCCAATTTATAAGGGGAGAGAAGCACCTGAACAGTCATCCGGTCGGAGCGGTCCAGGTAACAGGAGGCCATAGTAGGCTCCACCCCTTTCCCTGTAAAATACTCCAGCACCTTTGCCCCCAGTTTGCGGTCCTGGCCGGCGATCTCCCCCAATTCCCGGGAGACCGACTCCATCAATAAGGCCATCCCCTCAAACTGGTCGGTGACCACCGAGCGCACCTGGGAGACCTTGCGCTGGGTGCCGATTTTCTTGATATACTCCCCGTATTCGTAGTTGAGGGAGGCGAGGAACTCATCCGGCTTGCAGCATCGCTGAGCCAGGGGCTCCGCCAGCTCCTCCCGCAGGATCACCCCGTTTTTCTTGAGGATGGCAAGGCCATCGTTGAGGCAGTTCATGGTGTCGTTGTAGGCGATCTGCCAGCACTTGTTTTTCATGCCGCACCGCTTGCAGACCCGGTCTGCCACCTTGGAATAGACGGTGGAGATGTCGCTGGCCTGCATTGACTCCAGCCGGTCGGAGACCTGGTGGGTGGTCTCAGCGATCTCCCGCAGGGCCTGGCTGGCCGATTGGAGTCTTTGCTCCAGCAGGGCTTGGAACAGCGCTTCATCCACCCCAGGGCCTTTGCGTGCCTCCGGGCTCACCCGGGCCAGCCACCGGGCGGGGAGCAGTACAAATACCACCGAAGCAGCTGCGGCTTCCACCACGGCGCTGGGGCTCCCCCCTTGAGAGACCGCTGTGGCAATGGCGCAGACGATGGTCACCGAAGCCGCTGTCCCCAGCCGCCCAGTAGGGGAAAAGAGCCCGGCCACCAAACCGCTGAGGCAATACGCCCCCATCAGGTAACCGTAGGAGCCACCCATCATCCCCACGGCTATGCCCGCGGTGATCCCCGCGATGGAGCCCGCCGTCTCACCGCCGGTGTAGGCAGCCACCAGCAGCACCACCAAGGCCAGCATCCGGCCCACCGACACGTCAAATATTTCCAATCCAGATAAAGCGATCACCAATATCCCAAATGTAATTACCAAGCAGGTGATGTCATTCTTGTCCGCATTGGCGAGGCCCAGGTCCAACGCCCCTTGGCTGCGGGTGAAAAAATAGGCGGCTCCTGCAGCGATCACACTTTCCGACAGGGTGACCAGCGCATCGGAGAGGTAGAACCCGCTGACCGCCGTCACCGCCACCGAGGGGATTCCCATGGCAACTAGGGCGGCAACCGGCGCCAGCATGGCGTTCCACCGCAGGGCCGGCGTGGTGGCCACCAGCCACCGGATGGCAAAGGCCAGCACCACTGCGCCGACGTATTTCATATTCCCCGCCGGGTTGCTGGAGAAGCAGTAGCCCAAAATAGCCCCCAAGGCAGCCGCCGGCACATTCTTCTGTTTGCTGCTGGCGGTGACCGCTACCCCAAAGGGGGCGATATCCCCAAATAGAAAGGCGTTGGCCATTAAAAAGGCCACGGCCGCCGTCACCAGCATCTCCACCGCGAAACGGTAGGTTTTCAGCTCCTGGCGCAGGCGATCCCAAAGGGAAATACCCACCACATCGGTTCTGTTGTTCACGCTGCTTCCTCCTTTTTTCCATGCAGCGGGCACCGCCGCATACATCCAAAATTGCTGGCATAGAATAATCAGTTGTATTTATTACAATTTGTATAATCCATTATAGTCACTCCCAAATGCGGAATCTGTCGGTTTTTCCACTTTTCCCCATTGGTTTTGGGGATTTTTTCGGAGAACTCCCCCGCATTTGACCCCTGGCGCCAACCGTTTTCCCCCCGTTTTCCCCACGGGGAGGAAATTCCCCCAAAATCCCGGGTTTTTCTTGACAAGGCCGCAGCCAAAGCGGTACTATAATAGGTACTGCGGTGGATGTCTGCCATCCGCCGACTCTATGAAAGAAAGGCGGCAACAAGAATGAACTATGACTGCGTACGCACCAGATTTGCGCCCAGCCCCACTGGTTACATGCATGTGGGCAACCTGCGCACCGCACTGTACGGCTATCTGACTGCGAGAAGCACTGGCGGAAAAATGATCCTGAGAATTGAGGATACCGACCAGGAACGCTTTGTCGAAGGCGCTCTTGATATTATATACAACACCTTAAAAGACACCGGCCTCACCTGGGACGAAGGCCCCGACATCGGCGGCCCTTACGGCCCCTATGTCCAGAGCGAGCGGATGAGCATTTACAAGGAGTATGCCCTGAAGCTGATCGAATCCGGCCACGCCTACTACTGCTTCTGCGACAAGGGCCGGCTGGAGGAACTGCGGGTGCTGCAGAAGGCGTCGGGACAAGCCCCCAAATATGACAAGCACTGCCTGCACCTCTCCAAAGAGGAGATCCAGGCTAAGCTGGACGCCGGCATCCCCTATGTCATCCGGCAGAACATTCCCACCACCGGCACCACCACCTTCCACGATGAGATCTTCGGGGACATCACGGTGGAGAACAACACCCTTGATGACCAGGTGCTCATCAAGACTGACGGCATGCCCACCTACAACTTTGCCAATGTGGTGGATGACCACCTGATGGAGATCACCCATGTCATCCGCGGCAACGAGTACCTCTCCAGCGCCCCCAAGTACAACCTGCTGTATGAGGCCTTTGGCTGGGAGATCCCCAAATACATCCACACCCCTCCGGTCATGAAGGACGCCACCCACAAGCTCTCCAAGCGCAACGGCGACGCCTCCTACCAAGATCTGATTGAAAAGGGTTACCTGAAAGAGGCCATCCTCAACTACATCCTCCTTCTGGGCTGGAGCCCCAAGGGCGACCAGGAGATCTTCACCCTCCAGGAGATGATCGAGAACTTCAACATCGAGGGGATCAGCAAATCCCCCGCCATCTTCGATCCTCAGAAGCTGCGGTACATCAACGGCGAGTACATCCGCAAGCTCACCCCCGAAGAGTTCCATGAAAAGGCCCTTCCTTGGATCCGCAAAGGGGTTTCCAAGGCGGATGTGGACACCCATCTCATCGCCCAGGTGCTGCAAGCCCGGTGCGAGGTGTTGGAGGACATTCCCGAGCAGCTGGACTTCATCGACGCCCTGCCCGCGTACTCCAACGAGCTGTACATCAGCAAAAAGATGAAGAC